>Ga0315274_10000389_pt1 | contig 68791 bp, 41 predicted proteins | sample YL17G02_20_MG_FD_203700 | JGI IMG/M metagenome (GOLD analysis project Ga0315274, IMG submission 203700) | Sediment microbial communities from Yellowstone Lake, YNP, Wyoming, USA - YL17G02_20 | ecosystem: Environmental > Aquatic > Freshwater > Lake > Sediment | place: USA: Wyoming | collected... | reverse complement strand
TGGATGGGCCATCGGCAAGTAAGCTTGCCGCTGCCACCCACCGGGGAACACATCAAAAGTCAAAATGCATATATCAAAGACACAAACCAAAATTCAAAAATCAGTTCGACGGTGTTACGGCTCGGTCATAAATTCGGACGTCGTCAATCAGGCCGGACCAGAAACTGCCAGCACTGAGAGTGCTTCCCGCACCGATGTTCAGGCCGCCTTGTGAACCTACCAAGATAGTCTGGGTGTCTTTGACCTCAATGTCGTCAACATAAAGGATTCTGTTACTCCCATCCCGAACAAATCCGATGCGATGCCAATTGCCATCGGTGATAACTGTCTGCGACCGTAAGGGAACCCCAGAGCGTCCTGAGGCCTTCAGTTCGGTTATGATCCAGCCGTTGGGAGTATCTGCACCGAGCCAGTTCATCCCGCCTGTTTGAGATATGATAACCTGACCAGGTGCGCCGCCTTTGACCCATGCAAAGACGCTGAACGCCCCGGCTGCCGGGTCCCTCACAAAGGATGTGCTGACGTGATCATCGATTCCATCAAATTGCAGCGCCCCGGCTTTCCTGCCGCCCATCGGCTGCCAATTGGGATCGCCATGCAGTGTGCCATCGTAACCACCTGCACTATCGTGGGCTATCGTTCCTTCTGTCTCGTCCAGCTTCCAGTAGGCAATCAGTCTGGGATCAGTGACCTCCTTCAGCCAATACTCAGACAACACAAATAAATCCTTCAGATCAACGATGCCGTCGCCCCAAGGCATCGGGCCGATATCAACTGATGATTCATCCTGCCCCCAGTATTGAGCAAGTTTGGAAAAGTCTTTTAGGTCCACGACTCCGTCGCCGTTGAAGTCAACGACGGGGAGGATTGGGGCCTGCCAGTTATCGTAGATGCCGCCGCGTTCGCTAAAGAAGTACAGCGTGCGACCATCAGGTGAGATGCGTGGTTCAGCATCTGGCGCGGGCCCATTGACCTGGGGCCCAAGATTGACTGGCGTTTGCCAAGGGGCAGAAAGGCTTGCCCGCCTTGCCATCCACATATCGGCCCCGCCGTACCCACCAGACCGGGGCGTGCCTTGGAAAGGATTGTCGCAGAAGAGGAGTAATAGCCCATCTGGTGAAAGGGAGAGCAACTGCTCGTTGTATGCGCTGTTCACCACGGAACCGAGATTGACCGCCTCGCCCCAGGGGTCGTCCTGTGTCACACGCCTTGCCACATAGATATCGTAACCCCCATATCCGCCGGATCGAGATGATGCAAAGAACAGCTCTAAGCCGTCCTGTGTAATCCAGGACTCACCGTCCGAACCAGAGCAGTTTATCGTCGGGCCCATATTCACAGCCTGACCCCACGGGTCATCTTTTGTCGCGCGTTTTGTGACCCAAATATCAAAATCGCCATACCCGCCGGGCCGGTTAGAGTGGAAATAGAGCGTAAGTCCATCGGCCGAAATCGATGAGCCAGCCTCTTGACTCGGACTGTTGACCGCAGGCCCGAGATTCTCCGCAGGACCCCAATCGTCCTCAACCGAGGCACGTTTCAGCACCCACAGGTCATAGGCGCCCCGCCCTCCAGACCGAGTTGAATTGAAGTACAGCTCCAGGCCATCAGAGGAGATGGAATCGATAGCCTCCCCGTATGCAGTATTGAGGACCCGGCCGAGGTTCACCGGATTGCCGAAGGTAAAATCTGCCCTCGCACTCCCACCGCCGAGCACAATAGCGGCCACAAATCCAAATAACAGCAATCTTGATTTAGAACTTTGAACAGCTTTCATTTCACACCTTTCTTTCTGCCTCCGAAGTAATAAAAAAACTGGCCAAGAGACCACGGAGTCCTCCGGCTGGGTCAAATCGGGTAAAATAGACACTCTCTGCACATCGGGGATTGCGATGCTGGGTCATAACGCTGCTTGAAGGATTGCGTATCTGCACGGCTTGTCCTCCTACGGGATAAGGTAGCGTATGTCTGAGTGAATATCAAGAAAAATCTCGATGTGTAGCCCATCTGCTTTCCGCGCTTTCCGCGACACAACTAAAAAAGCTATTGCAAACTGTGCTTGGCTGCCTATAATACTGGCCGCATGTGAGATTGATATGCAAGAAGATGTACACGAAAGACACTTTTTGGGAGAATTCTTTAATGGATTCGACTACAGCGCCTGAAATAAATCTATTTGCAGAACAGTTGCCGTCGATGGACGAATTGGTGGAATTGTCACGGCTGGTAAACTCCAGTGAGAGCAGTCATCTCAAGTTTGCCGAGCAAGTCGAGGCGAATATGGCCAGGACCTCGCCGGATGCGGTATTGGCAGTCGGGATTGGATTATTCATCCTTGGCAGGGCCGGCGAAGCGGCTGAGAAACTTCACAAGGCCAAAGACTGCAAGGGAAAGTACATGTATCTGGCATACGCATTACGGGCCAAGGGCAAGTTTGATGAGGCTCTTGCGAGCTTGCAAAAGAGCTTAAACTTTGGTGCGGATAGTTTGCAGATAAACCTTGAGAAGGCTGCCACGTACCGCCGTGCCGGTAATCTTGAGGCTGCAGCAAAGGAAATGGCCGCCTGCGTGAACTTTGCAAAGGTTAGTGCCGAGTATCACTTCCAGCTTGGTCGGCTTCAGGAAACTCAGGGTCTCTATGACCTGGCGGCTCAGAACTATGAGTTAGCTCTGGAGCTTGCTCCCAACCACCAGCGATCGCTCTTCCATTTGGCCTATCGGTGTGACCTGGCGGGCGACGAAGAGGCGGCGATTGACTATTACAAGCAGGTTGTTGCGAATTCGCCTGTGTACGTTAGTGCTTTATTGAATCTTGCGGTTCTCTACGATGATGGAAGCGAATTCGATAAGGCCGGCGCCTGTGTTGATAAGGTGCTGGAATGCCACCCGAATCACCAGAGGGCCATTCTGTTTAAGAAAGACATCGAGAGCTCCAAGACGATGTATTACGACGAGGAGAAGGAGAAGAAGAGAAGTCGCAAGAACCAGATCTTGGAAACTCCGATATCCGACTTTGAGCTTTCTGTGCGGAGCAGGAACTGCCTGAAGAAAATGAATATAAGGACGCTGGGTGACCTCTTGCGAATTACTGAGACGGAGCTTCTGTCGTTCAAAAACTTTGGCGAGACTTCTCTTCGGGAGATTAAGGTAATCCTTGAGTCGAAAGGGCTGCATCTTGGGCAGGCTTTGGACGATAAGCAGCTTCAGCCGGCTGAGGTGCCGGAGCGGAGTATTCCGGAAGAACAGGGAATGATGAACAAATCTGTTGATGACCTGCAATTATCGGTGCGTTCCCGCAAGTGCCTGCAGAAGTTGAATATCCACACCATGGGAGAGCTTACGCGGATGACGGAAGCTGAGCTTCTGGGCTGCAAGAACTTTGGTGTAACCAGCCTGAATGAAATCAAGAAGACATTAGCCAACTTTGGGCTGTCGCTACGGAGCTTAGACTGATCAAGTAACTGTACTCGATGCCTTTACAAACGATCGACAACCGACTGCCGAGGAAGGATTCTAATAAGGCGGTTTGGGCGCTGGGCCGTGCCATCAGGGTCTCGTATAGTGCCGTTCTTTCGCTTGCGCTGCTGGCGGTTGCGATTCAGGGCTGTAAGCCGAGAGAGCTTGTCAGACCCACGCCACAGATGAATGTTGAATCCAGATTCTGGGTAAGGGTGCTTCTACTCGATAACGTCTCGGCTTGCACGCTAACGGCATCATCGCCTTTAACACTGAGCTATGCAACGAACGGCACTGAGGCGCAGGCCAATCTGATTGATTCATATCACTGGGGAACACCCATCAAGATAGAGATGGCGGCGGGTCAATTTACAATTGCGGGTCGGTCGGTTGCTGGCAGTGAAGTAGTCATCAGCCCGGACAAGCCGTACATTTTTAGCCTGGAAGGTGAGAGCTACCGCGGCAAATTAAAGCTCGTTGCCGGTCCTGATGGCCGGTCTTTTGACGCTATCAACCTTGTTCCGCTCGAAGCCTACCTTGCCGGAGTGGTCGGGGCCGAAATGCCTGATTATTGGGAATCGGAGGCGCTGAAGGCTCAGGCAATAGCTGCAAGGACATACTGCTTATACGTTAAGACCCGCCTTGGCGACAAACGGAGCTGGGATGTCAACAAGACACAGGCAAGTCAGGTCTACTGCGGCATTGGTGCCGAATCATCGCAGGTCTGGAAAGCGGTCTATGATACCTACGGCAAAGTGCTTATCTGTGAGAAAACGACCGCAAACACCGGCAGTCAACTTCTGAACCTGAACGACCAGCTATTTCCTGCTTATTACAGCTCGACCTGCGGCGGGCATACCGAAGCAAGCGAAAACGTCTTCGGTGATTCGTTCGACTCGCTTCGCGGCGTCGATTGTCCTTACTGCAAAGATGTTGCAAGACTGAACACTCTTTACTGGCCGATGGTTCAGTTTGGCGCAAGTGAGGTCAAAAACAAGCTGGTTCAGAGATACCCAAAGTTGAAGGAGCTTGGCGACATTAGCGACATCGTTCCGGCGGCAAAGAGCGATTACGACGGATTTTCCCGCCTGACAAAGGTAAAACTGGTCGGCTCTACAGGCAAAAGCGATTTCCTGCGAGCTGAGGACCTTCGTTTGGCGATTGACCCATCGGGACAGAGGATAAAGAGTACAGCTTGCCATATTGTCAGATGGGGCGACAAATGGGCGTTTCTCTCGGGTCGCGGCTGGGGGCACGCAGTCGGTTTATGCCAATGCGGCGCAGAAGGGATGGCAAGACAAGGTAAGACCGCCAAGCAAATCCTTGACCACTACTACCAGAATTCTGAAGTTGTAAGTATCTACTGACAGAAGACAGAAGAACTACGAACCACCAAATACAAACTACGAAATGGTTCATTTTGAGGTAATCAGCACAGACAAGAGTTGCAGGGCGAGGCGTGGAATATTGACTACCGCTCACGGGAGGGTACATACACCCGCTTTTATGCCGGTCGGGACAGCCGGTGCCATAAAGGGAATCACACCGGAGCAGCTTGTCAAAACGGGAGCGGAAATCATCCTGTCCAATACTTACCATCTTATGCTCCGGCCCGGTGTAGATGTCGTGGCGAAGCTTGGTGGGCTGCACGGACTCATGGGTTGGGATGGGCCGATACTTACCGACAGCGGCGGGTATCAGATTTTTTCTCTTAGCTCGCTGACCAAGGTTAACGATGATGGGGTTGAGTTCGCCAGCCATGTCGATGGTGCCAGGATTTACCTCGATCCGGAAATAGCGACTCAAATTCAGAATAGACTGGGGGCGGACATAATAATGTGCTTTGACCAATGCGCGCATTTTCCCGCAGAGCCTCTGGAGCTTCGCCGGGCTGTTGAAAGAACTATAAGCTGGGCCGGGCGGTCCAAAAACGCACATGGAAACAGTCCGCTTGGGGATGCCTTACGGCATAGGCAACTGTTGTTTGGTATCATCCAGGGTGGGATAGATGTTGAGCTTAGGACTTACTGTGCCCGCGAGATTCTTAAGCTGGATTTAGATGGCTATGCGATTGGGGGGCTGAGCGTGGGGGAAGGCCACCAAGACATGATAAAGACTGTCGCGAATACGACCGGGCTTCTCCCGGAGCATTTGCCAAGATATTTGATGGGCGTTGGCACACCTGCCGACATTATTGCTGCCGTGGGGCAGGGCGTGGATATGTTCGACTGCGTCTTACCCACAAGGAACGGTCGAAACGGATTTGCCTTTACTGAAAATGGGCCTGTGCGTTTGAAGAACAATGCCCATATCAGCTCGACCGAACCGGTTGAGACCGACTGCGATTGCTACTGCTGCACGAATTTTAGCAGGGGGGCGATAAGACATTTCTTTAATTGCGGCGAGATGCTGGGACCTATCCTGTTATCCATACATAACCTACGGTTTTACCAGAGGCTGATGATGGGAATAAGAAAGAGCCTTGAAAGGGGGGATTTTGCCTCATGGGCGGCCCATCAAATTGTCAAATACCGCTCTGGGCCTGATATAGGACAAACAGAGGCCGATTCTCAGTAGTCAGAGGGTATTCCAGCCACGCCAATATGCTCAATTTCACCTGCCAATTGGAATTTGACAATTCCTGCAGGGCAGTATAAGCTATCGCGAATCGTTTTTTGGAACCTGAAAGGAACTGGAAATGGATAACCTGTTTATACTTGCGCAAGCAGACAGCAACCAGGCGCCTTCACGGATCGGTTCTGAGCCGGTAAGTACGGGTGGTCAAACAACAGCGGTTGTTAAAGACCCCAATAGTGGGGCGGCGCAGCCGGCTGCACCTAAAATACAATCTTTCTTCCCGCAGCTCGTCTGGCTGGGTCTGCTTTTTGTAATCATGTACATGCTGTTTTTGAGGGCGCCGCGCAAAAAAGAACAGCAGCATAAACGAATGGTCCAGTCCTTGGAGAAAAACGATAAGGTGCGAACAATCGGCGGGATTATGGGGACGGTGGTTGAAGTCAAGGGTGAAGAGATCGTTTTGAAGGTGGATGAGTCAAATAACACGAAAATAAGGGTTATCGCTTCAGCGATTGGCAGGAACCTGACGAAAGAAGGCAAGGAATAGAAGGAGTTTTGAGTTCTTAGTTTTTAGTTTAACTCAAAACTCAACGCTGAAAACTCAAAACTGTGTTGGGAATTGGCTATGAATAAAAATCTGTTACCGAAGGCCATTTTGATTATTGTTTTGGTGGTAGTTGCGGTCTGGACGCTGTATCCACCCAGCAAGACTTTGAAGCCTGGCATCGACCTGGCGGGCGGTACAAGTCTTATATACGAGATCAATACCCAGGGTCTCAGCGCTAATGAGCAGAAGGATTTGGCTGCGCGGATGATAACAGTTTTGCGAAGACGTATAGACCCTGCCAACATTCAGAACCTTATATGGCGGCCACAGGGTAATAGTCGCTTCGAGATACAGATGCCGATGGCCAGCGTAGAGACCCAGCAAAAGCGGGTGGAGCACGAATCTGCTTTGGAAGCCCTGCTGGCCAAGAACATAAGCTCCGTAATGATTATGCGAAGCCTCCAGAAGCCGCCCGAACAGCGAGCCAAGGACTTTAATGATTTCACGCAAGGAGACCCGAATAGACTCAGTATTCTCAACGACCTCGCTGCTGCTTATGAGCAGAACAGGGACCTGCAAAACAAAAGAGATGCTTTACAAGCCAGTCTCAAGACGATGGAGGAAAAGCTTTCGGCTGCGAAGATCGACCTTGAGCGGATAAAGCCCAAGGCTGCCGACTGGGCCAAGCTGAACGACCAACAGTTACGGGAGTCGCTCAAAACAATACCCGGTGCCGAAAGCCAACTGGAGCTGCTGAAGCAGTACGTCAGTACCTCTGCAGAGCGGGCAAAGGTTCTTGAGCAGTTGACGGATCCACAATCGGGCCATGCACGATACGCGCAGGCCAAGAGGGAACTAAATAAGCTGAGTCTCTCCGCGGAGCAGATAAACACCGTGCTGGAGATGTCACCCAAGTCTTCCGAAAGGGCCAGGCAGATTGAAAAGCTCAAAGCCCAATTTCCCGACCGTGCCAAGCTAATCGACAATGCGGTGGTCACATACGACCGGTACCGGCCGTTCAGAGGCAGGCTCGATGACCCAAAAGACCTTCGGCGAATGCTTAAAGGGGCCGGTATCCTCGAATTCAGAATACTGCCTACAGTGGACCGCGCCGAACTTTCTGCTGATGAGATTGAGAATTATAAACGGTCGCTGGCCGAAAAAGGCCCCAAGTTTGCGTCTGACAATAAGTACACTTGGTGTGAAGTAGAGGACGTAAGAGAATGGCGGGTGTCTAGTGCAGTTGTTGCACCTTTCGGCAACAAGTACTACGTCCTGGCAAGCAACAGTCCGAACGAGGCGATGTTGCACGGCGCCGCCAGAAAAGAATGGAAGCTGGAAAGAGCTGAGCCGACATCGGACCGTATGGGCAGGCGGGCCATTGGCTTTTTCCTAAATGACAAAGGAGGGTATCAGTTCTCAGACTTAACCGGCAGGAATATAGGTCGGCCCCTCTGCATTTTGCTTGATGGATTTGCAATATCCGCACCGATAATTGAAGACAGGATTGGCAGACAGGGGATAATAACCGGCGGCGCGGGCGGCTTCACCCAGACCCAGGTCGCCGATATGGTCAATAAGCTTAACGCCGGCTCGCTGCCCGCCAGGCTTGTAGAACAGCCGATATCTGAGAGAACGATAGGTCCCTCTATAGGCGCCGAAAATCGTGACCGTGGTATCAAGGCCGGGATCATCGGGCTAATGGGAGTTATCACGTGCATGGCTGTTTATTACATGGTCGGAGGGGCGATAGCCGATGCGGCGCTGCTCATGAACCTGCTGTTTACGCTAGCAATAATGGCCTTGCTGCGGGCGACCTTCACTATGCCAGGCATCGCCGGTTTAATCCTGACGATTGGCATGAGCGTTGACGCCAACGTGCTTATCTTTGAAAGAGTGCGAGAGGAACAGCAAAAAGGCGCATCTTTAAGGATTTCCATTAAGAACGGCTACGAAAAAGCGTTCAGCGCCATTTTTGACTCCAATATTACCACAATTATGACTGCGGCGGTCCTTTATTGGGTTGGTTCCGAAGACATAAAGGGCTTCGCTATTGTGCTGATGCTCGGCCTGGCATCAAGCTTGTTTACCGCGCTCGTCGTCACGCGGACGATATTTGAGTTTCTCATGAACAAGCGTATTCTGAAAGAACGCCTAATGATGCTGCACCTGATACGCAAACCGAATATAGACTGGATGGGTCTAAGGCCGGTTTTCCTGACGCTTTCAGCGGTGCTGACCATAGGAGGTATAGTTATCTTTTTCGTCAGGCACGACAAATATGATATTGAGTTTACCGGCGGCACGAGCGTCCAGGTGAATCTGAAAGAGGATGCAAAACTCACCAGAGAGCAGGTGGAAGATAGAATCCACAAAGAGGGAACCGATTTGAAAAATGCCCTGGCTTCCGCGACAGTTTACAGCGTCGGAACATCGGGCAGAGAATATGAAATAACCACAACTGAGACAAACAAAACCAAAGCGGTGGTAACTTTCCGGCAAGCCGGTCAGACAATCCAGGGGATAACCTCAGCAGTTGAGAAGGTCGCGGAAAATAAGGGCGGACGACTCGGCAATCTGGCTGTGACCGCGAATAGTGAAAATCCTGCAGTATTCACCGTGACGACAAGCCAATTGAATGCATCCTTTGTGGCAGGTATTTTGCGAAGCGCCCTTCCGGATGCCAATGTGTCGGAGCCGCAAATTGATGAAGTCGTCAATAATGCGGTGATGAACGCATTTGCAAATGAGCTGGAAATTCAGCGCAGTCTCGGTCCCAAGATTACCGCTCAAGAGAAAATAGACGAGCAACTTGTTGAATCTTATCCTGAGCTTAGTGATTTCCTCGGCGGCATTAAGATTGTCTGCGAGACAGAAAGTGCTGCAACGGCGAACGAAATCGACCGCAGGCTTAAGGACCTGGTATTCAAACCTGATATGCAGAATGCGCCTCGGTATCCGTACAAGATTCTCGGAGCCGACTTGAATCCCGTCAAGGACCCAAATCAGCCGATTAAATCGTTCGTTTACGTTAGCGCAAATCCCGAAGCGAGTTTTCGCCAGTTGAGCGATGAGGAATGGGCTCAGTTTGTGGGGAACGAGACCACCAAAGTCCTTACAGCGATGAAACTGGAGACGTCTTTGCCGCGTGTAACACAAATAGACCCATCTGTCGGCCAGGAGTCGAAGACGCGAGCGCTTGTGGCGGTTGTTCTATCGTGGATTGCGATGCTGATTTATATATGGGTTCGATTTGGAAATTTGCGTTTTGGTATCGGTGCGATCGTCACACTGATTCACGATACCAGTGTCTGTGTCGGTGCTGTTATGATGTGCACTTACATCGCCCCAACAATCTTCGGGCAGATGCTCCTTATTAGTGATTTCAAGATCGACATGGCTATGGTAGCTGCATTCCTGACGCTGCTTGGATATTCGATCAATGACACAATCGTCGTTTACGACCGTATTCGCGAGAACCGCCGCAAGGGCAACGTTCTGACGTCTCAGATCATCAACAACAGTATCAACGAAACCCTCTCCAGAACCTTGCTGACTGGCACCACAACGCTTTTGTGTTTGTTAGTAATGTACATTTTTAGCGGCAAGGGCCTGCGAGGTTTTAACTTTGCGATGCTCTTTGGAGTTATCGAAGGAACTTATTCATCAATCGCGATTTCCGCTCCAATTCTATTGATAGGGGCAAAAATCAAACAGGTAAAAGGCAAAGGCAAATAGCAGTCTTACGGAGCTTTGTGGCCGAGATAAGTCCGGCGAAGGTTGGTGGCTTATGCAAAAGGATTTCAAAATAGGATTGATCGTGGGTGTGGCGTTTGTAGTGGTTGCGGGCCTGTGGCTGGCGACCAGGCCAAGCCTGGGTCCCCAGGCGAGAATGCAGCGCCAACAAGGGCAAGCTGAAAAGGAGAACCTTGGAGCAGGACTCGGAACTCAGCCAAACGGTCAATTTTCGAGCGAACCGGTTCTGATGGAATTACCCAATGCAGCAGGGCAATCAGCGACAAACACCGCAACCAACCAGGCACCGCAGTACCCTGTCGGTCGGGCGGAAATGCCGAGCTTGACGGTCTATGAGAAACCCCAGAAGATAAAGACACAGCGGTTTTACATCGTACGTCAGGGCGACTCGCTTTCAACAATCTCACAGCAGTTCTATGGCTCACCTAATAGCTGGCGGAAGATTGTTGACGCCAACCGGCAAGTCATAAAAGACGCCAACAAGATCAAGCCCGGAACAAGACTAATTATCCCGGATTAAGTGTTTGCAGTCAGTTTGTGCCGAGCCGGTAACCGAAACCCTATGGAGGAGTCGGCTGCCATTCTGTCTTGTCCACCCAGCCGTGGTCACTGCCGCTTTGTCCACTTTCATCCTTAACGTACCGCCACCGTAGTATATGTGAAGTGGAGGTACTCATCATAAACTCCTGCTGGCACCAATTTACCTCACCGCTTATCCACGCAATTAAGGTATCGCCGATATAGAACTCCAGGAAGTCACGTGATTCTTCTGAAGAAACCTTCCAGAAAAAGCGGATTATCCCCGGACCATTTACGATGGTTTGTAGCCATGATTCCTGGCTATTATTGATATTTCCACTTTGGGCTGCGTCACCGCCGTAGTACGACGTTGTGTTTTGGCTGACCCAGTTGGCGTTACCGCCTGTAGTGAGAGTCAAATTAGTATCAAGCGCCTCCTCAAGAGGGCCGGAAGGCGGGGTTGCATTGCTGCTTTCCCAAACTACCTTGTCCACCCAGGCAGAGTCGCTGCCGCCATTTCCACACCAATCCTTGACGTACCGCCAGCGTAGTGTATGCGGACCGAAGGTACCGATCATATATTCCTGCTTATACCAATTTACTTCTCCGCTGATGTAACCCCTTCGGGTGCCGTCAATATAGAACTCTAAAAAGTCAAAGTCCTGCTCGGAAGATACTTTCCAATAGAAACTAATCGTCCCTGGACCGTTTACCGTTGTTTGCATCCATGTTTCCTGGAAGTGATTGACGTCTTCAGTCTGTGCCGCATCGTTACCGTAGAAGTATGTCGTATTTTGGCAAAACCAATTGGCGGCGCCGCCTGTGGTGAAACTCAGGGTACTATCCACTGCCTCAGAAAGAGAACAACAAGGTGGAGGCGGAGGAGGTGAGCCGCCATTCCATTCTACCTTGTCCACCCAGCCAGAGTCGCTGCCGCAGTCACCACTTGCATTCTTAAAGTACCGCCACCGCAATATGTGCGGACCGGAAGAGCTAATTGTATAAGTTTGTTGATGCCAGTCCGCTTCTCCTCTGATAAAGCCTTTTATAGAACCGTCAATGTAAAACACTAAAAAGTCGCAACATTCCTCGGAAGACACCTTCCAGTAGAAACGAATCGTCCCTGGGCCGGTTACGGTCGTCTGCATCCACGATTCTTGGCAATTGCCGATGTCTCCGCTCTGCGCCGCATCGCCGCCAAAGTAGAATGTCGTGTTCTGGCAAAACCAGTTTGCATCGCCGCCCGTGGTGAAACTCAGGGTACTATCCACTGCCTCGGAGAGAGAACATGGAGGCGGAGGCGGAGAGCCACCATCCCATTCTACCTTGTCCACCCACCCGCAGTCGCTGCCGCAGTCAACGCATTGATCTTTGACATACCGCCATTTTAATGTATGTGGACCGGAAGTAGTAATCGCATACTCCTGCTGACACCAAGCCTCTTCTCCGCTTATCCAGCCTTTCAAAGAGCCATCAACGTAAAACTCCAGAAAGTCCCAGCTTTCCTCAGAAGATACCTTCCAGTAGAACCGAATAGTTCCTGGGCCGTCTACAATTGTCTGCATCCACGATTCCTGGTTACGTCTAATTTGTCCGCTCTGGGCTGCATCACCGCCGTAGTAGAATGTCGTGTTCTGGCAAAACCAGTTGGCATTGCCGCCTGTGGTGAAACTTAAGGTACTATCCACTGCCTCAGAGAGAGAACATGGAGGCGGAGGCGGAGGGCCGCCATCCCATTCTACCTTGTCCACCCACCCACAGTCGCTGTTACAGTCCACACATTCATCCTTAACGTACTGCCACCGTATAGTGTGCAGACCGGTAGTAGTAATCGTATATTCTTGCTGACACCAAGCCTCTTCTCCGCTTATCCAGCCCTTCAAAGTGCCGTCAACGTAAAGTTCCAGAAAGTCCCAGCTTTCTTCGGAGGATACCTTCCAGTAGAACCGAATAGTTCCTGGGCCGTTTACGATCGTTTGCAGCCACGATTCCTGACAATTGCCAATGTCCCCGCTCTGTGCTGCATCGCCGCCAAAGTGGTATGTTGTGTTCTGGCAGAACCAATTGGCATCGCCGCCTGTGGTGTAACTTAAGGTACTATCCAATGCCTCAGAGAGAGAACATGTAGGCGGAGAACCATCCTCCCATTCTACCTTGTCCACCCACCCACAGTCGCTGTTACAGTCCACACATTCATCCTTGACGTACAACCACCGCAATGTGTGTGGGCCGGGAGTACTAATCGTATACTCCTCTTGACACCAGTCTACTTCTCCACTGATCCAGCCCTTCACAGTACCGTCAATATAAAACACCAGAAAGTCCCAGGACTCCTCGGACGATACCTTCCAGTAGAAACGAATCGTCCCTGGGCCGGTTACGGTCGTCAGCATCCATGATTTCTGGCAATCGCCGATGTCTCTGCTCTGCGCCGCATCGCCGCCGTTGTAGTAGGTCGTATTCTGGCAAAACCAGTTGGCATCGCCGCCTGTGGTAAAACTCAAGGTACTGTCCACTGCCTCAGAAAGAGAACAAGGCGGGGGTGGAGAGCCGCTTTCCCATACTACCTTGTCCACCCAGCCACAGTCGCTGCCATGATCCCAACACCAATCCTTGACGTACCGCCATCGCAATATGTGCGGACCGGAAGTGCTAATCGTATAAGTCTGCTGATGCCAGTCCACTTCTCCGCTAATCCGGCCCTGCAAAGAACCATCAATGTAAAACTCCAGAAGGTCCCAGTCTTTCTCAGAAGACACCTTCCAGTAGAATCGAATGGTACCCGGGCCGTTTACGGTCGTCTGCATCCACGAATCCTGGTTACGTCTGATGTGTCCGCTCTGGGCGGCATCTCCGCCATAGTAAGATGTGGTGCTCTCGGCAAACCACTCCGCATTGCCACCTGTGGTGAAAATCAGAGTCGTGTCCAACGCGTCAGAAAGAGAGCCTGAGGCCGCTTGGCCTATCGCAATCAGAACCCCCACAGCCATCACCAGAGATGTTTTTTTTGCTGACATCTTTAACCTCCTCAAACCTGATTGTTCATTAGGGATACATTCTATCCCGGCAACACACGGCTAACTATCTATCTTATAGGGCTGCTCAGCCGGGCCTGGATATTTTGAATTTCTTTTGCTGCAGCACGGTCAACCAGCCAGGTCACTCTATCGAGGATTGGCCAGAGAATATGGATAGGATACCTGACCTCATCCGGCTCACTGGTTAGCACTTCTTTTAGGATGCCGGCCTTTTCTTCTCCCGAAACCAAAACCACCAGATGAGCTGCTGCACACAAGACCGGATGCGTCAGGGTTACTCTGCAAAGCTTGTCGTCCAGAGAGTAAACCACGCACGCTAAATCGTTTGTATCAAAGGTGGCGTAAGAATTGGCAAATAGCGACCCGGTGTGCCCCTCAACACCCATACCAAGCACAATCAAGTCAAACTGAGGGGTCTGTGACTGCCCAAGACCGAACACCTGACGGATAGTCTTTTCATAATGTCGGGCGGCGTCCTGGATGTCGTGATATTCGGTGGGAATTCGGTGAACATTTGCCTTGGGAATAGCTACCTTACATAGAAAGGTCTCAGCGGCTAACCTGTAGTTGCTATGAGGTGAATCGGGGGGAACATATCGCTCATCAACCCAGAATAGCTGTACTTTTTTCCATGGTAAGGATTTGGTTTTTGGATCATCCGCTAATAGTTGGAAGAATCGCTTGGGTGTATGTCCGCCGGATAGTGAAACGTAAAAGGCGTCCTTGGCCGCTATGGCCTTGTGTGCATCCGCAACGAAAAGTTCCACGCACCTCCGCGCCAGGTCATCGTCATCACAAGCTATCTCCATATTTGGCTCATGTTTTATGGCGGTTTCCATCAGCTTGTCCTTTAAACTTTAGCCTGCATAAGCAAGCATAACCTACCACTGGCCCAGCAGACAGCCAACACACCTTCGTGCCATTTTTTGCCAGAACCGCAGTATGCTATGCCCCAATGAGTAAAAGGTGATGGGTTTTTACCCTCAACGACTCCCACCCCCTTTTTGCTGCACAAAGGTTACAACTATCATTATCTAATTTTGGCAGGCAATTGGCCAGAAAATTCCTGTAAAAGGACAAGAAATTTTTCGTCCCTTCAGGCCTTGCCTGGGTAATAGCATACAGATACTCGAAGAAGGTCTGCAAGTTGGCTCATATACCTCGGCGAGAACTGAGCTTGCCCCTACCCAGAATATCTGGGAACTTCGTATAGCAATCAATCCCGACAGATGTCAGAGCCTCGTTCAAATCCGGGTCTATCGCTATATTGTGTACAATCAACACGGCTTTCATACCGACGGCCAATATTCTCTTTTTTAATGCACTGCTACGGTCTTTTTCCGAGGGTTCGTTTTTTCATCAAGAACACCAGCGGAATCATCATCAGGAAAACAAACCCGAGCACCCGGAACACAAACAGACCGGCGCCAGAATGACGACGATCATATTCCAGATAGAAAAGGGCTCACAGTGTCTGAGACTGTCAGCCCATTGCCTTTCTGTGCAAAGAAATACGGCCCTTAAGGTGTTACCGCCCGGTCGTAGATACGAACATCGTCAATCAGGCCGGACCAGAAACTGCCAGCACTGAGAGCGATTCCCGCACCGATGTACAGGCCGCCTTGTGAACCTACCAAGCTAGTCTGGGTGTCGGCTACCTCAATGTCGTCAACATAAAGGATTCTGTTATTCCCGTCCCGAACAAGTCCGATACGATGCCAATTGCCATCGGTGATAACTGTCTGCGACCGCAAGGGAACCCCAGAGCGTCCAGAGGATTTCAACTCCGTCATCAGTTTGCCTTCTACGGGATCAGCAGTAAGCCAATTCGCACCACCTGTTTGGGACATAACGACCTGCCCCGGTTCACCACCTTTGACCCAGGCAAAGACGCTGAAAGCTCCGGCAGCCGGATCCTTCACAAAGGACGTACTCACGTAGTCATCGCTCCCATCAAATTGAAGTGCCCCGCCTATCTTACCTCCGCCAGGCTGCCAGATAGGGTCGCCGTGGATAGTCCCGTCGCGGTGATTGATGCTCTCATAGGCTGTTTCACCTTCGGCCTCGTCCAGCTTCCAGTAGGCAATCAGTCTGGGATCAGTGACCTCCTTCAGCCAATACTCAGACAACACAAATAAATCCTTCAGATCAACGATGCCGTCGCCCCAAGGCATCGGGCCGATATCAACTGATGATTCATTCTGTTCCCAGTATTGAGCCAATCTGGAAAAGTCCTTTAGGTCGACTTTCTCGTCGCCGTTGAAGTCAACGATGCGGATGATCGGCGCCTGCCATAGGTCGTAGCTGCCAATTCCGCCGGGACGGTTGGAACAGAAGTAGAGCGTAGAACCATCGGCTGAGATGTTCGGCGAAGTGTCGTAATTCGAGCTATTGATAACTGGTCCGAGATTCATCGGTTTTCCCCAGGGATAGTTTGTTGTTGCCCTTGTCGTAACCCATATGTCCTGCCCACCATAACCGCCGGGCCGAAATTGCTCTAACATGTGATCGCTGAAGAATAACATACGGCTGTCGGCAGAGATGTCCGGGAAAGCCTCATGAAGAGAGCTGTTTATTGTGGCCCCTAAATTCACCGGACTGCCCCAGGGGTCATTTTTCGTTGCCCGGCTTGTAAACCATAGATCGTTACCGCCGAACCCGCCAGCCCGACTGGACATAAAGAAAAGAACCAAGCCGTCGGCTGAGATGCTCGGCATCCACTCGTCAGCCGAGGTATTGACGGTCGCTCCGAGATTCACAGGCGGTCCCCAGGGATCCGAGACGCTTGCTCGCGTGGTTACCCAAAGGTCATCGATGCCATACCCGCCGGGCCGGTCGGAGGAAAAGTAAAGCGAGAGACCGTCAGCCGAGATACTCGGGCATTGCTCCCAATACGCTGTGTTGACTGGGGCCCCGATATTCATACAAGGTCCCCAAGGGGCATCTTTACTTGCCCGTCTTGACACGTATATATCAGCGTTTCCGTGCCCGCCAGGTCTGCGGGACTCGAAGAATAGCTCCAAACCGTCCGACGAGATGCTTGGGTCAACCTCGACTGACGAACTGTTGATGTTCGGCCCGAGATTGACGGGCTTGCCGAAGGTAAAATCTGCCCTCGCACTCCCGCCCCCAAACATAAAACCCGCAAAAAATCCAATTAACACCAACCTAATCTTGTAACCATCAAACCGTTTCATTTCACACCTTTCTTTCTGACTCCGAAGTAATAAAAAAACGGCAAAGAGAACACGGAGTCCTCCGGCTGGGTCAAATCGGGTAAAATAGACACTCTCTGCACATCGGGGATTGCGATGCTGGGCCATAACGCTGCTTGAAGGATTGCGTATCTGCACGGCTTGTCCTCCTACGGGATAAGGTAGCGTATATCTGAAGGCGTGTCAAGAAAATCTCGAGGTTTAGCGTAACCCGTCAGTTATGGGTGGGGAGGGTTCTGCGCCGACTTTGGCGGATAGGGAGTATCCGACAGGATTTATCCACCACGGCGGATTTACTTCAAAAACCACATCTCACCGCAGAACTCAAAACCCACGTGAAATATGTGGGTTAATCCGGCTGCATGGATTCTACCGCCGGCTGTACGGCGTATGCTTTTTTGAATCCCAGCCGGATGGAAAGACGAGTGAGCATCACATAGAGTGAAGGTACCACCACCAGCGTCAGGATCGTGGCGAAGCTCAGGCCGAAGATCACCACCACAGCCATGTTCTGCCAGAACTGAGTGGACTCGCTCTTGGTCGCCCACGAGAACGTGTGGAAGTCATACGAGATACCGACGGCCATGGGGATCAGGCCGATGACCGTGGTCCCGGCCGTCAGGAGCACAGGCCGCAGGCGCGTGACGCCGGCCTCGGCGGCGGCCGAGACCAAGTCCAATCCGCGTTGCTGCAACTTCTGCGTGTAGTCAAGCAGCACGATGGCATTATTCACCACCACACCAGCCAGGCTGATGATACCGATGCCCGTCATTATAATGCCGAAGGGCAGACCGCAGACCAATAACCCCAGCAGCGCACCGATGAGCGAAAGGATCACGGTCGTCATGATGACCAGCGTCACCATTAGCGAATTAAACTGAATCACGATAATCAGCGTCACTATCAATAGCGCGATGATAAAAGCCTTCGAGAGGAACGCCTGAGCGGTGTCCTGCTCTTTCTTTTCGCCAGCGTATCGAATCTCGTAGTCAGATGGCAGCTCCACCTTGCTTAGGCGTTTCTGTACATCTGCCAGCACCTCTGTGCTCAGGCGGCCCTCGGCATCCGCCATCAGCGTTACTACCCGCTTCTGATTGACCCGGTTGATAGTGCCGAACCCACCGCGATATTCGAGACGCCCCAGTGAGCTGAGCGACACTGCATCGCCTGCCATGTTGGGGATTCGCAACAGGTATAAGTCGTCGATATAGATACGGTCCGCCAGCGGCAGACGAACTGTAATATCGTACTCATCGTTAAACTGTCGGTATGTGCCGACTTTCGTGCCAAAGATAGCCGTCTTGAGGTAGTTGCCGACGGTGGCGGTGTTGACACCAAGGAGCATGGCGACGCGTCGGTTGACGGTGAAGGCCAGCTCCGGGCGAGTGGCCTCCAGGTTGCTTCGCAGGTTCACTATGTTGGGCACGTCGGTGATCATACGCCGAGCTTGTTCGCTCAGACGCTCGAGGGTTTTGAAGTCCTCGCCGGCAATTTCCACCGTCACCGCAGCGCCGGTGGGCGGGCCATGCTTCTCCTGCTCGACCTTGATCTCAGCGCCCGGGATGTCAGCAATGTCTCGCCGAATTGCGGCGATGATCTCCGTGGAGGGACGCTTTCGCTCCACGAAGTCGTAGAAAACAAGCGTGATGTTTGCCAGGTGTGGGCCGCCTGCAGTGGCGATAAGGTCCATGCCGCCGCTGGAGGAGCCTACGTTCGTCACTACATGCTTGAGCCACGGCTTGTACGGCTCGACGCGATGCTCTATCAAACGCACGATGCGGTCGGTCTCGCGGATATTCGCGCCCTGGGGCAGGCGGACGTTGATGATGGCCCGCTCCGGATCGCTCTGCGGGAAGAACTCCACACCCTGACCGATCTTGCCGTATAGGATCGCCAAGCCGACCAGGAGGCACATAGAGAGGAACAGCGCCAGGCCCGGGTTTCGTAGCCCCGCCTGCTGGAACCGTCGATAGCCGCTAATGAACCAATGATCCGTCTGGCGTGGCTTGTGTGAACCGCCACCCCAGACGACGCAGATCACCGGGTTGAACACCAGCCCCACAAACAGCGAGGCCATCAGACCGATGGACAGGGTGATCGGCATGTACTTCATAAAGCTGCCCATCATTCCGGGCCAGAACATCAGCGGCAGAAAGGCCCCTACCGTCGTGAGTGTGGATGTAGTCACCGGCCAGGCAACCTCTTTGGCGCCCAGAATCGCAGCCTCCAATCGACTGTATCCAAGCTGAAGATGGCGATAGATATTTTCCACGATGACGATCGCATTGTCCACAAGCATCCCCAGGACCAGAATCATGCTGAACAGTACAATCATGTTCAGCGTGTAGCCCAGCATCTGAATCAGAAAGAAAGTGATCAACATGCTCAATGGTATGATCAGCGCCGCGATGGTGCTTGGTCTCCAGCCCAGGAACAGCAGCAGCACGCCCGTTACGAGGATCAGCGCCGCTATGACGTTGTTTTCCAGATCAGCTACCGTGCTTCGGATATACTTGGACATGTCGTACGTGACGTCGAACTTCATGGCCCCGGGGACACGCTGCTGCGCAGCTTCGACCACCTTCTTGACGTAGTCGGAGACCTGGACGACATTGGCCCCCACGCGTTTCTGGATACTCAGGGTGACATTGTCCAGACCGTTGAGTCGCGAGTAGCTGGTTCTATCCTTGAAGGCATCCCGCACGGTGGCGACATCCGCCAGATAGATTGGCTTTCCGCCTCGAACAGTCAGCAACAGATGGTCCACCTCCTCGGGGCTAACAAACTCTGCGGGAATTCGCACGTTAAACTTTGTCCCCTGCGTCTCCAAACCTCCGGCGGATATATTTACGTTCTCCGCCGGGACCAGGGCCATGATCTCAGGAATCGTCAGATTGTATGAAGCCACCCGATCGGGGTCCATCTCCAGCCGAATTTCGCGTTCCAGAGCGCCGAGCACGTCCACCTTGAGCACTCCTGGCACCGCTTCGAGGATGTCCTGCAGATTGTCGGCAATCCCCTTGAGCTGCACGGGAGAAACGTCGCCGGAGATGCTGACAAGCATTATGGGGAACTCGGCGAGGTTGATTTCCTTGATGACTGATTCCTTTGCGTCCTGGGGCAGATCGCCCTTGGCCATATCCACGCGGTCTCGCACCCGCTGCAAGGCCACGTCGCTGGGCACATCGGGCGTGAACTCGACGCTGATCATCGACATGCCCTCTGCGCTGCTGGAGCGTATCTCCTTGACGCCACGAATTCCGTTCAACTCTTTCTCAATCTTCATCGTCACGGAGGTTTCGACATCCTCCGGCGAGACTCCCTCGTACGTTGTGGTAACCAGGATGTACGGGATGGGAATGTCCGGGAAGGCCTCGCGGGGCAGAGTTAAGTAGCTGTACACACCCGTTACAATAATGATAAGGCCCAGGACAGCCACGGTAGTTCGGTTTCGGATGGCAATATCGGTGATTAGCATAAAGGTTATTTGTTTTCTCCAACAACATTTACGTTCTGTCCCGGCGAGACAAAGCGATGGCCGGCGATGATCAGTCGGTCGCCAGGCGACAGCCCGCGTGTCACCTGGACACGGTCGCCCTTGATGACTCCAAGCTCTATTTCGCGGCGTTGCGCTTGCGAGGAATTGACGACATAGACGGCCTTGCCTTCTTCCATAGGAATGACGGCCAGCAGGGGGATAAAGATGGCGTCCCGAAGAATCCGGCGTGTCAGACGGGCACGCACAATCTGTCCACTCAGCAGCAGGCCATCCTTATTGTCCAGGGTTATCTCCATGCGAGTGGACCGAGTCCGCTGGTCAGCCAGCTTACTGATAAATGTAATTGTTCCGGTGAGAGATTTCTCCTGACCCTTCGCGTTCACAAAGACCTGCGCATTTTGATCCACTGCGAAATGCGAAAGGTCGCGTTCTGGAACTTCCACCACTACCTTGACCGTATCCGTATCCACAAGCTCGGCCAATAGTGTGCCGGCTTGGACATACTCGCCTTCCTCGACGAGCAGGTCGTTCAGCAGCCCCGCGCTGGGGGCAAGGATGCGGGTACGCTCCAGGCGGGCACGCACCTCCGCCAAGCGAGCTTTGCTGATAGCAAGCTGGCTGGTGGCATTGTCAAAGTCACGAGGCGTGGAGACTTTTTCTTTAACCAGATTAGCCACACGCTCATACTCTATCTGGTCGCGTTTGAACTGTGCCTCGGCTCCTTCAAACTCCGGCAGCAGAAGGTCTTCGTTGAGACGGATTAGCAGGTTGCCGGCATGCACCAAGTTACCTTTCTTTAAGAGGATGTGTTCTATACGTCCCGCCACCTCGGCGGAAACCCTAACGATACGGTTGGGTTCTACAACTGCCGGCAGGTCGAACGTGTCCACAAGCTCAGATTCCGCGGTGACGGTCATTACCGTGACGTTCACTGGCGGTGCTTCAGCAGGGGGGGCATCGCGTTTTCGCTTCGGTATTATCACGATTACGGCCAGTATCGCCAGCGAAGCGATAATGATGACTGTCTTAACGGTGTTGCGGCGTAACCAGCCCGGTCCTGTTTTTGGCAGTTTGGTTGTAGGCGATTGTTTACTCATCGGTTGTATCTAATCCTTTATCTTAAATGACTCATCAGAATATCAGACCCACAAAAAAGCACATATTTCGTAGTTCGTATTGCGTAGCCACGATATACGAAATACGACATACGATATTCGATTTACCCGTCTAACCTTTTTCATCTTGTGTACTCCCGCTTGCGGTTTTGGTTTCCGACCGTGATTCTGTGCGTGTATCTGCCAGGGTCCCTGTTGCTTTTTGCAAAGCTAACTTCGCAACGACGTGCGAATATATAGCCTGGTAGTAATTCACCTTTGCGGTCGTTAAAGCAGCCTGAGCATCAATCATTTCAACCTGCGTGTTGGTGCCTTGCTTATAACCCACCTCCGCCAGTCGCAGGCCCTCCTCGGCTCGCGTAAGATTGAGCTTTTGCGACTCCACAAACTCCTTGGCGTCCCGGATGCTCAAAATTGCCTCGGTCAATTCAAACAGAGCGGTTTCCTCGGTATCGACCAGGTTAACCTGTGCCTGCCTGACACGGGCCTTTTGCTGGACTATATCGCCCTCGCGGGCAAGGCCGTCGAATACGGGAAGCGATGCCCGCAAACCTGCCTGCCAAGCATGTCCCCAGTCAATGTCCATCGAGTTATGAGGGTCGGGTTTCGACCAGGTGTTATCGAAGTATGCACCGACAGTCGGATAATACCTGCTGCGTATGGTCTTGAGCAATTCCTGCTGGTACTTTATGTCGTACTCTCGACTGAACAAATCAGGACGGTTGCGAAAGGCGGTCTCGACCGCTTGCTCCATTGTTGTCTCGTATGGGACATAAACCAGTTGGTCCGAGAGTGCAAAGTCGCTGTCCTGTGAAACCCCCATAACCTTGATCAAATTGGCCTTTGCAAGATTGATAGAGTTTCTATTCTGTATCAATTGGGCCTGGAAATTCGACAATTCTACCTCGGCCCGCAGCACATCGAAGTCGGATGCTACACCGCCCTGCCTTCTCTGCTTGACGCTGTCAAGGTGCGCTTTGGACGAGCGCACGGCATCGGTGCTGATTTCCACCAGGTGGTGACTGAGCACAACATCGTAATATGCGTGCTGGGCTGCGTAAATCACATCCTGAACCGCACCTCGAACTGTCTGATCGGTCAGCAGGCCGAATAGCTTGGCAGCCCTTAGCCTGGCGGTTATGGCGCCTCCGGCATAAATCGGCTGTGCAACCGTAAGTACCGCTGAGTAGTTATCCACATCGCCGAATCTGATAGTTTTTTTGTCGGTGCCTGTGTCAATCTCGAAAGATGTCACTTTGTCAAGTTTTCTATACTCACCCGACAGACCCACCTTCGGCAAAATCGCGGAATAGGATTTTAGCTTTTCACCGCCGGCAATCTCACGTTCCTGGAGCACCCGCTGCAGCATCTTGTTGTTTACAAGGACCAGCTTCAGGCAGTCTTCAACGCTCAACCGACCGCTGATGCGTGGCTGAGCCTGTTCCTCATGCTGCTTGCGATTCTGCCACTGGCGATAAGCAGACTCTCTCGATAAGCTTACCTGCTCGCTGAGCTGCTCTTCGGTTCCGCAGCCGCACAATAGCAACGAGGCCGACGAAATAAGTACAATCCGGACCAGATTCCTTTTTACTACTGCCATAATTTTATCCACCTTCTTGTGAATTTTTTGTCTGGACACAGCCGTGAATTCCCGCAGCCGAGAACTTGACAATATGGTCAACTATCTCCACCAGTTCGAACGCCGGAATCATAGGGTTATTGATTCCTTCAAACATGGTCTTAGCATGAATTGCATGTTCCAACTGACCGAGTATCGAATGTATAACCAACACAGCTTGCGATTCACCCAAACCCGGACAAATCTTTACCAAAGCTTGCTGCAGAGCTTCAAAAAAAGGTAGAACAAACTCATCTATAAACATGTCTTTTGGCAGGTGTGGATCACTCATCTCTCTGTTCATAAGCTTGGCAAACCGCCGGCCTTTTTTCTCATCCGTCATTGCCCCGACAAATGTATTGGCGAACGCTCTGAGAAGGTCTTCGAGGCTTGGAAATCCGTTTGTTTGAGACATTACTCTGTTAATGCTCTCAATGTGGGCATCTCGCAACGGCAGCATGTGGCGACGAAAGACTTCAAAGTACAGTTTGTCTTTTCCGCCGAAATAGTAATTGACCGACGCTATATTGCACACGGCTGCGGCAGCTATGTCGCGAACGCTCGTGCCTTCAAAACCATGTTCGCAGAACAGTTGTTCAGCCGCATTAAGCAACCTCTCCTGAACGTGTTTCTCAGGGTAAGCTTCCGGCGTTAGGTTCGGTGTTGTCATTTTTTTGCCTTCAAACGACTGTTTAATACACAAGTTTAAAACAAACGTTTGTGCCAGTCAAGCCCTTTTTCTCGGTTTTTGTAAATTTTTGCGAGGTGACTTTAAGGGTATTGAAAACATTTGACATGAAATATTGTACGCTGGTATATTACTCGATAATAGAAGTTCGGGGCCGTAGCTCAATTGGCCAGAGCATCGGACTGTCGATCCGAAGGTTGAGGGTTCGAGCCCCTTCGGCCTCGCTAATTGCCTTGTCAGTTATACCCCCTAACAGGGCTTTTTTGTTGGTGCCTAAATCAGCCACAACAAAAGACTTAGCAATAGTATGTATATCGCTCAGTGCTGGAAATCCCTCACGCTCGAATGCTGCATCCGCTTGCTCTCGTGCAAGCTCATCGAATGTCTTCAAATAAGCAGGTTTTGAAGAAAAATTGGTGGGCTTACCCCCTTTCATTCTTCTCATTATTATACATTCTTGTTTATAGTGCGCCCCTTCTTGACCTTTCGCAGGGACATCCGTTGCCCTTTCATTGAGACATTCGTAATTTGCCTTATTCTGGTAAAGGTCGTAATCACAAATAGTTATGACAAGCCCGCGTGTGGTCTTGTGCGGGACAATCGTGTTCCTTTCGTACAACCTTTCAAGTGCCCTTCGTAATTCCTTCTCACTGGGCTTTTCATACGGTATCGTGATTGACAGCTCATCGCTTGCTGCATTTCGTCAATTGTTAGCGGGAATTGCAACCCCACGTAAGATGAAAAACTACATACCTGCACTGACGTTTGGGAAAAGGACAGAACATCTGAAGAAAGAGTAATTTTCTTGAAACTTTTGGCATGTTGGATATATATAGGTGGTGGTTTCAGATATAAGGGTAGGTAGCTCAGCCGGTAGAGCAGCGGACTGAAAATCCGTGTGTCGGCGGTTCAATTCCGCCCCTGCCCAATAGACTAAAATACGGGCTGTCAAATAGTTATGTTTGGCAGCCTTTCTTCTACGTCATGCCGGGTGTAGCAACCGTATTGAATTTGGAGACATACCATGAGCAAGAGAAAATTGACAGGCATCATCACAGTCGTGATTGCAGCAGTTTGGCTGGGAGTGATTACATCGGGTTGTGCAGAGACGTTCGGCTCACTTGCTCCAAGTCTCCACGGCAAAATCTCAGGCGGACGACAGATAATAAACTTCAACCGCGAGTGGAAGTTTACTAAGGGCGAACAGTCGGGAGCCGAGAAGGCGGAATTCGACGACTCGGCCTGGCAGGTGGTGCGGGTACCCCACGACTGGGCGATTTCGGGGCCTTTCAATCCCAAAGAGCATGGCTATGCGGGGAAACTTCCTTGGCAGGGTGTCGGCTGGTATCGAAAGACGTTCACGCTCGATAAAACAGGCAGTGGCAAGCGGGTGTACTTTGATTTCGATGGTGTGATGGCGTTTCCAAAAGTGTATGTGAATGGTCAATCCGCCGGGGGGTGGGATTACGGGTATATGTCGTTCCGTGTGGACGCTACGCCTTATGTAAAGTTCGGCGGGACCAATGTAATTGCCGTTCTGGTTGATACACGTCGGCACGGCACCCGATGGTATCCCGGCGCAGGGATATATCGCAAGGTGACGATGACGATTTGCGAGCCGGTGCACGTTGCGCATTGGGGTACGTATGTTACTACGCCGGAAGTGAGCGATAAGTCCGCGACGGTTCGCGTGCGATCGACCATCGAAAACCACCTCGATACTGCATCGGATGTTAGTGTAGAGGTTGTGCTGCTTGGCCCCAACGGCCAACAGGTAGCGACGGGCAGGAAGAGCGACGCCATCCCTGTCAACGGCTCACGCGAGGTTGACCAGTTGTTCTCGGTCGCAAATCCGCAGCGATGGGATGTTACCAGCCCGAAACTATATACCGCTAAAACATTTGTTCGCATGGGCGGTAAGGTTGTGGATACAGATAGTACATTATTCGGCATTCGCACGTTCCAATTTACAGCGAACGATGGATTTTATCTCAACGGCCGGCGCGTGCAGCTCTACGGCGTTTGCCTGCACCACGACCAGGGGCCGCTCGGAGCGGCGTTCTATACCCGTGCGATGGAACGTCAGTTGGAAATCATGCGAGACATGGGTGTCAATGCCATACGTACCAGCCACAATCCTCCGGCGCCGGAGCTTCTTGAACTGTGTGATCGGATGGGGTTGGTCGTGTGGGATGAGTGTTTCGATAAATGGGATCGCACGGCCGATCGCGTGAATAATGAGCCTTTGGAAGAGTACGGCGAAAAGCAGATTCGAAATTTCGTAATGCGAGACCGTAACCATCCGTGTATTGTGGTTTGGTCAATCGGCAATGAGCTTAATGGGGGCGGCAGGGATGGTGTAACGCCTGAAAGGATTAAATTCATGAGTGATTTTGTGCGGAAGTATGACCCGACGCGCCCGGTTGGTATGTCTTGTCATATCCCCAACTTGGCGAATCAGCCGAATTTCGATGCGCTGGACCTGACCGGCTGGAATTACGCACGAAGATATGCTACATATAGAGAACGCTATCCCAACAAACCTATAATCTATAGCGAGTCGGCCTCGGCCCTAAGTACGCGAGGATTCTACGAACTGCCGCTGCCGGAAGGAAAGACCCAGTATTCCAAACAGCTCCAGGTAGATTCTTATGACCATAACGCGGCGCGATGGTCGGACATTGCGGATCGCGAGTTTCAATTGATGGAAAACGACCGCTTCGTGGCCGGGGAATTCGTGTGGACAGGATTTGATTATATAGGTGAGCCGACTCCTTTTGACAAGGAGGCACGAAGCTCATACTTCGGCATTGTTGACCTGTGCGGCATTCCCAAAGACAGGTTCTATCTGTACCGCAGTTACTGGCGACCGGAAGCGACCACCGTGCATATCCTGCCGCACTGGAATTGGCCCGACCGAGTCGGACAAAATGTGCCCGTCTATGTCTATACCAACGGCGATTCTGCGGAACTGTTTCTGAATGGAAAATCGTTGGGGCGACGAACAAAGATGGCCGAACCTGCCAAGCCTGTGAATCTTGCATTAGGAAAACCTGCCAAGGCCGGCACCGAGGAGACGAACAGGGGCAACATGATAAATCACGCAAATGATGGTGATATCGAAACCCGCTGGTGTGCTGAGAATGAAGTTGTCGAACAGTGGTGGCAGGTTGACCTTGGCGATGTTCAGGCGGTAGGCTTGCTGGATATTGATTTCGAGAAGGAGGCAAGGAACTACCTATATCAGATAAAGGCCTCGACGGACGGTTCGACGTGGCAGATGATCGCAGCCAAAAACGAATGGAAGGGAGATACGACCCGAATAATCCACGAGGTGGATGAACAGACCAGATACCTGCGGATTGAATTTACACAGTTGCAGGAGGGGGCGTGGGCGAGTATTCGGGAGTTTAGCGTTTATGCAAAAAAGGCCGAATTGTCGTATTATGCGGTTATAGATAAGTATCGGCTTCGGTGGATGAATGTCGTCTATGAGCCGGGAGAACTCAAGGCGGTGGCTTATAAGGACGGCAAAAAGATCGGCGAGGCAGTCATGCGCACAGCAGGTAAGCCGGCGGCGATTCGGCTGACTCCAGACCGCAAGGAGCTGTCGGCTACCGGCGAAGACCTGTGCTATATAATGATTGAGGCTGTGGACTCAAAGGGTACGCCTTGCCCTCTAGTGGATAATCTGATTCGATTCAAAGTCCAAGGGCCTGCTGAAATCGCTGGTGTCGGCAATGGAAATCCCATGTCGTTCGAACCATTTCAGGCAGACAGCCGCAAGCTCTTCTTCGGCAAAGCGATACTAATTCTGCGAACTAAGGAGAACCAGGCCGGTGCAGTGCATGTAACCGCTGAGAGCGATGGTTTGACTTCGGCTGATGTTACCGTGCAGTGCCGGGTGCCTGTGATTGCCGCCGGCGGTGATTGAGACATCAGCCATTGTAGTGACCGTGGATAATGTTGAGATAGCCGATAAACAACGCACATAAAGGAGATTGCCTTGAAAAAACCGGCAGTCACGGTCTTGTTGCTCGCGACAGCTTGTGTGGCGAACTCAGCCGCGGGATTGCTCGAAGTGGATTATCGCAGCCTGGTCTCGCGGGCTGACCTGACTTACGACAGACCCGTGAATCGCAGCGAGGAAGGCCTGCCGGTTGGCAACGGCCGCATGGGCAGTCTATTGTGGACTACGCCCACTGCTCTCAAATTTCAAATTAATCGTGTCGATGTCTTCGCAAGCGGTTGTGCCACAAACAGCTTTCCTGAGCGTCACACCGATTATTGCGGGGGCTGTGGCTTTGTCGATGTCGATTTTGTCGATTATGGGGATGATGTTTTTCCCAGCGAAGGCATTGTGCAGCATCTTTCGTGTTATGACGGCCTGGTGACGGTCAAAGGCAAGGGCGTTATGGTTCAGGCCCTGGCCTGGAATGAAAAAGATGTGATGGCAATTGAAATCACCGACCAGCGGGAAAGACCCGGCACAATCAGCGTTAATCTGAGAATGCTTCGTACCGCAGTAGTCAGAACAGCAAGCCACACAGCAACGTCGAAACTACAAACCCGCGACGGCAGGATCATCCTCACCCAGGAATTCGTGGAGGATAACTATTTCTGCGGCTCGGCGGTGGCGGTTGGTGTTGTGAGTCGCAATGCCGAAGTGAGGCGGTCGAATGATATGGAGCTTCGCCTTGTTGTCGAGCCTGGTCAGGGTTCCTTCGCGGTCCTGATAGCCGGTGCAGCGAGCTTTGATCGTAAGGAAGGTATTGTTGCTTTGGCTCTTGCACAGCTCGAATCGGCTGCCTCCACAGGATACGCGGGGCTTGTTGAATCGAACCGGAAATGGTGGCATGAGTTCTGGGAAAAGTCGTTCGTTCACCTGCACAGCGAAGACGGCGTCGCGGATCGCATCGAAGAGAGCTACACTTATTATTTGTATATCATGGCATCGAGTTCTCGCGGTAAGTATCCCGCGAAATTCAACGGTATGCTGTGGACGACGGGCGGTGACACCCGAAAATGGGGCAGCCAATACTGGGGGGCCAATCAAAGTTGTCTGTATAATAATGCGCTGTTCGCCGCCAATCGGATCGAGCTGACGGACCCGATGTTCAAAATGTACTCCGGAATGTACGACTCCTGCGCCCTGGCAGCTCAGCAGCAATGGGGCAGTAAAGGTATTTATATTCCTGAGACCGTGGCGTTTGACGGACTCGCCGAATTGCCTGCCGACATTGCCTCGGAAATGCGGGACCTTTATTTACTCAGAAAATCCTGGGATACCAGATCGGAGATTTTCCGAAATTATGCCGGCACGAAGCAGCCGCACAATAGCCGCTGGAACTGGATTCAATCTGGAAAATGGGTGGACGGGCGATGGGTTTACGCCGAGCGTGGAAGCGGTCCGTATGGTCCGGTCACGCACATCTTCTCCAGGGGCGCAAAAATCGCCTATCAGTATTGGCTGCGATATGAATATACGCTTGATGAGAAGTGGCTTCGAGATCGTGCGTATCCGATACTGAAGGCCGTGGCTGAATTCTATCGCAACTACCCGAATGTGAAGAAAGGTCCCGACGGCAAGTACCATATTCACAATGTCAACAGCAATGAGCCGCTCTGGGGCGGGCAGGACACGGATGAGGAAATCTCCTCGATGATGGGCATTTTGCCGGTTGTCATTAAAGCTTCGCAGATTCTGAATGTTGATACCGAGATGAGGCCTGTCTGGCAGGAGTTTCTGGATAATCTTGCATCCCTGCCGCGCAGTGATAATCCGAATGCATCGTCCTCGCGCACGCGAAGCGGGCCGCCGGTTTGGATCAAAGGTTTGAATCCTGTCGTTCGCGGTGAAGGGGCCTCGCTCCCTGACGGTAACACGATGCCGATGTGGTTTTTCGATCTGTGCACGCTTGAAACGGATCCCGAGACCTTAAAAACCGCCAATGCTACATTTGACGCCTATTTTCCCAATGGAGTCGGTCCCGGCAGAAGGGTAGGAGTTCTATCCAAGCTAAGTGTTACGGCCTCGGTTTTGGGTCGTGTCGACGCCGTTAAGTATTTGATCCCGAATCAAATTCAAACTAAAGAGACCCCCATTCTGGCCAATCGCATGGACCTGCGAGAGGGCACCCAGACGACAAGCGTTCAGCGTCTTGGAGGGGCCGCAGATGCGCTACATACAGCGCTTTGCCAAAGTGTCCCCGCTGGACCGGGCAAGCCTCCCGTGATTCGTGTTTTCCCCGCCTGGCCCAGTCAGTGGGACGCCGCGTTCACTTTGCTGGCGCGAGGGGCGTTCCTGGTAAGCGCTTCGATGGAAAAGGGGCGAATCGAATTTGTGGAAATCCAGTCTCAGGTCGGCGGCGAGTGCCGCCTGCGCAATCCTTGGCCTGAAGGCGAGGTGACCTTGTACCGCAATAATAAGATATCTGAGAGCATGAACGGCTCGTTGCTGAGGTTTGACACCATCAAGAACGAAAACATTGTCGTGGTTCCTAAGGGATCAACGCCGTCCAGGAAGAAGGTTTCGTAAGATACACTTATTTGGAGGTTGCTTATGTGTAAACTCTTAATTGTGTCGGTGTTTGTTTTTGTCGCCGAGGTCGCTTTTGCGGCATCTGGTAACGCAGCGGAGTTGGCGCAAGTCGTTTCTGCCGCGGCAATTCGCACACCCAAGCCCCCGGCGTCTCCTCGTATCAACGGACCATCGGTCTTCGGTGTGCGGCCGGGTTCACCGCTGCTCTACCGAATCCCGGCTGTGGGTGACAGGCCAATAGAGTTCGCTGTCAAGGACCTGCCTTCCGGCCTACAATTGGATTCCAAAACAGGTCAGATAACCGGTTCATTGAAAAATCCAGGTGAGCAGGTTGTGACACTGCGCGCAAAGAACGACAAGGGCATCAGCGAGAAAAAGTTCAGGATCGTAGTCGGCGAGAAAATCGCCCTGACCCCGTCGATGGGCTGGAACAGTTGGAACTGCTGGGGCTCAAAGGTAGATGCCGAGAAGGTGCTGCAGATCGCCCGTGGGATGGTTTCTTCCGGCCTGATCAACCATGGTTGGACCTACATCAACATCGATGACGCCTGGCAGGGCAGTCGCGGCGGGTCCTTCAATGCCATTCAGGGTAACGAGAAGTTTCCTGACATGAAGGGCCTGTGTGATGAGATTCATAAGATGGGCTTGAAGGTGGGGATTTATTCCACACCCTGGACGACTTCATACGCCAACCACATCGGGGGTAGCGCCGAGAATCCTGAGGGAACCTGGATTCCTCCGACGATTCCGAAGAAGGGTAATGTGAACAAAAAGATACTGCCCTGGGCCATCGGCAAATATTCCTTTGCCAGGAATGATGCCAAGCAATGGGCCGCATGGGGCATCGACTATCTGAAATATGACTGGAATCCCAACGAACTGCCGGAAACCAGGGAAATGTATGACGCGCTGCGTGCCAGCGTTCGGGATGTTATTCTGAGCCTGTCGAACAGCACACCGTTCAAGAACATCGGTGATCTGTGCAAACTGGCCAATTGCTGGCGGACCACCGGTGACATTCGAGATAACTGGAAGTCCATGAGCAGCAAAGGATTCACCCAGGACAAGTGGGAGCCTTTTGCCGGTCCGGGTCATTGGAACGACCCGGACATGTTAGTCGTCGGCTATGTTGGCTGGGGCAGTCCGCATCCTACAAACCTGACTGCCGATGAGCAGTACACGCACATCAGTATCTGGTGCCTGCTGTCCGCCCCTCTGTTGCTCGGTTGCGATCTGCAGCGGCTGGATGAGTTCACTCTCAACCTGCTGACTAATGACGAGGTGCTGGCGGTGGATCAGGATTCACTGGGCAAACAGGCCACCTGTGTGGCAACGGAAGGTGATCTGCGGATTTACGCCAAGGACCTTGAGGACGGCTCCAAGGCTGTGGGTCTGTTCAACCTGGGCGAAAAAGAGGCAACCGTTACGGCTAAGTGGTCGGACTTGAAGCTCTCAAGCAAACTGACCGTTCGCGACCTGTGGCGTCAGAAAGACCTCGGTCAATTCGATGGCCAGTTCCAGGCTACCGTGGCCTCGCATGGAGCAGAGTTAGTGCGGATTGCACCCAAAGCGATGCGATAGACACAAACGCCTTGGTCCTGTGAAAAAGGAAACAGCGAATGTCACCGTCTCAGATGAAGGTTTTGTGAGGTACGCTTATGTGGAGATTACTTATGTTGAAACGCTTGATTGCATCGGTGTTTGTCTTTGTTGCCGGGGTCGGATTCACTGCGCGTGCGGAAACCTTGCGCGTGGTTTTTGAAGGCGCCTCACCGGAGCATAAATGGGTATTGAAGGACCTTGACCCGAACCTGCCGTCTGATTGGTCAATCTACGAGTTCCTGACATTGGAGCTCAAATCGTCAACGTCGCAACGGTTCGAGCTGCGGATACACACTGCCGGCGGAGTGCGTAGGCTGCGGATACAGCCGTTCCAGGGCGCCTGGATTCGCGCCGCGGTGCCGCTGGCGTATTTCAAGCGACCGGACCTGCAGGGCACCGATTTGGCGGCGCTGGGAAATAAATCCCGCACATCATACTGGATAAATCTTATGGGGTCATACGGCCCCTTGACCGCGGTTGAGGCGGTGGGGGTGGCGATGGAAAATCCGCTCGGCTCGCCCACACTCGAAATCCGCTCCGTCCGGCTCGACAAGGAATCCCCCGGCGATGCGGTTTTGGAACCGAAGACGCTCGTGGATGAGTTCGGGCAGTGGATTCTTGCAGAATGGTCCGGCAAGGTCAAAACGCTTGAGGAGCTAAAGAAGGCCTGGGCGGGTGAAGAAGGATCGCTGCACGGTGGCGATTTTAACTATTGTCAATACGGCGGCTACACAGGCACCAAGGCTAAAGCGACTGGTTTCTTCCGCGTAGAGAAAGTTGACGGTCGGTGGTGGTTCGTGGACCCCGACGGACACTTGTTCTTCTCCGCCGGCGTGGATTGTATTGGAAATTGGGCCGGCTCGCCAACGCAGGGCCGTGATGGTGTGTTTGCAGCCTTGCCTCCTGCCGACCTGAGACCCCCAATGCGGCGTGGAAATCGAGGTGGTACGGACGCATCCTTTTACACATGGAATCTCCTGCGGCGCTTCGGCCAGAATTGGCAGGACAAATGGATTGACCTGACGATTAGGCGGATGGACGCCTGGGGTTTCAATACCATCGCCAACTGGTCTGATCCTCAATTATGGGCGGCGCAGCGTAAACCTTATGTTGTGATACTGCGAGGCTGGGGTATAGAGACCGGTTACTTGGGTATGCCCGATGTGTTTTCGGATGATTTCGCCGGTAGGGCGGATGCAGCCGCCACCGAGCAGTGCGCCCCACGAAAGAGTGATCCCTGGCTGCTGGGCTACTTCATTGCCAACGAGCCGCCCTGGCCCGGGCGGGAATTGCAGATTGTGGATGGCATTCTCGCGGGGCCAGCCAGTGCGATTCAGCGTGAGTTGAAGACCTTCCTTGCAGCCGGTGATACGCCGGAATGCCGTCGGGCCTTTATCTACCAGGCGGTTGAAAAGTTCCTCGAAGTTGTCAACGCCGCGATTCGCAAACACGACCCCAATCATCTGAATCTTGGACTACGGTTCGGCTCCAGGGCGCCGGAGCAAATGCTTAGGGCGTCGCGGAGCTTCGATGTTTTTAGTATGAATAGTTACGACTTCGAGGTGAATCGTGAGAATCTGGAAGCGGCCTACCGCATTACCGAACGACCTATCCTCATTGGTGAGTTTCACTTTGGAACGCCTGGCAGGGGGATGGCAGCCGGGTTGCGCCAGACGCGCAATCAGCAGGAGCGAGGCGTGGCTTATCGCTACTATGTCGAAAATGCAGCGGTCCATCCTGCGTTGATCGGAACCCACTGGTTCCAGTGGATAGACCAGCCGGCCACGGGTCGCATGGACGGGGAGAACTACAACATTGGGATTGTGGATGTCACTGATAGGCCCTACAATGAGCTTGTGGATGCTATGAAGGCGACACACAAACGGCTTCTGGACGTACATTCAGGCAAGGAGCCGCCGGTGAGCCGAAAGGCGCAGGTGCAGTAAAACTTAAAGGTAAATACAACTGAGTTTTGAGTTCTTAGTTCATAGTGACCCAAACGCATTGGGAAAAACAGAAGAAATGCAGAAGTAATATAATGGCCCCGAAAAGGAGAATCTGAAATGAAAACCAAATTGACCTGCGTTTCTAAGCCGAGCCTTCAACTTTTTTTTGTGGCCGTGTGTCTTTGCGTCGCGGCTTCGCAGTTTGTTGGCTGCCGAACAGCACCTCAGCCCGAAGGTTTGGCTGTACAGAAAGCCCCGTTATCACAGGATGCGAAGATGAAATGGTTCCGTGAAGCGAAGTTCGGCCTGTTCATTCACTGGGGGATTTACTCCGTCCCTGCCGGCGAATGGAAAGGCAAGCCGGTCTCCGGCATTGGCGAGTGGATTATGAACCGCGCCAAGATTCCGGTGAAGGAATACGAGCAGCTTGCTACGCAGTTCAATCCGGTGAAGTTCAACGCCGAGGAATGGGTCAAGATGGCCAAAGACGCCGGGATGAAATACATCGTTATCACCAGCAAGCATCACGACGGCTTCGCAATGTATGGCTCCAAGGTCAGCAAATACAACATCGTGGACGCGACTCCGTTCAAGCGTGACCCGCTCAAGGAGCTCGCCAAGGCCTGTGCACGACACGGCATCCGGTTCGGCTTCTACTACTCGCAGGCGCAAGACTGGCACGAGCCGAACGGCGCCGGTAACACCTGGGATTTCGGTCCTGACGACAAAAAGGATTTCGATCAATACCTGCGAGATAAGGCCGAGCCGCAGGTGAAAGAGCTGCTCACCGGCTACGGCCCGGTATGCCTGATATGGTTCGACACGCCTCGCATGATGAAAGTCGGCGACCGCGCCCAGCGATTCATTGACATCGTTCATACATTGCAGCCCGCCTGTCTGATCGACGGTCGGCTCGGCAGTGCCGGCGATTACCGTTCAATGGGCGACAACCAGATTCCCAACGAGGTGGTTCGTAAGGACTGGGAAGTGCCCGCTACGCTCAACAACACCTGGGGCTACAAGAAGGACGACAACAACTGGAAAACGCCGGAAGACCTGACGTTTAAGCTAATTGACATCGTCAGCAAAGGCGGCAACTATCTGTTAAATGTCGGACCCACCGCCGAGGGTATCATCCCACAGCCTAGCCAGGACAACCTGCGTGCCGTAGGCCGCTGGCTCAAAGTGAACGGCGAATCCATCTATGGTACCGGCCCCACGCCGTTCGGTGAAGAGCTTGGCACGCCCGACCCGCAGAAGAAGGATTCCAGCGGCAACCCCGTCTTCGTAGCCAAAACCGATTGGCGCTGCACCACAAAACCCGGCAAGCTGTTCATTCACCTGTTCAAGTGGCCCGAAGGCACGTTCGAGCTGCCGGCGATCAAGGAAAAGGTGACCAAGGCCTACATGCTGGCAGACCCGAAGAAACAGGCACTGACGGTGAAGCAGAACGGTCAGAAGTGGTTGATCTCTCTGCCGAAGATCGCGCCGGATAAAATTGACTCGGTGCTCGTGCTTGAGGTCGCCGCAAATTGACGAGACAATAAATTTGCAAGAGTGGAGGAACCGGCGCTCACAGTCATATTGGAGTGGATGGTCGAGCACCGGCTGAAAATTGTTATGGAGATGGTCAGCTCGCAGCAGCGACAGAGGTTTCCGGAATCTTCAACGGGCAAGGGGAGAGGCTCGTTGCTTGTGCTCACCAGATGGTATTGGCTTTGGCCAAAATAGAATCAGAAGGTCCACTATGTCAAAAAAAGCCCAAAAACGAGGCGTGATTCTGTTCGCTGCAACGTGCTGTCTTTTACTGTTATTGTTGTCCTCCACAGGTTTTTGTCAGGAGTCGCCATCCATTAAATACTGGGCATGGGTAGACGGCGGATTCCTCTGGGCTACCGCGATTCTCCGAAGAGCAAGTGGTTACCTGGAGCCGCAAGATCGCAAGTTCCGGCGGCGTAATCACCTGGGATGTGCCGGTCCAACGTAACGGTTTGATTTCCCAGCCGTTTATCGATCAGTTGACTGCTGTCGGCAAGGCGCTGCGCGAAAATAGACGGTAAGTCATTTTTCAGCCTGTCGAGTGAGCTGTTGGCCAGAGGTAAGGATTTGATCGGGAAGATTTTTGTTAATATGCTCCTTTTTCTTTGCAGGGTTCTTTAATCTGTATGAAACTAATCTTCGGTTGAAAACAAGTATAGCCAAAGGATGATAACTATGAGTGTTTCTTTCTTCAGGCATTGTCGGAAATTCATCCCGGCGATAACTATTACTCTTGTACTTTTCGTGTTCGTTGTTCTTTCTCCCTCCTGTTCGAATGGCAGTGGAGGGGAAGAAGAGACACAGGAAATATCGCCGAGTGATATGAACGTTCAGGTCAAAACGGTAAGAATCGAAACCGGCGAAATACCTATTACAGTAAAAGCCGTCGGCGTTTTTGTGCCCCGAATGCAATCACCCGCCCTGGTGGTTTCACTAATTCCCGGAATTGTTTCCAAGGTGGAAGTTCGCGAAGGGCAGACGGTCGAAGCGGGAACCGTGATTATTCGTTTGGATCCCCGTAAATCGGAAAACGCCTTGGCTAAGGCGAAAGCGGGATTGCATTTTGTCGAATCCAACCTGCAAAAGGCCGCTCATGGAGGGTTGGATACAGAACAGTCCGACTTGGACCTCGCTGCCAAACAAGCCGAAGTGACCGCCGAGCAGGCCCGTTTGGAATCCGATCGTCAAAAAGCACTTTTGGCGGATCACTTGGCGTCGGAAAAAGCCGCGTTCGATGCCCAAAAAGCCCTGGAAGAAGCAGAACGAAGAGCGAAAGCGGCGAAAGAAAAGGCCGATATTTTCCGAGCCTTCGGCCGGGAGATGGCTTTAGTTCAACTGCAAGCGTCTGTCGAGCAATCCAAGGCGGAGTTGGAATCAGCGCAGTTGGATCGTGAGGCGGTGGAAATCCGTGCACCGCAATCGGGACGAATTTCTGGTCTTAAGGTGAATGTCGGCAGTGCCGTTGACGACAAGACTGTCCTCGCGCAAGTGATAGGTGAGAGTACGGTGGTTCTACGGTTCTGTCTCTCTCCTCCGGATACACAAGACATACAACTTGGGGCTTTCGCTATCGTTCGATCCGCCGCTTCCAAAGAACCGCTTTCGGGTCAGGTGCTTTCCATCGGGGCTGAGCTGGACAGCGAAACCGGATTAGTACCGGTTGAGGCGCAATTGGATCCCAACCAATCCGGACCTGTTCGAATTGGGGAAACGGTTTTTGCGGAAATTACAACCAAATCGAATGTAAAAGGAATTGTCGTTCCAATTTCTTCGATTGTGGTCGAAGATGATAAGGCGAGTTTATTTACAGTGGATGATAAGCAAATCGCCCATGCTGTTCCGATCCAAATCCTGGCGCGGACGGCCAGCCAGGCGGTGGTTTCGGCTGAAGGGCTTGTTGCGGGGGCCAAAGTGATTGCGGATGGTAACTACAATTTACCCGACGGCGCTCATGTTGTTGAGGAGCCGTCCAAATGAAAGCACACGACGATTTCCATTTGTCAGGAGTTGCCGGTTTTGCGTTGCGCCATTCCAAAGCCATAGTGGTTGTGGTTGTAGGTCTTTGCGCGTGGGGGATCGGGTCGATTTTCACATTGCCGTCCGGCATATATCCTGACGTGGCGTTTCCTCGAATTGTGGTGATTGCGGAGCGTGGGGAAGATTCTGTCGAAAATATGATGATCGGGGTGACCCGACCGATGGAAGAAGCGGTCAATGCGGTTCCCGGTCTTGTGCGTGTGAGATCGAGAACCATTCGCGGTGCCTGTGAGATGTCCCTTGATTTTTCCCCCAAAACCGATATGCGTGAGGCTCTTTCCCAGACGCGCGCCCGAATCGCCTCCTTGTTGCCGGAGTTGCCTACCGGAATTAGTACGACCATCGAACAACAAACTCCGTCGGTTTTTCCCGTCATCTCCTTTAATGTCGGTCTTGATCCTGCCAAAGCTCGCGGTTTGATTCGGGATGGAGCCGATCTCGACCAATGGGTCAAGAATGATCTCAAACCCCGTTTATCCCGCTTGGCTGATGTATTTCTCGTCACGGTTCAGGGTGCGGAAATCCGTCAGATCGTCGTGGAACCCGATCCACTCCGATTGGCCGAGACCCACATTTCTCTTCTCGATCTGATAAAGATCATTCAGGAATCGAATCAAGTAAATGCGGTGGGAAGGCTTGAAAAAGATTACAAGCAATTTCAAGTGTTGGCCTCGCACGAGCTGCGCAGTATAGACGAGATCGCCGCCTTGCCCATCGCCACGCGGTCTGGAAAGACGATTCATTTAAGGGATGTGGCCCGCGTCTATATCGGTTTGGCCGATAGGACGGCCGTCGTGACCGGCAATGGACAGGATGCCGTGGTTGTTTCGTTGTTTATGCGTTTCGAAGGCAAAGTAACCGATCTATCCGACCGTGTTTCCGAAACCATCCAAGAAATCACTCCGAAACTTCCGCCTGGGGTATCCATTACGCCCGTTTACGATCAGGCTGATCTGGTGCGTGAATCGCTCGGCGGCGTGAGAGATGCAATAGTCGTAGGCATGATCTTGGCGATTGCCGTTTTATGGATATTTCTCGGTTCCTGGCGGTTTACTCTTATCGCCGGAATTTCGATTCCCATCTCCGTCTTGGGAACTTTTGCGATTATGTCGGTTCTGGGCCAGTCGCTGAATCTGATGTCTCTGGGTGGAATTGCCGTAGCCGTTGGTCTGATTATTGATGATGCAATTGTGGTGGTGGAGAATATTGCACGACGATTGAAAGCCGCAATGGATCGAAGGCAATCGGTCATTAGTGCCACGCTGGAAATTGTGGGAGCAGTGGTCGGATCTTCCCTGACGACCGTTGTGGTTTTTATCCCCCTGGTATTACTTGAAGGAATCGTGGGCCAATTTTTCAAAGCCATGGCGATGTCGTTGACGGTGGGGATTTTGGTTTCCATGGCTGTGTCACTGACGCTGACTCCTATCCTTTCCGCCGGGAAAATAGGACCTCGCCCGGGAGAAAGTGCCACTCGGCGATGGATGGAATTTATTGCCGGACGTTATGAAAAAACTATTCGCTGGGTACTACGCCATCCTTGGAAAACAGCTTCCGTAATCTTCGGAATCGCCGTTATCGGTATTGCTGTTGTCGTTCAGCAATCGACTGGTTTTCTCCCTTCTATGGATGAAGGAGGTTTTGTTCTGGATTATTTAACGCCGGTGGGTACGTCACTATCTGAAACCGATAAAAATTGCCGCAAGATCGAATCGATTCTTTCTCAAATTCCGGAAATAAAAACCTACTCGCGCCGTACTGGTATGGAACTGGGATTCTTTGTTACAGAACAGAATACGGGAGATTTTCTGATCTCTTTAAAATCACGACGCAACCGGGACCGTTCAACTGATGATATCATTAACGAGTTGCGTGGTCGAATCGCTCGTGAAATCCCCCAGATCGAAGTGAGTTTTGTTCAGATCATGCAGGATACGCTGAATGATATGGCAGGGAACACTGCACCGCTGGAGGTTAAAATCTTTGGGAATGATTATCGGGTCATTCAAGATTTTGCCGGCCGTGTGGTCAAACAAATGGGGCTTGTTCCGGGAGTGGTGGATATTACCAGCGGTGTATCTTACGGCAGCCCGGAGATTACGTATCGACTGGACGGGGATGCCGTCAGCCGTGAAGGTCTGACTGTAAGTGATGCGGAAGAACAGTTGCGAATCGCCCTGCTGGGTGAAGAAGCGACAAAACTGCGGAGGTCCAATTACCTGGAGCCGGTCGTGGTCCGCTATGCCGATACAATCCGGCATGATCCCACCTGGCTGGCTCAATTGCCTGTCGCCAATGGAATGGGGCGTGTTATTCCTGCGGCTTCCATCAGCAGCATAGAGGAAAAAATCAATGTCAACGAGCTGGCCCGTGAAAATCAACAACCGTTAGTGTCGGTGACGGCGAATATCAGCGGACGCGATCTCGGTAGTACCGCAAACGATCTACGAGTCAAACTCGCATCGATTCCTCTGCCTTCCGGGGTTCGATTGGAGCTGGCAGGGCAGGTAGAAAGCCAGAGAAGAGCTTTTCATAATTTATTATTGGTGCTGACTCTTGCCATCGGATTGGTTTTCCTTCTCCTGGTCATACAATTTCGTTCGTATCGTCTGCCGTTGATTATCTTTCTGACTATGCCCTTTTCGCAAATCGGTGGATTGCTGGCGCTTCGGCTGACAAATACCGAATTAAATATCTCAGCTTTTATGGGTTTAATCATGTTGATCGGGCTGGTGGTGAAGAACGGAATTATTCTGATCGAATATACTCATCAATTACGTGCGGAAGGAATTGGAACAATTGCCGAAGCCCTGGCTGTGGCCGGTCGGACCCGATTAAGGCCCGTTTTCATGACTTCTCTAACCGCGATTATGGCGTTGTTTCCATTGGCTCTAAACATCGGTTCAGGTGCCGAGCTTCAGCGTCCACTGGCGATTGCTGTCATTGGCGGACTTTCCATCTCAACCATTTTTACCTTAATTGTGATTCCAACCGCTCATGTTCTGTTGGGTGACTCCGAGGCAGAGGCCCTTTGATTCAAAGGCGAAACGGGTTATGAAAATCCAATGGTTTAACCCTTTGTTGACAATGTTTCTTGGTGCCGTAAGCCTATGGTTATCCGGGTGTGCCACACCGCCGGCTCCCCCTAAATGGAAACCTCTGGATGTTTCAACATTGACTCAACCTTTGGCGATTGAACAATGCCTGCAGTTGGCGCGGCAGAATGATATACAAGTCGTTCAATGGAAAGCTCGGTTCGATATGGCCCGTGCGGAACTGATAAGTGCAAAAGCCTTACCAAATCCTTCCTTCAGCCCTTCATGGGACGATGTAGGCTTACGCGATGACGCTGGTAAAAACATTGCAAGCCTGACATACGGCGTATCCTACCCAATATTTTTTTGGCTGCCGCGGCCTCAAAAGATTGCCGTGGCCAAAGCGAACCGTCAGGTTGAATCGGAGAAAATACTTTCGGAACAACGACAACTGGCAATTGAGGTGGCTTCAGCGTATTTTAGTCTTGTGGCCGATCAACGAAAAGAAAAGCTCGTGGAGCATCTTCTACAGCTCGCCGGTGAATCGATGCGCCTAATTCAGAAAAAGAGAGACTTAAAAATGGCTTCCGATTATGAGGTCCAACGGATACGGGCTGAGCAATTGCAGGCCCAAAGCGATTTGTTGGAAGCCCGGAGCCAGCTCCGTTTGGATCAGCTTGCTTTTGCGTTTGCCTTGGGTGCTGATCGACCCTTCTTTCCCACTGTAGTGGATTGCGGAGACACTTATACTCAATTTATGGAAAATGCCATAATGAATGAGACCTTACCGGACAGCCTGATGGAAAACGCCCTGCAAGCCGATCCCCGCTGGAGGGAAAAGAAAGCTGCCGTCACGGCAGCAGAAAATCAATTGCGGGTGGAATACCGACGTGCGATTCCTCTGGCGGACAGCACAGGCTCTGCAGGACCGAAGGACGCCCCGGAGGGATTAGGCAGCGCCTTCTCGCTGGAAATTCCAATTCCTCTGTTTGACTGGAATCGCGGAGCCATTCGTAAAGCGGAATCAGAGCTTAAGACTGCCCAGGCTGAACAAGAGAGGGCGCGTCGGACAGCCGTTGCTGTGGTTTCACAAGCGTGGGAACGGTATCATGCTTCAGCGATTCAGTGGAATCAATATACAAAAGCAATAACTGAATTGGCTGAAAAGAACGAACAAGCGGCGATTAAACTCTTCGCCGCCGGTCAGATCGAATACAATGAATTATTAATAGCCCAAAGGGATAACAAACAAGCTCAAATGAGTGCATTGAGCATTTGGCGGGATACATCCACGGCCGCCTGGATGTTATCATGCGCTCTTGGACAACACGATCCCCCGGTGGAGGAATGCCGTTGAGAGAAGTCGCTGATGTTTTTATTGCTTCCGCGCCAAGGATAAATAGAAGAGGAGTTAATGACTTATTAGAACGAGATACTCTATGACTGGAAGAATTGCGCTTAGTGTGTTGTTGATGTGTGTTGTCGCTTCTACTGCAGTCGGACAAGACCCGGCAGAGCGACAATTCTTTACTCCTACGCTCAATCCTCAGCATAAGCAGGACAAGCCAAAGGTGACGGGCTGGGCTGAACATCGCATTGAGGAAAAACTCAATCGCGGAATGTTGGCCATGCCCAACAAAGACGGCAAGGTTTACCTGGGCTGGCGTCTGCTCAAGACTGATCCAAAAGGGACGGCCTTCAATGTTTACCGCTCCGTCGAGGACGGCAATACCGTGAAGATAAATACGGAGCCTCTGGCTGCCACCACCGACTTCATCGACGAGCGGCCTTTGATGGGGCGGCAGATCGCCTACTGGGTTAGGCCGGTCTTGGATGGCAAGGAGCTTGAGCCATCGGAGAAGGCGATGCTCAAGGCGGATGCAAACAAAGACAGGTTGTATTACACATCTATCAAGCTCCAGGGGGATTACACGATTCAGCGGATGGCCGTTGCCGACCTCAACGGCGACGGTGTTTATGACTTTGTCATCAAGCAGCCGAGCCAGGGTATCGATCCTGCTGGCAGAGCCAATACTACAGGCCTCACTTACAAGTTGGAGGCCTATCTCAACGACGGCACGTTCCTGTGGCGAAAGGACCTGGGGCTTGGCATCGAGCCGGGCATCTGGTATTCGCCGTTCGTGGTTTACGATTTCGACGGAGATGGCAAGGCAGAAGTGGCTGTCAAGACCGGCCCCGACGACGCGCGAGTGAACGGGCGTGTCACCGGAGGACCAGAGTGGTGCTCGATCCTGGAAGGGATGACCGGCACAGAGATCGCGAAGGTGGACTGGCCCCCGCGCGACCCGCGCCTGGGCGATTACAACCGGACCAACCGCAACCAAATGGGCATGGCCTACATAGACGGCAAGACCCCGTGCCTGCTGGTGGCTCGCGGTACCTACAAGCTGATGATGGTTGATGCCTACCAGTATCACAACCGGAAGCTGGAGCGGCTGTGGCACTGGGAAGGCGATGACGAGACGCCGATCATTCGCAGCCAGGGTGCGCACGGCATGCACTCGGCCGATATTGATGATGACGGCCGCGACGAGGTGGTCCTGGGTTCCGTCGTGTTGGATGATAACGGGACGTGCCTGTGGTCGGTCGGCCTGGGCCACCCCGACAAATGTTTTGTAACCGATGTGGATCCTACACGACCCGGCATGGAGATTTTTTACGCCATCGAACCATGGCGCGATGATGGAAAAGGGGTTTGCTTAGTTGAGGCCAGGACGGGTAAGATAATCTGGAGCATTGGGCAGCCCACCAAGCACGTTGGTGACGGTATGGTTGCCGACATCGACCCGTTGCTTCCCGGCCTGGAATGCTTTGCTACCGAAGACTCCAAGGGCGGTTCTTCCGACCGCTATTTGTTTTCCGCCGACGGTAAGCGGCTCGGCCAACGGGAAGATGTCCCCGGTTGCAGGAACTGGATCTTCTGGGATGGCGACCTGCTGCGGGAAACGTTCGGGAGTGGTGGAATGGGACGTGGCGGATTCGGCCGCGGCCAATCTGCCATTGTCAAATACAAAGGCCCGATTCTCACTTCGGGTATTGAGGGCACCATCATGATGATGGCCGACATCCTCGGCGACTGGCGAGAGGAGCTCATCACCATCCTGCCGGGCGAATTGCGGATCTACACGACCACTATCCCGGCATGTGACCGGCGCGTCTGCCTGATGCAGGACCCAGTCTATCGTGCGGAAGTAGCGCACCGGTCCATGGGTTACGAGCAATCACCTGTGACCGGCTACTATCTCGGCGTCAGTCCCGCCGATTCAGCCAACGCCGCCCCCATTATTCAGAAGAGTAAGAAGTCTGACGCACGGGAATAAATAAACGGAGAACTTTCTTGAAAGGGGGCTGTAGGTAAGGGCGGTCTCTGTAAAATCGAAATAACAGGGAGTAGGCAATAGTGAAAAATGCTTTCACGGCCCATATCGAAAGGTATTAGACAATCAAACACATTTTGTTGCGAAAGAACGCTATTTAAGAAGGAGTAATAAGTATGAGTTTTCACCGGGCATTCGTTCAATTATTTGTGTGCATCATGTTGGTGCTGGCTTATTCTTCCTGGTGTTCAGCGGCGGATCCGAACGCTCCCCGCCCGGCCTGGGAGAATCCCGAACTGGTTGGCGAGAATCGTCTGCCGCCTCACGCGACGATGATGATCTATCCCGACTTCGAAACCGCAAAGCAGGTCGGCGCGACGGCTATGCTTGAGGACCGGTCGAAGTCTCCGTGGTTCCGCTCACTGAACGGCGACTGGAAGTTTCTCTGGTCGGCGAGCAAGGAGGAAAGACCAACGGACTTTTTCAGGGTGGACTTCGATGATAGCGGCTGGAAAACCATCCCTGTTCCATCGAACATAGAGGTACAGGGGTATGGTGTTGCTATTTATACAAACATCAAGTATCCGTGGCTTAAGGACGGCGAAAGGCCGCAGCCGCCGCATATACCAAACTTCAACAACCATGTCGGCTCTTACCGCCGAACCTTTGAGGTTCCGCAGGCATGGGACGCCCGACGAATCTACATCGTCTTTGACGGTGTAAATTCCTTTTTCTACCTTTGGATTAATGGAAAGCAGATCGGTCTGAGCAAAGACAGTCGCACCGTTGCCGAGTTCGACATTACCGATGTTGTCAAGCCGGGCAAGAACCAGATTGCGGTGCAGGTCTTTCGCTGGAACGACGGCTCGTGGCTTGAGGACCAGGATTTCTGGCGTCTGAGCGGCATCTTCCGCGATGTGTATATTTGGTCGCCGGCTAACCTGCACATTCGTGACTTCGAGGTCAAGACCGACCTCGACTCGCAGTATCGCGATGCCCAAATCAAGGTGGATGTAAAGGTTGTCAATTACAGTCAGCAGCCTGCGACGGTCATAGTCCAGGCCGATTTGATAGACCCTGCTGGTGCTACCATTCTATCGCCGACCATTCAGAAAAGCCTGGATGCAGGGCAGGAAATGTCAGTTGGAGGTGTCTCGCCGGTCGCCAACCCACTAAAGTGGACTGCTGAGAAGCCCAATCTGTATCGGCTGATTATTACGCTTAGGGATTCTGCCGGCAAAATACTTGAGGCCGTTCCGGTCAACGTGGGCTTTCGCAAGGTGGAGCTGAAAGACGGCAATCTTTTGGTCAACGGTCAACGTATCTTTATCAAGGGCGTTAATCGGCATGAGTTTCACCCCGAGCGAGGACAGTACGTGCTGCCGGAGGACATGATTCAGGACATCATCCTGATGAAGCAGAATAATCTCAACGCGGTGCGCACCAGTCATTATCCGAACACGCCGGCGTGGTATGATATGTGCGACCGCTACGGTATTTATTTGGTTGATGAAGCCAATATTGAATGTCACGGCGCCAACCGGCTCACCAATGACCCTGTGTGGCAGGCTGCTTATATGGATAGAACCGTCCGTATGCTGGAGCGCGACAAAAATCACGCGTCGATTATTATATGGTCGGTAGGCAACGAAAACGGCTGGGGCCGCAATCTGGAGGCCACCTCCTCCTGGTTGCACAATCGTGATCCGGGCCGGCTGGTGGTTTCCTGCGAAGCCGGTTCACGACCGAATACCGATGTTGTCTGTCCGATGTATAGTCACCCGAGGGCATTGGGGGAGTATTCATCCAAACCTCAGACTCGCCCCTTCATTTTGATTGAATACGCTCACGCCATGGGCAACAGCACCGGCGATATTTGGAGTTATTGGAGCCAAATCTACTCCAGACCATATTTGCAAGGCGGCTTTATATGGGACTGGGTGGACCAGTCCTTTTTCCAGCCCATCGTTGCAGACCGCAACGGTCGATTCATACCATTCAAGCCGGGCGATAAGTGGTTCTGGGCCTTCGGCGGCGACTTCGGTCCTAAAGGAATACCCACAGACCAGAATTTCTGCTGTAATGGACTTGTTTCAGGCGACCGTACTCCTCACCCTGGTCTGTCGGAAGTGAAAAAGGTTTATCAGAACGTTCACGTCAAGGCGGTTGACCTAACCAAAGGCCGAATCGAAATCAAGAATGGATATTTTTTCACGACCCTCGGCGACCTAATTAAGGGGACCTGGAAGGTTTGTGCAGATGACAGGGTTGTTGAGACCGGGACGCTGGACAAGCTCGATATCGAGCCTGGCGAGTCCAGGCAGCTATCTGTGCCGTTCATGCCCGTTTCTACGGCACCGGGCGTTGAGTACTTCCTGGATTTGAGGTTTGTACTCAAGGATAAGCACTTGTGGGCGCCCGCTGGTTACGAGGTGGCCTGGGAGCAATTCAGGCTGCCGGTTGAAGCTCCGGCTGTGGCCGCGGACCCGGCCAAGATGCCGCCGCTAAAGCTGACCGATCAGGACGGCATCATCCGGGTGCAGGGCAGGGATTTCTCGGTTGACGTCAACCGCGCATCTGGATTCCTTAGTTCGATGAGTTACAAGGGCGTGGAACTGATAAAGGAACCTCTGGCTCCTCATTTCTGGCGTGCACCGACCGACAACGACCGTGGTAACAATATGCCGCGCCGCTGTGGTATCTGGAAAACCGCCATGAAGAGCTGGAAGCCTCAAAGCGTCGAGGCAAAACAACTCTCACCGCAGCAAGTCCAAATCTCGGTGGTCTCGCGTATCGAGGATGTGCAGGCCGACTACAAGCTCACCTATCTGATATGCGGTGACGGCTCCGTTGTTGTGGATGCAGAAGGTCAGGCGCAAGGTGATAAGGTCCCGGAAATCCCTAGGTTTGGAATGAGGATGGCTCTACCGAAGGGTTTTGAGACACTTCGCTGGTTCGGGCGCGGCCCGCACGAAACCTACTGGGATCGCTGCGATGCCCGTATTGGGCTGTATAAGGGCCTTGTTGACGAGCAGTACTTTAACTATACCGAGCCTGGCGAAAGCGGTAATAAGGTGGATGTGCGATGGGTAGCTTTGACCAATGACAAAGGCATAGGGCTGCTGGCGGTGGGTATGCCGCTGCTCAGTGTCTGTGCGCTCCACTGTACGGCCGAAGACCTTACGACAGACGGCCGTGAGGGGCCTTCACATACCTACGAGGTGACGTATCGTGATGATGTTTACCTGAATCTGGACTGGCATCAGATGGGTGTTGGCGGGGACGACAGTTGGGGCGCCCGGCCGCATCCGGAGTTTGTGATACCCGGCAACCAGAAATGTGCGTACCGGTTTTGTCTTTGTCTCTATGAACCAGCCATGGGCGATATCGGACAGGTCGCGCGAAAGGCGACACCGATTGCCGCGCGGTAACAACAAAGTCCGGGACAGGAATTATGCTACGCAGTAATCAATGGTCAACAAAATGTCTGGAGTGAAGGACAAAATACAGAAGACAGAAAACTATCGACTAATGACTGTGGATGGACAATGAAGCGTAGATTTTGCCAATCGTTAAAATTACCGGTAGTTGTTGGTGTTCTTTGGACTTTTGGCTCTTGGACAATCGCACTGGCGGCGCCGCCTTGGAGCAACTACAGCAACAGGTCCGACGATTGGTATCGCGGCGCTGAAGGGACTTGCATTGCGGACAACATTTTATCCTGGCAGTCATCACACGGCAGTTGGCCCAAGAACGGTGACACCACAGCCAAGCCGTTTTCTGGCGACCAGAATAAGATTCAGGGCACTTTTGATAACGGGGCGACTACAGGCGAACTGCGGTTTCTGGCCAGGGCCTTTCGCGCAACCGGAGGCCTTAGTTATCAGAAAGCATTTATTAAGGGATTCGACCATATCCTCAAAGCGCAATACCCTACCGGCGGGTGGCCGCAGTCTTATCCGCCCGGTACCGGCTATCCTCGGCACATTACTTTTAACGATGGAGCGATGGTGCGGCTGATGGAGTTGCTTCGAGAGGTCGCTGCGTCGGCAGACTACGAGTTTGTTGATGTGGACCGGCGTAAGTCGGCCAAGGCGAGTTTTGACCGAGGCATCCAGTGTATTCTAAGATGCCAGATCATCGTCAAAGGCAAGCCGACAGTGTGGTGTGCACAGCATGACGAAGTGGATTATAGCCCGCGTCCAGGGCGCACGTATGAATTGGTCTCTTTGAGCGGGGCGGAGAGCGCCGACATTCTTCGGTTGCTGATGAGCCTCGAACAGCCCAACCCTGGGATTATTCGTGCCGTCAAGGCGGGTGCAGAGTGGTTTGAGTCGGTCAAACTTACCGGCATCCGGCAACAGAGGATCGAAGGCGACAAGGTCATTGTCAAAGACCCGAACGCGCCGCCGCTTTGGGCGAGATTCTACGAAATTGAGACCAACCGCCCCATTTTCTCCGGCCGTGATGGGGTGAAGAAGTATAATCTTGCCGAAATAGAGGCCGAGCGCCGTCGTGGTTATGCATGGTATGGTCAATGGGGCGAGTCTGTCGCTGAAGACTACACCAAGTGGAGGAAAAAGTGGCTCGGCAAAGCCGTTCAGGAAGGCACTTGACGTTTTGACCGGCTAAAATTACCATTGCCGAGAAATCAGGTAACATCATTGTACAGGTGAATGTTTCAGAAAAAGGGCGGAAGACAACCTGATGACACGCATAGTGTCTTTTGACCTCTTTGCGGTGGATTTGCCTTTTCGCAGACCTTTTCGACATTCTGCGGCTTGCCGATATACTTCGGACAGCATCTTCCTCAAGTGTACAACAGACAGCGGGGCAGTCGGTTACGGAGAATGCCTGCCCCGGTCATACGTTACTGGAGAAAGTAGAGACAGTACATACCTGTTGTTGCTAGATGTTATCCTGCCCAGACTGGTTGGAAAGAAGTTCGAATCATACCCTGCCGTCGAGGCATTCCTTCATGACTGCAACGGCAGGGCGCCTGTGGAGTGGGTTCGTCCCGGTGTACCCCAGACGGCGGCGTGGTGCGCGGTTGACCTTGCGCTACTTGACACGTTTGGCCATGAGTTTGGCCGGCCGGTATTTCATTCGGATGGCATTAACCCTCTGCCTTATGTCCGGTACAGCGGAGTCTTACAATCGGATAGTGGCTTGAAATTAGTGAAGTCATGCGTCCTGTTTCGCCTGTTTGGTTTTCGGCAGGTCAAGATGAAAGTGGGCTGGGATGGTGACATTGCTGCTATAAGGACTGTCAGAAGAATCCTTGGGCCGAAAGTGGATATACGTGTTGATGCCAATATGGCCTGGAACTTTGAACAGGCTCTTAGAACGATGCGTGAAATGTCTCTATGGGGAGTGCGTTGTTTTGAGCAGCCCGTTGCTGCTGACGCCCTTGATGAGATGTCAGAGCTTGTTCGTGAAACGGGTTTTACTGTCATGGCAGACGAGAGCTTCAGCCACCCCGACTCGCTTCTTGCACTTGTCGAAAAAGGTGCGTGTAACGCAGTGAACGTTAGAATATCGAAGTGCGGCGGTCTCATAGCCTCGCTACGGTGCTGCCAGGAGGCACATCGGGCGGCCCTTACAATCCAGGTTGGTTGCCAGGTGGGAGAATCATCCCTTCTATCGGTTGCGCAACAGGCATTACTTGCTCAGGTGCGGGCTGTGTTGTATGCTGAAGGATGCTTCGGACGATACCTGCTTAGAGAAGACGTTGCAGAACCGCTATTGCAGTTTGGCTATGCGGGTCGGCCTCCGAAAACGCCGACCGGCCCAGGCCTCGGCGTCACTATAGACGAAACCCGACTTCGGCGATGGACCGTACGCAGCGACCGGATTGCAGCAGATTAGAGATAGTGGAGAAATGAAAGAGGCAGGCAAAGGATGTCGCATTGACTACATACGAGCAGAAGATGGGGTTGCGATACCGGTACGCGTTTTCGCAGATGAAGGAGGTGGAATTCCAGTGATAATGATTCACGGCCTGCGCAGCCATTCGGGCTGGTTTATACAATCCGGGGACTTCCTGGCATCGTTGTGCTGTCCGGTCTATGCCTTCGACCGGCGAGGTTCAGGGTTGAGCCGGGAAACGCCAGGTCATGCGACCAGCTTCTGGCAGATTGTCGATGATCTGCTCACTATCGCCGCGTTCGCCATAGATAGGCACAGTTCCGAGCGTGTCCATGTGCTGGGGCATTGTTTTGGTGCTATCCCCGCCGCTATCTTTGCCTGTCGCTACCCGGACAAGGTAGAGTCCCTAATCCTTCCTACGCCCGGTATTTATACATTGGCGGATTTGTCTTTAATACGCAAGCTCCAGATTATGTCGTCTCGCTTTATAGGTTCGACACAGTACATCCCTTTTTTGCTTGAGCCGGAAATGCTGGCGGATTTAGAGGACAGCCGCCGATTTATCATGGATGACAGCCTTTCGCTGACCAGTCTTACTGCGGGTTTTTGTTTTGAGACCTTTCGGGCCAGGCTGTTCTTAAGAAACAACATTCGCCGACTTACCGTGCCGGTCTTCATGGCTCTTGCCGGTAAGGATAAGATATCCGACAACGCCGGGAATAAGGCGTTCTTCGACAAGATACCGTCTGAGCACAAGAAACTTGTCATTTATCCCGATGCAGTGCACATTCTCGAGTTCAGTATCGCCAGGGACGTGTTCTTTTCTGATGTAGCCGACTGGCTCAGGAGTTTCGCACTGGACGGAGGGCAAAAAGCGTGAATTCCGGAAACTTATCTGGATATTGGTAGTAAGCTGTGGCAAAGGTGAGCATGCGAGTATCGTTGGCCGAGAGAGCTTTTAGGGTTTTAGCCCAACCGATAATCTGGATTGCATCTCGTCATGTGGTATGGGAGTTGAAGCGATTCACCCAAGCTCTGAAGGACTGCAACCGCATTCAGGAGCGTTTGCTGATGCAGATCGTCCGTGCCAACCGGGACAGCGACTTTGGCCGGCGGCACGGCTTTGCTCATGTCGGCTCATATTCTGATTTCACACACGCCGTACCTATGGCACAATTCTCGTACTATTACCCGTATATCGAACGCTGCAAACAAGGCGAGACCTCTGCGATGTTCGGTCCTTCACAGAAACTTTTGATGTTTGCCCTTACCTCGGGCACTACGGGACCGGCCAAATATATTCCAATCACTTCGGATTTTATGGCTGCGTATTGCCGAGGATGGAATATCTGGGGTATAAAGGCACTGGCAGACCACCCCCAGGTTTATTTGGGAAAAGGACTTCAAATCAGTAGTGCCGCCGAACAGCAACGGACCGCCGCGGGTTATCCGTGCGGTGCAATATCGGGGATGCTGGCCCGCCGCCAAAAGAGAATCGTACGTTACTTCTATGCCACACCCTCTGATGTAAATCAAATCACTGATACCGCGTCCCGCCACTACACAATTTTGCGGTTTGCTTTGGGCGAGAACATAACAGTGATTGTCGCAGCCAATCCAAGTACTCTTGTGGCCTTGGCCCAGACAGGCGACAGAAATGCTCAACGTTTGATCCGTGATATGTATGACGGCACGCTTGACAGGTCTCTCGAAATACCTGCCGAGTTGCGTAACAAGTTGACCTGTCGTTTACGGCCGAATCCAGAGCGAGCTCGCTGGCTTCAGAGATTGCTTGATGAACATGGCTGCTTATTGCCGAAACACTATTGGAATCCGGCCGGTCTGGCCCATTGGACAGGCGGTACCGTAGGCTTATATCTCCCACAGGTCAGGAAATACTACGGTGACAGGCCGATTCGTGACATCGGTTTACTTGCCAGCGAGGGTCGCATGAGCATTCCTTTGCAGGACAACACCGCCGCAGGAGTATTGGATATCTGTGCCAATTTCTATGAGTTCGTTCCCGAGGAGCAGATAGGCAAATTAGATTTGCCGCCTGATTGTGAGACATTGCCGGACGATTTGACTATCCTACGCGCGGATGAGCTTGAAAGAAACCGCCGGTACTTTATTTTTCTCACCAACCGTGCCGGCTTATATCGCTATCATATCGGAGATTTAGTCCAAGTAACGGACTATATCAGCGAGACCCCTGTGATTGAATTTTTGTCGAGGGGTGCTCACACAAGCAGCATAACCGGTGAGAAGCTCACTGAGCATCAAGTTGTAGGTGCGGTCGGTGCGGCCCTGCATCGGGTCGGCCTTGAAACGACCTTGTTCACTCTTGCACCCATCTGGGCCGATCCTCCTTACTACACGCTGTATGTCGAAACTAATCGCAATTCCAACCCGGAAACTTTCGGGGGCCTTACGGAACAGGTGGATGAATTGTTGAGACAGGGTAATATTGAATACGAATCCAAACGCAAGAGCGGCCGACTTGGGCCAGTGAAAATCCAACCGCTAAACGACAACGAACTTACCCGGTATGACCGAATAAGTATATTAGCGTGCAGCGGTCGAGACGAGCAATTCAAGCACCGTTTCCTCCTTAACGAGCCTATTAACCTGGATCGTGGTTCGTAAACATTTTTTGTCTTGGCAGACGCTTATGACTAAACGATTTCTCAATAAGACGGTTGTTATCACGGGCGCTTCTTCCGGAATTGGTGCCGCCGCCGCAAGGCAGTTCGCAAATGAGGGCGCCAGAGTCGTTTTGGCAGCTCGAAGAAAGCAGGCGCTCGAAGCCGTTGCAAGTTCAATCGGCAGCGACAATTCATTGATTGTTACCACGGATGTCACAGACCTCAAAAGCGCGGCCGCTCTTTTGGAAAAGGCCCGTGAGCGTTTTGGGGCGATTAACGTTCTCATCAATAACGCCGGCTACCATGCCCGCGGGCTGGTTGAGGATAGAAGGTTAGACGAATTAGTTCAAATGATTGATGTGAACATCCGTGCACCTGTGGCATTGTGTCGGCTTGCATTGCCGTATCTGCGACAGGCGGGTGGCGGTGCGATAGTCAATGTTGCTTCGCTTGCCGGTCGAGTCCCCGTGCCTGGTGCAGCAACCTATAGCGCTACCAAGTTCGGCCTGCGAGCTTTTAGTCTTTCTCTCGCCGAGGAGTTAAGAGGCAGCGGCATAACCATCTCGGTTGTGTCGCCCGGTTTGGTCGATACCGAATTTTTTACAGCCGAGATCGACAATGTTCCACCCATCGTGTTCTCACAACCTATGAGCTCTGCGAAGGACGTTGCTGCGATTATTCTCGATTGTGCTTATGACGGTAGATGCGAAAGAACCATTCCGCGTCTCAGCGGCGGTATTACCACCTTGGGATATATTTTGCCTCGAATCAGGCGCATGCTTAGGCCGCTGTTGGAATTGCAGGGCAAACGCAACAAAGAACGGTACTTGAAGAGAAAACGACCTAAGGTAAAACTTGACAAGAATCGCAATGACAAAGTCCATAGCTAAGTTGACGGGCATAGACAACCTGATTAGTGCAGTCAAGTACGTGCGGAGTCTCAAACGCGTTCAAGAGTTGGCTGAACTCGATGCACACGAATTGCAGCAATTCCAGCTTGAACGTTTGAAACAGATAGTGCGCTATGCTTACGAAAATGTTGAACTGTACAACAAAAAGTTCCGCCATGCGGGTGTAAGCCCGGACGACATACAAAAACTGGAGGACATTCAGAAACTACCGATCACTACGAAGGACGATTTTAAACATTTCTATCCTGAAGGGATATTGTCAAAAGAATACAGGCCCGAGGACTGCTATCTCCTTGGGACCGGGGGCTCGACCGGTACTCCTGTTAAGATCTATATGGATATTGATGCTGCCATCTTTAACTTCGCGGTCAGTCTGCCGAAGCTCATGGCAAGGATGCCCGAAATTACTGTGTGTGCGGTTGTCAAAGACTTCCTCCTGAAAAAAAATGTTACATATCTATTTATTGTCGTCGATAAGCCCACCGCAGTCGAAAGTCTGCACAGCCGGGTGTTCTGGTCCATGAAGCACACGGTTGTGAATTCTCTTGAACCGCCGGAAGTACATATCAGCGAGATAAACAAAAGAAGGCCTAAGTATATATACACATACCCAAGCGTCATGCGAAACATCTGTGCAGTAGTCAGAGAAAAACATCTGACGGTGCATCAGCCAAGTCTCATTATGCTCGTTGGGGAAGTGTTCGATGCTCCCCTTAGAAATCTGATAAAGAAGACTTTCAAGAGCGAGTTACTGGATGTCTATGGCTCAACGGAGGCAGGATACATGGCTTGCGAGTGTTCGCAGCACATCGGTATGCACGTGCTTTCGTGGAAAGTCATAGTCGAACTTATCGGTGACGATAATAGAGTAGTACCTGTGGGAGAATCCGGCAAGGTCGTAATTACCGACCTGTTTAATAAGGCTACACCAATTATAAGGTATGAAGGTCTTGGCGATTACGCAGTGCAGAAAGTCGAGCCTTGCTCATGTGGGATGTGCCTTCCGCTCTTGGCGAGGGTCGAAGGCAGGGTAGTCGATTCGCTCGTATTGCCTGATGGTCAGGTTATTCATCCTTACCACCTTACACTCGCCCTTGAGGACGTTCCACACATAAGCAAGTTCCAAATAAGACAGGAACGACCTGATTACGTCAAGGTGTTATTGGTCAAAGATAAATCCGTTGAAGCAAAAGATGAGATCATCGAGCGGCGGATTATCGAAAGGTTCACGAGTATATTAAAAAACCAGGTGCGGGTTGAGGTAGAGATTGTGCCGGACATTCCAAGACCGGCTGGATCACACAAATACGCAACGGTGATATCCCTTGTCGGCAGGGACCGAACGCCCTGAACCGATTGGGCAAGGACGCGACCAGATACTCAGGCCCGTGCTCTTAATAGTTGTAGGACTCAAAAATGGCTCTGACAGAAGAAACGTTGAAAATGCGCCGGCTCATTGATCGGTACTCCCCTCGTGCGATTATTGCGATAGCGTGCGTTAAGTTGCTTCAATGGGTCAAAAAGCGAAATGCGGGGAAACGAAGGTTGGGCATGACAGATGACGGCTGGCGGGCGGCATCGCAGGTGTACATGCGAACTGAGCAATCAAAGATCTGCCTGGCAGCCTTTCGTCTGGACATCTGGTCTGATGTCGTGGACTCACACCCGGTGAATCGTGATTCGGCCGAGGAGCATGTTATTGAGAGACTATCTCAAATTTTGCGGGGCCAGCCGAACATGCAATGGGAGCTGCGCTGGAGCAAATTCTCAGCAAGGAGAAAGAAAAAACCTTATATCGATATCGTTCACGCCTGGTTTGACGATAGAGGGTGCCTGAAAGATATCAGGCCTTATCTTGATCTGCTCGTAGAAGACACGGCACAACTTATTCCTGCTTTGCAGACAGAGCTTAATCAGGCCGTAATCAGAATCTACAACCAGACGAAAGACCAAGATGACAAAAAGCGTCCATTGATGCTTCAAAAGCAGCTCCGCAAATGGCTTTCAGACCGAATCTCGACTTCGGATCCTGCCTTGGGTAGGGCCCAGCGATATATCAACAGGGTTCTGAGCGCAACATTTATCAGTTTTGAACAGTTACCCAGCGGTGTTTCGCAGGTCAATCATGAGCGCTTTGAGGCACCGGACTTTATCAAAGCCAAACACCCGGGTTTTGGTTTGTTGAATATCATTTGCCGATTCAACGGCAGTTACGACGAGGCCGATTTCTGGTTTCAGTGCAGCCACATACCCGTGGATGGCGCCCCGCTGCAAGACGTTCTCCAGGCGATGAAAGCGTGCTGGGGGGTCCGGGGCAGGCTCCTCTTTCCGGCAGTGTCGAGTCAAAAAGAGATTGTGCCACGACTTTGTTCGACGAAAAACGGCACAAAGGGTGTCTACCATGCAAAGCGATTTGTGGATTTTCGCCCACTTCTGGAGGCGAGGAAAGAGTTGAACGCTCGATATAGCAAAATGATTGGCAACAGAGCTCACTTTATGAGTTTAATTATCTGGGGGCTGGGGCATCACCAGGCCTTCGACGGTGTGAAGTTCAGCATGCCGGTCGAGCTGGCTGTCGGTCGGGAGGATGATCGAACGGTAGGATTTGTGTTTGTTCGACCCAGCATCTACTTCAGTCGAAACAGCCCCGAAGAAGGTTTCATTGAATTCCAGAAGCAGTTTCATCAGCAGATCACACGCACTCGCGCCGGCAAAAGTGAGAGCTACGAGTTGTTGAATGTGTTCACTGCTATGTCGCCGAGATTGTGTGTGTATACGTTGAAGCTTGTGCCGGGCCTGTTTTCAGAACTAATGGGGACTGTATGCCTCTCTATAGTGCAAGAATCGGAGGTTGGCATAGTGCCGCTGGGCGAGACCCACCCTGATGGATTCATCGGGTTTGCCAATATCCTGATCCCCACCGAAGACGGCGGGATGGCCGGTGGGGTAGGTGTGAAAGCACCGAGGCGCAAGGTCCAGGAGTATTTGCAGGCCGTCCAGGATGTAGCACGGGACTTCTATCAGTATTTTTAACCGTTTGCGAGTTCATAAGGAACCACAGGAAATCCGAAATACTCTTGCCTGATGAGCATCGTTACGCAAGAATAGGCGGCCCGCGGTGAACATTGTTCAGGGCATAAGCAGAATTGATATAAGTAAAGGTCTTTTACCTGTAGAGTTTAGGACATGCTAACTAAAAGATGCACCAAATGTTTGATGCCGCCGAACTATCCAGGCATTACCTTCGATAGTAAGCATGTCTGCGGTTTTTGTCTTGGCACTCAGCGATATGGCATCTTGGGTGATCCGCAACTGCGCGACTTCGCCCGCCAAAAAGAAAAAGCAAGAGCGGACTTTGAAAAGACGGTTACCGAATGTCGAGGTCGAGGTAAATATGATTGCCTGGTCCCGCTTAGTGGTGGAAAGGATAGCAGCTATCTGACGTATATTTTGAAGCAGCAGTATGGTTTGCGGGTTTTGGCTGTCACTGTGGACACAGGTTTGCTTAGTCCTTTACAAAAGCCAAATGTGTCCAGGATAGTGGCACGACTTAATGTTGATCATGTCTTCGTTACACCTAAGCCCGAGTTTTTCAGGAAGTTATATCGGTATTTTCTGCCTCGCCCCGGTTTCCAGAAAAAGAAGTATGAGGAAATTGGGTATGTTAGTACCGTCTGTCAGGTTTGCTGTAAGGCGGTACATAGCATCGCCATGAAACTGGCGGCCCAAAAGAGAATCCCATTTGTTGCGCTGGGCTATTCGCCCGACCAGGTTGAGCACCATTTTTACGAGGTTCCTCATGAAGAAATTCATGAATGGAGCTGGGTCCCAAAGGAGCTGTATAATGAGCCGTTCGATGAAGACGACCGCAGCTACTTCTGGAATCCGGAGGAGTTTGACAGTGATGTTTTCCCCAGAGTGCTGTTTCCATTTCACGCCATAGAATATCCAGACGAAAAAGATGTGGCGAAGAAGGTCATCGAGCTCGGATTGATTGAAAAGGGAAAAACAAGCCAGCTTGTCACCAACTGCCAACTGAACTGGCTGATGATATATCTTGACACCTTGAAACTCGGCTATAATCCGTATGTAGCATCTTTCAGCCAACTGGTCAGGCAGGGAAAGGCGAGCCGGCGAAAATGGTTATTGCTCATGGAATTGGCGGACACCGGCGTAGGAATGGGTCTCTACATGAAATTTTGGAGGCGAAAGGAGATGAAGTACGTCCTTAAATACCTTGACCTGGAATTAGAAGACCTATACCGAGCGGCGAAATCCAAAATTCATTAGATTTTACCCAAGTGTATAAAGCAGAGGTAGTTGCATTATTATGTGGAGAGTATTACCAGCAGTGTCGGTGGGTCTTGCTATACTTGCTGTTACCTTATTTGCTTCCGATTGGCCCCAATGGCGCGGGCCAAATCGTGATGGTATCTGGCAGGAAGAGAGAGTCGTTCAGAAGTTTGAGCGAGAGCAGCTACCTGTCATCTGGCGTGCCAAAATCGGACCCGGCTACAGCGGACCAACCGTTGCTGACGGACGGGTCATTATTACCGACCATTTAGCCACGCCGAACGAGGTTGAACGCGTTCATTGTTTCGATGCCATGACCGGCGAAAAATTATGGTCCTGCGCTTACCCATGTGACTACAAAAATATGGGCTACCCCGACGGTCCGCGAGCTGCGGTGGTTATCGAGGCGGGTCGTGCCTATTCTCTTGGTGCAATGTGCCATTTATACTGTCTCGATGCTGCCTCCGGCAATGTTCTTTGGAGCAAAGACCTACAAGCTGAGTATGAGGCCAGGATTCCCACTTGGGGCGTCGCGGCTGCCCCTTTGGTCGAAGCCGGCCTTGTCATCGTGCAGGTCGGCGGCAAGAACAGTGCCTGCCTAATTGCCTTCGATAAAGGAACGGGCAAAGAGAAATGGCGTGCTCTGGACGACCCGGCATCCTACTCTGCGCCGATAATCATTGACCAAGCTGGAAAACGCGTCCTTGTCTGCTGGACAGGTGGCAGCATTGCCGGCCTCGATCCGCTCACAGGCAGAGTTTACTGGCAGTACCCTTTCAAACCAAAACGCATGGTCATCAATATCGCTACGCCGGTCTTTTACAATAACTATTTGTTCTTCAGCAGCTTTTATGATGGTTCGCTTCTGCTCAAAGTCAACCGGCACGAGCTTAGCGTTGAAAAAGTATGGCAGCGCTCAGGTGAAAGCGAAACAAAGACAGACGCGCTACATTGTTGTATTTCCACCCCGCTCATCCAAGGCGATTACATCTACGGCGTTGATAGTTACGGTGAGCTTCGTTGCCTCGATTTGCACACCGGCGACCGTGTATGGGAAAGCCTTGATGCCGTCCCCAAGGCCCGCTGGTCCAACATTCATTTGGTTCGCCACGACAGTGAGGTGTGGATGTTTAACGAACGAGGAGAGCTGATCATAAGCAGACTTTCCCCCCAAGGCTTCCACGAAATCAGTAGAACTAAGCTCATAAACCCGACGCAAGGCCAGCTCGACCAGCGAGGCGGCGTCTGCTGGTCCCACCCAGCTTTTGCCTACAGACGCATCTATGCCAGAAACGATGAAGAATTGGTTTGTGCAGACCTTTCCATCAAATAGTAGGCTGTTGTACTGCGATGGTTCATATTGTCATCTGTCGAAGTAAGTTAGATACACCGGGCTTCCTATACCCAAAATGATGTCTATTCCAGCCGTTGCCGTGAAGTACAGATTCCACCCTTAGAAATTGTTATTGAAGTACTCTGGCTTACCGTCGTCACTGTCGTAACGAATCTGCTCATCCACTTCTGCATCGACCCTGAGCCGCTCGATGCTCTCAGCCTGCTTGGTATTGCTGTCAACAGAGACCAAAACCGCGTTTATTCTCGTATCGTCTGTGGCTATCTCAAAAGGCACCGGCATCTGAGTTCTGAATGCTTTCAGGACGCTCTTGGTTTTGCGCCCAAGCACCGAATCATGAGCGCCCGTCATACCCAAATCGGTAATATAAGCTGTACCCTTAGGTAGGATTCTCTCATCGGCCGTAGTGACGTGAGTATGTGTACCGAAACAGCAACTGACCCGTCCATCAAGATGGTAACCCATAGCGATTTTTTCACTTGTAGCCTCGGCGTGAAAATCAACAAATATTATTTCGGCCTGCTGTTGCAGCTTCGGCAGGAGCTTGTCGATCTCTGTGTAAGGACAGTTCGCGGGCTTCATAAAAAGCCGACCTATCAAGGCGACAGCCGCTACAGTCGGCCCTTTGCTTGTCTTGTAAATCGCAAAGCCTCGCCCCGCTGCAAACTCGGAAAAATTCGCAGGTCTGCAAATGTTCTCAGACCGCTCGAGCGTCTCGATGATATCTCCCTTGCGGAAGGTGTGATCGCCTAACGTAATCAGATTCACCCCGTACCGTAGCAGCTTGTCGTATATCTGCGGGGTAAGGCCGGAACCCCCCGCAGCATTTTCTGCGTTGGCAATCACACAATCGATGGAATGCTCGTTAATCAGGCTCTTGAGCTTGCCGGAGAGAATGCGTCTGCCGGGCCGGCCCACTATGTCACCAATGCAGAGGACGTTTAGTCTCATTATTTCTACACGCTTAGCGTAATCGCCCGGCGGTACCCGCCGGGCGTTATAAAATCAAGACTACTTGGCGTACTCGATGCAGCGGACCTCGCGCAGCAGCGTTACCTGAATCTCACCGGGATACGTCATCTCTGTTTCTATCTTAATAGCGATGTCACGCGCCATTTTCATTGCCGACTCATCATCCACCTGCCCCGCATCGACTATCACGCGGATTTCCCGTCCGGCTTGAATCGCGTATGCGTTCTCCACACCCTTGAAGCCGTTGGCAATTTCCTCAAGGCTCTCAAGCCTCTTGATGTACCTTTCCAATGTCTCTCTTCGCGCACCGGGTCGTGAAGCGCTCATCGCATCCGCAGCCGAAATCAAAGGTGTGTAGGGGTTATCCGGCGGTACATCGCCGTGATGTCCTGCCACCGCATTGAGAACAATCGAGGGCTCGTTAAATCGTTTCAGATAGTTTGCTCCAATGGCCGGATGGCTGCCTTCCACCTCGTGGTCTATAGCCTTACCTATGTCATGCAAAAGCCCCGCACGTCTGGCAATCGACCCATCTAAGCCAAGCTCATCCGCCATTATCTGGCTCAGAAACGCAACCTCAACGCTGTGCCTCAAAACGTTCTGACCATAACTGGTTCTGAAACTCAATGCACCGAGCAGACTTAACAGCTTATTGTTCAATCCCCTTACGTTAGTCTCTACGGCGGCGTCTTTCCCAAGTTGCAGTACCTTATGATTCACATCGGTTTTTGTTTGAGAGACTAATTCTTCGATCCGCGATGGGTGTATTCTGCCGTCCTGGATTAGCCTCTCCATCGAGAGCCGCGCCACCTCGCGTCTGACAGGATTGAATCCGCTTACGACAACCATTCCGGGTGTATCATCTACGATGACGTCCACCCCAGTAGCCTTCTCGAAGGCACGAATGTTCCGTCCCTCTCTGCCGATAATTCGCCCCTTCATGTCATCATTGGGTATATCGACCGTCGAGACAGTCACCTCGCATGTATGCTCGGCTGCATATCGCTGGATAGCCGTGCTTATTACCTCTCGGCACTTTTCATCGGCCATCTCAGTCGCCTCATCCACCTTGCGCTGGATAAGTGCCGACATTTCATGTTCGCATTCATCCTCAAGCCGCTTTAACAGCAAATCCTTGGCCTCGTCAACGGTCATTGCAGTGATCTTCAGCAACTGATTTTTCTGTTGTGTTATAAGTGTTGAGAGTTGTTTGTCTTTTAGCTCGATATTGCGCAGCCGCCTCTCCAACTCCTGTTCCTGTTGTTTGACGGTGGATTCCTGTTGCTGAAGGAGCTCTGATTGACGGTTAAGGGTATCCTCCCGTTTGTTGAGCCTTGTCTCAGCATCTCGCAATTCTGTTCGGGTCTTCTCGGCTTCGGACGTGAATTCCTGCTTCTTTTTTATAGCCTCTTCCGCCGCGGTAATCTGGGCGGATTTTATAATGTTCTCCGCTTCTCTCTTTGCACCCTCAATTTGCCTCTGCAGGTCCTGCTTGAGGGTCTTTGCCTTGGTTCTGGCGATCATCTGGGAGACAATGGCCCAAAAGCAGATACCAAGAATGAATCCGATTGAGATGGTCAGGCCAGGGTGGAGCGAGAACCCCATTAAAATGTTATCCATCATTCCTACCTTTCCACTGGCATTACTTCGTAATTTTACAGTGCCTCAGGCGCCAATATGAGTCTGCAGCACTGCCGGTAGGAAAGTTCCAAAGAAATGGGCTGTGAAGTGCGGAATCCTTCTCGCAGGAGCGTAATATCAGCTATCCGAGCACAAAATATCTTTCTGCTTACGGTCTTTCAGAGCTCGTAACTTCTGGGCTTTAATAAAGTTAGCTGATTCTATGCTCAACGCCTCGACTCCCTCGCCAAAAAGCGAATTACCTTACGAGTAAGTTTCGTTTCACATTACATTCACTTTTAACCCTGTGAAAGAAAGCCTTGTTCAAAAAGCCTATTTCCTTTAAGCCACAGGTGTCAAAAAGTGCCTTTGCAACTTAACTACCGCTCGAGAAAAGATTTACAACTTTCTTTCTCGATAGGTGTCTCCGAATCAAATCTGCCTTAATAGCATCAAACTTGATACGGGCTCACCCATGTTTTTGTTCGTCATCATTTGCCTATAGCTTTAATCGTAGGCGAACATAGAGCTGGCGTCAAGAAAAAAACTGTAAAATTGGCTCCTTTTTCACAAACAATAACTGTTGCAGTAGGGATTGATTGGAGCAGGCAGGCAGCATGTAGTTGTCTGGAGCTTTCTATTTGGTTGATTGGGACGGCAATGACAGAATTATGAAACAAGTTTTGTTATCGCCCAAGTTCAAAACTCAGTTTGTTGGATTTCTTACGAAGATAGCTCTCAACCCGTAATTGCACGCCAGGGTCCGAATAAAATTCCTGATCGCACAATCGCGGCAAGTTAAGAAATGGTTTGACGGTTAGGCCGGGCTATGGTATCTGTGCGGCTATGTAGTGAACGAATGGACATTTCTGGATAATCGGGAGGTTTCTATGGAATCCACTAATAGGCAATCACAAATAATCAGCACGGGGGCGGTCGGCAATATAGAATGTGGGCTGTCGCGACGCGAGTTTATCGGGGATTGCGTCGTGTGTGCAGCAGGATTGGCGGGGGTATCGGCGCTGGCAACGGCGACGGCATCGGCAGCGGCCCAAATAACCATTCCGGCTGATAAAGCTAAGGTGCGGCTGGTTTTCACGCATATCGACCCTGGTTCCCCGACATGGCCGAACATAGGCTATGATTACGAAGGCCGGAAGAAAGATTTGCTGAATAAACTTACCAAGGGTTGTCCTAACATCGAGTTTATGCCGGCTACTGCGAAGAACTCCGACGATGCAAAAAAGATACTCGAAGGCGACAAGGATGTTGATGGGTACATGGTGTATATGGTGGGTATATGGACGGGGGCGCCGCAGGCAATCATCGCCTCCGGCAGACCGACTCTGCTTGTTGACGATCTCTACGGAGGAACGGGTGAGTTTCTGATAGCATACGCGGCTGCCAAGAGACAAGGCCAGAAGGTGGCGGGAGTCTCATCGACACGGATCGAGGATGTGGTCCAGGCGGCGAAGTGTTTTGAATGTATCAAGAAGCTGCGTTCATCGGTGATTGTGCAGGTTGGAAGCGGTTTTGGTTCGGCTGCCGGGGACATCGAGAAGGTTTTTGGGACGAAGGTTGTCTCGGCTACACACTCGCAGCTTGATGAGCTTTACAAGAAGGCGGACCGGACGGAGGCTCGAAAGTGGGCTCAGCAGTGGATTAAAAGTGCTGAGAAGATCGTAGAGCCGTCAAAGGACGAGATTGAAAAATCGGGAGCAATGTATCTGGCGATGCTGGAGATGATGAATCAGAATAATGCTCAGGCTATTACGGTTAACTGCCTGGGTGGCTTCTATGGTGGGCACATCACAGCGTATCCTTGCCTGGGATTTTTGCAGCTCAACAACGATGGTTTCGTGGGAGCGTGCGAGGCCGACCTTAGAAGCACTATTACGATGTTGTTGATGACTTATTTAGTTGGGCGGCCTGGGTATATTTCCGACCCGGCGATTGATACGTCGAAAAACCGGATTATTTACGCCCACTGTGTTGCGCCGACTAAGGTTTTTGGGCCGAGTGGACCGAGTAATCCATACCATATTCGCAGTCACTCCGAGGACCGCAAAGGAGCGGCTGTGCGATCTCTGATGCCGCTGGGCGAGATGACGACAACTCTGGCGTTTGAGCCGGGCAGCCGGCAGGTAGTGATACACCAGGCAAAGTCTGTAGAGAATGTCGATGAAGATAAGGCCTGCAGGACCAAGCTTGCCTGCGAGGTCAAAGGCGACATCGATAAGCTTCTGTCTTACTGGGACCAGTGGGGTTGGCACCGTGTAACTTACTACGGTGACCTGAAGCGTCCGGTGGAGCAAATTGCAGGGCTGCTGGGCTTTAAGGTGGTAGAAGAGGCTTAAGGGCTTGCTGCGTTGTGAAACCGACATAAGGATTTGCCTGAACCGTAGATGTAGATGGTATTTAGCTGAGGGGTGCCGGGCTTTTTTGCTCGAGATGCCTGAGCCGATCTGTCTTAAGTGCTGATACAATCAAGGCTTGAGAATTTTGGAAAAATTCTCAGGGGTTTTATTTGACATTACATAGTATGCATAGCATAATATGTAATACAAAATAAATTTAGGAGAAATATATGAAGTTTGAAAGCCAATTATTGAAGGGTATTGCGCCGGTTGTTGTCTTGGAGATTTTGTCGCGTGGGCCGATGTATGGTTACGAGCTTAGCCAGGCTATTGAGCAGCGAAGCGGAGATATTCTGACACTCGGCAAAGGTACGCTATATCCGCTGCTATATAATCTTGAAGCCAAAAAGCTCGTGAAGGGTTATTGGGAGGATGCCCAGTCCGGCAGAAAGAGGCGGTATTATTCAATCACCGGTAAGGGTAAAGAGGAACTGGCAAAGCAAAAGGAACAATTGAGAGAATTGGCAAAGGGTTTGGACCTTGTTTTCGGTGGTGCATTGACTCCGGCTTAGTAGAAGCGAAGACGAGTTTGGTTTGCCATAACAGGTGCGTTTATGAGAATCAAGAGAATTATCTTGGGAATTCTAATCGGTGCAGTAATAGGTGGCCTGCTGGAGTGCCTCAATGCCTTTTTGACTTTTTTAATGCCCCCATTACTTGTCCTTCTGCCGTTGGCAGTACTTGTTGGATGTTTGGTAGGCGCTTTGAAAAAGGGAACCACGGATAGTCGGTTGCACAATAAAAATGAAGACTTCGGACACTTGCCCGTGAATGCAGTAGCGTTCATAAGGCTGGTTGTCGGAAAGATGCGTTATCGCAAAAAGGTTCGGGAAGAGGTGCAGGCAGAGCTGGCGGCGCATTTTGAGGACAATATAGGTGATTGTGCGAGCGAGCAGGAGAAAGAACAAATATCACAGCAATTGATTGCGGAGTTTGGAGACCCGAAATTGCTTGCCGTATTACTGCGCCGAGCCAAGAAGCGTTGTCGGCCATTGTGGCGTACCGCCGTGGTGAGGACATTTCAGACAATCGGTGTGTTCATCTTGTGTCTTGTTGCTTATGTTATTTGGTTCCTGTCCGGTAAACCCCTAATCAGCACTGATTATATTGCTGAGCTGAACCGAATTGTCCGAGCGGTTGGTGATGAGAGTCTAAACGCAGCGCCGCTGTACGGCAAGGCAGGCAACATGATTCGAGATGATATGTACCCGTCGGTAGGCACGAATTACAGGGAGCTGACGTCTGAACAAAAGGAGCTTGTAGCCCGATGGATAACTGATAACGCAGAGGTCTTCGATTTAGTTACGGCTGGTGCAGGCAAGCCATACTGCTGGCATGAGTATATGGCAGGACCGGACGTTAATGAAATGATGTCTTTTGTTGTTCCTGATCTTAAGGGAGTTCGCAGGTTAGCCTTTGCTTTGCGTTGGAGAGCCTGGTTACAGGCGGAACAGGGTCAATACGACAAAGCCTTTGAAGATATAAAATCCTGCTATCGCCTCGGCCAGCACCTCAGAGGAGATAAGACTCTTATTGAACAACTGGTAGGGATAGCAATTGAGGCCCTTGCTACAGGAGCACTATACGATATGCTCAGCGATTATCACATCGACTCTAACACACTTGCTCAATTGCAGGAGGTCTTTGAGCGACTCATCAGCAATGAAGATTTTATGATAAGTTTGAAGGCAGAACAGATATCGACGTGTGATATGATACAAAAGGTGTTTACGGGCGGACTTGGGGGCGGCCACATAATACCGAGCCGATTAAGAAAGGTTTTTCCTGAAGTTCATGTTATATCCACTCTTGGCTCTTCTATGCAAACGCAGCAGCAAAGCCGGATAAAGGGAACGATAGACTTCGTGGAGAACAGTACCTACATATTATTTCTGCACCCTAATAAACAGCAAACTTTCCGTGCAGCACAGGAATTGTATGACTACTACGATAAAGTTAAGGCAAAGACACCTGCTCAGATTCGAGCAGAAGAAATAGACATCGAAAAGCAAGCTATGGAAATCGTTAAAGGAAACATGCTTTTGGAGTCGTGCCCACCCATGTTCAGCCGGATTTTATCGCAGGTTCATCTTGTCAAAGCAAAGGCCGAATCCCTGATAACGGTAGTTGCTCTGTTGAGATATCGCCGGGACGTTGGTCGATATCCTGACTCTCTGACCGAATTGATAGCCGCCAATTACATCAAGAAAGTGCCTTTGGATCTCTACGGCCCTGCGTCATTAAGTTATAAGAAAAACGGTGATAGTTTTATTCTTTATAGCTACGGCCTGAATTTCAAGGATGACAGTGGAGAAATAGTTTATCGTGAAGACGGCCGGCCTAATCCAAGAGGAACAGAAGACGCTGGCGATATGGTTCTTTGGCCAATCCCAAAACCGCTGAAAAAGCAATAGGTAGATATTGTGTATCATGTCTGATAAGCTTAGAAAACACGAGATTGAAAATCTTCCCGGCTGTGCGGTTGAGTTCATAAACTCGGTAATAAAGAAAATGCGGTACCGCAGGAAGGTCCGGCAGGATGTTCAAGCGGAGCTGATTGCGCACTTTGAGGATGAACTGCGCGTTTGCGATAACGAGCAAGAAAGACAACAGAAGGCACAGCAGTTGATTGCGGACTTTGGTGATGTGAAGGTGCTGGCTGTTTTACTGCGGCTGGCCAAAAAACGCTGCCAGCCTTTATGGCAAAAGGTCGTGGTGCGAAGTCTTCAGACATTTGGTTTAGTGTTCCTGTATCTGCTCGTATGCGTCAGTCCACTAATCATCGGAAAGCCTAAGATCACTATTGATTATATTGACTGGCTTAATGAGCATGTGAGAGCTGACAGAAGTGAGTCGGGTAATGCAAGGCCTTACTATGAAAAGGCCGTCAGTCTCTTTGTGGAAATGCCGCAGTGGTTGTCGTCAAGCACCTTGGAATGGCCGGCGGATTTCAACGATGTACAACGGCAGTCCTTAGTATCATGGCTTGAGAATAACCAGCGTGCTTTTGATGCACTAAGAGTAGCCGCAGAGCGTCCTTATTATTGGAGCTCTTATCAAAAAAGTGGTGAGGTTGCGTCACCGGCGGGTATCGTGCCAAGTGTCATGGAAAGTATCATGCAATCTTTGGCTGGGTACAAAAAACTGGCACGTGCAATGGGATGGCGGATTCGACTCGATGCACTTAGCGGGGAAATTGATTCGGCAATGAAAGACTGCCTTGTCTTGCAGAAATTTGGTGATCATCTTCATAGTGGAGGTCTGTTAGTTGAGCAGTTGGTTGGCATTGCAATTGAGGCTTTATCTTTCAGTGAAATAACCAGAATTTTGAAAGACATCGATGTGCCTGCAAATGCCATGAAGATGGTCCAGGAGGGATTGACGAAGCAGTTCGTAAGACACCAGCCTCTCATCAGCCTCGATGCTGAAAAGGTTTTATGGTATGACCAGATTCAACGTACTTTTACTGATGACGGCAAAGGCGATGGTCGTGTTTTGATGCGGGGTTTGCCGTATGTGGTATCTGGCTGGAAGGATTATCTGTGGGGATTAGTCACCTTCAGCTATCCGAGCAGACACGAATTTGTGATTGAAATTGACAGGTGTTATGAGCAAATCGACGAGTTTTTATACAGAACTCCGTGGGACTTACACAATGATTATACAAATGAAAACAAATGGAACAAAAAATTTCCTCGAAGCTTCATGTTGCAGATATCGTGGCCGGCGTACCGAAGAGTGAGCCAGTTGGCTTGGCGATTGGAAACGCACCGGACAGCCATGTTGACTCTGCTGGCAATCATGCGGTGTTGGAAAGACAGTGGCCACTATCCAGAAAATCTAAATGAATTGGTTTCGGCGGGCTATTTAAGCAGTCTTCCGATGGACCCATTCGGAGGACGCCCTTTGATGTACAAAAAAACCGAGGAAGGATTTATCCTTTACAGTGTTGGCGAAGACTTAAAAGACGAAGGAGGCAGAATGGGCGTAGGTGGAAAAGGTCAGCCGAGAATGTGGGCGAGTAATGGCGACTGGGTTTTTTGGCCTGTGCCGAGGACCGAAGCAAAAAAGTAATAGTATGAAAAAAAATAAAACAGACAGGACTGGAGTCTGATAAACTGCACACACTGTGCTGATGAATATGTGAAGACCGTTGTGAGAAAGATAGGTTACCGCAGAAGAGTGTGTTAAGGATGTGTACGCTGGATTGGCTTACGGGCGTTTTGCAACTCGAAGCGATTTGCGCATTCGGCGGCGGTTCTTCTCGGAAGGCTTTTCGAAGTAGGAGGTGCGTTTCATGTCTCTAATCAGGCCTTCTTTTTCGCATAACTTCTTAAATCGTCTTATCATCTGCTGGACTGATTCACCCGTACGCGATTTTACTTTCAGCACAAATTCAACTCCTTAAAAAGACAAAACTTAGGCACTCAAAACCGCAACAATGCAAAGAACACTTTGCTTTTGGCAAGCAATTCATTATAACTTTATAAATTCAGTTGTCAACAAATGACCAAATAAGTAACCGTCCCAAAGATTGTGGGAGAATTTTTTTAGGCTGGAGGACCACTTGTCGTTAGCCTATCAGACCACCTGTCGTAAGTCGCAGATACCATCCTCTCCACGGAGAAACTCGGATAGATAAGCA
>Ga0315274_10000388_pt1 | contig 68855 bp, 58 predicted proteins | sample YL17G02_20_MG_FD_203700 | JGI IMG/M metagenome (GOLD analysis project Ga0315274, IMG submission 203700) | Sediment microbial communities from Yellowstone Lake, YNP, Wyoming, USA - YL17G02_20 | ecosystem: Environmental > Aquatic > Freshwater > Lake > Sediment | place: USA: Wyoming | collected... | reverse complement strand
TGAATCTTGAGATTCACGCCGTTTCTTTTCCAAAAGAAGGGCTATACCAACTGGGGATGATAGATGTTCTGGATATGAAGAATATCGATGCTAAATCCATTAGGCATAAAGTTGTTTCAGCTGATTGCGGACGGGCATCTTTTGAATATGTGAGAAAAGTGATTGAACTGGCCATGTCCAAAGAGATTGATGCTACCGTCACCGGCCCCATCAGTAAAGGGGCAATCAATCGGGCTGGATTTCATTACTCCGGACACACCGAGATTTATGCCGACTTAACTCATACCAAAGATTACGCCATGATGCTTGCGCACCAGAATTTTCGCGTGATTCACGTTTCAACCCATGTCTCATTAAGAGAAGCCTGTGACCGTGTGAAAAAGGATCGGGTTTACCGTGTCATCATGCTGGGATATGATGCAGTGAAAAGATTAGGGGTTAAGAACCCGAAGATCGCTGTTTCTGGATTGAATCCGCATGCTGGAGAGGAGGGTTTGTTTGGCCGTGAGGAGATAGAAGAGATTGAACCGGCAATTAAACAGGCTCAAAGAGAAGGGCTCAATGTCGAGGGACCTATCCCTCCGGATACTGTCTTTTCAAAAATGCAGGGAGGTCAATACGATCTGGTCGTAGTCATGTACCACGACCAAGGGCATATTCCTACTAAACTCATCGGCTTCCAATACGATGATAAAACAAAGACATGGGGTTCCATGTCAGGCGTAAATATCACGTGTGGTCTCCCCATCATTCGAGTTTCCGTGGACCATGGGACAGCTTTCGGGAAGGCAGGAGAAGGCAGGGCAAACCCCGAAAGCATGATCCAGGCCATTAAAATTGCCACCCTATTGGCCCTCAAAAGATAAATAAATAAAGTTTGGAAGTTCGGAGTTCAGAGTTCGGAGTGTTTAACCTAAATTCCTTCTTTTTTCGGGCCGCTGACACACTATCCAAGCTAAAACCAAAAGGGGTCGGTAGCGCTATTTTCCTCGCAAAGCGCTGTCAAATAATATTGTCAACGCCGACTCCATAGCGAAAAATCACCTTGCAGCGGTTGATGGAATCCAGGACCCTGGCACTTATCGGAGCCTCCCTTACGAGGATGGCATCCGCATCTTTAGCCACGGAAATGACATCATTCTCTGTTAAACAATCATTGGGAGCCAGGATGAGTTCAGCGTCAACGGGTTCCAGGATTTCTCACTCAACTTGATAAGACTCATAGCCTAAATTGACCACGACAACTTTATATCGTGCCATATTGAGCTATACTCCCTCTTTCATTGAAGAAATCTCTGCTCCTTTTTATCCACGCAAACGATAGGTGCACAAGCACAAGATACATCCCTTATTTCGTTAAAACTGACGCCGTAATGGGTTATTCGCCCGTAGTTCCTATGGAATTGATTGTTGAGGCCGGGAAGGTCAGAGGCTTACACACCCATCCGGCGTTAGTCTTATGAACGACATCGCCTCGTTTCATTCAAAATCTGTTCAGCAGGCCTATCGGTTCGCCGCGATGGTCTTGAAGAGATCCGCCACCAGCTCCTTGCCCACTTGGCTCTCCACATAGGCCTTGACCGGCGGCTGGGCCAGGTTGCGGAACGCCTCGACCTGTTTGGGCGTCAGTTCGGTGACCTGCATGCCCAACTTTGTCAGGATCGCCTTGGCGTCGAGGTCCTGCTCGCTCGTCATCTTGCGATGGATATCCCGGGCAATCTTTGTCGCTTCGATGACCACCTTCTGCTGCTCCGGCGTCAGGCCCTTGAAGAACTTGTCATTCATCATATAGGCATGAATGCTCCAGACATGGCCATCGAGGGTAATATACTTCTGATACTGGTAGAGGCTTGCGGCCAGAATATTCGTGACGCCGTTTTCCTGACCGTCCACGACCTTGGACTGCAGGGCCGTCGGCAGTTCCCCCCAGGGAACGGCCGAGGGGGAAGCCCCGAGAGACTCCACGAGAGACTTGAATACCGGGCTGGGCATAATCCGGATCTTCATGCCCTTCATGTCCGCAGGCGTGATGATGGGGCGCAGGCTATTGGTGAAGTGACGCACGCCGTTGTCGGCGATGGCGAGCATGCGAATGCCCGTTTTCTGCAGCATCAGATCGGCAAATTTCTGACCGAAGGCGGAGTCGTAGACCCGCCAGGCATGGGCATGGCTGTCGTAAAGATAGGGGATGCCCAGAATGGCAATCTCCTTGAAGACCACCGCAATGGCCCCATCGTGCGCCACAGCCAGCTCCAGCGTGCCCATCTTCAGGCCTTCCATCGTTTCGGCGTCCTTGCCGAACTGGCCGGCGGGATAGATCTCCACTTTGATGGCGCCATTGGTGTTCTTTTCCACATAGTCCTTGAAGGCCAATGCCGCCACATGTTTCGGCTGATCATCCTTCGCCGGTTGAAAATGCGCATACTTGAGCACTTTCTGTTGCGCATGGACCGGTGAAACCAGAGTCAACATCATCAACGCCAACATCAATACGAATAATTTCTTTGCCATAGTTCTCTCCTTTCCTTTGTGTTAAAAAATCAGTTAATGGGTAAACCCTAACCAGCCGGGAAACGTCACACTCAATGCCGGAAACTGGATGATGAACGCCAACACCACGATCTCGGCCAGGAGCATCGGCAGGATCGCCCGGGAGATCAGCTCAAACTTCAGACGGCTGATCGAGGTGATAACGAAGAGCACTCCCCCCACAGGCGGGGTGATCAGGCCGATGGTTATATTTAACACGAAACACATGGCGAAGTAGAGCGGGTTGATGCCGAACTGGTCCGTCAGAGGGGCCAGGACAGGTACCAGGAGGATGACCGCGGGCAAGACATCAATGAGAGTGCCGCAGATGAGGACGAAAATGGCCACGAGCCACATGACGACCATGGGGCTGGTCGTCACCTTGCCGATGGCCAGGGCAACCGTCTGGGGAACCTGCAGGATCGTCAGGAGCCAGGAGAAGAGGGACGCCATGGCGACAATGAGCAGGGCTGCCGAGGAGACGAGGCCGCTCTGAAGAATCACCTTCGTGATGAGCCGGAAATTCAACTTCCGGGTAATGAAGAGGCCCACAAAGAGGGCATAGACGACCGCCACGGCCGCCGATTCGGTCGCCGTAAAGATCCCGCCCAGGATGCCGCCAACGATGATACCCGGCACCATCAGGGCCGGCAGGGCCTTCCAGAAGCTCCGCAGGCGGACGGCCCAGCTTGCTTTTTTACTGGTAAACTTATACCCATGCCGGACCGAGATGATGTAATTGGTCACAGCCAGGGCCCCACCCAGGAGGATGCCCGGCACGACGCCTGCCATAAACAGACCGGCCACGGTGACCCGGCTGTCGCACATGGCGTAGATGATCGCGATGATGGAAGGAGGGATAATGGGCCCGAGCGTGGCTGTCGCCGCCGAGAATGCCGCAGAGTAGTAAGGGTCGTAACCGGCCCGCTGCATCATCCGCATCAGGACCGCCCCCGGGCCGGCGGCATCGGCGAGGGCGGAACCGCTGATCCCGGCGAAAACCATGTTGGTCAGGACATTCACATGTCCCAACCCGCCCCGGATGTGGCCCACGAGATTGTTGGTGAAGCGCAGGATGTAGGAGGTAATGCCGCCGGCCGACATCAGGTCGGCGGCGAGGATGAAGAAGGGGACGGCCATGAGGGGAAAGGAGTTGATGCCGTTGAAAAAGCGCTGCGGCACCGACAGGAGGGACAACCTGCTTTCCACCAGGAGCGCGATCAGACCCGATCCGCCCATGACAAAGGCAAGCGGCATGCCGATTGCCATACCCGCGAGAAAGGCAATCCAGAGCGCAACGCCCATCAGAGCGCCTCCTCGTCAATTTCGGCTTCAAGATTCTCCATCGCTTCATAACGCCGATCGATATAGGCCCGGTACAGAAAAAAGAAATGCATCACCAGCAGCAGCGCACCGATCGGCACAGCCAGGTAGGGAATCCCCAGAGGAATATTCAGGACCGGGGTTTCCTGATCCCAGGCGAAGTGGGCGAACCGGAATCCCAGAACGGTGAGAATGCCCATAAAAAGAATCAGCAGCAGCGCCACGAGGTGGCGCATCATCCTACGGGCTCTCGGCGGCAGACGGTCCTGAAGCATCTCGATGGCTACGTGCCGGCCTTGCCGTAGGGCCAGACCGGCACCTAAAAAGGCCACCCAGACCATCAGATACTGAGACACCTCTTCCGCCCAGATGATCGAGTGATTGAAAATGTATCGGGAGACGACATTCATGAAGACCAGCAGGACCATCACCGCCATCATGGCGATGACGATCCAACGGTTCAGTGTGACCAGGATCCCCTCAAATGACCCCTCTCGCCGGGATTTGCCGACATCACCTTCAGACACAAGCCATTTCCTTTCTCTGTGCGGAAGAAAACCGGACCCTGCCCGACAGCGGTTCTCTTCTATCACAACCATGCGGCAGCAGGCAAGATCGTTTCATTTAAGGACTCACTCATCTTGAACATGATACAAATAAGGCATATAGGTGCTCGCTCAAACCTGAGAGGAAAAACGTATTATTGAAGTTTGTTTTTTTCCTACATATCATAAAGAATATATAAAATCAAAAAAAAATTTACAACGTTTAAACTTATTATTTTTTAATGCCGGCGAAAAGGTCTTCATCCACGATAAGGAGGGAAAACACTGACGAAACTTCTTTTGAATCCCTTCGGGTTGTATTCCCCGCCGCTTGCGGCGAGTTCGTCATTCCGGCCCCGTATCAAGTACGGGATAAACTCCAGCCGGAATCCAGAAGACCGGACTGGATTCCGCATCAAGTGCGGAATGACAGAATTTAAAGTTTTTGATACCCCGCTGCTTGCGGCGGGGTAGTTCATTTTTCTCTTGCGCTTGGCCAGTGTTTTGTGGTTTAATTTTTTCACTCGAGATGCTCCTTTCTGATAGGCTTTGGTTTTTTTGACAAATCTATCATAGGCTTATCTGCAGGGCATTTCGAATATTTTTTCCCTTTTTCCGAAAATATTTACACTTGTTTAAGGGCTAGGTAGGCTCGAAGTATCCAATCCGCTCTCGATTTTCCTGGTGCCTTCGCCTCTTATCAAGGCATTTTTGAGTGCGGCGGGTTACGCTTCGCTAACCCGCCGGGAAAGCGAAATCTTCTTTATCTTTGTCGGCGTCCGCTAATTTTCCAAGAGACCCAAAGGAAAAACAATCCAAAAGAAAAAGCCTCGGCTCTTTTAGATTTCATTTTTCCCCTCCAGGTCCTTTGCATTTCTTTACGAATTGACAATTCTGAATTCTGCAAAAATCTTCAAGACTGCTTTTCACCATCGGCCACACGGATAGTATGTCTCTTCTTACATCATGATGGTTAGACTACCTGCTCCCGCAAATCGTGGAAAATTTCCTCAAGCTGGTCCGGATAAGCATTCGTGATTTCCCGTACCTTGGCTTCCACAAGCTCCTTGAGATTCTCGTTATGCATGTCATCAAGGTGCTGGTAGTAACCCATGCGCTTTCCCAATGTGTAGTTGATCCGTTCGTTTTCCGGGAGATTCAGATACTTGTCCATGACCGCCAGCAGTTTCGGCTTTTCCTGGGGAAGCTGGCCGCGCGCCTCCATAAGCAGGTCCACGCCATGGTGGTTCGCGTAATAGCTGGAAATGCCGCCCAGGTTTTCAATCAACAGCCGTTGCTCCTCGATGAGGTTTTTCTCGGTTTGAAGCTGATAATTCCCTTCCTTCATTTGCCTTTCCAGGCCGGAGCCCTTTTTCACACCGATTGTGAGAACCCGAATGAAATGGGGATCGATTTTGTTCAGCGCCTCGGCCGTTCCCGTCGCATGCTCTTTCCACAGTTCCTTGCCGCCCAATCCCAAAATGATGAACTCCGATATTTTCATCCCGGCCTGTTTCGCCATATGGGCGGATTTGATCATGTCGGAAGAGGTACTGCCCTTGTTGATCTTTTCCAGCACCGCATCCGAGCCGGATTCCATCCCGCAATAGAGCACATTGAGACCGGCGTCGCAGATATCCTTTATCTCTTGGGGGCTTTTTCTGATCATCGTCTGCGCCCGACCGTAACTGCTTATTCTTTTGAGGGAGGGAAAATGCTGTTTTAGAAAACGCAGAATTTCGATGAGTTGCGCGGTTTTCATGATAAAGCTGTCCCCATCCTGTAGAAAGCAGGTTTGAAAAGGGTAATGTTTGTAGTATTCCGCTGCCGCAATGATGTCCTGCTTGATTTCGTCGACCGGCCGGATGGAAAACGGCATGCCCCTGTAATTGACGCAGAACTCGCACCGGTTCCACGGGCAACCGCGGGTAGTGCGGATCAGAAGGCTTTCTGCCTCGTCGACTGGCCGAATCGGTCCCAGTTCAAATGCAAACGGTTCCATAATGTTTCCTTTCTGGTCGCTTTAGCTAAAATGTAATGATTTCATTCCCGTCCTGGCCCCATGAGGTAATACCGGCATGCATGTCCAGGTCTTCCAGGAGGCCGACTCCCATGCTTTTCAACCACTCTCGGACGACCGATGCCGTTTTGGAGTTTCTGCATCCGTGGGAGGCGGTTCGACACGCTCCGGCCAGAGGGGAAGAACTTTTGATTTGGTTGAACAATTTTTGAAACATTCCCTCTTCAAGATATAGATCTCTCACTTCTCGCGTTGCCGCCCCTTCGAGGATCATCCGGACGGTATGCCCATGTTGTTGCAGGTCGAGGGCATACGGAAAAGCATGGACCATTTAACAGGAAGAAGGATAGAGTTGTATATCTTCTTCTCGTGTCCGTATTCAGTGAATTCCAGCAGCCTTTCAGGTGTTGTACTTTTCATGTGTGATTAATAATGAGCTATGCGGCGGTTGTGCCAGCATCCCTTCTTCATCAGTAGAAAGTTATGACAAACATTTAATGCATGCTACCCAATGTTCCTTCTCTATCTCTTGAAAATTAGGTTCGATTTCCTTACATTCGGCATTGGACACGGGGCAACGGGGGTGAAAGCAACAGCCCGACGGTGGATTCAGAGGACTCGGCACATCCCCTGTCAAGATGATTTGCTCACGCTTTGCTTCTATGTCAGGATCCGGTATCGGTACCGCAGATAAAAGTGCCTTGCTATAGGGATGTTTTGCATGCTTGTAGAGGTCGTTGCTCTTGGATAATTCCATAATCTTGCCCAAGTACATAACAGCTACGTGATCACTCACATGCCGAACCACACTCAGATCGTGAGATATGAACAGATATGTCAATCTGAGCCTATCCTGTAACTCGTCCAATAGGTTGATAATCTGGGCCTGAATAGAGACGTCTAATGCCGACACTGGTTCATCACACACAATAAATTCTGGCTCTACCGCCAGCGCTCTGGCGATCCCAATACGCTGTCGCTGGCCCCCACTTAACTCATGTGGATACCGATGAACAAAATAAGATGGCAACTTGACCAAATGAAGCAAATCAAGTATCCGTTCAGTACGCGCCTTGCCCTGTGCCAGTCCGTGGATATCCAAAGGTTCACCGATAATCTCTCCTATCGTCATCCGTGGGTTGAGCGAAGCATAAGGGTCTTGGAAGACCATTTGTAATCGCTGCCTCACTTGGCGCATCGATTTCGCGTCAAGTGCGCACAAATCCACCCCTTCGAAAACAACCCGACCTGCCGTAGGACGATACAGTTGGAGTATGGCAAGACCTGTGGTCGATTTTCCACAACCAGACTCACCTACAAGACCTAGCGTTTCTCCTCTCCGGACAGAGAAGGCCAGTCCATCCACAGCTTTTACCACTCCCGATCGCCGGTGTAAGATCATACCTCCCGGCAAAGGGAAATGGACTTTGAGCCCCTCTAACTGCAGTAGGGGACCGTCTTTGACTGGTTTTATCTCTGCCATAAGTGACTCAAGTCTACCCAACAGGCAGCCGTATGGTTAGTTTCGATGTCTTGCATCGGAGGCGGGTCGTGATTGCAGATCTCTTTAGACAGGCTGCACCTCGGAAGAAATGGACAAAGCTTCGGTGTTTCCATTAAATCGGGAGGCACACCATCAATCGGATTTAGACGAGTTTTTTGCTCTTCATCCAACCGGGGAATCGATTTCAATAAACCCATCGTGTACCCATGGCCAGGTCTGTAATAAATGCTGCCCACTGGGCCTGATTCGACGATTCGCCCAGCATACATGACATTGATCCGATCACACAGTCCTGCGATGATGCCCAAGTCATGAGTAATCCAAATGACTGAAGCCCTTGTCTCTCTACGCAAGCGCTTAATCAGGTCTAGAATCTGTGCTTGAATGGTGACATCAAGGGCGGTTGTAGGTTCATCGGCAATAAGAAGACGGGGGCTACAGGCGAGTGCCATGGCAATCATGACGCGCTGGCGCATGCCACCAGAAAACTGGTGGGGATAATCGTCAATACGTTCTTGCGCTGAAGGGATTCCGACCATCCTCAGCAATTCAATCGTTCTTTTCCGTGCTTCAGCGTGATTCATTCCAAAGTGGAGTTTAAGACTCTCTGATATCTGCCATCCCACTTTTAATACCGGGTTTAGCGATGTCATTGGATCTTGGAAAATCATTGCAATTTTACCGCCCCGGATTTGGCGCATACCTTTTTTATCCAAGGCCAGGAGGTTCTGGTTTTCAAAGGTAATTGAGTCAGCTGTAATTTCTCCGGGCGGACAAGGGATAAGGCGCATGATGGATAGGGCAGTTACACTTTTACCACTGCCGCTTTCTCCAACAATTCCAAGGGCTTCACCTTCGTGAAGATCAAAAGATATTCCATTAACAGCCTTCACTACTCCATGTTGAGTAGAGAAATTAGTATGTAAATTCCTCACAGCGAGTATGGGGGACTTAACCTTCATTAGGAATATTTACCTATGCGAAGATGTTCTTCATTTCAGCTTCTTCCAAGTACGCCATGCCTTTGGGTCCAAAGCATCACGGAGACCATCGCCGATAAAGTTAATGCTGAGAACACTTATCATTATTACCGCGGTGGGCCCCATCAATAGCCATGGAGCGTCTTCCAGGTAACGGCGTGCCTCATTCAGGTCTCGTCCCCAACTCGGATGGGGGGGCTGGGCTCCTAAGCCCAAAAAACTCAAGGAGGCCTCGGCGATAATCGCACCAGCAAACGTTACAGTCATCTGTACAACGATTGGAGCCATAATATTTCTTAAAATGTGCGAGGTAACAATGCGCAATGTGCTTGCCCCAAGAGCACGGGCCGATCTTACGTATACTTCCTCACGCACCGACAAAGTACTACCGCGAACGAGGCGTGCAAAGATTGGAATATTGACAATCCCAATAGCCAGCATCACATTTTGAATATCTGGTCCCAAAACGCCCACAATGACTACTGCCAGCAACAAGGGTGGAAAGGTTAAAAACGAATCCATAAGGCGCATGAGGAGGTTATCAATCCTGCCACTAAAGTAGCCTGAAGTTAATCCAATGGGCACTCCTACCATGACTGCGATTCCCACTACGGTAAGGCTAACCAAGAGGGAAACTCGTCCTCCATAAATGACTCGGGACAGCACATCACGGCCAAAGTAGTCGGTTCCAAGAAGATGGGTCGAAGTTGGAGGCTTCAGTTTTTCTTTTAAGTTAATGGCGGTTGGGTTGTAAGGAGCCAGAATGGGTGCAAGAATTGAGCATATTACCACAATGACCAAAAATCCCAGGCCAGCAAACGCTGCCCTGTTACGAACAAATTGCTTTGTGGCCGAACGAAAGACACTTTGATGATAGCGTCTAAAATCTTCTGGAGAAATTTCTTCAACCCTGTTCATTAGCATCTCACGCATTTTCTACATTTACTAATATTTTATTCGCGGATCGACCAATGTGTATACAATGTCAGCAAGCAGGTTAGCCAAAATAAAAAATATAGCCATAATTAATGTAAACCCCTGGATCACAGGTAAATCACGGTTGATAACTGCATCAAGTAAAGCAAGTCCCATTCCGGGAATGGCAAAGATGAATTCAATGGTGATAGTGATTCCGACGAGGTAACCAAACTGTATTGCAGTTACAGTCACCAATGGGATCAGAGCGTTTTTTAGGGCATGGCTTACCATCACTGACCAATTGGAAACTCCTTTTGCATGGGCGGTTCGAATATAATCCTGACTCAAAACATCGAGCATGCTTGAACGGAGCAGCCGAGTGAGAATCGCTGTTTGTTGAACTCCCAGAGCTAAAGCTGGTAGACTGTAAGGGGCGAGCGCACCCCACAGCGTCTTAGGACCAATTGCTGAGCCGATTCCAGTAATGGGAAACCAATGGAGCTTGAAGGCAAAAACAAAAATCAGAAGCATCGCCAAAGTGAAGTTTGGGATAGAGAGCCCACCGATAGATATTCCCGTACAGAGATAGTCCAGCCATGTGTTGCGACGAGTTGCAGAAAGTATCCCTGTTGGCAAAGCCAATAGTAATGCAAAAAACATTGAAACAGCAGCTAGTTTTAGACTAACGGGGAACCGTTCTGCGATCATCTGGGTGACAGGTTGGTGCGAACGAATCGATTGACCCAAGTCACCTTGAACGGCTTTTGTCAACCAGATGATATATTGTTCAGGCAATGGGCGATCCAGGCTGTACTGTTTGCGTAAAGCCGCAACAGCATCAGGCGAGGTCTCCAACCCCAGCATGATCTGAATTGGGTCACCGGGGGTTACATGGACCAATGCAAAAATGATGATGCTGACGACGATGAGAACAAAAGGCACTTGAATTAAACGGCGAACAAGATAAGCCAGTCTATCCTTCAATGTTCACTCCCCCTTGCCCCATCCCCCATTCCATCGTCGTCAGCTATGAAATCATCCTTCCCAGCGGGTATTCACAAAAAGCTCCCTGTCTTCCTGTGGAGCCGGCTCAAATCCCTCTAATCCTTTCTTGTAGAACCGGACCAGATTCACATTCACATGATAGATCTTCGGGCAATCTTCCAAAGTGAGATCCACGACTTTGTGGTATAAAACCTCCCTCTTTTTGGGATCCGACTCGGCACGGGCGTCGTCTAACAATTTGTCCATTTCAGGTGAGTTATACCCGGAATTGAAAGTCCCCTTACTGTGGAGGTGCCACCAAGAAGTGGGATCTGTATCAGGTGCAACAATCATAATGTCCTCGAACAATTGTTCATACTTGTGATTTAACCAGAGATTGGTGAAACTTCCCATGTCGAGGTTTCGGATCTTGTATGTGATACCAATCTGACTCACCATTGACGTTATGAGTTCCAGTTCCCGTCTGAGCCAATCTTTATCACTTGTAATTACTTCAACCTCATAACCCTTGACTCCAGCTTTCGCCATCAATTCTTTGGCTTTCTTAAGATCCCCATTTTTGGGATAGCGAATCGGCGGTTGTCGATAGGCTAAAAAACCATAGGGAATCTGGCAGTCATTGACTGTTGCTTCTCCATGATAAATTTCTTTCTGTATCGCTTCGCGGTCAATTGCATAAGAAATAGCTTGTCGAACCAGTTTGTTTTGATAGGGGAATTCCTTTTTAAATAGGTTGAAGGTCTGGTAGTCCCAATTCCATCCAGGGATACTTGTGTATACAAGGTTGGTATTTTTGCGGGCTTCTGATACGTCTTTCGGGTCAGGATGTGTACAGAAATCTACCTCCCCTCTTACAAGCGATTGAAGCCGGACATGGGAGTCTGGTATCGACCGGAATACGAGTTCTTCAAGGTGCGGAAGTCCTTTCTTCCAGTAGTTCGGGTTCTTTTTAAGCACGACCTCTTTCCCACCGATAATGGATTGAAAAACAAAGGGACCACTGCCAATTGGGTTACGGCTGTAAGCTTCATTCCCGATTTCTTGGTGAGCTTTCTTAGAGACAAGGAGACCACCGTATCCCATCACTACGCCGGGAAAAGCTCCAAACGGCTGTTTGAGTTTAACCTCAGCGACATATTTGCTGAGCACTTTTAGACCATCAATCGGCCAAAGGGCAGTTCCGACCTGAAAGCTCTTTGACTCTATATGAAAATTCCAAGTGTATACCACGTCCTCAGCTGTTACCTCCCCGTAACCTTTGTGCCACATTACTCCTTCACGCAATTTAATCTGCCATGTCAATGGATCGATATTCTTCCACGATTCAGCCAGAAGTGGTTCAATCACATGTTTTTTATAGTTAGGCTGAACCAAATTATCATAGATGTTATATGCAATGACACCGGCGGAGACATCCCAGCGGATAACAGGACTCAAGTTTCCTGGATCTCCACCCCAGATACCGTGGATGAGATTTTTCTTCCCCGCGCCGATAGCAGGCGGAATATGGCTTAAGAGTATCGTGCCCATCCCGGTAAGTCCTGCGGCTGCTGACATTTTTAAGAATTTACGCCTATTGATTTTTGATGATGTATTTATTCTTTCCTTATTCATTGTAATTACCTCCGCTCCTTTTATTTTTTTCCTATCAGGCTGTCTAAAAACCTTTTCTGCCGGAGGCTAAATCACCGGCCATCGATTCTCTCCAGCACCTTAACCGCACCTCAAACCGCTATTCCTTGAAAGCTATCACCCCCTTTCGGCTACTTTTGTCCGCTCAGCATGATTAGTAGCATTCTGGCTGACATCCGCTGCCACGATCACCTGCTCTTTTTCATCCACTGCTATCTGACCATTGTAACTGGGCCGAATCACCTTCCGGCTGTCCTTCATCAACAGGGACTCAGGATCCGTTACGTTTATCTTTTCCAACTTCTCCCTCTCCAGCCCCTGCATCGCTTCCTGAAGCTTCTTCAGACAGTATTCCTTCTTCCTCAACTCCTCCGCTACCTCTGATGAGCCATCCCCAGGAGGGTACTTCTGATCCTCTAACACATCTATATTAGCTGACGCCTGAATCATCTGCCTCATCTGCTCCTTGATGCGCTCGATCTCCTTCTCCAGGCCATCTCTGTCCCTGGTCTGTCTCACCGAAGCATTTTCCTTTAGCTTGGTGCCATCAAAGGCAATGTGCCCTAACCCTACCATGCCTAAAGAAGTGCACAGCCTCACCACCTCCACATACAAATCCAGAAGTACATCGGTATGCTCAGCGCGGAAAAGACACTTTGTTCGGAAATCGGGAGATTGCATGCCTGTTAGGAACATGAAAGCGGTTTCGCACATTATAGTTCATCGTATGTTTCTGTCAAGGAGCTATCTTCCTCCCGGACTTTTTGGACAGCCTGTTATTCATTGTTATTACCTCCGCTCCTTCTTCGATGAAAGAACAATGTTTTGACTAAGTCAAACACTCCCCGAGTCTATAAGTTCCTTGTTAGTGGACAGGACCTGTGTCTGGTTCGGCTGAAGCAAGGCGAACCATATTATTGAGTAGCTGAACGATAGCCATGGAGCTCTCACCCTCGGCCCCATCAACATAGAATAATTTTGAACCCCACATGGCTTCTAGCCCACCCGCCTCCAAGCATGCCGTGATTATCTTCTTTTCCATCTCTGGAGTATGAGTAAGATTAGGCTTATTAAGGAGAAAGGCTAGGACAGCCTCAATTCCATAACAGCCCCAATTGGAAATCATTGCCGGAATAAGGACGTCCGTTTTCACTACCGTTGCCATCCCGGACTGGCAAGGGCATTGACATCGTCTCCCAAAAGGTTGAATCTCCTTAACCGCTTGATGAATTCTTCCAAACCCTAGTTCATTGCCGTTATCCCCGACGCCGATGCTAAAAACCCCTCTTTTCTCAGCTTCCACAATTAGGGGGGTCAGGTCAACATTGGGTTCCCGCCCCGCTAATCCTGTAGCCCCATGGATAATCCCCTTTTCATTAGGACCTAATCTTTCTGTAGCAATAACTGATTTTGGTTTATAGGTATCGAACAAAGAGGCAGCCCAATTGGGGACCGCAGACCCCTCGGTGGGGGCATTGATCAAAACGCCTCCAAGGTGTTTTTCTTTTGCTACGGCATACTCTTTAATCATAACCCCGGCAGCCTCGCTGGAAGCTATCATCGGGTCTGTATGATGTTCCTCTACTATGTATATAGGGATTGCTCCAATGCCCTTATAGAGGGCGCGGCCAAGCACGGCAGCCCCCGGAGGTCCATCACTTTCACCTTTTGGTAATACGGGTGGTGTCCCCGCTCCGGTTATGATAAAAACAGTATCGCCTGCATGCACGTTCTTCACCAAACCCTCAGCTGCCCTGAGTGATAGAGGACGGCCGCCTCCTTCAGCAAGTGCAGCTTCATAAAATTGACGGGTCATTCCATGGGGCATTGCTCGGTTTCGCATTTCAACGGTCACCAAACGATCGACATATTCTCCTAAAATTTCCTGCATTACATTTTCCTCCTTTCAGCTCATCTATTAAGTGTTTATCCGTAAATAATATAACCGTCGTGGTTCTTTCGTAAGGAAGTTGAAGTAGGTCAATCCGTATAGGGGTTAAGAAAAAACACATCTGATTTAAGCCGACTTTGGGAAGATTAAGTCTAGGAACAAGAAACTTATGAAGTAGGCAGAAAGCCGATCCACTTGGATACTATCACAGAGCTTCTGAATATTCAAAATCACAAAGCGGTAGAGGTTACAAGGGACAGATATCAGAACATACACGTTACCTTTCTCGTCCGGGATCTGTCTGAATTCGAGCATGGGCTCGTCCAGGGAGACAATGGCAGGCGAATCAGATGCGGCCATATTTTGCCAGTCCATTACGCAGGGATTTGCATTCCATGATCAACCGGGCCTGTTCCAGCTCCCGGGCGTCAATTTCCTGTGCCATCTTGAGCACCTGCTCCGCCTGCGCACGCGGCACCACGACGACGCCGTCGATATCGGCCACGATGATGTCGCCGGGGCTCACCTCGACACCGCCGCAGATGACGGGAACATTGGCGGCTAGGGTTTTGAAGCGCCCTATCGTTGTGCCCGGGGAAACGGACCGGGCATAAACGGGAAAATCATAATCGCGGCGGATTTCTGTCAAATCCCGGACTCCGCCGTCCAGGACGGCGCCCGCATGTCCGTTGGCCACCGCACCGGCCGTCATGAGCCCTCCCCAGACCGCCACGTCACGCTCCCCGTTGACCCCGATGACGAGGACACTGCCCGCTGCCGCTTCGTCAATCAGGTCCAGGGCATGCCTGGGCGGCAGGCTTTCCGTCGTCGGTCCTTCCAGTACGGTCACTGCCGGGCCCACCACCTTCTTTTCGTTGATCCGCGGCTTTATGGAATAATCCATATAGCCCCGCTTACCGACAATCATGTCCACCGCATCGGAGACGGACGCCGTGGCCACATTCCGGAAACCTTCCACCAGTTCTTTGACGGTCATGGATCTCACCTTCCTTTTCTATCTCTTTTTCGCGGCATAACCCGCCTGCAGAAAAGCCGCGGCACAGTTGACGAAACCTCCGAGTTTCACCACCCGCTTTACCTTATCGAGGTCGCCGCCGCAGGCCACTTTGAGGTGCGCCAGTAAGTTTAGGGCACAGTAACGTGCAATTTTCTGCCCGGTTTCCAAATCTACCCCGGCACCGAGCTTTCCCTAATCACCGTATTTCCGATCTGTGGGCCCTGTCCGGACACAAAAACTATGTTTCCCACAACCACAAATGGCACATAGGATGTGCCACAGGCGGGTCGCTAGAGTTTCGGGAATAACTTACGCCCGTTCTATGGTCTACTACCTTGAGCGGACACATATGTTCACCTGGAGCAGTTTTCCCAGTAATCACGTTCTTGGATCAAATAGGGACTCCCTCAGGTGATAACCGGAATTTCTTCTGGTGGTAAGGAGCCGCTCAGCAGCCGAGGTCCTTCTTTGGTTACAAGGAGCAGATCCTCGAGATGATAAGTGTTTTTCTCGGGATCCGAAAGAAACGGCTCAATGTTGAAGACCATGTTTTCCTGCAACACCGTTTTCTCTCTCGGCTGAACCATAGGCTCTTCGTGGAGCTCCACGCCGATACTGTGCCCAATATGCGGCATAGTGAAAGGCAGTCCCTCACGAGTAAAAGCATCCTGGCAGAGCTCATAAATTTCTTTTAGGGGGCGGCCAACCACCATGCTGTCAATCACTTCCTCCTCAATGCGTCGAAGTTTGCGATATGCCTGTATCTGCTGGCCCGTTGGCTCACCTACCGCATAAGTACGTGCCAAGTCTGAATAGTAGCCTTGGAAGTAACCGCCAATATCAGTGCGTACCGTTTGACCAGGCTCTATTGGGGTGTCGTCGGCCATGTGATGGCCGAGCAGGCCATTCTCACCTGTTGCAACAGTGATGAGGGCAGTTTCACCCGCCCCCAATTTCAACAGGTGATACACCATGTTGTCGGCAATTTGTTTCTCCGAATCGCCCGGACGCGCCTCGGCGAATGCCGCCTCGACTGCCTTGCGAGTAGCTATAGCAGCGCGTTCCACTAATGAAATTTCTTCCGGCTCTTTGATCATTCGCAGCTTTTTGAAGTACTCATAGTTGTCAACGTAGCTTGCGTTGGGGCCTTCCCGCAGGAGTTGGTCTACGAGATCAGCGCCAAGGAACTGACGCTCAAGGCCGATCCGTTTTCCGGTAAGTTTCTTTTCGCGAAGGAGTGCAGCCAACATATCGATGGGATCCTCAACAAATTCGCGGTAAGATCGCAAGTCCTTGATCCAGCTCTCAGCCCGAATCAAGGTTTCCTCGACCCCGCAGAAGATATAGGCCGCGTCTCCATTACTGGTCACCAGAATTGCGCTTCTGCGGGTCGGAACGCTCCGCTGAGTATAGACGTATGCCCCGCTCATATACGTGAGGTTTTCGTACCTTGTCGCAACAACGGCATCAAGGCCAAATTCTTCTATTAGTGCAAGTGCGCGTTTCAAGTTCATGTCGCCCCCCTCTCATTTGTACAAGTGCCTTCTGCAAAGCGAGTGCAAAAAGCATTTTAGGTCCCGAAAAATAAGCGAGGAATGAATAACACTAGCTGAGGAACGAAAATACATACCACTATCACTGCTAAGATCGCGAATACGAACGGCCAAATCTCTACCTCCGACACGGGTGTCCTGCCAACAGCGCAAGAAATGTAGAGCACCATCCCTACTGGCGGTGTGAGGGATCCGACAAGGCAAAGAATTATGAAAATAAGGGCAAAGTGGAGCGGATCATACCCCATCTCGTTCACCAGGGGGGTCAAAACGGGAATGAAGATGATCATAGCCGCTATCGCCTCGACGAACATGCCAACGAAGACCATCAGCGCCATAATGAGAAACCACACTACGGTCGGATTTGCGGAAATCATTTTTATGGAATCAACCGCAACAGCTGAGAAGTTGGCCCGCGCCAACAGAAACCCGAAGACTGTGCACATCGCAAAGATAAGCATACCGATAGCCGTTGTGATCGATGCGCTCACGAAGAGTCGGGGGAGGTCGCGCAGCCGAATCTCCTTGTAATAAAACATCCCCGCCGCGAAAGCGTAAACAGAGGCCAAAGCTCCCGCCTCAGTAGCCGTAAAGGCTCCACTGAGAATTCCACCGATGATCAACACGGGACTAATCAATGCTAAAGCTGAATCGAGGATTGCCCGCAACACCTCTCGTAAGGGGGCCCGTTTACTGGCCCGTACATAGTTGCGGCGATGCGAGAAATAGGCCACCATGATCATGAGAGCTAAGCCGACCATAAGTCCGGGAACGAACCCTGCCAAAAACAAGGATCCAATTGACATTCCGGTTACACTAGAGTAGATGATCATGATGAGGCTAGGAGGGATGATTGGGCCGATCGTCGCAGCGGAAGCGACTATGCCGATCGTGAATCCCGCCGGGTAGCCGGCGCGTCTCATCGCCGGGATCACCACCGAACCGATGGCAGCCGCGTCAGCATTCGCTGAGCCTGAGATGCCGGCCATTATTATGTTGGCTACCACAGTTACATGGGCCAGACCGCCACGGAGGTGTCCCACAAGCGCCGTGGCCAGGCGCACAAGGCGGGCGGTAATCCCCCCCGCATTCATGAGCTCCCCCGCCAAAATGAAGAATGGGACAGCCATGATTGGAAACGAGTTGAGGGACAGAAAAAGTTTGGAAGGAACTAGCATCCAGGGAATGTCTCCGGCATACCATATGGCAGCCATAGCCCCGAGCAAAATGGCAAAAGCTACGGGCATACCGAGGAACATGAAAATAAAAAAGGTCAAGGCAAGAACTAGTAGCATTTCCCTTTCGCTCAATAAATCGCCCCGGGCTCTTTGTTAGGCCTGAACTCCTTTTGGGTAAATTCGCGAACGGTCACCCTTAGGAGACCGAGGATCATAAGACATGCTCCAACTGGGACAGCGGCGTAAGAAAGGCCCATTGATAGGAATGGAATTGTTTGCCACTCGGCCTTGATATTCTCCAAGGTCATCCATACACCTAGGTAAAAAACGAACGCTAAGACACAAGCGACCAACAAACTAAGCACTATGCTTAGATACCGCTGAGGTGTCAGGGGGAGATAGCGGGTGAAAAAGTCCACGGCGATATGGCCTTTGCGCTCGATAGCAGCGTACGCGCCCAGGTAGGTGAGCCAGATAAACATGTAGCGCGATATCTCCTCGGACCATGTAAAGGGCGACCCGAGAATGTACCGGAATAAGACCTGACCAAACATAGCAACGATTATGCTCGTATACAGCACGGAGATCATCACGCTGATGATTCCATCCAAGACTCGGAGTACTCTCATGACCACGCCTCCCTCCGCTGATCACATGCTTCCATGGATGTAGGAAGCGTTACTCGTCAAGAACACTTAATCCCGCAATGACCGCACGAGATCGATGAAGTCCCTGCCACCGCCTTCCTTCTTAACGAACTCCTCGTACATACCCTCGACGGCTTTCACTAAAGGAGCCGTATCCATCTCGTAAATAACGTTTCCTTTTTCCTGCAAGACCTTATAGGCTTGGGCAGCCAGTTTTTTGCTCTCGTCTGTGCCGCGAGCCAATGCGGCCTCTGCCGCCTTGTCTGCCACTTTCTTCTGTTCTGGGGATAAGCTGCGATACACCTTATTGTTGATTATGAGCATCAACGGTGTGTGAATCACCCCTGCTTTCGTAACGTATTTCGTCACCTCGTAAAACTTATTGTCAACCAGGTTTCCCGCAGGGCAGTCGAATCCGTCCACGACGCCAACCTGGAGGGAAGTGTAAACTTCGCCCCATGTTATTGGGGTTGCCTTGGCACCGAGGAGCTCGTACATGCGAATCCAAACCCAGACTTCCGGTGCCCGCATCTTCTTGCCTTTCAAACTATCGATTGACGTGATCGGTTCATTCCGCATGGCGAAGTCCCGAAAACCCAGGGGAAGGTAGCCCCAGAGGTGTACTTCGGTTTTCTTGGCCAGGGCTGCTCTCACCGCCTTTGTAACGGGTTTGTCATAACCCATCGTACGTTCAACATGCGCCCAGTCCTTGTACAAAAATGGCAAGTCTGCGAAGGCAACTCCAGGGACCCACTTCTTCCACCACGCGTTGCCAGCAATGGTCAAATCCACTGTCCCGTAGTGACACCCTTCCGCATTTTCTTGCTCCTGCCCCATTTGAGCGGCTGGGAATACTTGGGCCTTGAGTCCGACATTCGCCTTGTTGACCTCCTCTGCAAACTTATTCGCCGTAATGTCAACGACTGAACCGACCGGGTGGTGATGGGCAAAACGGAGGGTTTTTTGCTGGGCAAACGCGTTAGAGGGACGAGTAACAGATACCACTCCGAAAACCAGTAAAACCACAGCACTCAATAGAGTATATTTTTTCATAGATTACCTCCTCGGAAGATTTCACCGTTCTTAAACATAAATTCTAATTGGTTGTTTAACCCCCTTTCATGGCTATATCCTCCTTTCTCGAAGGTTTCTTGGTAAAGTGATAATGATAAAAACTTGGTTCTTAATAGCAGAGATGGTGTTGTGTGTCAAGAAAAATAAGTCAGAAAAAAAGTCACATGCAAAAGACCTCTAGCAAAGGACCTCTGATCAATGAATCAGACACTCCTTATTTAACCCATTCTTGTGGGGACCACAAAACCCTTCCCCTGCCTTACGATCGTTGAGTGTAGGGCATTCTGTGTGATCGTTTTCTGAGTTATTTTATGCAAATATAAGTACTCCGGCAGGCTCCTATTGTCCCGTTTTACCTCGATTCATCACCCTATAAGAATCTGAAGATTTATTGAATCCCTCTCCCGTTCTCCCTTCTCGAAGAAGAAAATACCAGACGGATGGCCCATAAGGACTCTCTGTTTCTTCGCGATTTAGCTTAGTCCTTTATGGCAATATTATTCCCTTCTTTACGAGGGCATCTACTGACTTTGACTCTGGTAATCACTTTGTGCTTTGCATTCTTTCCTGTTCTTGCGTGGTTATCGTCAAAGCCTCCACTCCAAACATTACTAATGGGAAAAGTCAATATTGGCACTGAGGTGTTAACTCACTTCCAAAATCATCTCGATCTCTACAGGAATTCCGTTCGGCAGGGACTGCATTCCTACCGCAGAGCGAGCGTGCCTTCCTGCTTCTCCAAAGATTTCCACAAGCAAGTCAGATGCCCCATTCATCACCTTGGGTTGGTCTTTGAAATCTTCGGTGCAGTTCACCATACCCAAGAGTTTAATTACGCGCTTGACCTTATTCAGGTTTCCCAGTGCTTCTTTGATTGAGGCGAGGCAGTTTATAATTACATTCCGAGCTACCCTGTTTCCTTCCTCGGTGGAAAGTTCTTTTCCCAATTTGCCGACAAGCTTTGTCTTCCCATCGTCGTATGGACCGTGCCCCGATAGGAAAAGAAAATTTCCAGCACGAACAAATGGCACGAAATTGGCCACGGGCTTGGGCGCCTCCGGCAATGTAATCTCCAGCTCCTTCAATCTTTTTTCGATATCCATTACTTCCTCCTTTTCCATCAATCCTGAATCTTTTGCCATGATACATTCCCTCCTTTTTTCTAACACTCTCCTAACCCATCAGTGAAGTAGTGTAGCCTGTTTTTGATAACTTCTGTCTCAGTGGATCTAGCATAACACAATGAAAACCTCCTCCATCTGCCTAACACTTCCCCCGTCGGGGAGGGTTTTAGCTTCGGCGAGGTTATTACATTAATGTAAACCCCTTCCCATTGTCAAGACAAAAATTTGGGTGAAAAATTTAGGTGTGTCATTTAAACTGTCCACTTTTCAAGTTTTGCTAACAGAAAAATGTCGGAACCTTGGGCTGGTTTTCAAGCAGGAATTTTTTCTTGACATACTACTCCCTCTATTCTATATTCGACTCATCCTAAAGCAAGTTCTTATCATTTCATTTTTATCATTAGGGAGAAGGGGTGCTGACACTCGGAGAGGCCGTGCACAAGATGACGGGAAAGCCCGCCCGGAAGCCGGGCCTGGATCGTCGGGGAGAGCTCACGGAGGGTTGCTTTGCCGACGTGGTTGTCTTCGATCCGGCCGCCATCCGCGACCGTGCCACATTCGAACAGCCCCACCAGTTCGCCGAGGGCGTTCACTGGGTGATCGCTGACGGGCACATCACGCTCGACAGGGGCATGCACTCAAGCCGGCTTGTTGGCCGGGTGCTCACGCCGGCCGCATAACCGCTATCGAAGAATGAACAAAAAGGAGGGTCGCACAATGAAAAGATTTCTTGGAAAGCATGCTTGGGTCACATCATTGCTCGCGTTTTTCTTTCTTCTTGCCTTGGACCATGGGGCTTTGGCTCAGCAGTATAAGTGGAAGCTGGGCCACGTTGCGCCACCTGTGCATCCTTGGCATTTGGCCTCTGTCGAATTCGCCAAGGGTGTAGACAAGGACACCAATGGAAGGCTCACAATTGAGATTCACCATAGCGGATCAGTCGGCAGCGAAAAAGACATGATTGAGCAAGCTCGATTCGGGGCTTTGGACATGTGTTTAATGAGCACGGGCTCCCTTCGGTTGTTAGATCCCAGGTTGGAGATCGAAGAACTACCGTATGCCTGGCCCACAAGGCAGCACGCGTTTAGGGCCTTTGATGGAGAACTGGGAGATAAGCTAAAATCTTTCCTGGAACCCAAGGGGATATACATATTGGCATGGATGGAGAATGGATACCGCCACATGACCAATCGGGTTCGGCCGATATACAAACCTGAGGATCTGAAAGGACTAAAAATCCGCACCGCTGAACTGAGTATGCGATTGGATACATTCAGGCTTCTTGGAGTTCAGCCTACCCCCATGTCCTTCCCCGAGCTTTTCATGGCCCTCCAGCAGGGAACAGTCGATGGCCAGGAGAATCCACTCGTAGTTATTTACAGCTCCAAATTCTATGAAGTCCAGAAATACCTCTCCCTCACCGGACATATTTGGTCCAGTGCCGATTTCATGATCAACAAGGGCGTTTGGGATAAGCTTCCCAAGGATCTTCAGAATGTTGTGCGGCAGAATGCCATCAAAGCCGCACAGTATGAGAGGCAACTCTCGCAGAAGGCCGACTCTGAATTGATCGACGAATTGAAAAAGAAGGGAATGCAGGTAAATGAAGTCGACACGAGTCCCTTTAAGCTGGCAACTCAGCCTATCTACCAAAAATACCGGGATACCTATGGAAAGGATCTGATGGAATTGGTAGAGAAGTATTCCAAATAAGGCGCTGCAGTCGGGAGTTATCCATCCCTGGATCGCCATTCGCCGGACAGAATGCCCTTTTGCCGAAGCAAAATTTCCGCTTTGGGCCGCGGAGCGACATCTACCCCCTCTAGGAAAGGCACCTCATGAGATTTCTTCGCCTACTTATGGGACGCTCAATAGAATGGATCGCAGTAATCTTGACCATCGCAATGACGGTTGTGGTCTTTTTGCAAGTCACCAACCGTTACATCTTCAATAATCCGCTCTCTTGGACTGAAGAGGTCGCCCGCTTTCTCTTCGTCTGGATTACTTTTCTAGGCGCATTCATAGCTCTAAAATCCAAAGCCCACATCAGTGTAAATTCTTTTGTGGCTCTCTTCTCAACCAGAACTAGGACGATATTGGAGAATGTAGTCATCTTTCTCACGATTGTTTACCTTCTTTTTTTGATCCAGCTTGGATTCAGAATCGTCTATGAAACGGCCGACAGCGTAAGCCCAGCCCTCAACATTCCCTATGCGTATCTCTATCTTTCAATACCCGTATCTGCGATTCTCATGCTCTCTCATTTAACCGTCCAACTCTTCCAATCAAGATCGAAAACCATGGTCATTTCAGGAATCATTTCCATCGGGTCCCTTATCCTTGTCTATGTTCTGTTAGGTGGAGGACGATTCTCTAGCGGAACCCTCGTTCTTTTCTCAATTATATGCCTGGCTACACTAATCTTGATGAACACCCCCATTGCATTTTCCCTCGGACTCAGTTCCCTCTTTTTTCTTATTCTGTTGCAACGAACCCCCCTGATAATTATCCCGAATCGTATGGTTGGAGGTGTCGACTCTTTCCCTTTCCTCGCCTGCCCGTTCTTTATCCTGGCCGGAGAGCTAATGAATACGGGTGGTATCACCCAGCGGCTTGTAAACCTTGCTAAGGCCTTGGTGGGCCATGTCCGCGGGGGATTGGGAATGGTGGTGGTGGTGGCTGAGTATTTTTTTTCGGGAATTTCTGGATCCACAATGGCTGATGTTTCTGCCATCGGTTCCTTGCTCGTTCCCGCAATGATGAAGGCGGGCTATAAACCGGAACATGCGGTATCGATTGTCTCCTCCGCAAGTGCGATGGGAATTCTGGTCCCTCCATGCCTTACTATGGTTGTGTTGGGAGTGATGACCGGTCTTTCTGTTGGCGCGCTCTTCATGGCGGGTTTCCTCCCTGCTGTCGTTTTGGCCATTTGCATTATGGCTCTAATCTACTTTCAAGCATTCAGAGAGAACCTTCCTCTGGAAAACCGCCTTCCTCTGATAGAAGCTTTCAAGTCGATCGTAGGCGCCATCATCCCATTGACGCTCCCCATCATAATCTTTGCAGGCATCCTGAGTGGTGCGGCCACCGCCACGGAGATCTCAGTGATCGCCGTGGTCTATAGTTTCATCGTAGGTGCATTTCTTTACAAAGAAATCAGACTTGAGCATATCATTCCGATTCTCGTTCGAACCGTGACATTGACGGGAGCAGTAGCGTTTTTGCTTGGGGCCTCTTCGGTGCTTACCTGGATATTCGCTACGAACCAGGTCCCCGAAATGGTGGGGACATTGATACTCGGTCTTTCAAGTGGCCCCTGGGTCTTCTTGCTCCTCAGCAATGTTGTTTTCGTTCTTCTGGGCTGCGCGTTAGAGGGGACGCCTGCTATTATAATCCTCATTCCTATTTTCTTCCCTATTATTACTCGGTTTGGGATAGACCCGCTTCATTACTGTATTCTGGTAACAACGGCCATTGGCATAGGTGTGTTTCTTCCTCCGATAGGAATGGGCATTTTCATTGCTTGCAGCTTCGCAGGCATTGATATGGGAAGATGCATACGTCCCTTCATGCCTTTCGTGATTGTCCTATTTATTGGACTGCTGATTATCTCCTTTATTCCCTGGTTTACGCTGGTCTTACCTAATATCTTCTTCCCCGTCAAATGAAAGAAACAAAGGAGGAAAGGAGTGAAGAATCTAAAGCAGGCACTTTCAAACGGTGAGATCCTTTGGGGAGCGATCATCTTGTCCTCAAGTCCAGTTAATATCGAGATATCAGGGTACTTGGGGTACGACTTTGCTTTCATTGACTCTGAGCATGCCTCCGTGAGTCCCTACGGAATGGAGATGGAGAACCTGATCCGCGCGGCCGATGCGGCTAATATCACTCCCGTGGTTAGAGTCATTGAGAACAATCTGAGCCAGATACGGAAACCACTCGATTTTGGCGCCAAGGGCATCATCGCGCCACTGATCAATACTAAAGAGGATGCGAAGAGGTTGGTCGATTCCTGCCTCTACCCTCCTGATGGAAACCGGGGAGCATGCCCCGGGGCCAGAGCCACTAAATACGGGGCCATGGAATGGTTCGAGTATATGGAGAAGGCAAACCGAGAACTGTTTATAGGGCCAATTATCGAACGGCTGCAGGGGATCGAGAATCTTGAAGAAATCCTCTCCGTCAAGGGAATCAGCGCTATCTTTTTTGGCCCTTTTGACCTGGCCGTCGAATTGGGGATAAGGCCCAAAAAGGGGGAAGAGGGACGCGGGACTTTGAGCGTGCTCAGAGATCCCGTGATGGATAAGCATATGGATTATCTTATTTCTACCTGCAAGAAGCACAAAGTACCCGCGGGTACAGCCGCGTGGGATGTAGATTCGGCAATGGAGATGGTCGATAGGGGCTGTCAGATCGTCTGCATTTCTACCGATAACAATATGTTTGCGGAAACTGCCAAGAAGTATATCGAAAGTGTCAGAGAAGGGTTGAAGAAGATCAATAAGAGGTAGTCGTTGACGGGGCGGGGCAGCGATCCGGCTCAATGGGGGGGCTGGGGGGTCATGAGTTTTTTTCCCAGTCGACATCGATGCTGCAAGGAGTGTTCTCAGCGGAAGGTGAAGGTTCATGGCGAAGAAGTGGTCGAATATTATCATCGGGGAGTAGTCTGTCATTTGGTGGGGTTCCACATGGCCGTACCCCTGGATATAGAGTTGATCCGACCGGGGGAAGGTGAGGTCATTGCAGCCAAACGGTTGTTAGAGCGTGTGCTTCAGCGTTACGGGCGTTTCTTCGATGCGGTCATCGGAGATGCCCTCTATTTAGAAGCTCCCTTTTTCAATTTCTGCATCGACCATGGGAAGCATGTCGTAGCCGTTATTAAGGGGGATCAGAGGGCCTTGCTTCAGGATGCGCAGGGCTTTGTTTGCTCAGATGAAACCCGGTCTTTGGGACGAGCCCCGGCGGCTGATTCAGTTCTGGGATGTGGAAGGGTTCACCTCTGCCGAAGGAGTCAAGGTACCGCTCCGGGTGCTCCATGCCTATGAGACCATCACCAAGCGAGAGCGTATCGGCAAGGAATGGATCGAAACCATCGAAGAGCATCATTGGTGGTGGGCGACCACCTTCCCTCTTTCTCAACTCCCCAGCCGTCAACTTTGGAAAGCAGACCATCGTCGATGGGATGTTGAAAATGACCTTTTCAACACGCTCTCCACCCATTGGGCTCTGGATCATTGCTTTAAACATGACCCCACCGCTATCGTGAATTTTATTTTTACTCTCTTTATCGTCTTTGTCTTATTACAGAGCTTCTACCTGAAAAACCTCAAACCTCAACGCCGGATCCATCTAACCCTGATTGGTCTGAGCGACGAATTATACGTGAGCGTGATATTGGTTGCCAGCCCTGCTCCATGGCTCGATAAGGGAGGATAACCCACCCCTCTCTCCCTCCTATCGAAATCGAACCTCTTCCAGCACCCTTAGGGCAGGGTGATTACCCCCGTCTTGTCCCCTCACCGAATTTCCTCCGCTTCATGCCTCAAAAAGCAACTGCGAAAATCCTTCTACCCTCTCTTCTTCGACCTCTATCCATCGATCCCCTCTATTTACTGCAATTTGACTCCCCCTATCCCTTCAATTGCGGAATCGCTGCAGGAATTTAACAAAAGTTGACGAGAACAGTGCATTATGCTAAATCTGAGATATGTTTTGGGTCGTTTTAATCTGAGGAGAAAGGGTATGGCCAGTTTAGGAAAGAGGGACGTGCTCTAGATTCTGGGTGGAGGCAAAAATTATGGATCCGATCAAACAGTGGTGGGTTGAGGAAAGGGCGAAGAAAGTCATCGAAAGACTGGAAGCCCATGACTTTAAAGCGATCTATGTCAAATCAAAAGCTGAGGCGGTAGAAGAAATTTTAAAACACGTCATTCCCAATGCGAAAATCGGAGTCGGAGGGTCTGTTACCATACGGGAATTGGGAATCCTCGACCAATTAAAGGTTAAGGGGAATCTCCTCTATGATCATTGGGTCCCTGGACTTACAAAGGAGGAGTCACTAAAAACCCGCAAGTTCCAAATGACTTCTGACCTCTTCCTCAGCGGCGTCAATGCCATCACCCTAAATGGAGAACTGATCAACATCGATTTTGCTGGAAATCGAACCAACGCCACCACCTATGGTCCGGGAAAGGTGATTCTCGTCGTTGGCTATAATAAGATTGTGGAGGATGTTCAAGAGGCGATCAAAAGGATCAAGAATGTAGCAGCGCCCATTAACGCGAAGCGTTTGAACATCGACGTTCCATGTGCTAAGGTTGGAAAGTGTGTAGACTGTAACTCTCCTAATCGGATATGCAGAGTGGTCATGATCCATGAACGAAGGCCCTTCTTAACAGATATGCTCATCATTTTAGTTGGAGAAGAATTGGGATATTGATTCAATGCGGAATGCCCCTCACCCCACCCTCTCCCCCGAGGGGAGAGGGGAAGGGTGAGGGGCATTCCGCATTCCGAATTCTAAAGAAAGGGAGGAATTATGGGAAAGGTCAGAAGAGCAATCGTTAGTGTCTCGGAAAAATCTGGAGTCGTTTCGTTTGCAAAGGGTTTGGCCCAGATGGGCGTGGAGATCCTCTCGACAGGGGGGACGGCAAAAACCTTGAGGGAGATTGGAATCTCCGTGAAAGATATCTCCGAGTATACGGGATTTCCAGAGATGCTGGATGGAAGGGTGAAAACGCTCCATCCAAAGGTCCACGGTGGCCTTTTGGGTCAACGATCTAAGACGGAGCATGTCCAGAAGATGAAAGAGCACGGCATCCTTCCCATCGACCTTGTAGCGGTTAACCTTTATCCCTTTGAAGCAACAGTGGCAAAGGAGGGTTGTAGCCTTGAAGAGGCAATCGAAAACATCGATATCGGTGGGCCGACGATGCTCCGGTCGGCTGCGAAGAACTACCCTGATGTGACCGTTGTGGTAGACCCAAATGATTACGATCTGGTCCTTTCTGAATTGAAGGAGAAGGGGGAGATTTCGATCGAAACTAACTTTCGGTTAGCGAAAAAGGTCTTCCAGCACACGGCCCGTTATGACGGTGCGATCTCCAATTACCTCGGCCAGATTGAGAAGGGGGAAAAGACATATGAGTTCCCGGAAACGTTTACCTTCCAGGTGAAAAAGGCTCAAGGGCTGCGCTATGGAGAAAATCCTCACCAAAAAGCAGCATTTTACCGGGAATATTTGTTGAACGAACCCTCCGTTTCGAATGCGCTTCAAATCCAGGGTAAGGAATTATCGTACAATAATATATTGGATGTTGACTCAGCCTTTGAGACAGTGAAGGAATTCGAGGAGCCTGCGACCGTCATCATTAAACATAATAACCCCTGCGGTGTTGCCATCTCTTCCAAGAACTTAGCGGAGGCATACCGGAAGGCGAGGGATTGTGATCCGGTCTCAGCATTCGGCGGGGTTGTAGGTTTCAATCGGGTTGTGGATGAGGAGACAGCAAAGGAGATGGTCGAAATCTTTCTTGAAGTCATCATCGCCCCGGGTTTCGATCCAAAGGCACTTGAGATTCTTAAGGCGAAAAAAGATCTTCGGATTCTTCAGACTCCACCTCTTATAGGATCCTATTCACAAGGTGGATTCGATCTAAGAAAAGTAGTCGGTGGACTCTTAATCCAGGATCGAGACCTTGGCAAGGTACCGATGGATCAATGGAAGGTGGTGACGAAGAGAAAACCAACCGAGGAAGAAAAAAGAGGAATGGCCTTTGGTTGGAAAGTGGCCAAGCATGTAAAATCTAATGCCATCGTCCTCGTCCGTGAGGATCGGACCGTCGGGATCGGGGCAGGGCAGATGAGTCGTGTTGATTCCACTCGATTGGCAGTGATGAAGGCCCAATCCTCGGCAAAAGGAACAGTTTTGGCTTCCGATGCAATGTTTCCCTTCAAGGACGGAGTCGATACCGGAGCCGAAGCCGGTGCCTCGGCCATCATCCAACCCGGTGGTTCGATTCGAGATGATGAGGTGATCGCCGCTGCAGATGAATACAATATCGCCATGGTATTTACAGGGATGAGACACTTTAGACACTAAGAGAGTTAGTGTCTAAAGAAATTCCAAATGCCAAATCCCAAATTCCAAATAATTTCCAATTATCGAAATTTAAAACTGAAATAAGGTTTAGGTCATTTGGATATTAAAATTTTGGATTTGTTTGGGATTTGGAGCTTGTTATTTGGGATTTAACACACTCCTTATAATATCACGTTGGTTACCCAACGTGAAACGGGAACGGTACACGAGCGAGGTATGAAGGTCTTGTGGTGGGCGGCGGGGGCAGAGATAGAGGGAAGCAAATCCTTTCCAAGGGGGGTTGGGGGGATTAGATGGAGAGCAAAAGAGTGTATAAGATCGCGGTGATTCCCGGGGATGGGACAGGACCGGAAGTGGTTGCCGAGGGATTGAAGGTTTTGAAGGCAGCCTCTGAGAAGTTCGATTTTAAATATCAACTGGAACATTACGATCTTGGAGGAGAGCGTTACCTAAGAACGAGAGAAACACTTCCAGATTCAGTCCTGAAAGAATTGAAGGGGATGGATGCGATTTACCTGGGAGCGATCGGCCATCCAGAGGTAAAGTCTGGGATACTAGAGCAAGGAATTTTGTTGAAGATTCGGTTTCAGTTAGATCAATATATCAACCTACGACCTGTCAAACTTTACCCGGGAGTGGAGACTCCTCTTAAGGGCAAGGGGCCAGAGCATATCGACTATGTTGTTGTCAGGGAGAACACAGAAGGGGCGTATATAGGGGCTGGGGGCTTCCTCAAAAAAGGGACACCCGATGAGGTTGCGATACAGGAGGCGATCCATACTCGAAAAGGTGTGGAACGCTGTATTCGTTACGCTTTTGAATATTGTCGCAGAAGGAATCAAAAGAAAAAGGTTACCCTTTGTGGAAAGACCAATGTTCTCACCTATGCTTTCGATCTCTGGGAGAGGACCTTTCATGAAGTGGCAAAGGAGTTTGAAGATATTGAGACCGATTATGCCCATGTCGATGCAACCTGTATGTGGATGGTGAAGAATCCCGAATGGTTCGATGTGATCGTGACCGACAATATGTTTGGAGATATCATTACGGATTTGGCGGCAATGACTCAGGGAGGATTAGGGATCGCAGCAGGGGGAAATATCAATCCTGAAGGTGTTTCGATGTTTGAGCCCATGGGAGGATCTGCCCCGAAATATATGGGAAAGGGCGTTGTCAGTCCTTTGGCAGCGATTTCTGCATGCCAGTTGATGCTGGAGGTCTTGGGCGAGGGAAGAGCGGCCAAGGGAATCGAAGAGGCCATCATGAAGGTGGTGCGGCGGGATGTGAAGAACCTGACCGCTGGCAAAATGGGATATACCACCTCTGAGGTTGGCGATCTGGTCGTGAAGTATATCTTAAAATAAAATATTTTCGATTTACGATTGCCGAATTTTGATTTCAAATTCTTAAAATTGCAAATCGCAAATCCAAAATCGCAAATTTAAAGGGAGGAAGAGATGGAATGGGGGATGAAAAACCGTTTGGCACAGTTGATTAAATCAGATGGGCATTGCCTCTTTTTACCTATTGATCACGGTTATTTTCAGGGGCCCACCCGCAAATTGGAGAAACCCGGCGAAACGATTCGACCACTCCTGCGCTATTGCGACGGCTTATTTGTAACCAGAGGGGTATTGCGTGCGTCTATCGATCCCGAAAATACTAAACCCATCATTCTTCGTGTTTCCGGTGGCACGAGCATGGTTGGGAAAGACCTTTCAGACGAAGGGATTACCACTTCCATGGAGGAGGCTATTCGTCTAAATGCTGCAGCCGTAGGTATTTCAATCTTTGTGGGTAGTGATCATGAAAGGGAATCATTATTGAACCTCTCAAAACTGGTAGATGAAGGAGAAAAATATGGCATTCCGGTCATGGCCGTGACCGCTGTTGGAAAGGAGTTAGAGAAAAGAGATGCTCGTTACCTGGCATTAAGTTCACGGATTGCAGCTGAATTGGGAGCACGGATTGTGAAGACTTACTGGTGCGAGAATTTCGATAAGGTAGTCCATGGTTGTCCTGTCCCGGTGGTCATGGCTGGAGGGCCTAAAGTTGATACGGAGTTAGAAGTTTTTGAATTTGTCCATGACGGGATGGGAAAAGGCGCAATTGGAGTGAACTTGGGAAGAAATGTTTGGCAAAACGAAAACCCTGTGCCCATGATCAAAGCCTTACGTGCTATTATCCATGAAAAGGCAACGGTTAAGGAAGCGAACGAGATATTCGAAGAAGAAAAGGCGAAGAAGACTCGTAGCTCAGGGCTTTAGCCCTGACGTGTCAGCCCTAAAGGGTTGAGTTACGAGTTAGTGGTTTTTTGGGTTGAGGAAGGTTATGCGCGTTGCCATGTATTATAACAACCGGGATGTGAGGTTGGAGGAGATTCCAACTCCCAGGATTGGTCCTGGCGAACTATTGGTTAAGGTGATGGCCAGTGGCATCTGCGGGAGTGATGTCATGGAGTGGTACCGCATCAAAAATGCGCCTCGGGTGCTCGGCCATGAGATCACAGGAGAAATCGTAGAGGTTGGGAATAGTGTGGATCGTTATCACATCGGTGATCGAATCTTCGTCTCGCATCACGTCCCCTGTAATACCTGCCATTACTGTTTGAACGGTCACCACACGGTTTGTGACACTCTGCGGGGTACCAATTTCTACCCAGGAGGCTTCGCCGAATATATCCGTGTCCCAAGGATCAATGTGGACCGAGGGGTGTTTGTTCTGCCTGAGGAGGTCTCCTTCGACGATGGTGTGTTCATTGAGCCATTGGCCTGTGTTCTTCGGGGGCAAAGATCGGCAAGGCTCAAACCCGGCCAAAGCGCTTTTGTTATCGGGAGCGGAATTTCAGGACTCCTTCATATTGCACTGGCTCGCGCTTCAGGGGCAGGACGCATCATTGCATCGGATATCAATGAATACCGACTGAAAGCCGCAAAAAGATTTGGGGCAGAAGAGGCAATTGATGCGAAGGAAGTAAGCCCTTCACGAATTCGACAGATCAATCACGATCGTCTCGCTGGCCTGGTGATCGTTTGTGCTGGAACGGTTTCTGCGTACCACCAGGCATTGCAATGCGTCGATCGAGGAGGCACGGTCTTGTGTTTTGCTCCTATCGAACCGGGAATAGATTTTCCATTCCATTTTTTTAATTTTTGGAATGATGGAATTACACTTTTACCTACTTATGGGGGGAGTCCTTTTGATATTATGACTGCCATTGAATTAATAAGGTCTCATCGTCTTCCCCTTGGTGAAATGATTACTCACCGGCTTCCCCTTGCAGAGACAGGTATCGGATTTAAAGTTGTCGCTGAAGCCAAGGAATCGATCAAAGTGATCATCGAACCTCACCGATAGAACCCTATTGAAAATGTTTGAAAGAATTGATATAATTTTTTATAAAATAACTGAGATAACTCATATGACTAAGTTTTTGATAACGTTCAAAAGGTGAAGCACGAATTAAAAAACCGGTTCAAGTAATCTGAAACCCACAGTATGTCCCCCTCCCCCTTTGGATGGATGGGGGAGGGAGGGGGTGGGGGTGGAAAAGTTATGAATTTCAAAGTACTTAAATCATTTCCCCCTCCCCTTCACCCTGTTAGATAAGGTTGTCTATTCAGCCCTGTTATTCAAGAGATCTCCTATCTAACAGGGTGAATCCCCTCCCACCGGTGGAGGGGAGATTTGCTGGATGTCTTTACTCATCTTGAAGGATGTATTGGAAAACATTTATGCCTCACCTTTTGAACGTTACTAAGTTTTTCATTGATTGAGAAGGAGGTCAATACCTGTGCCAAAGATAAAAATTAAAGACTTAGAACCGATTGCAGCAACAAAAGCCAAACTTTTATTTGGGGACATCCTCCACCAGACATCAGTGAATGGTAAGAGATTTGTGGTCAACCGACAGGGAAGGCCAGTGTCGGTGATATTGAGTTATAATGAGTACTGTGAGTTAGTGGGACAGAAAAAGGAGTTGAAGGGGAAAGGGTTGAATCAGGTATAGAGAATGTTAGCAGTTAACCTCCAATGTTTAACCCTAAACATTAAATCAAGCATAAAATCATCTAAGATTCAAACTATTTGTTCCAATCATCATCCATTTGAACGGGACCCTGCTGCAAAAGTACTCCGGTGTAATAGGTTTCAGGTCTATAAATGTAAAAAGTAGAATTTTCCCTCAATCCTCCAAAAACTTTCTTCATTTCTTCTTTACTAATTTTTTCACTCCTCGGTAAATCCTTAATCTTGATCCGTAACATTTTGAATTACTACCTCTCTTAAGAAAATATAGGGAGTGTCCCCCTCATTTTTATGACATCAATTTTTTTTCACAAAGATGCAATTATAAATCTTACATTCTTCTGTTCGTTATTCATTGCTTTTTGGCCTTAGACTTTAATATGATGAGCCAATTCCTCGACCAGGGCCCTGTAAGATGAGCGGAAGCGGTTGATGTCAAACTGCTCTGAGTGCTGCTGGCTCGCCTTGCCCATCTGTTTGCGAATGGAGGGATAAAGCACAAGCTCACGGAGTCGTTCTGCTATCTCCTCTTCAGTATCTGCAAGAAATCCATTCTCCCCATCTATAACCAGTTCAGGGATGCAGCCGGTTGGCTGAGCAACAACAGGAAGTCCAGCGGCCATCATCTCAAGGACCGCTATCGCACCAGTTTCTCTATGGGTTTCAGTCAAGTGAAGGCCAATATCCGCTCCTGTTAGAAACTCCGGTACCTTTTTGGATGGCACAGGACCAATAAATTTTACAACATTGGCAAGACCTAAACCTTCCAGCTCTGGCTCGATCTCAACCTGCCTGGCCCCACGTCCGGCAATCACCACTCGAGCACCAATCTTCTCAAGCTGTGGAAGATAGAAGACTAAACGTCTGGGGAACTTGCCCGGCTCGAGCCTGGAAAGCATAGCTATTGTTACCGGTCTTTCCTGGCAGACACCATCCTCCTTTGGTTTGAACCGGCTACAGTCTATCCCATTGGGGATTCGGCGTATTTGCTTAAGGGGCAAGTGGGTCTGAAAGAGGGCATGAAAATCGGAGAGAGTCACATAGGTGTCATACCCTTGTGGCATGGGCTGTGGTACGTGACCTATGGCGACCCACCGTTCATCTCCCACACGGAGTGGTTCGGGGAAGAGTCGGTTAACCCACCAATGATGGAGTACGACGGCCGCTCGGACCTGTTTAAGAATAGATCCCAACTCCTCAGAGGAGGATACCGTCTGGACTTCAATTCCTCTCTCTTCAACTTCTCTGCGGAGCCACAGGCCTTCATAGGAACCAGGGTCTCCACATAGCACCAGCTGTGGACGATCCTGTAAGGCAATGACGACATCAGTTAACACACGGCCTGCTCCACCTGCTAAGTGTGGAATCAAGCTGACAACCACTCTTTCTTTGAGGGCTTTAGGTCTCCGTCTTCTATTGAAGGTGGTCTTGATAGGGGGTATATATGAGGAGAGTCCTTGCTGCCAGGCATACTTACTCCCAAGTACCTCCTTGGCGAGTATATAGGCCTTTTTTGACTCCTTTGATCTTCCCAAGAGTTTGAGGGTCAAAGCCAGATTTATTCGTGCAGGAAGGTTCTCAGGGTTGATAAAAAGAGCCTTCTCAAACGCCTCAAGTGCTCCTTCAAAGTCTCCGCCTCGGAGACGATTCGCACCCAGGGTAGCCCAGGGCATAGAAAGGCCTGGATAGCGGAATAGTAGGTCTTTTAGAATCTGTGCTGCCTCGTCCAGCTCCTCCCTCTGGTTGAGCAACCCCGCTAAATTGTTGGTTGCAACCGGACTGTCTGGCCGCATGCAAATGGCATAGCGATAGCATTCCTCTGCCTCACTCTCCTGCCCAAGGGCCTCGTGGGCACGACCAAGGTATGTCCAGGCATCAGCAAGATCGAAGTCAACATCTCTATACCGAGGGTTCTCCTGAATTGCCTTCTTCAGATATCCAACTGCCTTGGCAGGTTCATTCATCTCAAGGAAGGTGCAGCCAAGGTAAAAAGCCGCTCCTGGCCCATAGCCCAGCGAGCTTGCCTTGTAGAACGCATCAAGTGCTGGCTTCCAATCCTCTTTATTGAGAAGTATTGTGCCTAACTCAATTAAGGCCCGAGCGTTCTCTGGCTGATTGGCGATCTTTTTGCGCACCAGTTCTAGGTAGCGGGATAGTTTTGGATATGTGCAGTCAAACCGGAGTAGACCATAATGGTGAATAATAACCTCAGATTCCCCAACCCGTCCTCCACGCCGAAGGATGGATGGAAGCACACTCTGGTGAACCTCCCCAGAATAGCAATGTTTCGGATGGTTACGGAAGAGCCTGAGCAAACGGTTGGAACACCAACCCCGGGCTCCAAACGCAAGTGGGTCAAGTGAATCAATCCCCTGCCATTTTAGCGTCGGAGAGTAAGAATACTCGCGCCTTATAAAGAAATAGCCATCGTATACGCTATCTTTAGTTAATTGCTTGATGATTGGCCGCTTTCCTGGGTCTAGGACTTCGTCTGCATCCAGGGTCAGTATCCATTCACCACACGCATGCGCAAGCGGCAGGTTGTAAGCCTGAGCATAGTCACCTGGCCATTGGTAGTGGAACACCCGGGCACCACGTTGCTTTGCAATCTCTGGAGTTCTATCATTGGAGCCGGTATCAACCACTATTATCTCATCTACCACTGGCTTGGCGCTCTCGATGCACCGACCTAAGAAGTCGGCTTCGTTACGCGCTATGATACATAAAGAGATTGTCACGACTACCCCCCCACTTCGACACTAGTATAGCCATAAGAGGACGGTATCATCTGCGTTTGTGCAATCCAATCTTTCGGGAACTTCAAGCCACCCGATATCTGTAAGCCACCCAATACCTGTAAGCCACCGAATACCTGTCTCAGCTCCTCTTTGCTGATCTTCCTATCCCTTGGTAAATCCTTAATCTTGATCCGTGCCATAGTAATACCTCCTTTTTGAATCATTTTCAATTTTGGTGATCTTAGCCTTTTCTCGTAATGATCCACTTCTTTTACATCATCATAGATGCACTGCTTCATCGTCCCATCTTTATCCCTGTAATGCATTGCACCACCCCGGCAGTATACCCATTGGTCACAAGCCTTGCATTTACCTTTCTTCAGCCAATTTTTATTCCTAAATGATTGAAACCGGTTGTTCCAGACATCGCTAAACCTTTCTTTCAAAGCATCTCCTTGAATGGTTAAATCACGAGAGATGTGAGGGCAAGCTGATATTTTGCCATCGTATAAAATACTTGCAACGGTAATACCCGTTGCGCAGAAAAAGATGTGCTCAATCGATTTGGTGAGCAATTCGTATTTCAAACCGCACCATCCGTCATCTGACAATTCTATTTCCATGGGGAATTTGCCGCATTTGTATTCTTCTCTTTTATTGGCAATCCATTGCAAAAGGCTGTAAAGATCCTGTGGACTTAATTTATACAACCTTTCGTAAACAGATGCGGCCCGACCAATCTTGGATACGGGACTTACTCTGGCATATTTTAAACCGATGTCCGCCAATATTTCCATAAGCTCAGGTATTTCATTTTTATTGTAATTATTAACAACGGTAAAGGTCGTAAGATAAAGCATATCAGAATATTTAGAAATCACATATCGAAGCACATTGATAATCTTATTGAAGTAATCCACACCTCGTGTCTTTTTATAGCCCTCTCTTAAACCATCTACACCAATTGTACCAACCGTCATTCCTGCTTCAACTAATTTATCGAGAAGGGACAAATCTTTTGCATAATTGATCCCATTGGAATCAACACCAACGGTTTTAAAAGATAGATCCGAAAGAAATTTCACCATTTCAATTAAATCTTTTCTTAAAGTCGGTTCACCTCCGGTTATGGCTACATGTATTTCCTTTGGATTAAGATCTTCCGCTATCTCGGCAAATATTCTCTTGGCTTGTTGCGTGGTAAGTTCAGAACCTATCCGCCAGTCAGCTTTTGGAATGCAGCAGTGGAAACATGAGAGGTTACAATTTCGCGTCGCTTCCCATACGAGAGTACGCAATTTCGGATGGATAAGGATTTGTCCAATGTTATAAATGTGTTGTCTAAGTCTACGGGGTATCTCATTATAATAGGGATTGCTGTTAATCATATCGGAACAAGAAATATAATCTATTATGCAAAAAAATGCAGAGAGGTATCTTTTGAAAACTGGACCCCCTTAATCATTTACCCCGTTAGAAATAATGCTTCGCTGGAATTTCTAACGGGGTTTACTATTGAGGGGGCATGGATAGAATAAATACTGGTCCACCAGAGCCAGGAGGTTTGGATATAATACTTACCGGGCCACCAGAGCCACCAGGGGGCTTGGCTAACACACCTATCGGGCCAGCAGGTGGCCTACCGTATATAGTAAAAATTCCTCCCATAACCGTCTTCATCTCCTCTCTGGTGACTTTCAAATCTTTAGGTAAATCCTTAATCTTAATCCGTGCCATGATATGAATCTCCTTTTTTGAGTTTTTGATCAATATGAGAGGTCCAGTAACTTCCTTTTCCTCTCGCTTTGTATTTTCTCTAACTAACTGTTTAACCCGCTTAATCGCCTTGATTGCATCTTCCATTTCAAGATCTCTCTTACTCTCTTTTATAAAAATCTTGAAACGGGCCATTTTGGTTTCATCCCTTTCTGTGATTTGGGGCTCTCTCCGCGAGTTACCCATTTTGAACATTTCCTTTTTTACTTCGCCCCTCTCACCATTTTCTTCCTCACATTCCTGAGGTCAATCAAACGATGTTTATCCTTAGTTAACCCAAAAGTTGTTCTTCACAGAGACTTTGAAGACCTCTTTTAACCTGGTCGAAATCTCCTCTCCGTCAATGAATACAGTGAGTCCATTGAAGCGTTCAAGCTTATCTCGACTGACTGCGGCACAGATCGAAGATATCTTATTCTTTGTGTCTGCCATCCTCGACGCAATGAACCGTTTCCCATCCTCTTGGCTATCAACATTTTTAACAAAGTCCTTGAAATCGCGGAAGAACTTCCTTTTGAGCGCCAGTCTAACATCATTGAAGAAGACATACCATGCCTCAGGTAGCTTCTTCTTCCTCCCCGTGGTTTCGAATCTGTTCATGATTTGATCGAAGATTCTATAGATTTCTTTAGAAGCCTGTATGATCTCTTTTGTGCCTTGGTTTTTTTGACGGTAAGGGATGACATCGGATAGGGGGTTATAGTTCATGATCAATCCGTCTTGCTTGCACTGTTCGACCATTTGGCAGTATCCGTGGAGAACCAACCTCCTGCAGAAACCCAAGTCTCCGAAGGTGGAATCCAGCCCGATCCTTTCTGTCTCTTGCAGGGTAGCTTTGAGTTCCGCTCTTGTGACATATGGATCGAGCGGTATCAAGTAAAGCCGAAACGGAATGTCGAGCTTAGTGAGCATCTCAATGGCTCGCAGGTTATCCCTTCTTGTTGCCAATTTTCCATATCTTTTCAATTGAGAGTCTGCCCATGACTCGACTCCGAGGCCGACAGCTCTGAGGCCAGCATCTTTCAACATGCGGAGCACGTCATAATGAGCCCCTTTCGCCTGCGCTGTAATTGTGAAACCAATATCAAGTCCCCGCTCGATCACCTCCTTGGCAAAGGTTGTACACTTTTCTCGGTCTTTTGCCGTAACCCCCAGGAAGTCATCGTCAAGGAAGTGAAAGTATTTGACCTTCGTTTGCTTTGAAACGGATATGATTTCTTCGACAACAGAGACTGGGTCGCGGCTGCGCCGCCTGATGTTTCCACATAGAGTTCTGTATTCTACAAGGCCGCAAAAGGTGCATCGGCCGGTGCAACCCCTGCTGAAAATGATACCACTACTTCCATTCATCTTGATCATGTCCAGGTAGTATTTTCGATCGGGTACTGGCAGGGAGTCGAGATCTTCGATCAGTCTCGGCCGAACCAAAGAGAAGCTCCCAGTGCCGCTCCTGCTGGCAACACCTGGAATCGAGGTCCAGTCCGTTCTATTTCTTATCGCCTCCGCCAGATCCACTCCTGCCCGTTCACCTTCGCCAACAACGATCGAGTCCAACTCAGGAATCTTCGAAAGTATCATCTGGCTCTTCAAGCTCGGCCAAACCCCGCCCATGGTGATATGGGTATCAAATTTTTCCCGTCTGAGCATCCGGATCGATTTAAGGGTATTCTTAAATTGCCAAGGACCAACGGATAAGCCAAGGTAAAGGGATGGATTAGAAGCGATAATTTTCTTGTTAAACTCCTGCACAGTGCCCCCTTTTACAACGCAATCGATCACTTCGCAGGTAAACCCAGCCAGCTTGAGTGCAGTCGACACATACACGAGTCCAAGATGTTCAATAGGATTGTAAAGCCTCCATTGCCAGGTTGGCATATCATCGTCAATAGGGGGCTGTGCTAAAAGGACATCCGGCATAGCTTCGTTCCCTTCAAAGCAATCTGCATCATTCCCATGAATCTGTAGCTCCTGCGTACTATCGGAATGTCATTGCGCCGATATCTGCACCACAAGAATTCCGTTCGGACCTTGCCACCCAAGGTGACCCATGCTACCTCAGGAAAGGAAGTCAACCTGCGCATCAACCTCTGAATACTTTTACCTAAATTTTGAGATAAACCGGTTCGCTGCTGATTTTCTGCTGAAAATAAATCGGTCCGCTAATGATTCCCGGTTGGAAATAAACCGGTTCGCTGCTGATCCCTCCAAGAATTCTTTTCATTTCTTCTTTAGTAATCTTTTTCTCCCTTGGTAAATCCTTGATCTTGATCCGTGCCACGGTCGTATCCTCCTTTCAACTAAGTTTCAAGGCTAAAGAAATTATGTCAAAATGAAAGACCTGAATCCGTTTAAATTCAATGGTTCGCTTCACTGGAGATTTCTTAATGAGACCCACTGGAGTGGTGAGGGCGTTCTTATGGAAGGAATGATGAACATTTTCTTTTGACATCATATCCTTTTAGAGACAGAAATACCTTTCTTCATAGTTTAGAAGAACTCCTTCAAAAACCTCTAATTGGGGCTCAGACGGCCGTTTTATATTAGGCCGAAGCATCCGACGATTAATTATTAATCCTGAATAATGATACCTTTGGTAATTCCAGGTAACAGTGGAGAAGGGGTCCCATCGTCGATGATACCTTTGGTAATTCCCGGTTTACAAATGACAATTATTCCTCCGAAAGTTTTTTTCATTTCCTCCTTGCTGAGTTTTTGCTCCTTCGGCAAATTTTTAATCTTGATCCGTGCCATGCTCGTGTCCTCCTTTTCTGCTTTGGTTTAAAATTAATCATTCAATATCGATTCACATCCAAGTTTATACCTAAACATTTCTTTCCTCGTCACCTCCCTTCTGATTCCATTATCCTTCATTATTCACAAGCACCCGAAATTGATAGAGAGAAATGAGTAAATCCTGATCAGGCATTGCTCCAATATGCTTTCGGATAAGTCGGCAAACTTGTTGATTCGTTCTTTTGCCATCAAAGAAATCAAGTAGATCGTAAATTCTCTTGGAGACTTCTAATGGGTCTAAAGGTGAATAACTAACCAGGGAATAGGATTCATTTCCCTTTTTCTCCACATGAAGGTTCGGATTTCGTTTAAGTATTTTGGGTAAATGGGGCTTTAAGAAATTCTTCTGTTTCATCTTCACTTCTTCCAAAAGAATCTTTTGAGAAATGCCCGCAATCTTTTCAAAGGCTCTTGGAGTGAGGGCGGAGACTATATGAAAGGTCTTTTTATAAAGTTCCTCTTCACTGCCGACCCAATCTCTCCACAAATCTCGATAGATTTTTTGATCAGGTGGCTGATCATCCACCTCTTGTATGGTCAGGGTACTATTGGAAGATTCCGGCAAAATGGTTTTCTGAGGGTCCCAGCCTATTCTGTATAGAGTATATTGGACCAATGTCTTTTCCATATGATTCAAATACTTCTTCAATGTCGTCCAAAAAAGCCAGCCATCCTCTCCTGCGCTATACTTGCAGAACCAGGTATTACAGGTTGCATCCCAAAAAGGGCGGATCGTGCATTTCCCTTCTTGTCTCTCATAAAAGGGGCAGATAAGCGATTTACTTCTGCCAAAAAACTCCTTTTCACTATTTTTGAGGAGAAGGGAATACTTTTTCGGACGGAGGATTCCGTGGGGTGTCACACCAATACGACTTTTGATTGTTTTGCGGATGCGATAACGTCCTGCCTCCAATTCTGGTGTAGTATTGCTTAGAATGCCCCCAATTAAATAATTGGGTAGATTGGGATAGTGAGTACAGCATTTAGAATCTCTTGAGAAATGGATTCCGTTCGGAAAACCTGGCTCTGGACCTCCCCACATGGCGCAATCGGCACAGGTGGCAGCCGTTTCTTCAGGAATATTATTCTGAAAAAATCTGGGAAGAAAATTCCGATAAACCTCAGGAAGTTTATCAAGAATTCTTTGGACTGTCATATCGCTATATAAAATTCCCCTTCCTTTTGTCTTTACCCATTCAAGGGGATAACTGAACGAAATCTTGAGAGTCGGTTCTATTATAATCCCGATCCTTTGCTTCGCCCCTCTCACCCATTTTCTTCCTCACATTCCCGAAGTCAATCAACCGACGACTCCCCTTACATAACCCCAAAGTTGTTCTTCACAGAGACTTTGAAGACCTCTTTTAACCTGGTCGAAATCTCCTCTCCGTCAATGAATACAGTGAGTCCATTGAATCGTTCAAGCTTATCCCGACTGACCGTGGCACAGATCGAAGATATCTTATTCTTTGTGTCCGCCATCCTCGACGCAATGAAACCTTTCCCATCCTCTTGGCTGTCAACATTTTGAACAAAGTCCCTAAAATCGCGGAAGAGCTTCCTTTCGAGCGCCAGTCTGACATCATTGAAGAAGACATACCATGCCTCAGGTAGCTTCTTCTTCCTCCCCGTGGTTTCGAATCTGTTCATGATCTGATCGAAGATTCTATAGATTTCTTTAGAAGCCTGTATGATCTCTTTTGTGTCTTGGTTTTTTTGACGGTAAGGGATGACATCGGATAGGGGGTTATAGTTCATGATCAATCCGTCTTGCTTGCACTGTTCGACCATTTGGCAGTATCCGTGGAGCACCAACCTGCTGCAGAAACCCAAGTCTCCGAAGGTGGAATCCAGCCCGATCCTTTCTGTCTCTCGCAGGGTAGCTTTGAGTTCCGCTCTTGTGACATATGGATCGAGCGGTATCAAGTAAAGCCGAAACGGAATGTCGAGCTTAGTGAGCATCTCAATGGCTCGCAGGTTATCCCTTCTTGTTGCCAATTTTCCATATCTTTTCAATTGAGAGTCTGCCCATGACTCGACTCCGAGGCCGACAGCCCTGAGGCCGGCATCTTTCAATATGTGGAGCATGCCATAGTGAACCCCTTTTGCCTGCGCTGTAATTGTGAAACCAATGTCAAGTCGCCGTTTGATCACTTCCTTGGCAAAGGTTGTACACTTTTCTCGGTCTTTTGCCGTAACCCCCAGGAAGTCATCGTCAACGAAATCGAAGTATTTGACCTTCGTTTGTTTTGAAACGGATATGATTTCTTCGACAACAGAGGCTGGATCGCGGGTGCGCCTCCTCAAGCCTCCGCATAAAGTTCTATATTCTACAAGGCCGCAAAAGGTGCATCGGCCGGTGCAACCCCTGCTGAAAATGATACTACTACTTCCATTCGTCTTGATCATGTCCAGATAGTATTTTCGATCGGGTACTGGCAGCGAATCGAGATCGTCGAGCATTCTCCTCGGGCGCAGAGAAAAGCCCCCGCTGTTGTTTCTATTGGCTACACCGGGTATCGAGGTCCAGTCCGCTTTATCTCGAATGGCACACGCCAGATCCACCGCCGTCTGTTCACCTTCGCCAACGACGATCGAGTCCAATTCAGGAATCTCCGAGAGTATCGTCTGGTTCTTTAAGCTCGGCCAAACCCCGCCCATGGTGATATGGGTATCAATTCCTTCCTGTCTGAGCATCCGGATCGATTTAAGGGTATTCTTGAATTGCCAAGGACCAACGGATAAGCCAAGGTAAAGGGATGGATTAGAGGCGACAATTTTCTTGTTAAACTCCTGCACAGTGCCGCCTTTTACGACGCAATCAATAAGTTCGGAGGTAAACCCAGCCAGCTTGAGTGCAGTCGAGATGTACAGGAGTCCGAGATGCTCAACAGGTTTTAAAAGCCTCCATCCCCAGATTGGCCTATCATCGTCAATAGGGGGCTGTGCTAAAAGGACATCCGGCATAGCTTCACTCCCTTCAAAGCAATCTGCATCACCCCTATGAATCTGTTGCTCCTGCGTACTATCGGAATGTCATTGTGCGGATGTCCGCACCACAAGAATTTCCTTTCGGACCTTGCAACCCAAGGTGATCCAAGCTACCCCAAAAAAGCAAGTCAACCTGCGCATCTACCCCTGAATGCTCTTACCAGATTTTCATATAAAGCGGTTCGCTGCTGATTTTCTGCTGAAAATAAATCGATCCGCTAATGATTCCCAGCTTGCCATAAACCGGTTCGCTGCTGATCCCTCCTTGAATTCTTTTCATCTCTTCTTTGGTAATCTTCCTATCCTTCGGTAAATCCTTAATCTTGATCCGTGCCATGATAAGCCTCCTTTTTGTTTAATCGAAACCTCCGCCACAAGGTAATATTCGCCTCTCAAGATCTTTTTAAATACTCAAAGGCTCGCTCCACTGCCAATTTCTTAAGGAGATACACCCAAGAGATGGGGTACCCAATACCAGCCACAACAAGACTTACCATACAGGTTCAAAACCTACATATAGGGGAATAGTCTTTCTCTTATCTTATGATGGTCTCTGAAAGATCTCTAATTCCTGATCAAAATGCCCTTTTACATTAGGCAGAGGCGTCCAATCAACCATCATCAATTATACCTTTAATAGATCCAGGTGGCAGTGGAGATAAAAATAGGTTATAGATGCCTCCTCTTATATTTGGCCTTAAATAAACCGGTTCGCTGCTGATTCCTCCGAGAATTTTTTTCATCTCCTCTTTGCTTATCTTCCTATCCCTTGGTAAATCTTTAATTTTGATGCGTGCCATAGTAATTTCCTCCTTTTCTGTTTTGGTTTAAGGTTCAAGAACAAATACTTTGATTCCCAATCGAACGAGCATAGCCAGAGGCACAAGCAATCTCCTCTTTACTCACTCTAAAGTCTTTTGATACCTCTTTGATCTTTATCTTTTTGGTCAATGTCTCATGCTGTTTGTTAATCTCCATCCTATCAAGGAGTCTCTGAAACCGCTCAAATGCCGCTCGCTTGGGTACATAGTCACCTACTGGTATGGCTAGGCTTAGGTAAGAATCCCCATCTTTGATTATCAGGTGTTTATCCATTATGGGTTGAAGCTCTTGTTCTATTTCCCCCTTTGAACATGCCTTCCCGGTATAGGACTCAGCAATTTTTATCAAACGAGATATGCTTTGGGCACTATCGCAGGTGATATAAAGAACTCTCTGGAGGCCTGACAGAATTGTTAGAGGTTCACAGGCAATGGGACGCTCATCCCAGACGAAAAGTTTCTTCCCTTTGTCAACAAAAAAGAGGTCACTTAAATCAAAATGTTTTCTCCATTCCATGCACTCTTTTACAACGGGCCTCGTATATTCCTCCACATTCTGGCCGGGGCCATATTGATAGGTAAAACAATAAGCCAGGTTTGCAACTACTTCAGGCTCAAAGGGGTAGATATGGTGATATGCAGGCGAGGGAGAGACATCTTTGAATCCAAAATGCTCAGCGTATTCAAAATTAGGGCTAAAGCGATCTAGGGAAATGAAACCAAAGTTTTCGGGCGGTTGCAAATGTACCAGCAGGGGAATAAGGCGAGCCATACGGTCATATTCCTTCGCTGGCTCCAGGGGGAATCCCCATAACACATTCCAGCGGGGGAAAAGTCCAAATTCCTTGCACCATTTTAGAAGTTGAACATTCTGCAGTTGACTTACCCCTTTTCGCATGAGTCTCAGGATACGGCTACTCAGGCTTTCAATTCCAGGGGCGATTACTCTAAAGTCCGCATCCCTGAGCATCCTAACCTGCTCTTTGTCAAGACTCGACTTCACATCACAAAAAAGGTCGATACCCGGCTGCCGAACAGCAAGTTCCGGCAAAAGGTTCTTAAAATAATCCATGTCAAGGATGTTATCGAGCATCACAATCTGGGTCGCAGAATATTTATGTAGGAGGTACGTCAGTTCATTCATAACGCGCTGACTGGACTTACTGGCATATTTCCTGTTCCCACTATTGAAGGCACAAAAAGTGCATCTTATCCTTTGGCCCCACCAGCAACCACGGGATGTTTGAAGCGGAATTGATAAAGGATCAGATAGATGGATGTGACTTTTTCCAAGCTGTTCAAAGAAGTCATCATAATCCAGATACGGCATGGAATCCATTTCCTGCAAAGGAGGGGCACTGGGGTAACGACCATTATTCCGAGAAGGTATGCCAGTTCGAGTATACACACCCTGGAGGTCATTTAGCGATTTGCCTTCGAGAACCCGTTGAACGAGCTGCGGAAAGACAATATCTCCTTCGCCTGAGACCACAGCATCCACAAAAGGAAACTGTTGAACCAACTCCACACCCATGATACCCTGGCAGTTAGGTCCTCCAAAAACGATGAAAGTGTCTGGGGAATGCTTTTTGATACGTTCCGCCAGTACCAGAGAAGCTACCTGCTGATAAAACACACTGGAAAACCCCACTATTTGAGGACGATAACTTAATACCTCTTGCTCACATTCATTCAGAAAACTGTCTACCTTGTCCCGTGCTTTGAGCACAGTCTGGATTAATTTTTCTGGAAATGGAGTTAGAAAGACTCTGAGTGACTGGGATGGTCTCCGAAGTATTTCTTCAATATAATTCTTTACATCGCGTTTGGACTGGTCAAAGAGTGCCCCAGAAAAAATCCACTCGCCAATCTGAGCATAACGTCTAGATTGCTCCAGAATTTTGCGATAGGAAAGTACACTGATCAGTTTGGCAAATAGGAGGTTAAAATATAATATTTTTGCAGATACGCCAAGAGGCAAGAAGGCTGATTTGAGTAAGCTGAGGCCGATTGAAGGCAACAACAGCTCACCAAATGGCATATAAATCAGTAAAACATCTTTTCCCTTTTTTTCGGAACTTTCCGTAATCATGTTACCTTTCACATCCGTTTCTCCTCGAATAGTGGGATTACCCTTACTTGCCCCTCTTTCTTATCGCCCCTTGGACCAGTGTAAACGGAAACAATGGCCAACCACTCCCACAAGCTTACGGTCATCTAATTGCTGAAAAGCTTCTGGCCTATCCATTTTGGAGGAGATTTTCCCCAGGGGATGTGGTGGGTGCTTAGCGCGCCTGCATGCCGTACCACTCCCCCTTAAATATTCCGATTCTAACGGGTTGGAGCTGCTTCATTCAATGGGGCTCCAAAATTTATTAGTGAGCTTCTCATATTTAGTGGGGCTACTGTAATTAGTGAGCCTTGAAAGCTTCCCGAACCTCCCATCACCTTCTTCATCTCCTCCCTGCTGATTTTCATATCTTTTGGCAAATCCTTAATCTTGATCCGTGCCATGATAAGCCTCCTTTTATATTTTTGTTATAAAGTTAAGTCCTAAATGTAAACTGCCGTAGCCCTTTACGTTTAATATAGTTTTTCACCTCCCTTCAATCATATTAATCAATTTAACTACTTTAAACCATATTATATCAAAATTGTCAAGTATTTTATAATGGTTTTAAAATTAAATGATTATATTTTAAGTTTTACAATCTCTTCTTCATTGATTTTTAAATCTTTTGAGATCTCTTTGATCTTAATCTTTTTCATTAAGGCCTCATGCCGATTCTGAATTTCCAATTCATGAAGGTATCTCTGAAACCTCCCAAATTCTTTCCTCTCAGGGATATAGTTGCCTACCGGTATGGCCAAACTGAGATAACAATTACCATCTCTAATCATTAAATAGCTATCTATTATGGGTTGAAGTAGTTGTTCTATCATTTCCTGGGAATAATCCTTGCCTATATGGGTCTTTGCGATCTTTTTTAATTGAGACAAGCCTTGTATCCTATCACAAGCGATGTAAAGAGCTCTCTGGAGGTCTGAGAGGATAGTCAGAGGCTTAGTAGCAATGGGACGCTGATCCCAGATGTAGAGTTTCTTTCCTCTATCAGCAAAAAACAAGTCACTTGACTTATGGAGTAATTTCCATGCCATCCATGCTTTTATCATGGGCCTCATATATTCCTCTACCTTCTGTTCAGAGCGATAGTCATAGGTAAAGGAATAAGCTAAGTTAAACACCGTTTCAGGCCCAAATGGGTAAATATAATGGTATCCGGGGGCAGGAGTGACATCTGTCAATCCGAATTGCTCAGCATATTCAAAATTTGGGCTGAAGCGATCAACGTGGAAAAGTCCCGCTCTCCCAGCAGGTGATAAATGTACCAGAAGAGGAATGAGACGTGCCATACGTTCATACTCTTCAGCGGGTTCAGAGGGGAATCCACATAGCAAGTTCCAATAGGGTAAGATGCCAAATTCCTTACACCATTTGAGAAGTTGAATGTTCTGTAATGCACCCACTCCTTTTCGCATGAGTTTAAGGACGGGGGTGCTCAAACTTTCTATACCAGGTAGGATTGTCCTAAAACCAGCCTTCCGTAGCATCCGAACCTGTTCTTTCGTAAGGTTAGACCTCAAATTGCAGAAAAACTCAATATTCAACCTTCGAGCTGACAGTTTGGGTAAAAGGGTTTTAAAATAACCGATGTCCAAGATATTGTCGACTATCTGAAGTGTATCCGAAGTGTATTTTTGCAAGAGGTGCGTCAGCTCATTAAGCACACGTTTGCTGGATTTGCTGCGATATTTCCTTTCGGGTCTATTAAAAGCACAGAACGTGCAGCACATTCTATCGTGCCACCAACAACCCCGCGATGTCTCAATCGGGATTGATGAGGGATAGGGTAAATGGTTGCAACTTTTTTCGAGCTGGTCAAAAAAGTCATCGTAGTCTGGATATGGGAGTGCATCCATATGCTGTACAGAAGCTGCGTTTGGGTAACGGCCATGATTAGGGGCAGGAATGGGCCCGGTCTGTGTATAAACGCCCTGAAGGCCATTGAGGGGGGCACTTCTTAGAACCCGTTGAACAAGCTGTGGGAAGATAATATCCCCTTCACCTGAAACGACAGCATCTATAAATGAAAACTGGCGAATCATCTCCGCACCCATGATGCCTTCACAATTGGATCCTCCGAAAACGATGAAGGTTTCTGGTGAATGGTATTTGATGCGCTTGGCGAGGGCAAGGGATGCCACTTGCTGCTGAAATGCACTGGAAAAACCTACAATTCGAGGATGATAGCTTAATACCTCCTCCTGAGATTCGTTCAGAAAACGGTCCACCTTACCTCGCACCTTGAGCACGGTCTGGATTAATCTTCCTGGAACCGGAGTTAAAAAGCGTCTGAGGGACTGAGACGGTCTTAGGAGAATTTTTTCAATATAATTTTCTATATCGCTCTTGGATTGTTCAAAGAGTGCACCAGAAAAGATCCACTCTCCAACTTGATTAAACCGAGTTGAATATTTCAACGTTTTTAGATAGGCATCCACGCCAATCCACTTCGCGAATTGAAGGTTGAAGTATAATATCTTTGTTGATACGCCAAGGGGTGAAAGTGCTGATTTTAACAAGCCAAGACCGATGGAGGGCGATAACTCACAAACAGGCATGTAAATGAGCAAAACCTCAATTCCTTTTTCCTGAGACATTTTCTGCATGATTTTTTCTATTGCCACTAGGCCAATCCTTCTAACTTTAAGCGGTCTTGCCCGTGATTTTATTTAACCCTTCCTCTTCTTCTGCTCTTTTGTTAATGCCTGAATCTTGATCCTTAGCACAAGAAACTGTGTTTGTAGTAAAGCCGGTATAGCTCTATGGAGTGCAAAGATACCCATTGAAACCCTTGCCTTCTATTAGGGTTCTGATTGAGGAACATGATGCGCAACACTTTACCGGAAAGTCGAATGAATGAAGCCTGTTCACGTGACCGTAAAGAGTGAAATGATCATTCAATATCACTGATGACGGTTTTCTGACTAAATCCCGATATTTGGGTTAAATCCCAATGTCATTGGAGACGGGATAACCTTGCCCTCTCTGTAATAATGTAAGATAATGGGAGGTTCTGGCTGAGGATTGAAGCCTCCCATCACTTTCTTCATCTCTGCCTTACTGATCTTTTTGTCTTTTGGTAAATCTTTAATCTTGATCCGTGCCATGATGATATCCTCCTTTTATATTTTTGTTATAAAGTTTAGTCCTAAATATAAACTGCCGTAGCCCTTTACGTTTACTATAGTTTTTTCACCTCCCTTCAATCGTATTAATCAATTTAACTACTTTAAACCATATTATATCAAATTTGTCAAGTAGTTTTTTAAAATATTTTAGAAACGGATAAGAATTTGTGAAATCAGGCGATTACATATCCCTTTGGGCGAAATAATCACTGGCTCCCGTATTCCTTGAACAGATCTATGGTAGATTTCGTGCTATTTTGTGCTTTTATATCGAAAGTCTATGTATCCAAATTCCATTTTATTCGTTTGCATCTAACATCGCAATCTTCCCTATATTTGACCTCAAGAAGCCTTTCTGCACATTTATCTAAATAATCTGGTAGGTCTTCTGGGATACACCCAAACCTATCAATATTCTTGATGACTGGATATGCGTGCCGCTGAGCAGTTGATGTGCATGGGAAGACCTTTCCATCCTCAGCAATTGCGATGGCTTTGTTTTCTCTAAATAAATGGCAAGGGAAGCTTCGCCTCCGGGGATAGAGAGGGGGCTCAAAGATTTTGGGTGTATTCCTCATAAATCGTTCGTCAATCATCGAGTAGCGGACTATCATGGGAGCATTCCTACCATTTTCATAACAAAATGGGTTAAATGATGCATTATAATAGCTATCTGGATGCCATGATCTCACATACCTTATGAATTCAGCCTTCCATTCAGCGCTAATCTTTAATAGACGAGGGAGTGTATACTCTATGAAATGCACGTTCACGGAACTGAAGGATTTAAAGTCGTGAAAGTGCATTGACGTCTCCACCTCTTGGTTTGCTTCAAACAGTTTGTTAATCAGTTTAAGGTATCTATGAGCTAAATGAGGATTGTATGTTACCCCCCATAGTTTTATACGATCGATTAGGTGTTCAACTCCTACTGAATCATCTGGCTCTCCTGCTGATACGAGAGCAAAAGGGAGATGCTTACCGTACGTTTTAGCCAATTCAGGAAGTTCTGGATGCAAAAGAGGCTCACCACCAAGTAAAGGAATACTATAGAAAGGATGCTTCCTGTGGAATGCGAGGAGGATATCTGATCTGTGCATAAGGAGCTCTATAGGAACGTGGCGTCCACGGACTCCAAAATCCCCCTGACCGAAACAAAAAGGACATCCACCCTCACATTTTGTTGTGACATATAGCTCCGCCTTCATGATCCAGTTTTGTATTTTATCTCCATGTCTACTAATATCGGTTTCTTTATTTTCTATAATTCTTTTCCTATCTTTTCCAATCATCTTTAATTTAGTATCAGCAGCTAAATCCCTAATTTCTATCTTTGTCATATTTGGGCGAACAGCAAGTTGGGATTTCATCATACCGTTGTCCTGATTAGCTTTTTGGGAGTTCAGTATCTAGCCAATCCAGGTCACAAAGCTTCAGGCGGTCTTAACAAATATGACCTTGGAGGTTCAACCTTATTGAATCCCAACTAATGAAGAATTTCCAAAAAAATAAGCCTTTCTGGTGTCCAATAAGTGTCCATCAGTCGATAAGTTTGGAATTCTTCAATCAATAAAGGTGGTTATTGATCTAACATTCTCACATAACCTGACTAATCTCTTCTTTAGTGATCTTGGAATCTCTTGATACCTCTTTAATCTTTATCTTTTTCATTAATGCTTCATTCTGATTCTTGACTTCCATTATATGAAGATATTCCTGAAACCGCTCAAATTCTTCTCTCTTGGGTATATAGTTGCCTACCGGTATGGCCAAGCTGAGATAGCGATCTCCTTCTCTAATCATTAGATGGCTATCTATTATGGGTTGGAGTAATTGCTCTATTTCCTCCTGGGAATATTCTTTACCAGTGTGGGTCTCAGCGGTCTTCTTTAATTGAGATAAGCTTCGTATTCTGTCAGAAGAAATATAAAGAACTCTTTGGAGGCCTAAAAGGATGGTTAGAGACTGGGTGGCAATAAGGCGCTGATCCCAGATGAAGAGTTTCTTCCCTTCATCAACTAAAAACAGATCACTTGAATCATAAAGTTTTTTCCATGCCATGCACTCCTTTACAACAGGCCTTATATATTCTTCTACATCCTGCTCTGAGCGATATCTATAAGTGAAAAAATAGGCTAAGTTAAACAAAGTTTCAGGTTTAAATGGGTAAATATAATGATATCCAGGGGCAGGATTGACATCCGTTAGCCCGAACTGTTCAGCATTTTCAAAATTTGGACTAAAGCGATCAAGGCGGAAGACCCCAACTTTTCCAGGGGGCGGTAGATGTGCCAATAAGGGAATAAGCTTTGCCATCCGTTCATACTCCTCTGGAGGTTCATTCGGAAAACCACACAACAAATTCCAAATAGGTATAATACAAAACTCCTTGCACCATTTGAGAAGTTGAACATTCTGCAGTTGAGTAACTCCTTTTCGCATGAGCTTGAGAACATGGCTGCTGAGGCTTTCTATGCCAGGCTGGATTACCTTAAAATTAGCATTGTGTAGCATCCGAACCTCTTCTTTATTGAGATTCGGCCGAACATCACAAAAGAATTCAACATCCGGGCACCGAGCGGAAAGTTCTGGTAAAAGATCCTTAAAATACCTCAGGTTCAAGATATTATCGACTATCTGAATTTTGCCTACAGGGTATTTTTGTAAGAGGTGAATAAGCTCATTGAGTACACGTCGGCTGGATTTGTTGCGATACTTCTTATTCATCGAATTTAGGCCACAAAAAGTGCAACCCATCTTTTCACCCCACCAACAACCCCGGGAAGTTTCAATCGGCAATGACTGAAGAGGAGATAAGTGGTTGCGATTTTTCTCGAATTGTTCAAAAAAGTCATCATAATCTGGGTACGGAAGCGCATCCATATCCTGTTGGATGGGGGCATTTGGGTAATGGCCATTATTGGGAATAGGGGGAGGTCCAGTTTGAGTATAAACACCTGGGAGGTCGGATAGTGATTTACCTTCAAGAGCCCTTTGAACAAGCTCGGGAAACACGATGTCTCCCTCCCCTGAAACAACCGCATCTATAAATGGAAATTGGCGGATCATCTCCACACCCATGATGCCTTCGCAATTAGGTCCTCCAAAAACGATAAAGGTATCTGGTGAATTTCTTTTGACGCGTTTGGCGAGAGCCAATGAGGCCAGCTGCTGCTGGTATGTACTGGAAAACCCTACTATTCTTGGATGGTAACTTAATACCTCATGTTGACATTCATTCAAAAAGCAGTCTACCTTGGATCGAACTTTGAGAATGTGCTGGATGAATTGTTTTGAAACCGGATTTAGAAAGCCTTTGTGATAACTATAAGGCCTGTGGAGTATTTCTTCAACATAACTTTTTATAGCATTATTGGACTGTTTAAAGAGTGCACAGGAGAAAATCCACTCCCCGATTTGGTTATAATGAGTAGATTGTAGAGTTTTTAGATAGGGACCAGCGCCAATAAACTTAGCAAATCGAAGATTAAAGTATAATATCTTTGTAGATATGTTGAGTAGTGAGAGAGATGATTTTAAGAGACTAAGACCTATAGATGGCCATAACAGTTCACCAATTGGCATATAAATCAGTAAAACCTTTGTCCCCTTTTTTTGGAGCAATTTCTGCACTATTTTCCCTTTTGATAGAAGTATTTTACCGGTAATGCATGTAGGTTCATTACCCACAAATGAAGAAACGCAAGAACACCTCTTGGATCCCTACATGTTTCTCAGACCTTAAAAATCTGCTTAATTTAAATCCGGAAACCAACTGAAAGGGTTATAAGATTTCTATCCAATCTTTAGGTTACTATTCGCTGGGTTATTAACGGAGCTTATCCAGAGATCCACCCAGCTGCTGAAATGGAAAGGTATAAATATTGCCTCCTATCATGTAAAATCCGCTGGGAGAGGGAGGTTCAGGCTGAGGGTTTAAACCTCCCAACACTTTCTTCAGGTCGGCCTTGCTGATTTTTTGATCCTTGGGTAAATCCTTAATCTTGATGCGTGCCATAGTGATGTCCTCCTTTTCTGTTTTGGTTTAAAATTAATCATTCAATATCGATTCACATCCAACTTTATACCTAAACACCTCTTTCCCCTTCACCTCCCTTCAATCATATTAATCAATTTAAGATTAACATTTCTCAGTCAACCCACATTGACACGCCCCCCTCACCTTCAATACGGCATGTCAACCTACAATCACTCAAGAGCACCACAAACCAGATCCTTGAATCATCTTCTGGCCGAAATACCCGAACACCCAGGGAATCGTTTCTGTAATCAAAAGTCCCTTCTGGAGCAACAAAGGCTGCTCCATCGGCCAGACAGCGAGCAAGCACTTCTAACTTAGTCTGGCGTTCCACAATCGAGCAAAATGGTTTTTGCCCCAAATAAGTGTTTTCAATATTTCCGACCCTTCCGTCTCCTTCTGCACAATTGTCAAACCAGCGAACCCCTGAAAGTGGTCCTTCCGTCTGGCCCAGATATTGAAAAAAGTAGGGAATATCGCATGACTGAAGCTGACGAAGCTCCTCTTCAGTTAAGTACATTGCCTCTGAATATAAAAAATTCCAGGATCCGCCAGCTAAGGGATAGGCACCAGCCCTGTATCTTCTCATACAGGGGAAGTATTGTTGTGTTGCCTTAAGAATTACCCTGGCTGGAGCTCCCCAAAGATGTTCCTTTAAATAAAGGGTTACCTCCTCAGCATGCTCACGTAAGGTCTCCCAGAGATCGATTAGACCTCTTAATAACCAGCAGAGATTATTTCTGTAACCTAAAGAACCATCATGGTTTTGAACAAGGTGGCAAAAATCTAAGTCTCCGATGGCATGCCAGCCAGGAATAAGTTTCAGGCCATTCGACGTAGGATCAAAGAGCCAGGCCTCTCTTGGGGAACCACAGAGCCTCTTCTCTTGATCGAACCCTACATGTTTGTGCACACCTTTGGCATAAAGGTCAGGTTGTTCAATATGGGTCAGGTCTACGAGAATTGTATCCCTGAGACAATCGATTTCATGAAAGGCCAGTTCGAGATCCACTGAATGGAAGGCCAATTCTTTGGATGAAGCAGACTTTCCGCAAACGAGATTTTCACTATGCAAATCACATAGTCCAAGTCCTACAGCATATCCAGCCAAGAGGCCGGCTGAGTACCAAAAACGATTCTCCTCAGATTCTTTCAGTTTAATCGCACGAATGGGAATAGGAGGTACTCCGTGCCTATGGCGTTCGATCTTCTCTACCGTTATATAGTCTATTGGTTCAAGCCTTGTCTTAATTCTTTCTGCGTATCCGTAGTGACTGCCTCCTTGAATGATCCGGTGGGTGGGTAAACCAGCGCCAGGAATGGCCGGATTGAGCCAACCGTTCACCAACTCTGCAAGCGAAGGGGGTTCTCCTGGATGGCTTGCTCCGATAAGGTACCTTTCTATAGCATTGCTACGGCTTTTGTAGATCAATTCCTTTCCGTCTTCGAAACTTAAGGCGATCACCCTTTGGCCATTACGATGAGGATCGCTATTGAGGATCTCCATCGTTTTTAAACGGCCTTTCACCTCAGAAGAGAGAATCCCATGGACATCGGTTGAAAGCCGTACGAATAATAGTTTTAGCATCGAAATATATTGATTTGTTAATACATTTATGATCCGTGGTATGTCTCTGCCTTTATTTGAATCTTGAAGGCAAATGCCAGAAATCTCCCGCAGTAAGTGTCCATGTAAGGTATGATTGAGAACTCCTGGTGAGAGAATTTCCTTATATCTGTTTTCAAGATTGGCAGAGGTATTTTTCACCTTTCCAAATGCTTCAAAAAACCTCTGGCTGGCAGGATGCTCAGTAAAGTCTTTGAAGAATTGGGCATCCAACCCCTTATCAGAAGGATCAAGAAAAACCCAGAGATCTTTATCCGGAAGTTTGGTAGTGAGGCGTGGCAACAGTTCCCGTGCATCGTTTTCCCCTAAAGGATTCGATTTCTTAATCGCCTCGCTTTTTACAGATTTTTCAGGCTTAAATTTGAAAAGAACGACTTCCTCAGATTTATCAGGAATTGAAAAGTTAAGCGGTTCCCTAAATGGAAGGAAGATTGGCAGGTTTGGTTTACCTGCGAGTCGGAGAAGCACACGAATAATCCCTGCAGTACCAGTAGCAAGGCTTGTTCCTGGAGTCCCTAAATCTGAGGCATTTTCACCCTGTTTAATTTTATGAAGGAAATTGGGCATCATGTCGGCAGCAATACGGCCCCATTCTTCACCTGCACCATTTGCTTCAAGGTCGAGAAAGAACTCAATGATACCTGCCAGTCCATGGCAGTGATAAGGCGCTTCATTAATCTGATGATTAAGAAGATATAAGGTCGTTCTCCCGGCATCTACAGCTATTCTTAGAGCTTTTGTATCCCCTGTCTTTCGGTAAAGGGCCAAGTAAGTCTGGCCAATGCCGGTAGAGCCGTGGCACCAGTGATACCTCAGTTTTGGATCCATCACACTTACAGGCCAGTTAATTCCCTCTCCAAAACTGAGCATCTTCTTATCAAGCCATTTCAATCCCCCTTGAAAGAGATGCGTTGGTAAGTCATCTTGCGTTATATTGGCCATCTCAATGAGAAACAGGCATATTCCTGCTACCCCATGAGAGAGACCTGTGTAGGGGATATAACGCTCATTGTCTTTTCCCCAACCCGGTACCAAAGGAGCCCAGAAAAGTGCATCCCTATCTTTTTCTGCTGTCTCTTTGAGGTAATAGACTGCACGTTGTGCAGCGCTCAAGTATCGCTCTTCTTGAGTAGCATAATAGAAAGAAAGGAAGAATATGCCCGTTCCAGTGGCACCTGAAATCAGGTCGGTTCCATAAAATGGTGTTTCGGTAAGCTGATCGGCGAGTCGGTAGGCCTCCTTCAGAGCGATTGGATCTTGCAAGACCTGTGCTGTATAGAGTTGGAAGAGCGCAACACCTGAGTGACCTGCATACAATCCAGAATGAAGGTGAGGTCTGTTTGGCGTGCTTTCAATCAAGTCATAGCTGGTCTTCTGAATTAGGGAGGAATAAGCCTCATCCCCGGTGGCCCTGAAGAGGTCGAGTAAGGCAATCCCAACTCCAGAAGCCCCTTGATAGAGTTGAAATCCGTACTCCTTTTCGCCTTGCTCAGATATTTCAGGAAAACGGAGCCCAAGAGTTGTCTGTGTTACTTGGTTTATAAGATGTTTCCCACCCTGAATTGCGAGCGAGAAGGCATCGTTACAATCGGACATGACGAGCTAAGTTCCTTTTATCACACAGGCTTTCTACAATTATCATCGGAAACCAAGAAAAGCCAACCTTGTCAGAAGAATGAGAACCCTCAATTTGAATTGCAGGGATACATAAATAGGCTAAGGGTGGTACATTCCTATCCCTCCAGGGCCACACAGAGCCCCCGTCGTACATAATCCATAACTTCCTCCTGGGAGTCCTCCCCCTCCAACAACACAGGCTTGTGCAGTCGCCATCCAAAATCCCCCCCCGCGAATCTTCTTCAATATTTGAGGATCTTTCTTTTTTAGTTCCTCCAGACTAACATTTAAATCCTTGATCTTGATCCGTGCCATAGCGTTGTTCTCCTTTAAGTTATTTTAATCAATTTAACTACTTTAAACCATATTATATCAAATTTGTCAAGTATTATTTTTTGTATTATTTTTTGTTCTAAAAACAAACTCGAATGACACGAATGGGATCGAATAAAGCGAATAGAAATTAAATGGGGACAATCCCTGGTAAGGTGAGGGACTGTCCCCATTTTTGTGTGGTATGTCGGCCAACGAAGAGCTTTGATCGGATGAAATGTTCATTTATTTCATGGCATTGGCCAGCCAGTCCTGATAAATCATCTCCTTCACAGATTCCTTTATTCCCGGTGAGGCTAAATATTTACTTTTGGCAGTCTTCTTTTCCAGTGCATCCTTAAATTTGTTAATCAATAGGTTTGTCTCGAGGAACTCTTCAAAAGCCTCGAGAGAAACACCATTCGATTTAAGCCAGCGATCCGTATCACTGGCTTTGTTTAGACCATTTGCAACACGGAATGTATCGGCTGCTTTTTGAAGTTCTCCATTTGAAACCCTTATCCTTGCCTTTTTTGCAGCTTCTGCAGTAATCTTTCTCTGAACCACTTCACGGAGTGCTGGTGAGAATTGTCCTGTCATTCGTAAATGATCAACCACCTCTGCCACTGCGATCTCGATTTCGTTCAATTTTGCCATAACAAACCCTCCTTTCTAAAATTTTTAACCCTTCACACGTTAACCCTTATCCCCTCCTTTAAAAACAGGGATACCCATTCGGAAAAAATCCTTTCCTTGATCGCCTCTTTGATACCGTCATTTAACTCGGCCTTCATCACCTCCTCAACGAGAATCAATTGATATAATTTTTCCCGTTCAAATGGACCCAGCAAATCACCGGCCTTTGCATTAAACACTTTTGCTGCCACCTCAGGAGATAGCATCCTACGGGAGACCCCCCCAATATAACCGCCATAATTTCGGGTGGTTTCGTCGATAGAATGTTTTCTTGCCAGTTTATGAAAATCCTCATCCTCTTCAGTAACCTGAATCATGATTTCATTTGCAAGGTTCTCCTCTTTAACGATGATGATGGAAATTCTGGCAAGATCGAATTCAGATCGATTGTTGATAAAATGCTCTTCTATCCTTTGTTCGGTCGACAGGCTTTCTTTCAGGGCCATAGTTAAGACAGAGGCTTCACAGAAGGCTTCAAAATCTTCTTCGGTCAGACCATTGTACTTTAAGAAGTTGAGCATTTCATCACTCGTAAAAAGACCACGAATTGTCCGGTATTGATCGGCAAACTGCTGCAACTGTTCATCAGAAACCATTAACCCTAATTCTTTAGCCTTTTTCACCACCTCCTTATATTTGATCATTTCAAAAAGGATGTTTTGAGACTGACCGGTTAAGGTGAGATATTTTATCACCTCTTCGGGGCTAATATTGCTTTGTGAATAGGTAACCTTCAAATCCCCACCTCCCTTCAAGGTTATTTAATCCCTCAATTTTCTAAACAGCATCGAAAAGATACTTTTTTTCTCTGTGACCAGTTCGGCTGTGGCTGTCATACCAGCCTTGATAGGGTATTTTTTTGCTTTGATTTCAAAATACGTCTGGTCGAGCGATCCCTGGATATGATAGATAAAGCCCTGTGTCTTATCTTCCACCGCAGACGGAGAAATCATCAGTACCTTTCCATTCAACGTCCCGTAATCTGTATAGGGGAATGCATCAAACTTGTATTTAATCTCCGTGTCCGGTTCGATAAAACCGATGTCTTTATTGGCAACTGTGATATCCATATAAAACGGACTATCTGCGGGGAGGACGGTACAGAGCAGATCGGATGCCCTAACGAATTCACCTGTGTTTCTAAAATAGAGCTCTGATACGGTACCTGTCTTTTCGGCTTGTATCAAATTCCCTTTTTCTTTTTCGTTTCCTCTGTGCAGAGAGGGACCATTCTTGATCGACAGCATCTTCTCGCTCATCTCCATCTCACTCTGCATGGACCTGAGCGTTGTTGCCTTCTCTAATTCTAAATTTTTTATCTCTTTTTCAAAAATCTTCTTTTTATTGATATAGTTCGATTTCGCTTCCTCTATTTCTTCCTCAATAATTCTGTTTTCTTTCGCAGTGATATTTTTTTGCGAAAAAAGTTTCTCTATTTCTGTACGAGCTCGTTCCAGTCGGCCCCTTAAATTGTTATAATATGCAATTGAAATAAGATGCTTTTCATACAACATTTTTGCATCCTCAAACTCTTTAGACAGAGCATTTTCTTCTTTTTGCCAGTAAGCAAAGTCCGATTCATTCGAACGGAGGGATAAATGATTCTGGTCAAGTCTTAATTTCTTTACATTTAAGATCTTTCCGAGTTCATTCTCAAGTTGGCTTAACTCATCGCGGATTGAAGATATTTTTGTATCATAGTACTCTTTTTTAAGAGGAATGGAGCCACTCAATTCATCAACTTTTGTCCTGTGGGTAAGGGCTTCCTTTGAACGGATCAGGAAAAGCGGAGCGTCCTTTTCAACCACCTGGCCCTCTGAAATAAATATTTTTTCAATATAGCCATCTCTGTCGGAAAGTATCTTGATCTTATGTGAGGTGGGCTGGACAATGGACCTCGACTCGACGACAATATCAATTTTACTGACCAGTATATATACCAGGGTTACCAGTAGGATCAAAGTGACAAGATAGAGCAGCCCCCTTGAGAATAGACTCGGCATCCTCTGGAGATGCTCTGTGACGAGAAAATTCTCTGAAGGCGATTCCACGGGAGAGACCTGAAAGGTCTCAGAGGGTGTAGTTTCTTTATCTTCTATCTTTTTATCTCCCATCAAACTCCTGTCATTATAGACCCAGTTGTTGGTGATTCAAATAGTGATATAGCCCGTTCTTCCCCATCAATTCTTCATGTCTTCCCTGTTCGACGATTTCACCATTGTCAATGACGATGATATGATCCGCATTTCTCACCGTGCTCAATCGGTGTGCGATAATAATCGCGGTCTTATCCTTTAAAATGGTGCTGAGGTTCTTCTGGATGGCCTGTTCAGACTCTGTATCCAGAGAACTTGTCGCTTCATCGAATATGATGATCTTTGGCTTGGAATATAACACACGGGCAATGGCGATCCTCTGTTTCTGGCCGCCTGAGAGCTGAAGCCCACTTTCACCGACCCTTGTCTCATAACCCAAAACAAGATTTGAAATGAAATCATTAGCATTGGCCAATTTTGCCGCCTCGATCACCTTCCCCATGGTCTCTTCAGGGTCACTCAGAGATATATTCTCCCGTAGTGTCCCGCTAAAAATGAAACTCTCCTGCAGCACAAACCCTACCAGTCTGCGCAGGTGTGAGAGGTTCATATTTTTTATATCAACGCCATCGATCATAATTTTGCCTTCTGTCACATCATAGAACCGTGCCACCAACTTGACCAGGGTCGTCTTACCCGACCCGCTCCGTCCAACAATCGCAACGGTCTGACCGGAATTTATTTTGAAGTTGATATGAGACAGGATATATGGGTCGTCCTCACCTCCGTACCTGAAGAAGACGTTATCGAAGGCGATCCCACCTTTTGGCTCCTGAAGGACCAAACCCGTTGCTTCATCCGTTGATTCAGGGAATTCGGGTTTGGCCGTAAAGATATCGTTGAGCCTGTTCACAGAGACAAGGGTCTGCTGGATGTCATCCCAGGCGGTGATGATACGGTTGATGGGCGTGATCACACTCCCGATGAGAGCCATAAAGGCCATCAATTCGCCAACGCTCAGGACACCACTCATAACTTTATTTGCACCATACCAAAGGAGGAGCGTAGAACTCAGGGTCCCGACGAAATCTCCTATGGAATGGAAATACATCCCGGTATTATATAATTTAAAATCGATATTCAGGGTCTTGATAAACTTATCCTCCCATTTCCAGCGGGTGGGATACTCCATATTCATTGCCTTGATGGTATCGATCGCATTGATGGATTCGATCAGGTGCGATTCGGATTCGGCACGTGCTGCAAAAGAATCGATATTCAATTTCTTCAGGATAGGGGTAAAGAACAAGGTCATGATGATAAAGAGCGGGATGAACAGAAGCGTGAGAATGGTCATCTGGATATTGTAATAAAACATGAGTGACAGGTAGACGACGATCATGATGACATCGAGCACGATGGTCAGGGCGGTATTGGTCAAAAAATTCCGTATCTTCATATTCTCGCCAAACCGGGTAATAAAATCACCGATCTTGCGTACCTTGAAATAGCCCAGTGGGAGGGCGAGCATATGTTTATAAAAAAGGACGAGCATTCTTAGATCGATCTTCATACTGGTGTGGATGATTAAATACTGACGGAGGATCACCGTCAGGATACGGAAGACCACGACGATCAGCATCCCGATGAGCATGATATTCAGCATCGAGACATTACGATGCATCAGAACCTTATCGACGATATTCTGAGTAAAAATAGGGGAGGCAAGGCCAAAGATATTCAAGAGAAGTGAAGCCATGAAGATTTCAAATAGTATTAATTTATAGGGCAGAATAAATTTTATGAAATTTTTAAATGACGATCGGTCTTCTTCTTTTCTTTCAAATTCTGGCGTGGGTTCGAGGATAAGAGTGATCCCATTCCAATTTCTTGTAAAATAATCCCTGTCGTATTTACGCAGGCCAATGGCCGGATCGGAGACCCATACATTCTTTTCATTGATTCGATAAACAGCAATATAATGATACCCCTGCCAGTGGACGATGCAGGGGAGATGGACCGACATCAGGGTATCATAATCAAATTTCATCCCGCGGGTCGAAAAACCCAATTGTTCGGCTGCCGAGGCGAGATTGGCCAGAGAGGAACCGCTGAGGTCCACATGTGCCAGTTCACGGAGCCTGCTCGAAGAGAAATTCTTTCCATAAAATTTTGCGATCATCATGATGCAGGTTGTTCCACAGGTCATCTGGTCATACTGCATGATAAAGGGGAAGGTGATATGTTGATAATAATAAGAAGATAATCTTTTGGAATACCTTTTTTTCTCCTCGGTGGGCTTGACTTCTTCTTTCGAAACCTCTTTTTGGACCTTGATCTCTTTTAATGCAGCCAGTTCCTGTTTGATGATTTCTTTGTAAGGGATCGGAGGTTTTTCGGTCAGGTAAGATTCGATCCTGTCCTGGATCACCTTTTTCAATTTTTGAGACTTAACGACCAATTCGTTGAAGGCCTCTCGGGTTAGGGAGAAGAGATGGCAATCGGTCAAACAGATCACATCGGCATAACGCCTGGTCTCTTCGATCAGGGCCTTCTCACCAAAAAAATCACCCTCCCGTAGGAAGTTGATGACTTCCTGTTTTTTGTCCTCCCATCGGACAACCTTCAGCTTGCCGCTTTCGATGAGATAAAATTTATCTGGCTCGGCACCCTGTCTGAAGACCACATCCCCCTCTCTATAGAATTCAGGCTTCAGATGATGGACCAAATCCTGTAAATCCTTGGGAGGAATGGATGTCAGGTCCGTGCAGGCCTTCAGAAAGCCATGGATGGAGGTGTACCGGATAAATTTGTCAAAATATTCCCTCAATTCCGGTTTGGAGAAGATGTAGTGGTCAAAGGAATCTCTGTCGATGGAGATGAGAGTGCTCTCTTCTACCGCACGGGCGGTCGCATTTCTGGATTGATCGGTAATCAGCGCTGATTCACCAAAATGATCCCCTCTGGTCCTCACGCCCAGGTTGACCTCTTTTTCCCCATCCATTTTTAGCATTCTGATTTTTCCGCTATAGACGATATAGAATCCATCTCCTGGATCACCCTGATGGAAGATGACTTCGCCAGCGCTTACCGACTTCAGTTCAGCCGCCTTCAACAATCCGGTTAATTCCTCATCCGTATATATAGAGAAGAGGGGGATCTTTCTTATGAACTCTGAAAGGGCTTTTTCATCCATAGCCTTCCCATTTCTTTAACTCATTTGGATCTATTGGTGAAAACTTCCATCTCCCTCCGGTGAAGACAGGTGTTCCCCAACAGGATCATATAATCTATTTTTGTTGTAAATATGTCAAGTTCCTTATTGAAAATTTTATATTTGTGACGCTTCCCGTTCACAAGTTGAAATCTACTTTAGATACCCTTGTTTCTTTAGATTGACCATCAGGATAGAGATGGCAGCGGGAGTGACGCCGGAGATCCTGGAGGCCTGGCCGAGGGAGAAGGGCCTTATTTTGGTCAATTTCTCCATGACTTCTGTTGAGAGTCCAATCACAGAACCGAAATCAAAACCTTCCGGAAAACTTACTCCCTCCAACTTTTTAGATTTTTCGATCTGCTCCATCTGTCTTTTGATATAGCCATCATATTTCACCTGGATTTCCACCTGCTCCCAGATCTCTTTTGAAGAGCTTTCGAGGTCCGAATCAAAGGCGTGGAGGTGTCCAAAATGGATTTCGGGCCTTTTCAATATTTCTCGAAGGGAGACCTCCTTCTTCAGGGGTGCGCTTCCCCATCGACGGAGGATTTCGTTATTCTCCTGTGTCGGATTGATCTTCATCTCTGAGATTCGAGAGAGGGTTCTTTCTATCGCCGATTTTTTCTCAAGGAAGGTTCGATAAGCCTCTTCTTTAAATAGTCCCACTTCATACCCCTTTTCCCTCAACCTCAGGTCGGCATTGTCTTCTCTCAAATGGAGACGATATTCCGCCCGGGACGTGAACATTCTATAAGGTTCGGCGGTTCCCTTCGTCACCAAGTCGTCGATTAAAACGCCGATATAGGCATCAGAGCGTTTCAAGATCAGAGGCTCCTTCCCTCGAATAGAGAGGCAGGCATTGATTCCCGCCATCAAGCCCTGTGCCGCTGCCTCTTCATAGCCCGATGTCCCATTGATCTGTCCGGCATGGAAGAGCCCTCTGACCTTTTTTGTTTCGAGGGAGGGCTTCAATTCTGTGGGATCGACGAAGTCATATTCGATCGCATAACCTGGACGAATGATCTCTACTTCCTCCAGCCCATGGATCGACCTCAACATTCGAATTTGGATATCCAAAGGAAGGCTCGTGGAGATCCCGTTTGGATAGATCTCTTTCGTATTTCGGCCATCGGGTTCCAAGAAAATCTGATGCCTTTCTTTATTTGCAAAACGCACCACTTTGTCCTCTATCGATGGACAATATCGAGGGCCGATTCCTTTTATGATTCCACAGTATAATGGAGATCGGTCCAGACCACCCCGAATAATCTCGTGGGTTGTGAGATTCGTATAGGTGATATAGCAAGGGACCTGGCCGGTTTCGATCTTTTGGGTTGTGAAGGAGAAGGGGATGGGTGGTTCATCTCCATATTGAGGTGTGAGGTGAGAGAAATTGATGGTATTGCCATCAAGCCTTGGAGTGGTCCCGGTTTTGAGCCTTCCCATCCGAAACCGTAACCTCTTGAGCGATTCTGATAAACCCATGGAGGGCGGATCGCCCATTCGGCCAGCAGGGAAGTGGGTCAGACCGATATGGACGAGACCGTTAAGGAAGGTGCCTGGAGCAAGGATCAAGGCCTTCGCCTGAATGGTTTCATTCATTTGTGTTTTTACCCCGGCAATCTTATTCCCATCGACCAGAATCTCCTCAACCGTCGCCTGCCTGACGTGGAGGTTTTCTTGATCCTCAACAGCCTTTTTCATTCGAAGTCGGTACGCTTGCCGGTCCACCTGGGCTCTGGAGGAGCGAACCGCAGGCCCTTTTCCAGTATTAAGTTGGCGGAACTGAATCCCTGTTTCGTCCGTCGCCTTAGCCATCTCTCCGCCAAGCGCATCGATCTCCTTTACCAGATGGCCTTTCGCGAGTCCGCCGATCGCAGGGTTGCAAGACATATGACCGATCTGATCGACAGTTTGAGTGATGAGAAGGGTGGGATGTCCCATACGGGAACAGGCCAAGGAGGCTTCGATTCCGGCATGACCTCCGCCCACAACAATCACATCATAGTCTTTTGAAGAAGGGGTCGAAGAATCACTCATTTGGACTTAGTTCTGCTTATTCCCACATTTGATGAAGTCGTAAAAAGTCCATATTTCTCTAATTTGTCATTCCTGCGAAAGTCCCGCGCCCCGCGGGATTATTTCAATGGGTTCTGGACTCCGGCTTTTGCCGGAGTGACGGATTTTGGACTTTTTACGAGACCACCACATTTGGAATACTGAAATATTGGAATGATGGTTTAAATGAGACAATCATCAAGTTTCAATCACCCCCCTCACCCTTCCCCTCTCCCCCAAGGGGAGAGGGATGGGGTGAGGGGCGTTTTTGTTATTTGAAATTGGGTAATTGGAATTTATCAAAATATGCCAGAATACCCCCCAGCTCTGCTGGGGGGATGAATGACCTACCCTCTCCCCCAAGGGGAGAGGGTTAGGGTGAGGGGGAAATGATCTAATCATCACCCCTACCTTAATCCTCCCCCATCAAGGGGGAGGAAAGTTTTTTAGAGAATTAGATGCCCCGCAGCTCTGCTGCGGGGTACTTCACTTGCAATTTGGAATTGGGTTATTGGTATTTCCCCACTATTCCATTATTCCAACGTTCCATAATGTTTTAGCGAAGGCCTCGACAGGCTTTCACACAGACGCCACAGATATTATGGCTGAAGTGGAGAGTTTTGGCAAAGGTTCTCAGTTGCTCGTAACATCGGAGATGATCAAAGTCCTCCTGCCGTTCCTTAATCGCTCTTGCGGGGCAGACCGATGGGCATCTCCTGCAATCGCCGCAATCTTTTGAAGAAGGAGAGTCGATCCCAAGGGGAATGTCGGTCAGGATGGTCACCAGACGGATTCGAGATCCGAATTGCTCATTGACGAGGAGGTTATTGCGGCCGATCCATCCGAGTCCTGCTGCCCTGGCCACATGCTTGTGGGAGAGATGGCCTCTTTGGGTTTTCCAATCGACAATTTGAGAGGCAGGAACGGGCATCGCCTGATATCCAAGGTCTTGAATCGCTGAGGTGACGATCAGGCCCATCGTGTCGAGGAGAATATTGACCCTCTGGTAATGGTGAAAATAGAGAGGGGTGGGTTGGTTTTCAATTCCTTCCAGAATGACGTCGGAGAGGTGAAATCCCACTGAGATGCCGAAGGAAAGGTGGTCGATTAGGGAGGAGGGGAGAAGGATTTCATCTTTTTTGAAGGAGCGAAGATCTGCCACTCCAAATAGGGAACCTCCCCATTGATGGCAGAGTGACTTCAACTTTTCAACGTTTTCAAATTCGGACATGTTTACAATGGTTACTCCTTTAACAGTTTATTGAGGTGTCTTGATTTCGGATTTCGGAATGTGGATTGCGGAATCAATACTTCGGAGTCGTTAATATTAAAGTTCCGAACTCTAAACTCTGGACTTTAAATTCCGCATTCCGCAATCTACAATCCGCAATTATGTTAATGAGCTTTGATCTTCAGTTCCTTCATCTTCTTCCGAAGGGTGTTTCGGTTGATTCCTAAGAGTTCGGCAGCAGCGATCTGGACATGATCAACCCTTCTCAAGGCTGATTTGATCAGGATCTTCTCCACCAAGCCAATAATATCGTAAAAGATGCCCATCCTTGTCTTCGATTCCACATAGGGATCAATCTTATTCAGAACCTCAACCAGCTTTTCCTCCAGAATCTCATCCAATACGGAGAATTTTAACTTCGGTTTACCCGATCCGGTAAGAGTCTCACTCCTCTTGACTTGATAATTCTTGATGACCGGAGAGAGGATGGCTGAGAGAGTGGAGAGGAACTGAAAATCCTCAACAAATTCATTTCGGAGTCCATAGAGGGGATTGATATTGAGCACACCGATCGGCCCATCATCCGCAATGAGAGGGATACAAAGCAAGGGGGGACGGAGCTTCTCGATCCGTTTGGTTCCTTTCATCACTTCCTCATAGAGTGGTTCATGATTCAAATTCTGAATCACTACGGGTTGTCGAGATTCGAAGGCTTTAATCATCAACCCTTTTCGGCCGCTGAAACCGTGGGGATGTCCTTCTCTTCCTATCCCATAGAGGGCTTCCACCTGTAGGGAATCCTTTTTAGAATCGTGAAGGAGAAGCACGGAGTACCCGATTGGAAAATATTCAGACAGTATCCCCATCACCCCATGGAAATAATCTTGAAGGGTGGTCTGGGGTTGGGGGAGCCGGGTAATCTCGTAAAGACTCCTCAATTCAGGATTTGTTCGAAGATCGATGGCGGATGGGGAAAACATATCAAACTCCTATGAAACTAAACTTGACAGTTGCATAACTTTCGCAGGGAGGTGAGCTTCTAAGGCTTTGCAAAGCGGTCATTCATGAGATTTATGGGTAACAAGACGTTTTCACCTAGGGTGAGTTCTGAAAAGGGCTTGAAACCTCTGGAGCCATACGTTAAAAGGTTACGCTTCAAAGCCTTTTCCGCCCCCCCCTGCTCTTTATGCGGCGTTTTTAATGCAATGTTAAGGTAAAGATACGAATGAAGCGATGGTTTTGGATCAATTTGAAACATTGGAGACCAGTGACTTCTGTCCAATCCCTGCCTGCGGTACGCAAGCGTCAGACAGGATGGTTAAATCGTTTTCATACTATATAAATTGAATTCCATTTTCAAGCAAATTTTGAAGCTTGTCTCGTTTCTCCCTATAACCCTCCCATAGCAATCCTTTCCTCCAACGTCATTTTCACAAATTTTGGCTTGAAGTCCATCGTTCAATTTATTAAAATTCAGACCGTATGGCCGCAATGATTAAGACAGACCAGCCGCGGGTGGTGATTCTCCTCGGTCCCACTGGAGTGGGAAAGTCCACATTGGTCATCGAATTGGCGGAGGAATTTGGGGGAGAGATCGTCAGTGCCGATTCCATGCAAGTATATCGGTATATGGATATCGGCACAGCTAAACCGACACGGGATGAACAGAAAAGGGTTCAACATCACCTGATCGACTTGGTGACTCCCGATCAACCATTTCACGCGGGTCTATACCGAACGCTGGGCCGAAAGACGATTGACCAATTATATCGGGATGGAAAACCAATCTGGGTAGTCGGAGGGACCGGCCTTTACATCAAGACCCTCACTCAGGGGCTCTTTTCAAGTCCCCAAATTGATCCCATTGTGAGAGAGAAGTTGAAACACGAGGCAGAAGAAAAAGGAGGGGATTCTCTTTATCAGCGTTTAAAGAAGGTCGATCCGAAGACGGCCTCACAACTTCATCCCCATGACCTCTTTCGGACGATCCGGGCCTTGGAGGTCTTCGATTCAACGGGAGTTCCTATCTCCTCCTTTAGGGAACAGCATCGTTTTGAGGAAAGGCCCTTTCAGACTTTAAAAATTGGCCTGGAGATGGAGCGGGAGGCGCTCTATCATCGTATCGAGAAGAGAGTCGATCGGATGATCGAGAGAGGATTCCTTCAAGAAGTAAGGGGTCTGGTGGAGATGGGTTATGGTCCTCAATTGAAGCCGATGCAGAGTTTGGGTTATAAACAGATGGTTCAGTTTCTCTCGAAGAAGATTGAATGGGCTGAGACGGTCAGACAGATCAAAAGGGATACCCGCCATTATGCAAAGCGGCAGTGGACATGGTTCAAGGCCGATCTGGAGGTTCGCTGGCAGGATGAATCTACCGATCGGCAGCGGATATTCTTGGAAGTCAAATCTTTCTTAAGGGAAGGGGGGTAAACCCCGTTAGAAGGAGCGGGACCCATTAGAAATAAGTCTCCCTGAGCGGATGCCGCTATCCCCTCGGGGGAGTGGATTTCTGACGGGGTTTACCAAAATTTCTAACGGGTCGGGGGTTTAATCCAGCCCTCAATAAAGAATAAACATTTTTT
>Ga0315274_10000387_pt1 | contig 68876 bp, 50 predicted proteins | sample YL17G02_20_MG_FD_203700 | JGI IMG/M metagenome (GOLD analysis project Ga0315274, IMG submission 203700) | Sediment microbial communities from Yellowstone Lake, YNP, Wyoming, USA - YL17G02_20 | ecosystem: Environmental > Aquatic > Freshwater > Lake > Sediment | place: USA: Wyoming | collected... | reverse complement strand
CGGTGAACGATCCGCCGGTGGCGGGCGACGACACGGCGAGCGTGGCTGAGGACGGATCGGCGGTGATCAACGTTCCAGGGAACGACTCCGATCCGGACGGGAACCTGAACCTTGGCTCGGTGTCCATCGTCGACCCGCCAGATCACGGGACGGTGAGCGTCAATCCCGTCACCGGGCAGGTGACGTACGAACCTGGTCCGAACTTCAACGGGACCGACACCTTCACCTACGAGATCTGCGACAGCTCGGGGTTGTGCGACACGGCGAGCGTGACGGTGAGCGTGACCGCGGTGAACGATCCGCCGGTGGCGAACGACGATTCGACAAGTACGCCTGAAGACACGCAGGTCGTCGTTCTGGTGATCGACAACGACTTCGACGTCGACGGGAACCTCGATCCGACGACAGTGACCATCACCTCGACGCCGTCGAACGGGACAGCGAGCGTCGACCCGGTGACGGGAGCGGTGACCTACGTGCCTGCTCCCCACTTCAACGGGACCGACACGTTCAGCTACCAGGTTTGCGACACAGGCGGCCTGTGCGACACAGCGACGGTGAGGGTGAACGTCGGCCCGACCGACGACCCACCGGTGGCGACGGACGACACGGGGACGGTGTTTGAGGACGGGGTCACGACGATCGATGTGGTGGCGAACGACCGTGATCCGGACGGGAACCTCGATCCAACGACGGTGGTCGTCGTGGCGCCACCGGCGCACGGAACCTACAGTGTCGACCCGGTGACGGGAGCGATCACCTACGCGCCGGACGAGAACTACAGCGGGATCGACACGTTGACCTACCAGGTCTGCGACACCGACGGAGAGTGCGACACCGCGGTGGTCACGATCACGGTGCTTCCGGTGGACGACGCGCCGGTGGCGAGGGACGACAGTGCGTCGACACCAGAGGACACACCGGTGGTGGTCAACGTTCCGGGGAACGACTTCGATCCGGACGGGAATCTGACCCTTGGCTCGGTGTCCATCGTCGACCCGCCGGACCACGGGACGGTGAGCGTCAATCCCGTCACCGGGCAGGTGACGTACGAACCTGGTCCGAACTTCAACGGGACCGACACCTTCACCTACGAGATCTGTGACAGCTCGGGGTTGTGCGACACGGCGAGCGTGACGGTGAGCGTGACCGCGGTGAACGATCCGCCGGTGGCGAGGGACGACAGTGCGTCGACACCAGAGGACACACCGGTGGTGGTCAACGTTCCGGGGAACGACTTCGATCCGGACGGGAATCTGACCCTTGGCTCGGTGTCCATCGTCGACCCGCCGGACCACGGGACGGTGACCGTCAACCCGGTGACCGGAGCGGTGACCTACGAGCCGGATCCCAACTTCAACGGGACCGACACCTTTTCCTACGAGATCTGCGACAGCGTCGGCGTCTGCGACACGGCCAGTGTGACGGTGAGCGTGACCTCGGTGAACGATCCGCCGGTGGCGGGCTGCTTCGGGGCCGTCGTCGTCGAGGGCGTCGTGACTCAGATCCAGCTTCGTGGCTCGGACTCCGAGGGCGGGCCTCTGACCTACCGCATCGTCGCTGGCCCGGAGGACGGAACGATCGCCGGCTTCGACGAGGAGGAGGGGTCCTTCTTCTACTCGTCGCGGGACTGCTTGGAGCGTGCCGTCGCGATCCACGTGGGAGAGGACGCCGAGCAGGGCCTCATCAACACGAGACCCGGCGAGTCGGTTCGTATCACCCTTTCCGGCGGGGAGCCCGCCGTTGCGACGGTGATCGTGCCGCCTGCGCATGGAACGGCGGAAGTGAACCGCGTGGCCGGGGCGCTCCTCTACGTGCCGGACGATGGCTTCACCGGCACGGACGGTCTGTCGTACGTCAGTTGCCCGACTGATGATCCTGGCTACGTGGGACCTGTCTCGATCGTCTACGAGGTCGTCGATGCCTCAGGCGCCAGAGACCGTTGCGTTGTCCAGCTGTTCGTGGTCGCGGCGGCGGGAGGAGGAGGCACGGGCGAGTGCGACCGGCGCGTCGTTATCTCCGAGATTGCGTGGGCAGGGACGAAGGCGGATCCGGCTCATGAGTGGATCGAGCTGCGGAATCTGGAGGACGAGCCGGTCGATCTTTCAGGATGGACGCTCCGATGGAGGCGGAAGCAGCCTGAGACCGAGGAAGAGCAGCTCTGGAAGGCGATCGCACTTACGGGAGAGATCGCTCCCTACCGGCTGGATGTCGGCTTCGAGTTCAGGCCGAACGATGGCCAGCCGGGGACATGGTGGGGCCTCCGGGCGCCCGTCGAGGAAGGAGGCTTCTTCTTGCTGGGACGAGAGACCGATGAGGTCATCCATGACGTGTCGGCCGACCTGGTTTACGACGAGCAGCTGCCCCTGGATCGGATCGCGGACCTCGACGACCGAGGTGACGTCCTTCAGCTGGTCGACCCGTTCGGCTGCATCGTCGACACGGCCAACGCCGATCACCCCGAGCGCGGCGGCTGGGCCGCCGGCGACCTCCAAACCACCGGGACGATGGAACGAACGGATCTCTTCCGCGACGATCTGGACGAGAACTGGCATGCGAACCTCGGCCTCTGGAGCCGGGGAATCGACTCCGGGGGCGGCCTCGTCCTCGGCACGGCGCGGCGGGAGAACTCGCCCCTCCTCGAGGACGTCCAGCAGGACCTGACCGCTGGGCCGATCCAACTCGCTCGGGGAGGAGCCTTGCGCCTCGCTCTTCCTGCGGCGCCGCAAGGCGAGGGCGTGCCAGCCACTCTCTGGGCTCTTCTCTCGAGGCCAGGTGAGGCCGAGGTGGTCGCCGTCGCCGCCGTCGTGACCCCGACGGCAGCCGGCGTTTCGGTCGAGATCGATACCTCGACACTCCCTCTCGGGCGGTCGTTCCTGTGGCTGCGCTATGGAGGAGGAGATGTCCTCCTTGTGCCATTGGAGCTGACCAAGTAGGGCGTAGCATCGCACGGAAAGACTCGCGTGCGCGGCCGTCGCGCTCGCCCACGTCTGGGCTCTTCGGCGGCCGCGCGTGTCTGCGCGCCCGCCCACAGGAATCAGCCTGTGATGCCTGTTACCGACCTGCTCTCGGCAAGCAGGGTAGAATCCTACGCTAGCGCATGCAGAGGGCAAGAGGCCTCGTGGACCGTCGCGAGGGATGGCACTCTTCCCGAGGGAGGACTGTGATGACAACCAGGCGAGGGGCCAGGACGCCGTTCCTCGCGCTCGCTGCCACGGTCCTCCTCGGCCAGGCCGCCTTGGCCCAGGTGATCACCGGCCTGAGCCAGATGGACCAGTGTGACCAGGCGACCTTCACGATCGCCTTCACGAACCTAAGCCCGACCCAGACCGCCTGTCGAATCGTCATCACGAATACGCTGCCGAACCCCAACTTCGTCTACGTCCCGGGATCCGGTCGCTTGACCCCACACAGTGGCGCGCCGGTCACCTTCAGCCCTACGGCCGGGAGCTGGGACGTGGACGTCCTGCTCGGCTACGCCTACGCGCTCCCCGTCGGGAAGACCTTGACCGTTGCCTTCGACTTGCGCACCACGTGCGGCGCGCTTTCGGGAAACGATGAGGTGGACGTCCAGTACGAGGACTGCGACGTGCCGGGGTCACCCACTCACGCGACGGACTCCCTCTCCGTCGAGATCCTCCCTGGCGCGATCACCGTGACGAAGACGCCCGCGGTTGCTCCTGCCGGTTTTGACGACCTCGTCACCTGGACCCTAGAGATCAGGAGCACGGGCCTCGGCAGTATCCAGAACGTTGTGGCCTGGGACGTCCTCGGCCCCGGCTTGACCTACGTTTCGTCGAGCCCCGCCGGCTCCGTCGTCGGGCAGACGATCACGTGGAACAGCTCCTCCGTCGCTGCGTTCGTCAGGATGCCGGCCAACACGTTGGTGACGATCTCGCTTGCCGCGCGGGTCACGGCTTGCTCCCGGCTTGAGAACAGGCTCGACGCGCGTTTCGGCTGCGCAGACGGCGAGGAGTGCGACAACACGGTGACCGACCCCAACGGCTGCGGGTGCGGGACGGCCACGGCGTCCGTCCAGTTTGTGGAGAGGCTGCCGTTCCTCAGCTTCCCGCCGCCCAGCATCGCGGCCCCGTACTGCACGAGCGCGACGGTCCACCTCCCGATCACGAACTCCGGCGACGGAACGGCGCACGAGGGGATCCTCTGCGCGAACTTGAGCCCCCTTCTCGTCACGAACGTCCAGGGCGGGGCCTCGTACGATGGCACCTGCTTCCACCTCCCGGACATCGCCGCGGGGACCGTCTTCGACCTCGCGTTTGACGTCGCGTACTCGGGCAACTGGTGCGCCGGTGGTCCGAGCGGGACTTCTCTCTTCACGCTCGACTATACGAACGACTGCGGGATCCAGCACCACGCTTCGCCGCAGTTCGGGTCGATCGGGACCTCCGCCGGGCCGAGCCTCTCTGTCTCGAAGACCGGCCCTGCCGTGGCAAGGATCGGCTCCTCTCCGACCTACCGCGTCACCGCGAGCTACTCGGGGCCGACCTCCTGTGGCTCTGGAACGATGGGGCCGGTCACGGTGACGGATCAGATTCCGGCTGGTTTCACCGTCTCCTCAGCGGGCGGGGGAGTCTGGACGCCTGGAGGGGATGGCACCGGGGGGACGATCACCTGGACCTTCGCCCCGTCGACTCCGGGCGGACTGGACACCTCCGTCACGCTCGAGGTCCCTCTCCTCTGCAGCGCCTGCCACACGATCGTGACCAACGCTATCACCGCGCAGGCCATGAGCTGCTGCGGGTGTGCGCTCAGCGCGTCGAGCTCGGTGCGAACGTCGATCACGTGTGAAGCCCTCTACACCTCCACATTCTCCTTCTCGCCCTCGTCCGTCCTCGAGCGCTGTGGTACGCCCGTCACGTTCACGGACCGGCACACGTTCGACAACGACGCGGTGCTCGACACGGTCGAGTTCAGTGACTTCACCTACTACGTCATCAAGGACGGCGGTCTGGCCTATGTGAGCGGGACGGCCAGGGTCTGGATCGACGGGCAGGAGACCTTCGCCTTCACGGCGATCGACGGCTCAGGCCGACTCCTGGTGGTCGTGACGGATCCAAGGTCCGTTCGCAACCGCACCCTGACCTACGAGTACCAAATGCAGGCGACCGCCGCGAGCGGGACGGCCTGCGGCGGATCCCCGTCGTTCCCCCTCTGGACCTATCATGAGATCTGGCCGGTCGGCACCTGCACCGAGTCGTACGATACGGCTTCCCTGAGCGTGGAGGCGCCCGCCATGAGCGTCGGGATCACCGGCGTCCCGACGATCCAGGAGGACTGCGCCACCTACTCTCCGACCGTGACCCTCCGTCGGACGTCCGCTACGGCTGCTCCGTACGACGTGCGGATCGTCGTCCGAGGAAACCCCTACGTCCTCGCGGCCCTCGCTCTCGGGACCTGGAGCGGGATCACGCCGGTGGCGGGCCCCAACGTGGGGAGTGACGGCTCCGCCTACATCGAGTGGCTCTTCGCCGACGGATTCGGGACTCCGGGCGCGTCGGCCACGCTGAGCGTCCCGATCACCGTCCCCTGCGGTGGGGAACTCCTGTCTCTCTCCGCCCAGGCGTTCTTCGACGATCGCTGCAGCAACATCTCCGGCTACAACAACACCTGCTCCACGTCGGCCTCGGCGGCCTCTTCGCTCCGTCTCACGGGCGACCTCTACATCACGAAGACGCCCGAGGTCTTCTACACGACAGTGCGGACGGTGACCTGGCGAATCGAGGTTTACAACGCCTCGAACGGGACCGCGTACAACGCCTACGTCGATGACGTCCTCGGAAGTGGTCTTGTCTACTCCTCCTCTTCCGTGTCGGGACACCCGGGCTCCGTCGTCACGCGGCCGAACCTGGACCACACGGGCGCGGCGATCAACGGAGCGTCCTTCCTGTTCGACCAGATCGCTCCGGGCGAGCGGCCGGTGATCACGTTCACGGCGAACCTGGTCGCCTGCCACGGCATGACGAACGTGGCGACCGTCGGCTGGGGGTGCGGTGGTCAGGCATGTCAGCCCACCCGATCCGACAGCTCAAGCGTCCTCGTCCCGCCGGCGAACTTGGTCGCCACCTCGTACGCCCCGACTCCACTCGACGCGTGCCAGAACGAGAAGGCGACGATCACCGTCAAGAGCACCGGGATCGCCTCCACCTACCATGTCACGGCAACAGCGACCCTGCCGGCAGGAATGCTCTACGCCGGAGGCGCGGAGTACCGGGTCAACGCCGGAGGGTGGCTCCCCACCGGCGACCCAGGCGGCTCCCCCGGACCCACCCTGGCCTGGACGGAGGCCCAAGTGCCAACCTTGGCCGTCATGGCGTCGGGCGTCACGGTCGACATCCGGTTCGAGGTCTCGGTCAACTGTAGCTTCACGGGCGGCGCACTGAGGGCGCAGGCGGGGTACCAGAACCCCTGCGGGCAGACCTTCACGTCGGCCGTCGGCTCGTTCTACATCGCGACGCGCACGCCCACCCTGAGTCTCACGACGACCCAGGTCGCGCCAGCGGCGGGACAGCCGATCCCCTGCGGCGGGGACGTCACGCGCGAGATTCGGGTGACGAACAGCAGCGGTTCGGCGCCGGCACCGGTTGTGTGGGTTGAGGACACCCTCGGGGCGGGCTTCACCTACGTCTCCTCAACCGGCGGCGCCGATGGCGGATGGAACTCCGGGCAGGTCACGACCTGGGAGGTCCTGAACCTGGCGGCCGGGGCAACGGCCACGTTGACCCTCGTCGCTCATTCGACGAGCGGGCCGGGGAGCTGCGATGCCCTGACGAGCACGGTCAGGACCTATTGGGGCTGCGGGCCGGACGGAAACTCAGCAACTCCGCCTGATTGCCGCTCAGCGACGTCTTCGACGGCCTCCTACTCTGGCACGCGTCGGCCAACTGTGGCCGCAGCGGTGACTCTCTCCCCCAGCTCGATCAGCGCCTGTCAGAAAGAGACGACCTTCACGCTGACCCTCACCAATGCGAGCTCGTCTGCACCCGCCTACTCCCCGGACGTCAAGGTGACCCTGCCGGCCGGGCTCTCCTATCGGGCCGGGACGACCGAGGTCGACTGCGGGACCGGCTTCTCCCCTGCCGCAGACCCCGTGCAGGCCGGCCAGGTCCTCACCTGGTACAACGCGGCAACAACGGGGCCAGGGAACGACCTATGCTCCTCGGTCCCCGCGGGAGGGTCGGTCGCCGTGCGCTTCCAGGTTGACGCGTCGTGCTACCGGACCACCGGCTCGGCAGCGATCGACCTCTCCTACTACGACTGCTGCGGGGCGACGCAGCACCACGCGACGTCGTCTCGGTCGATCGGTGCCCTCCCGCCGAGCCTGACCCTGGCGGTCACTCCAGCGACGGCCGCGCTCGACTGCGGCGACCCCCTGAATGAGACAACGTGGACGATCACCGTCACGAATGCCTCCAGCACCACCGCAGCCGAATTCGTGCGCGTCGAGGAGACGCTCGGCGCGGACCTCCTGCGAGTCTCCGGCGGGACGCAGATAGGGACCAGCCCGAAGCGCTGGGGATGGGAGTTCGGGCCGCTTGGCCCCGGGGCATCCCGAAGCGAGACCTTCTCGGTCCGGCTTGTGGCATCTGCGAGCGACTGCGCGCTGTTCCGGCGGCAGGGGTCGGTTCAGGCGACCTGGGGCTGCGGGAGCTTCGATGGGGACCCGAACACGGTGGAGGGATGCGCCGGGACGACCGTTGGACCCGTGACGGCGACGATCGCGGTCCCGGATCTGGTTGTGAGCAACCTCGTCGCGACATGCCGAGGCGACGACTCGTACGACGTGACCGCGAGGGTCGAGAACGCGGGCCAAGCCGCCGCAGGCGGGGTTTCGGTCCGACTCTACGTGGATGCCACCCTTGTCTCGAGCACCTTCACCGACCTCGCCGTGGGACAGGTCTACTCCTTCAGCGCGCTCACCCCGGCGGTTCGCTGCGGGATAGACCACGCCTTCCGCCTTGTGGTGGATGAGGCAGGGGGGATCTGCGAGTGCAGCGAGGCGAACAACGAGGCCCACGCGTCCGCCTCCTGCCCCTGCCCTGCCCTCTCTGTGGACAAGGAGAGAACCGCCGTCTGGCGCGGCACGACGAACCTCGGCCCGGTCGCCGTGGTCGAGCCGGGGGATGTCATCGTCTACCGGTTCACGATCACGAACGTCGGGGGAGGCACGGCCTTCGGAGTCGACGTCACCGACGCCCTCCCTGCCGGACTCGTCTACGAGACGGCGGCGCCTGGTGCCGATGGCGCCTGGTCTGTCTCCGGCGGAGGGAGCGGGACGTTCGTCGTCCCGGATGGCGGCACGACCTTCACGACGACGATCGGGGCGACGGTCCCGGCCGGCGAGACTCTGACCGCAACCTACAGCGCCTTCGTCACGAGCAACGCCCGGAATGGGGCGTCCTTGACGAACTTCGCGGCCGCGACCGGCCGCGAGGGGAGCGGCGACGCGATCGCAGAATCGAATCCAAGCCTTGGGGACACCACCGATTCTGACCAGGACGACGCGGACGCGGACGACACGGGAAGCGAGACGATCACCCCGGCCCTGCCGGGGCTTGCGGTGGAGAAGGCGGTGATCGACATCCGCCGGGGCACAGGGAGTATCGGGACGTCTGGGCCCGTCGAGCCCGGGGACATCGTCACCTACCAGGTCATCGTCCGGAACGTCGGGCCGGGCACGGCCTACCACGTCGACTTCACCGACCAGCTCGCCGCCGGCCTCGTCACCGAGACGGACCCGCCGGGATCTCCCGGCACCTACGAGATCTCCTCTCCGCACGAGACGGGTTCCCTCAACGTCCCGGACGGAGTCACGCCCTCGTTCACGACGTCGATCGATCGCACCCTCGTCGGGGGAGCGACCCTGACGGCGATGTACACCGCCTTTGTCACGAGCGGGATCGTGCAGGGTCAGCCGATCACGAACGTCGTCCACGTCTTCGGCGAGGATGGTGCTGGGGCGCCGATCCCGGAGGAGAACCCGGATGTTCCGGACCTCTTCCCCGACACCGCGCCGGCGACGATCGGGGACGCCAAGCCTGGCCTGTCTGTCGACAAGGTCGTCGCGGACGTCCTGCGCGGCGGCGTGACCGCGGGGACGAGCGGGCCGGTCCTGTTCGGCGACGTGATCGTCTACCGGTTCACCGTCCGCAACGTCGGGCTCGGCACGGCGTATCACGTCGAGGTGGAGGACACCCTTCCCACAGGACTCCTCTACACGTCGGCCAGCTCGTGGGGCAGAGGGATCTACGAGGTCTCGTCGCCCTACGTGGCGGGCGACCTGTCGATCACGGACGGCCTGGCGAGCTTCGCCTCAGCGATCGATGCGACGATCGCCGGGGGTGGGGTCCTCGTCGCGACGTACGCCGCGCGTGTGACGAACGCAGCGCCCGCCGGCGTGGACCTCACGAACGTGGCCTCGGCGACGGGAAGAGACGGGGCCGGGACGGAGATCCCGGACGTGAACCAGGACGTCGGGGACACAAGCGATGACGACGCCGAGGACTCGGACGCGGACGACACCGGGATCGCGTCGATCCGCGTCGGCGTTCCGGCCCTGGTGACCGACAAGTCGGTCGCCTCGATCCTCCGCGGCGGCGGCGACGTCGGTTCGACCGGTCCCATCGAGCCAGGCGACGTCATCGCCTACCGCCTCGAGGTGAGGAACGTGGGCCAGGCTCCGGCGCTCGACGTAGCGGTCGTCGACGAGCTCCCGGTCGGGTTCGCCTACGTCCCAGGGACGGCTCTGGTGACCTGGCCGGGCGGAGGGTCGGTGGCCGACCCGTGGGACGTGACCTCTCCGTATCTCGATTTCCCTCTCGGCGCGAGACTCGAGCCCGGGGAGACGCTTGTCCTCACCTTCCAGGCGCGCGTCGCAGGCCCAGTCGAGGTGGGCATCTCCTACACGAACATCCTGCGCGCCACGGGGAGAGACCTCCTCGGGAACGAGATCCCGGCAGACAATCACGCCCTTGTTCCCAGTGACGGCGACCTCGACGACGCCGACCGCGTGGCCCTCCTCGGTGCCGCGGGGCCAGCCGCTGCGCCGGTCCTGCGGAAGACGGCCGAGACCGCGGCCCAGGCGGGGTGCGTCGGGCCCGGCACCGTCGCCGATCGCATCTGGTTCCAGACGGACATCGCCCTCTACGCCGCCTACGAGCTCGACGAACTCGGAGCTCTCGCGCGCGTGGACGCTTCCTCCGCGACGACCCTCCTCCCGACATGGATGAGGACCGCGGCGGAGCTCGGCGCCTCGGTCTCTCTCGACAACCTTCTTCAGGTCGCGGCTTTCTCCCAGGTCGGGGTTCCTCTCGAGTGGGGACCGCGTGTGGCGAGGGTGGCTCGCGAGTCGGGAAGGCCCGCAAAGGCCGCCCTCGACGTCCTCCTCGCCGGCTACGCCGAGGAGGCGGGCCTCCTCCCGGCGGAGAGGCCGAGGAATGAACGGTGGATTGTCATCGAACTCGAGGGCGGCGACCCGCGCTACGCGACGCGCGATCGCGAGGCTCTCCCCTCGGGGACCTGGCCGGTCTACGAGGAGACGATCCGCGCGAGCGCCCTGGGGATGGGCTTCCTGGCAGGGGCCAGGGAGGCGGGCCAGCTTCTTGGGAGCACCTCCGCCCTTGACCGCTACCGCGGCCTCGTCGTTGCCGAGGCGATCGCCAATAAGCTCGAGCTCCTCGACCAGCGGATCGCCCGCCCGGTCACCGAGGGGACGCTGAGAATCGTGCCGACGGCGTGTGCCGCGGTCTTCAAGGATGACGTCCTTGGGTTCGAGGTACGGGACGAGACGAGCCTCCTGTTCGATCAGGTTTCGCTCCTGTTCGGGCTGTCGGAGGTCCTGACCTTCCTGCAGGAGGCGCAGCAAGGGGTCTACGCGCACCTCGCGCCGTTCGGCACCGAGTACCGCGACCTCGCGCAGAAGCTGCTTCTCGAGGTCCTCCAGGCGGTCCGGCTCCTCCACCGCAACGCGCCCGGAGAGGTCGCCGAGACGTGGAGCCCGACGGCCGGACGGGGTCCGGCCCCCTCGACCCTCCTCCGTGGGCTCCTGGCGGCCGCCCTGGAGCGGGCGGCGCCGTTCGCAGGCGAGCCTGCCCTCGCCCTTCTCCGCGAGCAGGCCGACCGTCTCCTCTCCCAGGCTCGGGCGACCGGCGCCGTCGAGGACGACCCGATCGGCGAGCTGGCACTCATTCGCGGCCTTCTGGCCGCCCAGGATGCCCTCGGAACGGGGGGCTGGCTCTCCGCCTCGGAGCGGGCGTTCGACCACGTAGTCGATGCGTCCTGGGACGAGCGGATCGGCTTCTTCCGGGGTTGGGAGGAACTCCCCTGCGTCACGCCGCTTGAAGTGGGGGTCGCGATCGGTGCCCTGCGCGAGGTCGCCCTGCATTCGGACGCGGTCCGCTCGGATCGCGCCGCACGCGTCCTCTCGCGGATCCTGGACGGCATCATCCAGGACGCCGGCCTGCATCTTGCCTACGCCCTCCCCGACGGTCTGGCCCCGATCCGAGGCGAGGCGTCGGAGACCTGGCCCCTCGTCGTCGCGGACGCTGCTCTCGGCGTCGCCCCGGTCCTCCAGGAGAGGATCTGTATCCAGACGCCGCCCCTCTGCTGCGGCTGCATCGGCTGGCGGCCGGTCGACGAGGAGCCGTGGTACCAGACGGACCTCGCCATGTACGCTGCCTTCGCGATCCAGGAGAACCTCGCTTGGGCCGAAGACATCGCCGATGCGAACCTGGCGTCGCTCGACCTCTACTCGCGCCTGGGGATACCCCTCGAAGAGGGACGGCTGGTCGAGAGTCTCGCCCGGTCAGGGAATCTGAGCCGTGCAGCGGCAACCGACGAGCTTCGTGCCAAGCTTGCCCGGTACGCTGGACTGACGGAGGCGAGGCTCCCTGACCCGGTCACCATCCCCTTCTACGCCGCGAGCCCTCGCCTCCCGACCGGGGAGACCCTGGCCTGGAATCCGGGCACGTTCGACCGGACCGTAACCGGATCGGCCCTCGGGACGACTCTCCTGCGCGAGGCGCAGGAGGCCTTCGCCCTCCTCTCCACGCGCGCCAGCGGGGAGGTGGGTCGGACGGCCTCGGAGGCCGAGTACGCGCTCCTTCTCCTGGCGTCGATCACGGACAAGCTTCTCCTGCTCGACGAGGTCTCGCTCGAGATAAAGCGGAGCACGGGCGTGGCCTACGTTCCGCACGCGCTCTCCCTCTCCTCAAGCCCCGACGGGCTGAGGTGGGAGGTTCTCGATTCAGGGAGCGACCTCTTCGACCAGCTCTCCCTCCTGCTCGGCCTGGCCGAGACCTACCGTCTCCTGTCCAGTCCGGGGGCGAGCGAAGCCCTTGAAGCTGTCCCGAACCTCGCTGCCGCTTCGCCTGCGCTCGTCCTCGACCTCTCGGCGCATGTTCTCGAGACGCTGGCCGAAGCTCACGCCGACCCCGTCCTCGGAAGCCTCGTCAACCGCGCCAGGCTTAGAGACGAACGGTGGGTGCGTGAGGAGCGAGCGACGACGACCCTCCTCGGCCTCGTCGTCTCCGCCCTCGACCGCGCAGCGAACGCGTTCCCGAGGGAACAGGCTGAGAAGGCCCTGGGGCTTCTCAAGATCGAGACCGGGTTCCTTCGCCAAGCCGTGGCCCAGGGTCTGAGGGACCACTACCCCGTCGAGCCAGACGAGGCCTGCCCGTGCGGCGGGCCGGACCTCGCCTCCCATCTCGCGGCGATCGAGGCGCTCGTGATCGGCGCGACCCGCGGGCTCGATCCAGGGGATCTTGCCTGCGCTCAGGGCACGTTCGACCTCCTCGAGGCGAGCCGCTGGGATCCGAGCACGGACCTGTACCTCCCCGGGCTCGATCTCGAGGCACGCTGCTACACGCCGCTCGACCTCGGGCTCGCCGCCTCGGCCCTGGAGAAGCTCGCCCAAGCCTCAGAGCCGTTGAGATCTCAGTTCATCCGAGAGCGGCTCCGCTCCACCTTCACGGGTCTGGCCAACGCCGCGCGTCTCCAGCTCTCCGAGGTCCTCGACGAGACAGAGGACGAGGTCGATCGGCCGTTCGCGCCGGTCCTCGCGCGGCGGGTCTGCCTAGCCCTCCGCGGCGCGGGGAGCGGCGAGACCGGCCAGGGAAGGGACACCATCCGCTACACCGTGACGGTGGACAACCCGACCCGGGCAACCTGGACGTCGCTCCTCCTCGAGGACGTCCTTCCGGTCGGGGTCACCTACATGTCCGCGGACCCGGTCGCTCAGGTCGACGGATCGAAGCTCCACTGGACCTTCGACCGGCTTCTCCCCGGCGAATCGCGCTCGTACTCCGTCCTCGGGGCGATCGACCCAGGCGCGCGTCCCGCGGAGAACTGCGCCGCCCTCTCCTACGCCAACGCGGCCGGCGTCCCTCAACCGCCGCTCCGCGCTTGCGCTGCGGCCCTGGCCGAAGCGGCGGCCCCCACGTTGGGCAAGACAGGCGTCGAGGTCGTCGTCCCGGCGTACGAGACCGAGGGGGCGATGCTCCTGTCCTACGTCCTCGAGAGAGTCGTCTCCCAGTCCGGGCCAGCGTTCGCCCCGGGGGACCGCGCCAGGGCCTACTCCCGCGCGAACCTCGAGGCCCTGCTCGGGGAATCGGGTCTCGGTCTCCCGCTCGTGAGCATTGGGACCGACAACGTCGCGGAGGGCCTCGCAGCCCTCGCCGCGGGGGTTGGGCTTGAGGAAGCCCCGAGTCTCCCCTTGCCGATTTACGTCCCGTTCAGGGGTGGGGACCCGCGCTACATCGCGGGAGAGGGATTTGTCCGGAAGGACGCGACCCTTCGGTCGGGCGCGGTCGGCGCGACCCTAGCCCGCGAGGCGCTCGTCCTCCTCGAGAACCGGACGGATCCGGACGGCCTCTTCTGGCGGCACTTCGTCGAAGTCACCGCCGAGAACGGCGTCGCGTGGCTTGCCCTCTCGGCAGCCGCCACCCCCTCCGGAGCGCCACGAATCCCGGCACTCCGCGCGCCGGACGGAGAGATCCTGGATCTCGAAGGCCGATTGCGCGACGACGCCCTCCTTCTGCTCGGCCTCTCCGAGATCACCCTGGCGGACCCGGCTCAGGCCAACGCGCGGGACCTCGCTCGGATCGTGCTCGATAGCCTCGCGGCGCACCGCGACCCGAGCGGCCAGTGGCAAGACGGCGAAACGTTCACCTCGTGGGCCGACCTGGGATGGGCAGCCGTCGCGCTCGAGAAGGCGATCGAGGCGCTCCCCGATTCCCGCGAGGTCGCACGCGTCCTCCTCGAAGATCTCGGGCGGGCGGCGAGCGGCGCCCGACCTCTTGCCGACCCGATCGGCGAGGCCGGCCGGATCCGCGCCCTCCTGGCCCGGGGCACAGCGGGGGCTTCGGAGGCCCGCGCGGCGTGGGAGGCCTTCCGCGCCGCGTTCTGGGATGAGGCGCGCGGTGTCTTCGGCTTCCCGGGAACGTCCGCCGCAGAGTGGGTCTACCGCTCGGGCGAGGCGGCTCTCGTTTTCGAGATGATGCACTCCCTCGCGCAGGCCGTCCCCGACCTCGCAGGGGACCTCCTGAAGCGGATGGCCGCGACCTTCGAGCGCGTCGTCGAGCGCGGCCTCCTTCAGCTTGCCCTTCCGATCGAGCCGAGCGCCTGTTGCGGAATCCCCGGAGGCCCGCGCTATGGGATCGCCCCGGTCTTCGGAAGCGAGACGACCCTCCTCGGCTGGCCGATCGCAGGTGCCCTCGGTGAGATTGAACCGCTCGACGTCGCCCTCTTCCGGATCGAGGTTACCCCCTCTGCGTCAGGCACGTTTGGCTCCCTCATCCTCTCCGACTGCCCGGGGGAGGGACTTGCCCTCGTCCCCGGCTCGGCCTGGATGGAGGAGGGCCTCGAGAGCCGGCGCGCCCTCCCTGCAAGGACTCGTCCGATGTCCTTCGGCGTGCAAAGGCTCACCGGTCCGGCGGCCGTGTCCTACCTCCTCATCGCCGGCCCCGACGTGCCGGCCGCTTGGCAGAACGAGGCCTGCGGGACGTGGATCGATCCTGCCGGCCGCCTACGTCTCGTCCGTACCGCGCTCGAGAGCAAGTAGAAAGGGCTTGACTCCAATCCGCTGTTTCCGATATCGTGGGGCACGTGCCGGAGCAGTTCGGAGACGTCCGTGCCGTGCACTTGGGTGGAGTGCCCAAAGGGAGGTGCACCATGAAGCGGATCACCATCGTCCTTAGCATCGTCGCGGTGCTCGCCGGCGGGGGAGCCCTGGCCCTCGTCCTCTCTGGAGCCCAGCAAAGCCCTGCCCCGGTGACCCTGGAGAGCCTGTACGCCCTCCTCATGACCGCGGAGGGGCAGAACCGCCTCGACCTGATCGACCAGAAGATCGAGGACCTCGACAAGGAGGTCGACTACCTGTACCAGCTTGAGCTCTCGGTGCAGCAGGACATCGCCTCAGGAGCCGAGAAGCAGGAGTGGACCCTCTCCGACATCGTCTTCCTCCTCCAGGAGATCAAGGAGAAGCTCAACAGCATCGACGACCAGGTCCATCCCTAGCGCGCCAAGTCCTGCCTGTCCCGTGCTCAACGGACAAGCGCGGCGGGGGCGCGGAAGCAGCGTCTCCGCCGGACAGGGGCACCTGGGCTCTGACGAGCCATGAGGCATGGGGTAGATATGGGACGTGACACAGAGAAGCACCCCGGTCCTCGCGGCACGAGCGTTGATCCTTCTCGCTCTCCTGCTCCCTGCGTGTCCGGGGGCGGCAGAACCCGTGGGAACCGTTTCGGGTTCGAACGCCTGCATGATTGCGCTTGCTGACGGCCTCGACCTGGGCCCCCTGTGTCTGTCTTTCTCGGATCTCGTGAGCCTATCCTGGCGCTACGGCCGCCTGGGGTTCACGAGCACGAGCGCGTTCTCCTCCACGCAGGGCCTCGCGAGCCAGGACTTCCGGGCAAGCCTTCCCCTGGGAGAGACCTTGATCCAAGGAGCGGCCTTCTTCCCGCAGAACGTCTTCTCCCGCGCAAGCCTTTATGGCGCGGGCGCGGTGGGCGGCGGGATCACCGTCGCCACGACGTTCCTCCTAGCCAACGTGGGCAGTGTGCAGACTCCGGCATACGGTTTCGGTACGACGCTCCGCGCCTCGGGCGCGATCCCTGACTTCCTTCGGTGGATGGCCCAGACCGGGATTGGGGCAACACCCGGCGGGCAGGTCTTGGGGAGCCGTTGCTTCGGCGGAGCGCGTCTTTCTTTGTCGGACATCCCCTTCTGCAGCGGGAAGCTGGCAGTCGACGTCGTCTTCCCTCCCAGCGGACCCTTCGTCGACGAAGACACGGGGGAGTACGTAACCTGGACGGCCCCTCTCCCGTTCCGCGACTTCCGGCTGCGTGTCGCCGCGAACTACGTTCGCTTCCTGGACCTTCAGGGCATCCTGGCCAGCGTGGCCGGGAGTCTGTGCGGCCTGAGCGTGTACGGGAACCTCTCCTTCGACGATACCTACGCCTTCGTCCGCGGAGGGTGGCAGGCGTCCGGCCCGCTCTTCGGCGGAGACGTCAGCACGTCACTGAGCCTCGGCCCCTCGGGGATCGTCGGCGTCTCCTTCTCGTACACCTTCTCCGTCCGCGGCGTCACCGTCACCCTCCAGCCGGAGATCACCTTCCCCGTCCTCCCTGTGAGCCTCTTCGGGAGCGCTTTCGACATCCCCTCCTTGCGGGCCGACTTCCGCTACCCGATCACCTGTTGCGACGGGATCAGCCTGGGGGACCTCTCGGCGAGCGTCACGTTGTCGACGACGGGGATCGACTCCGCGTCGCTCACGTACATCTACCGCTTCTAGTGCTCTGTCGAAGGGCCGAAGGAGGAGAGATGCGACTCGTTCGCTTCGAGCCGAGAGCCGGAGGAGGCGCGGAGCAAGGACACCTCGAGGGAGACACCGTCGTCTCCCGCAGCGGGAGGCACAGCCTGTCCGAGGTCCGACTCCTCGCCCCGTGCACGCCGTCGAAGATCGTTTGTCTCGGTCGCAACTACGCTGCCCACGCCAAGGAGCTCGGTAACGAGGTCCCGGAGCGGCCGATGCTCTTCCTCAAGCCGCCTTCTTCCGTGATCGGCCCGGGAGAGGCGATCGTCCTCCCCAAGAGCGCGCGGGTCGACTACGAGGCCGAGCTTGCCCTGGTCATCGGCCGGCGCTGCCGGAACGTCTCCGCCCGCGAGGCGATGGAGGTCCTGCTTGGCTACACCTGCCTGAACGACGTCTCGGATCGCGAGGCGCAGGGGTGGGAGAAGAACTGGGTGCGCGCGAAGGGGTTCGACACGTCGGCGCCTCTGGGTCCGGTGATCGTCACGAAGGACGAGATCGGCGAGCCGTTCCACGTCGTGCTGCGTCTGAACGGGGAGGTGCGCCAGGACGGAACGACGCGCGACCTCATCTTCGCGATCCCGCGCCTAATCGAGGAGATCACCTCGGTGATGACGCTCGAGGAGGGGGACGTCATCGCAACCGGGACCCCGGCCGGGGTCGGCCCCCTCTCTCCCGGAGACGTCGTCGAGGTCGAGATCGAGGGGATCGGCATCCTGAGGAACCCGGTCCGCTAGATGACCCGCGGCGCCTCGCGCAGTTGACAGGGCCGCCCCTCCCTTCTATCCTCGCCAGCGCGGCGCCTCCGCATCGGAGGCGGGAGAAAGGGAGATGGACAAGGAACGAACGAGAGCCTTGTGGCGGCGCTACGGGTGGATCCCCCTCGTCCTCCTCGCCCTGGCTGCTGTGGGGGTGGTCGTCTCCTTCCTCGTCCTTCGCGGCCCCGACGCCACGGACGTCGTGCCGGTCGCGGCTGCACCGGCCGCCTCTCCCCCGGTCCCTCCCGCCCCGAGCCCTCCTCTCGAGAGCGCACCGCTCCCCTCGGCAGCTCCCGCGCCTGGGGCGGCCCCATCGGACGAAATCCCCGTGGGGATCGAGGTCGGGATGAGGGCGCCCAGCTTCAGCGTCGACGCCCTGGCGGGTGGAAGGGCCTCCCTGTCCAACTACCAAGGGAAACTGGTCATCCTCGACTTCTGGGCCAGCTGGTGTGGCCCGTGCAAGGCCTCGATGCCGGTCCTGGAAAGCCTTGCGAAGCGCTACAAGGACCGCGGCCTTGTCCTCCTGGGACTGAGCGTCGACCGGAACCCCGACACGGCGCGCCAGTTTCTTGCCGACAACGGCTACACCGACCTCGTCGCCCTGTGGGAGTCCCCGGCCGCCGCCCCCATGGCGGCGCACACGCTCTACCGGATCCGCGGGATCCCGCACACCTTCATCATCGATCGGAACGGGATCGTCCTCTTCGCCGGGCACCCAGCGCGCCTCTCCGTGGCCGACCTCGAGCGCTGGCTGCAGGGCTCCGTCCCCCCCGTATAATCCCCGGCACGTTCTCTTGCATCCGTCGCGAAGGAGGACCCGTGGACGAACTCAAGGCCTACAAGGCGCACCTGCACGAAATCGGGAAGCTGGACTCCGCCCTCGCACTCCTCGCGTGGGATCAGCGGACCTACCTCCCCAGGAAGGGCCAGGAGACTCGCGCTGAGGCAATCGGGAAGCTGACCAAGCTCTCCTTCCAGATGGCGACCTCCCCGAGGCTTGGACGCCTCCTCGATGGGCTCGGCGCGCGGGACGGCCTCTCCGACGAGGACCGGGCGAGTCTCCGCGTCGTCGGCAAGGACTATCGCCGTCGGAAGGCGATCCCGGCCAGGGTGGTGGAGCGCTTCGCCATCGCCCGCTCCAAGAGCGAGACGGCGTGGGAAAGGGCGAGGGAGGCCTCCGACTTCAAGGCCTTCCTCCCTCACCTCGAGGAGATGGTCGACTTCTCGCGGAGGTTCGCCGACTACTACGGGTACAAGGAGTCTCCCTACGATGCCCTGATCGAGGACTACGAGCCGGGGATGACGGCCCGCGAGCTCCGGACGATCATCCGCCCTCTGCGCGAGGACCTCGTCCCGTTCATCCGGCACCTGACGGCGGAGGGAAGACGACCGGACACCGACGTCCTGAGCGGGCACTTCCCCGTGGAGGCGCAGCGGGACCTCGCCCTGCGCGCCCTGCGCGCGATCGGCTACGACTTCGACGCGGGCCGGCTCGACACGAGCGTGCACCCGTTCACGATCGCGATCGGCCCGGGGGATGCTCGCGTCACGACCCGCTTCCTGGACGCGCTCGTCCTGTCCAACCTGTTCAGCTCCCTCCATGAGGGGGGACACGCCCTGTACGACCAGGGGATCCCCGAGGCGCTTCGCTGGAGCGGCCTCGACCAGGCGGCATCGTTCGGGATCCACGAGTCGCAGTCGCGGATGTGGGAGAACTCGGTCGGGCGAAGCCGCACGTTCTGGGTCTTCTTCCAGCCCATCCTGGCCGAGGTGTTCCCGCAGTTCCGCTCCGTCAGCCCCGAGACCCTCTTCCGCGCGGCGAACGTCGTTGAGCCCTCTCTCATCCGCGTCGAGGCGGACGAGGTGACCTACAGCCTCCACATCATGCTCCGCTTCGAGATCGAGGAGGGCCTGATCAACGGGACGACCAAGGCGAGGGACCTTCCCGACCTGTGGCGGGAGGCGATGCGGGAGTACCTTGGCGTCGTCCCGAAGACCGACGCCGAGGGCGTCCTGCAGGACGTCCACTGGTCGACGGGGTACTTCGGCTACTTCCCGTCCTACATGCTCGGAAACCTTTATGGGGCGCAGATCTACGCCAAGGCGAAGGAGGAGATCCCCGGCCTGGAGGAGGGGTTCGCCCGCGGCGAGTTCGCCCCGCTCCTTCGCTTCCTGCGCGAGAAGGTCCACCAGCACGGGAGGATGTACGAGCCCAAGGACCTCGTCCGCCGTGCCACGGGCGAGGAGCCGGACTCGAGCCACTTCGTGCGCTACGTGAAGGAGAAGTACGGCGGAGTCTACGGCCTGCGCTAGCCGGCGCGCGGTCCCCTGCGGCGGCGGGAGCGGCGGCGCGAGGTGTCCTCGGGCTCGGGCCTCGCCGAGGGCGCCTGAGCCTCGCGCTCGGAGGTCACGAGCGACGTGAGGGCGTCGTGGATCGTCTCCAACTGGTACTCGCGCGTTCTCTGGGTGACGGGGATCGCCTCGACCAGGTCCGCCCCAAGGTCGGAGAGGACCCGCTCCATGTCAGCAAGACAGCTCAGGGTCCCCGCCCCCGACCCACCGGCGGCGGCGACACAGACGGTCGGCTTCCCGGCAAGGACGCTCTCCCCAGCGCCCTTCGTCGCCTCGCAGCGCCGGAGCCGGTCGAAGAGGGCCTTCAACGGCTCCGAGGCAAGGCCGAAGTAGACGGGGGTGACGAACACGTACCCCTCGGCCCGACCGATCGTCTCGTGCAGCTCCTGAAAGCCGTCCTGCACTTGGCAGACGTGCTCGTCCCGGCAGGTCCCCCAGCCGTCGCCGCACACGGCGCAGCGGCCCAGATCGAGGTCGTTCAGGTTCACGACGCGCGCAGGGCTGCGCCCATCCACGACCCCTTGGCGCGCCGCTTCGGCACAGGCCGCGGTGAGGCCAGCCGCGTTCGGAGTGCTCGATACGATGAGGACTTTCATCCCTCTCCTTCCCCCGTTACAGGATCTCTTGCTAGGGATTGTACTGCCGGCCCTGCGCGCTGTCGATCCGGGCGAGGCCTCAGGGTCAGTAGAAGGCGGTCCGCGTCCGGTGTCGGGGGTGCGCCTTGTACGTCATTCCCTGTCCACGATTCCACAGGACGGTGTCCAAGGCCGCCGCCGTCGCCGGCTCTCCGGCCTCGCGCTTCGCTTCAACGATCCGCTCGCAGGCCTCGACGGCGCAGGCACGGATCTCGACCTCTTCCTGCGAGCCCGCAGGGATGAGCTCCTCACGCGCGATCCGCGCGACGAGGCCCGGCCCGTAGAGGAGGATCCCGTCGACCCGCAGGACGTGCGGGACGAGATTGTCGGCGAAGATCGTCAGGCGGTCGAGGTCTCTGAATCGCCCGGCTCCCTGACCGTCGAAAGCCAGGGAGAGGTCAGCCGCGAGGAGCTGGGCTCGCTTGTAGAACGGGACGTCAAGCCCCCCGTAGTGCGCCACATCGTCGAAGAGTGGCATCTCGAGAAGGAGGCCGACGAGGCGCTCGGCGCTCCCGTCCGCCTCCCCCACCAGGGCGGCGAAGCTCCCCGCGAAGCGCCGACGGAGGGTCGCACCGAGGTCGCGAAGGGATCGGGCAAAGAGCTCCATCAGTTCTCGGATCGGGGTACTCCTGAGGTCCTGGCCGAAGACCTCCGCGCAACGTTCGGGCGTCATCGCCGCGAGGTCGTCGGCAGAGAGGGGACCTTCCCGGCGGAAGAGATCGGCGAGGGCGGAGGCGATCGTGAAGTAGCCGGACTTCCCCGGCCGCTTGCGGAGCTTCGGGAAGTACCCTGAGCCGAAGTTGACCGCGCTCAACGTGACGAAGTAGGCGAGGGTCTCCTCGCCGCGTCCGAGGAGATGCGCCGCGGGATCGTGCCCCGCCCGAGACGCGGCCAGCGAAGGTAGGGACGCGGCGTACGCAGCGATTCCCTCGCAGTGGACCCTGACGTGTCTCGCCGCGAGGGCAACGCGACGGCAGGCGTGCCGAACGCTGTCAAGGGTCCCCTCTCGCAACGGCGGTTCCTCGCCCACGGGCTTCACCTCCCTCTGCCGGCGATCTTAGCTCGCTTCTGCGGATCCCTCACGCGCGTTGCGCGCGCCCTGCCCGGAGAAGTACCCTCGTCGCTGCGGAGCGGAAGGGCGGCCCGGAAGGGGGAGAGGTGCGAATCGTCTACGGGCTTCAAGGGACGGGCAAGGGCCACCTAGCTAGGTTCCTCGGCCTCCTCCCCCTCTTCAGGCAGGACGCGCACGAGATCCTCCTCCTCGTCGCGGGGCCAGCGGACCCGCCCGGCTACTTCCGGCAGGCCATCCGAGGCCAGGAGGTTCTCCGCTTCCGCGGGGTCTCCCTCGTCGGGGATGGGCGCGGCGGGGTGGCAAGGGGCAAGACCGCGCTCGCCTTCGTCGCGTCCAGCCGAGATCTCGTCCGCGACCGGCTTCGCGCGGCACGGCGGATCGCGGACTTCCGGCCCGACCTCGTCGTGAGCGACCTCGATCCCATCACCAGCTCGCGCCTCGTCGCACCGCGCGCGACGAAGGTCGGCCTCTCCAACCAGGCACTCCTCCACCGTCGCGGGGTCCCGCGTCCCCCGGGACACGCGTGGGGGCGGTTCGAGCACCGCTGGGTGATGACCGCCCTCGCCGGGGGACTTCGCTGTCAGCTGGCGTGTCACTTCGTTCCGGACGTCGATGACGTGCTGCCTCCCATCCTCCGCCCGGAGGCCCTCGCTGCGCGGGGGAGAAGCGGCGGGCACCTCCTCGTCTACGCCCCGTTCTCCTTCCTCCCGCCGCAGGTGGAGGCCTACGCACGTCGGCATCCCGAGCGGCGGGTCGTCGTCTACGGATGCCCCGAGAGGGCCACCGAAGGGAACCTCCACTTCGAGTGTGATGCGGCGCGCTTCGTGGACGACCTCGCCAGCGCGGAGGCGTACGTCGGGGCAGCCGGGTTCCAGACGATCTGCGAGGCGTTCTACCTTGGGAAGAAGCTGGTCGTCTGGTCGGTCGAGCGGCACTACGAGCAGGCCTAGAATGCCTGGCACGCCGAACGCGCGGGGATCGTCCGGTGTCTCTCCGGAAGCCTCGAGGCCGACCTGGAGCACGACGTCGCGCGAGACCTGCACGAACGGCTCGTGCCGTGGTACCGAGATGGGGCACGCCGGACGTACGAACGCCTGCTCGGCCTTGCCCGCCGCGAGCCCGGTCCGGCTTGCGTCAAGGCTTCGGCGGAAGGGAGACCACGAGGACCCTGAGGGCGCGAACGCCCCCCAGAGCCGGCGGGTCTTCCTCTCGCCCGAGGGCGGCGGAAAGGAAGGCGAACGCCCTGCGCAGGGAGAGGGCGACTCCTTCTGGCCGACGGGAGCGCAGACCCGAGAGCACCTCTTCCAGGGCGAGATCGAGGAACCGGACGATCTCCCTCGCCGCGAGGGCGGCCTCCTCCCCTCCCCTCTTGTCCGGCGCGAGGCGAGACAGGAAGAAGGCGATCCCGCGTGCGTCCGGAAGGAGGCCGACGACCTTCCCCTCGGGGGAGAACCGCTCCAAAAAGTGCTCCCCTCCCGTCCCTTCCAGCAGGTTGATCACGCGCTGCGCGTGGAGGTGCTGATCGGAGACGGTGGGAGAGAAGACGGCGAGGGTGGCGAAGGTCCTCGCCAGCTCGAGCCGGTCCGCCATCGTCGCCAGGCGCGCATCGATGGGCGGCTCCTCCCCGGCGGGCGTCGCCATCTGCTGTGCCGCCAGGCCCAAAGCCACAGCAAGCCCAAGGAGAACCGCCGTTCCGAGAACCTTCTCCGATCGTCTCACGCTACCTCCTGCCCTCCCATCCTAGAAGAGCACCCGGCCTCCGCCCATCATCGCCCGGTCATCTCCGAGTCATCCGTGGGGAGGGCGAGGCGGTAGCCGAACCCGGGTGCGTTCTGCACCACATTCGTCCCGATCGGGTCGATTTCCCCCATCCGCCGGCGGAGGAGGTAGACGCACTGCTTCACGTCCTTGGAGTCGGCGTAGGTCGACTCGGGCCAGACCTCCCTCAGGATCTCCTTCTCGGAGAAGACCCGTCCTGGTGCCGAGGAGAGGAGCCGAAGGAGGGCGTACTGCTTCGGCGTCAGCGGGATCAACCTCCCTCGGATCCGGACCTCCTTCCTCACCTCGTCGACCGTGAGGGGACCGGCGCCGCACGGGGCGTCACGTTCCGCGCCTTGCCCTTCCTCCAGCTCCGCCGTGCCCGTACCAAGCGCTCGTCTGCCAAGCGGCCTCCGCCGGGCGAGGACGACCAGCGCGGCGAGGAGGGCGACGTCGAAGGCGACCGCGACGCCCACGGCGGTGAGGGTGGCGCTCCTCGCGCGCAGGGCCACAGGAGAGAGATCCATCCCCAGTCGGACGTACCCACCGCCGTCCCGTTCAGGGACGACGATGTCCAGGTAGGCAGGGACGCCTTCCCCGCTGCCGCGCGCCAGGGTACGGGTCGCGACGGACGGGTCCGGCGCCGGAAGGGCGAGACGGTCCGCCGACGGGATGCGTTCATCGACTACGACGGCTCCGTCCGCGGCGACCTGAACGTAGAGGGCGCTCCCCAGGAGAAGAAAGCGGGCAGCGCTCCTTGCCGCCTCGGCGTCTCCACGAGCAAGCCAGGCATGGGCCGCGTCGGCGAAGGCCAGAACGTAGGCGGCGCTCTTCTCCTGGAACGCCTCATCGAGGACGCGCTGGTAGGCGTGGAGGAAGACGGCGCTCGCGAGGGCGGTCGCGAGGATGATCCCCACAGACACCCCCATCACGATCCGGCTCCCGCGCCACGCCCATCCCGCCATGCCGCTGGAGAAGGTAGGGCGAACACCGCCTCGAGGCAACCTGGTCAAGGCCAAGTTGGTGGTTCCTTGACCGCCGCGCGGTTCCCGCGTGGCCGGCGGGCCTCTACCCTCCAGGCGTCACGGGCGGGCCGGGTGGCCCATCCGAAAGGAGAAGACAAGATGAGACGCACGCTAGGAATCGGGATCGTTGGGCTCGTCCTCGCCCTCGTGACCCTCCCGCTCGCCGTCCACGCAGACGAGGGCAGGCCGGAGGGGGCCGGGCCGCTCCCCGTCCTGACGAACCTCCTGGAGAAGCTGAATGAGGAGCTCGTCACTCTTCAGGGTCGCGTTGCGGAGGCGGACCGCCCGCTTCTCGAGAAGGAGCTCACAAGAGCGATCGACCTCCTGGAGAAACTTCTGGACGAGCTGGGGACTCCGCCGCAGAGCGATGAGCAGAAACCCTCTCTCAAGGAGGAACTCGGCAAGTTCGACATCGCGCTGCATCGCCTCATCCAGGTCCTGAAAAGGGTCGTCGCCCCAGCTGCACCGTCTCCCGAGCGAGAGAAGGCGAAAGAGACCCTCGCCGAGCTTCGGACCTGGGGTGACGGCTACCTCGCCGGGGCCACGGCGCGGATGGACCCACGCGAGGCGAAGGAGTTCGAGCGGATGACTCGGACCCTGCTTGGGAAGGTCGCCGAGACCCTTGCCGGCAACCTCCGCCAGGCCGCGCCGGAGCCGAGCGCCCTGGAAGTCCTTCTCCACCGATTGCAGGGGCTCGTCGCTCGCCTCGATCAGGTCCTCGTCCGCACCTTCGGCCCTCGACCGCTCGTGCCGTCCTCCCCGAAGCCGTAGCACACCGCGGCCTCAAGCGCGACGCCCGCCGGGCCTTGGGCCCGGCGGGCGTTTCCTTCCTCGAGGGCAAAGGCTCTCTACGGAACCACGTTGTAGCTCGTCGCCGCGGACAAGACCTGGCTCCCGGCCTTCACCACCAGGACGAGGGTGCTTGTCCCAGTCGTTGTCCCGATGGGGGCGGTCAGGTTCTGCGTCACCGTGGGGATGATCGGGGCGGTCGTAACGACCGTGACGTTGCCGTCCCGATTCACGTGGTACAAGGTCGCCGTCCCGGCGACCGCGCTCCTCAGGGTAACCGTCGTCACCTCGCCGTAGCGATACGTCCCCCCAGGCCCGCGGTCGACAGAGACGTCGACGAGCGCCGACGAGACCCCCCCGACGGAGAAAGTGCAGGCGCTGGAGACCCAGACGCCTGAGGAGGTCCTAGCGACCAGGACCACCGTCTCGAGGCCCGTCGGGCCGGAGACGGTGCCGGTCGTGGTGCGGGTCGCCCCGGAAGCCACCACTCCGGTGGCGATCTGCTTCAGGGTCCCCGTGTTCTCGAAGTCGAGGAGCTTGAAGGTCGCGGTCTCGCTCGCGCCGTAGGACAGGGTGAGCGGGTCCCCGCCGTGGTAGGTCGCTCCGCAGCCGCGGTCGATCGAAATGAAAGCGGTCGGAAGGCTCGGCCAGACCGGGGGCGGACCGAGGACGCCTCCGAGGGCGAGGCGGCTGACGGAGTTTCCCCACTCGTTCGTGAACCAGACGGCACCCGTCGCATCGAGCGTGATGGAGAGCGGGTTCGTGTTCGGCGCGAGGGCGTACTGCGTGAGCACGTTCGTCGCCGGGTCGAGGTGCCCGATCCGGCTCCCTTCCCGCTCGGTGAACCAGACGCTTCCGTCCGAGGCGACGACGAGCGCGAGGGGTTGGCTTCCCGGCGTCAGCGACCACAGGGCGACGTCGCCGGTTGTCGGATCGAGGCGCCCGAGCTTGTCCGACCAACTCCCCGTGAACCAGATCCGGCCCGCGCTGTCGCGGGCGAGCTTGAGGGAGGCGCTCCCTGCGGGGAGGTCGTGGTAGAGAACCGTGTCGCTCGCCGGATCAAGCTCGAGGAGGCTTGTCGTCTCGGTCGAGATCCAGATCTTCCCTCCGGCGTCCACAAGGAGGTCGCGCAGCTGGAACCCACCGGCCGGGATCGTCCACTCCGCGTACGGCCAGGAGCCCGTCCGCGGCGCAAGGGCGATGGAGGGAGGCAGGAAGGGGTTCCCTGGGACGAGGATCGGGAAGACGGTTGTCGTCGTCGGGGAGAGGATCGTTGTCACGGGAGGCACGACCTGCGACGTCGGGACCTTGGGGAGGAGGACGTCGAACAGGAGCCCACTCGCCGTGAGCCGGCCCACCTTCCCGGCGGAGAGCTCGCTCCACCAGAGGGTCGTGCCGGCACTCGTGTCGATCGCCAGCCCGAGCGGCTGGCTCCCGCTCGCCGCGACCGACTCGGAGGCGTAGAACCCCGCCGCCGGGTAGATCCGGCCAATCCGGTCGCTCCATCGCTCGGTGAAGTAGATCCCGTCTCCAGGACCGACAGCGAGGCCCTCCGGCCCATCGCCGACGCCCCACTCCGTGATCCGGTTGGTCGCCGGCTCAAGCCTCCCGATCCGGTCCGAACCGGCCTCGGCGAAGACGACCGCCCCGTCGGACAGGACGGCGATCCCGGCCGGAAGGCTGTTCGGCGTTGGGATGGCCCACGTCGTTAGGATCCCTGGTTCCCCGCTCCCGAGGGCCGTCCCTCCCAGGAGAAGGCAAAGAGCCGCCAAGGCACCGGCCCATCGAGTCCATCGCCCGATGCGATCGCACATAGTGCACCTCCTTGATCCGGACACGACAGGATTATAGGCACTGGGTCCTGCGCGCCAAGCGCACCTACTTGTCGGAACGCTGGAGCGTGGCAAGGACGAGGCCGACCAGGACGCCCGCTGCCCCCAGGGCGGTCCACCAGCCCAGCCTCTCCCCCAGCACGACGGCGCCGAGAAGCACAGCGATGAGCGTAGACACGAGCGGGATGAGCTGGACCTGCGTCACCGGGATCCGCCGGATCAACCAGTAGTAGAGGACGAACGGCAGGGCCGACCCGACGAAAGCCAGGTAGAGGAGGGAGGCGACCGCCATCGGCGTCCAGCGGAAGGAGAGAGGACTCCCTTCGAGCGGGATCCCGACCGCGAGGAGGAGGACGAGGCCGGCGACCATTTGCACGGCGGTGAAGAGGAAGAGGTCGAGGTGCCCGGCGCGGCGTTTCACGGCGACCCCGGCGAGGGCCGAAACGAAAGACGAGCCGAGGATCGCCAGGCTTGCCCAGATCGCCAGAGGGTCTTCCGAGACAAGCCCACGGGAGAAGACGAGGACGACGCCGGCGATCCCGAGCAGGACGCCGCCCAGCTTCCGGAGTGTCATCCGCTCCCCCTGAACGGAGAAGTGAGCCAGGGCGAGGCCGAAGAGGGGCATCGTCGTGTACAGAATCGAGGTCAGGCCGGAGGAGACGTGCAGCTCCCCCCAGAAGACGAGGCCGTAGGCCACGGTGAAGGTCAGGATCCCCGTCCAGATCATCAGCCACCAGTCGGCCGGTCGTCGCGGCAGGGGCGGACGGCGCACGGCCAGGACCACGAGAAGGGGCAAGACCGCGATCACAAAGCGGATCCCGGCGAAGGTGAACGGCGGAAGATCGGCAAGGCCGATCTTGATGAACAGCCACGTCGACCCCCAGATCGCTGACAGGAAGAGAAAAACGAGGAGGGGCTTCTTCATGATGTCGAGACTCCGCCCGCAGTCTACCCGATCGGGTCGCCTCCATCACGCACGGCGGTCCTGTCGCGCGACGTCGTCGCCCCCTTCGACGTGGTGATCGTCTGCGCGGAGGTTGGGATCGGCCTCGGCGTTCCCAGAGATCCGGTCCGCCTCGTCCGCGGGGCGGGGCTTGCCCCCTGGAAGCAGGCGCGCTAGGCTTGCCGCGTGATCCTCCAGGACCTCCTCCGGGCGGCAGCCGACCTCTTCCGGGCAGAGGGTCGACTCGTCGAGCTCCCGTCCGAACGGGAGACCGTCTTCGCCGGGGACACTCACGGAGACCTCGAGGCGACCGAGAACGTCCTCTCCCGCTTCCTCTCCCCGGAGCGGATCCTCGTCTTCCTTGGCGACTACGTCGATCGCGGCACAGGCTCCGAAGGGAACCTCCGCCTGCTTCTGGAGACCAAGCTGCGGTTCCCGGAGCGGATCGCCCTCCTGATGGGGAACCACGAGGGCTACCTCGTCGCTCCCTTCTCCCCGGCCGACTTCTGGGACGGGCTCGTGCCGGCCGAGCGGGAGGTGGTGGGGGCGACCCTCTCCCTCCTCCCCTTCGCGGCCTTCTCCCGTCGAGGTCTCCTCGCGCTTCACGGAGCCCTCCCCGACCTCCCGAGCGTGGACGCGATCCGCGGAGTCGGGCTGGGCTCGCGGGCGTGGCGCGCGATGACGTGGGGGGACTATGTCGACCTCCCAGACGCGCTGGCCACCAGGAGTAGCTACACCCGGCCGACGTACGGTCAGGACTCCTTCGCCTCTCTCTCAAGACGGCTCGGGGTTCGCCTCCTCGTCCGCTCGCACCAGCCCTCGGCGCCGACCTACCTCTTCGGCGACCGCTGCCTGACCCTGTTCACATCGAAGGCGTACGGAAGCGGGGAGCCCCGCGTCGCTCTCTTGCGTCCGGGGGGAGAGGTCCACTCCGCGCGGGAGGTAGAACTCGTCGAGGTGTGACGTCCCCTACCTCCTTGGCCCAAGGACGTACCTCCGCCGCGGGGCGACCAAGAGAACGACGAGGAAGAGAAAGGTCGCCACGAGGACCACCGCCGCCCCCGAGGCGATCCCGGCGTAGTAGGAGAGGTAGAGGCCGAGGACCCCAGAGGCAGCGCCGAGAACCGCAGCCAGGAGCATCATCCGGGACAGGCGCTTCGTCAGGAGGTAGGCCGTCGAGGCCGGGGTGACGAGCATGGCCAGGGTGAGGGCGGCGCCGACGGTCTGCAGCGAGGAGACCACCGCGACCGCGACAAGGACGAGGAAGAGGTTCCGGTAGAGGCCGCTCGGGAGGCGAAGGGTCGCAGCGAGAGTCGGGTCGAAGGAGATGACAAGGAACTCCTTGTAGAAGGCGAGGATCACGAGGACCACGAGGCCTCCGAGCGCGGCAGTGATCCAGAGGTCGGTCGTCGAGACCCCGAGGACGTTGCCGAACAGGATGTGGGCGAGGTCGACGGCGTAGCCGCGGACGGTCGAGATGAGGGCGATCCCGAGGGCGAACATCCCGACGAAGACGATCCCGATTGCCGTGTCCTCCTTCAGCCGGCCTCGCCGACCGACCTCGCCGATCCCGAGGGCGACGAGCACAGCCGTAGCGAGAGCCCAGCCAAGGACGGAGCGCCGCGCCCCACGGCCCACGAGGAAGCCGACCGCCACACCGGGGAGGACTCCGTGGGCAAGGGCGTCGCCGAGGAAGGCCATCCCGCGCAGGACGATGTACGTCCCTGCGACCCCGCAGCTCGTCCCAACGACGGCGGCGGCGAGGAGGCCGCGCACAAAGAACGGGTAGCGGAGCGGGGCGACGAGGACCTCAAACACGTCCATCCTCCACCCTCTCCTGGCACGAGCTGTCCGCCATGGCGACCATCCCTTCCTCGGTCCTCCCCAGGTGGAGGCCGCTTCCATAGGCCGCGTGGAGGGCCTCGGGACGGAACGCTGCCTCCGGCGTTCCGAAGGCGATCGGTCGCCCGCGGAGGAGGAGGACCTTCCCGAAGCGTCTCGCGGCAAGGCCCACGTCGTGCAGGGTGACGAGGGTGGTCGCCCCTCCCTCGGCGAGAGAGCCGATCAGGTCAAGGATCCCGGCCTGAGATGGGGCGTCGAGGCCAGCGAGCGGCTCGTCCAGGAGGACGAGCTCCGCCTCCTGGGCGAGGGCCCGGGCAAGGAACATCCGCTGCTGCTCTCCGCCCGAGAGCTCGGCGATCGGCCGGTCGGCTAGGTGGGCCACCCCAACCCGCTCCAGCACGGCCGCCACCAGGGCCCGGTCCTCGACGCGGGGCCGACGAAGGGGACCGAGGTGGTCGATCCGTCCCATCATCACGACGTCGGAGACGCTGACGGGAAACGCCCAGTCGACTTGGCTCCGCTGCGGGACGTACGCGATGCAGATGTGCCCACGCGGCGGGTGGCCGAAGACGCGCACGTCGCCGGCGGAAGGGGAGAGGACCCCGGCAATCACCTTAAGAAGCGTGCTCTTCCCTGCACCGTTCGGGCCGACCACAGCGAGGAGATCCCCGGCGTCGAGGCGGAACGAGACCCCCTCGAGGGCGACGCGTTCACCGTAGTGAACGCCCATCCCCACGAGCTCGATGGCCGGCGCCCCGGTCTCGTGGGGGACGTGCTGCGGGTCAAGGCGCCGCGGGAGGCGGAGCCGCCTCCGCGAGGGTGCCCTGCCTTCGCCGGTCATGGCGCCCCGCGCAGGGCGTCGACGATGGCCCGAACGTCGTAGCGCAGGAGGTCGAGGTAACTCGCCGCCGGCCCGCCCGGCGCGCTCAGAGAACCCACGTAGAGGAAGACGAGCCGAGCCCCGGTGTCCTCGGCCACGCGCTCCGCAAGGGTCGGGTTGACCGTGGTGGAGACGAAGACCGCCGGGGCACCGAGCGACCGGATCGCGTCCTCCAAAGCCGCAAGGTCCCGCGCCGATGGCTCAGCAAGCGGGCTCCCGCCCGGGAAGATGGCTCCCACCTGGTCGAACCCGTAGCGGGCCGCGAAGTAGCCGAACGCCGCATGGTCCGCGATGATCCTCCGCCTCTCAGGCGGGATCGCCGCGACCTCCTGAACAACCCAGGCATCGAGGGCGGCGAGGGCCTGGCGATAGGCTGCGGCGCGAGCGGCGTACCCCTCCGCGCCCGCCGGGTCGATGTCGATCAGGGTCCGCTCGATCGCCTCCGTCCAGCGGTCAACGTTCGTCGGATCGAGCCACACGTGGGGGTCGACCCCCTCCGCGGCGTGGCCGCTGTCTCCGCCAAACGGGCGGAAGGGGACGCCCTCAGAGACCGAGACGATCCGCTTCGCGGCTCCGCGGAGAAGGGGCTCCAACTGAGCCTCAAGCCCGCCCCCGTTCACGAAGACGAGGTCGGCCTCGGCGACGCGGGCGACGTCCTGCGGCGTCGGCTCGAAGGCGTGAGGATCGGCACCCGGCGGCAGCAGGACGGTGAGGGCGATCGCCTCGCCGCCCACCTGAGCGACGACATCCCCGACGATCGTCGTCGTGGCGACGACGATGGGCGACGCTGCCAGCACAGGCGCAGCAACAGCGAGCGAGAGGAGTACAGAGAGCGCCAGAGCGCCCCGCGCGACACTCCTCATCCCAACCACCTCCGGGCGCATTATCGGTTGGGAAGCGAGGCGCGACAACCCCACCCCCGTCATCCCAAGAGGAGTCGACCGTCCTCCAGGAGGAGCTCGTCGTCCGCGTAGACGCGGCCGCCGCAGCGCAGGTCGCAGACCATATCCCAGTGGATGGCCGACTGGTTCTCGCTCCCTGTCTCCGGGTACCCCTTCCCGAGGGCGAGGTGGATCGTCCCGCCGATCTTCTCGTCGAACAGGATGTTCTTCGTGAACTGGGTGATCCCGGGATTCGTCCCCAGGGCGAACTCCCCGAGGTGCTTTGCCCCCTCGTCGAGGGCGACCATCTCCCGAAGGAAGGCCTCGTTCTTGACCGCCGTTGCCTTCACCACCCGCCCGTCGCGGAAGGAGAGCCGGACGTCCTCCACCTCGCGGCCGTACAGGCACGCGGGATAGCTGAAACGGATCTCCCCGTTCGCGCTCGACTCGACCGGCCCAGTGAACACCTCTCCGTCAGGGAAGTTCATCCGGCCATCGCAGTTCTCCCACCTCCGCCCGGCGACGGAGAGGGTGAGGTCCGTCCCGTCCGCGACGACGCGGATCAAAGAGCGACGGTTGAGGAGGTCGACGAGCTCCCTCTGGCGAACCGAAACCTCGCGCCAGGCCGCGATCGGGTCAGCCTCGTCGGCCCGACAGGCCCGGTAGACGAAGTCCTCGAACTCCGCAAGCGACATTTCCGCGTCCTGAGCGAACGCGTGGGTTGGGTAGAGCGTCTCCACCCAGCGGAGAGCGCCCGCCGCCGCGCGCGTCGGCAGGACGAACGTCGTCTCCGAGAGGTTCATCTCCCGCGCCAGGGTCTGCATCTCGCCGTCAGCAAGGCCTTCGGCGTCAGCGAAGACGGCGAGCGGGTTCCCGGCGAACGGCCGATCGGTGAAGACGTCGACCTGGTGGAACCGGTACTCCTTCATCGAAGGACCTCCCTACCCAGGCTCCCCACGACCCGCCGGAGGAGCCCGTTCCAACGCGGCAGCCGCTCCGCGTCACCAGCTCGCCAGAGTAGCGACCACCGTCACGAGAGACAGAAGGAGAGCGAAGATCGCTGCTCCAAGATGACGCTTGAGGGCCCCCTCTTCTGCCCCCTCCCATCGCGCCAGCACCCCTGAGGCGACGGCCACCGCAAGGACGAAGAGGGTCGCCACAGCCAGAGCGGCAGGGATCACGGGACCCTCCCCTTTGTGACGCTTCCCCCCACGCGTCGATCACCCGCGCAGGAACGCCAATCCCGGTGCAGGCAAAGGCAAGAGGCGCACCCTGATACGATCCAACCTCCCCTCATCGCCCTCCCCCCCTGCAGGTTCTACCCACGCTCGTACAGCGCGTCAACCCGAGCCTTCCGCCCGACCGTCCCCGGATGCGGTGCTCGCTCCTCTCCAGAGCCCTCTCTCGAGTGCGCGGAGCGGCTCGCCGAGCGACCATAGGAGGACCGTCCCGTCGTTCGACGCCGAGGCGACCAGCGCGCCGTCGGGAGTGAAGGCAAGGGCGACCGGCGGAAGGGCGTGCCCGGAGAGGATGCGGACGATCGTCCACGTCGCCGTGTCCCAGACGAGGACCGCCCCACCGGCAGACGCGGCAGCGAGGAGCTCCCCACTCGGGCTGAAGGCCATCGCCGAGAGAGGGCCGGCCTCGCCGACAAGGGCACGAACCAGCGCCCCGGTCTCTGGGTCGGAGAGGCGGATCGTCCCGTCATCCGAGGCCGAGGCGAGGAGATCCCCGTTCGGGGAGAAGGCGACGGCGTTCACTTCGCCGGAGTGAGCCGTGATCGTCCGGCGGAGGCTCCCCGTCTCGACGTTCCAGATCTTCATCTCGCCGCGGACGCAGCTCCCAAGGCGGTTGCGCTGGCCACAGGCGCAAGAGGCGAGGAGGGCTCCGTCGGAAGAGAAGGCAGCCGCGTTCGGCCCGTACGGATGCCCGGTCAGGGTCGAGCGCACGGTCCAGGTCGCGGTCTCCCACAGGTCGATGCGCAAGTCTTGCGCAGCCGATGCGAGGAGGTCCCCGCTTGGGGAGAAAGCGACCGAGGAGACGAGGTCGGTGTGCCCCTCGAGCGTCCGAGCCGGCGCACGCGCCCGCACGTCCCAGATGCGCACTGTCCCGTCGCGTGACGTGGAGGCGAGGAGGGTCCCATCCGGGGAGAAGGCGACGGCGCGGACGGACCACGTGTGGCCGGACAGGACAGCCACGGGCGTGCGCGTCCTCAAGTCCCACAGATGGACCGTCTTGTCCCACGAACCCGCGGCGAGGAGGAAACCATCGGGGCTGATCGCGATCGAGCTCAGCCAGTTCCCGTGATCAGATACCGTCACGCCGAGCTCCCCGGTCTCCACGCGCCAGCGCCGGAGCGTCCCGTCCCAGGAGCCTGAGACGAGGGAGGAGGCATCCCGACTCCAGGCCACCGAGAGGACCGTCGCCTCGTGCCCCGACAAGGTCCGGACAAGCCGCCCTGTCCACGGATCCCACAGGCGGATCGCCGCGTCCCCCGATCCCGTCGCAAGGAGGGTCCCGAGGGGTGAATAGCTGACCGTTCCGACACTCTCCTTGTTCGCTCGGAGGGTCCGCAGCCTCTTCCCGGACGCGACATCCCACACGCGCACGGTCCCGTCGGCCGAGGCCGAGGCGAGAACCGTTCCCCCGCCGCTGAAGTCGAGGGAGTGGATCGAACCCTCGTGGCCGGACAGGGTGCGGACGAGTCTCCCGTCGCTCACCGTCACGAGCTGGATGCGGCGGTCCACTGAGCCTGAGGCGAGGAACGTCCCGTCCGGAGAGAAGGCGACGCATTCCACGCTCGTCGTGTGCCCCGCCAGGCGGCGGATCGCCTCCCCGGTCGCGACGTCCCACACGAAGACGCGCGCGTCCTCCGAACCGGAAGCAAGAAGCGTTCCATTCGGGGAGAACGCAACGGCGCTCACGCCCCCTGCGTGTCCGGAAAGGACCCGCACCGTCTCCCCGCGCCCGAGGTGCCAGATGCGGATCGTCTGATCCCACGACCCGGAGGCGAGGAGCGAGCCATCCGGGGAGAAGGCGAGAGAGACCACCGGGGCCTCGTGTCCGTGAAGGAACCCGACAGGGTCGAGGGTCCGGCTGTCGCGAAGCTCAATCCCAAGGCTCGTCGCCACAGCGAGGAGACGTCCGTCGCGGGACGAGGCGACGGCAGCGATCGTCCCCGCGCCGAGCCGCCCGACCGCACCGGCGGGAAGTGGGATCTCCGCCTCCTGCGCCATCCCAAGGAACGGCGCGAGGCAGACGGTCACCAGGACGAACCCCAACGCCCGTGCCTGTTGTGTACGCGTCATCTTGGACTTCCTACCTTCCTTCGTGCCTCGGGAGGATAGCCCACGTGTGGCCGGGCTTCATCCTCCATTTGTTGACGTCCCGCCCCACCCACTACCCTCATCGGGGCTAGGTCTCGGGCAGCGCGTCACAGGGAGGGGAGTTGCCAGGCGTTCTTCTCTACAGCGTACTCGGGTTTCTTCTCGGTGCCCTGCCCTTCTCCGTCTGGATCGGCCTGGGGCTCACAGGACAGGACCCGCGCCGCGTGGGTGATGGAACCCCAGGTGCGGCCAACGCCTGGCGCGCCGGTGGGCCCGGCGTCGGGCTCCTCGTCCTCTTCCTCGACGCAGCGAAGGGCGGCCTCCCCGTGGCGCTGGCTCGCTACGTGGCCGGAGTCAACGGGTGGGACGTCCTTCCGGTCGCCCTGGCCCCGACCGTCGGACACGTCGCCTCGCCCTTCCTGCGCTTCCGAGGCGGAAAGGGGATCGCGACGACGTTCGGCGTCTGGAGCGCCCTCACCCTCTGGGAGATCCCCACGGTGTTCGGGCTGTCGCTCGCCGCCGGTCTCGCCATCCTACGCGCGTCCGGGTGGACCGTCGTCGCCGCCTCGCTCGTCGCTCTCGCCTACCTTCTCGCTCGCGGCGCGCCCACACCTCTCGCCGTCGCGTGGGGGGCGAACCTCCTCCTTCTCGCCTGGACGCACCGCAGAGACCTCTCCAGGCTTCCACCAGCGCGCCGAAAGGGCGAGCGATGAGCTTCCTCGCGCAACACCAGTGGAGCCTCGTCATCTTCCTTGGCGTCCTCGCGACGATCTCCCTCTCCAACCTCCTCGCCTTCCGCCGCCTTCGTGCCCCGCGGCCCTCGGGAGGGCCGGCGAGGGTCTCCGCTCTCGTCCCCGCGCGCAACGAGGAGCGCAACATCGCCCGCTGCATCGGCTCACTCCTCGCGCAGGACGCAACCCTGCTTGAGGTGATCGTCCTGGACGACGCGTCCGAGGACGGGACGTGGCACGAGACGGAACGCTTTGCGCAGGACCCCCGGCTCCGTCGGCTCCGAGGGGCTCCCCTCCCGGAGGGGTGGCTGGGAAAGACCTGGGCCTGTCACCAGCTGTCAGAGGAGGCGCGCGGCGAGATCCTCCTCTTCGTCGACGCGGACGTCTTCCTACGCCCGAGAGCCGCGGCGGCCATCGTGGCCGCACTCCACAAGCGGCGTTGCGCCGCGCTGAGCGTCCTTCCCCGCGAGAGGACTCGCGGCCTTGGCGAGGGCCTGGTCCTGCCGATCCTGCCGTGGAGCCTGCACACCTTCATCCCGTTTGCGCTCCTGCACGCGCTCCCCTTTCGTCGCGGCTCGCTGACCGCGGTCGGGCAGCTGATGGCCTTCCGTAGCGAAGCGTACCGAGCGATCGGCGGTCACGCGGCCGTCCGAGCCGAGGTCGCCGAGGACCGGGAGATCGCGCGAAAGGTCGCGCAAGCCCATCTCACCTTCGATCTCGTTGACGGCTCCTCGTGGGCGGAGAGCCGGCCCTACCTCAGCTGGCGCGAGGTCACAGACGGCTTCTCCAAGAGCCTGTTCGCGACGTTCGGACGACAGCTCTTGCCCTACCTCTTCGTCTGGACGTGGCTCGCCTGGGTCGCCGTGGAACCGCCCGTCGTCCTCGCCCTCGCTCTCGCGGGGCGCGTCACGCCGGGGCTCGCCCTCCCAGCAGGGATCGCCATCGGCATCGAGCTTCTCCTCTGGGCGATCGTGTGCGCACGCTTCCGAACCCCCGCTTGGCAGACCCTCATCTACCCCGCGACGGCGGTCGCTCTCCTAGGGATCGCTGCCCGCTCCGCCCTGTGGGATTCCCTCGGCCACGGCCACTGGAAGGGGCGCCGCTTGCGCCCTGGCTAGGATCCGCCACCCTTCGTCCTCCAGGTGAAGGATTGAGGGCGTCGCGAGCCCGAGCGCAGCCCCCGCGACACAGAGGGCTCCCGCGGCGAGGTACCACACGCGCAGTCCGACCACATCAGAGAGCGGACCTGCCGCCAGGAGACCAATGGGTGAGGTCAGGTTGAACAGGGTCCCCAGGAGGGAGAAGACCCGGCCCTGCATCGACGGATCGATCGAGCCCTGGAGGATGGCGAAGAACGGGCCATCGACGAGCGGGATGGAGAGGCCGAGGGTGAGGCAGCCGGCCATGACCGCCCAGAACGCCTGCACGGGTGCCGCACCCACGACGGCGAAGCCCCCTCCGAGGAGGAGGAACCCGAGAAGCCCGGTGACGACCTTCCTCTTGGACCCGCCCCAGACGGAGAGGAGGACACCCCCGATCACGATGCCAACGCCGAAGATCATCTCCACGGCGCCGTAGGCCTCGGCACCCCGCCCGAAGACCTTCCGCACGAGGAGAGGCAAGAGCGAGAAGGCCGGCGTCATGGCGAGCTTCGCCACGAGCACAAGCAGGGAGAGGAGGACGAGCCCGCGCCAGGCGCGGACGTAGGCGAATCCGGCGGCGAGATCCGCGAAGAGGGAGCGGAGTCCCGCCGCAGCGTGCTCGCGCCTCGCGAGCTCGGGGATGGCGACGAAGAGGAGTGGCCCGATCCCCAGAAGCGCCGTCCCCACGTCGACGAACATGACCCCGTGCAGGGGAAGGAGGGAGACCAGAAGGGCTCCCAGTCCCGGACCGGCAATCATCACGACCCCCTGCATCGTCTGGTTCAGGCCGGCCACCCGCGTGAGGTACTCCTTCGGGACGAGCAGAGACGTCGCCGCCGTCATGGCCGGCCAGTGGAACGCGGCCCCCAGAGCGCGCGCAAACAAGACCAGGTAGACGTGCCAGACACGCATCGCGCCCGTCCAGAAGAGGATGGCGAGGGTAAGCGAGACGAGCGCGATCGCCGCATCCGCGACGATCATTGTCCTGCGCCGACTCCAGCGATCGATGAACACCCCGGCGATCGGACCCACCAGGAGTTGCGGTAGGAGCGCGACGAGGCTCGCGCTGGCGAGGACCGTCGCCGAACCGGTCGTCGTCGTCAGCCACCACACAAGGGCGAACTGAGCGGCCTGGCTCCCCAGCAGGGAGACTTGCTGCCCCGACCAGATGGGGAAGAACCGCCCACGCCAGCGCCTCCCCGGAGTGCCGCCTCTTGTCTCTGACATCGCGCCGGCCTCAGACCTTCCGCTTTGTGGCGACCTTGGCGTCCTCGTGGACGTTCAGCGACTCCGAGTACTCCACCGTCTCGATGTGGCAGTCCGGGCCGATCTCGATTCGCTTCCCACGTACGGTCTCCGCCGTCGTCGATTCGAGGACCACGTCGTCCCCCTCGATCAGCTGTGCCGTGAGTTGGACCGGCTTCGTAAGGAAGGCCCGGACGAGAGTGCCGAGGACAAGCCCTCCCTCCCCCCACGCTCCTGCTCGAACCTCGATCCGCTCCCCGCCGATCTCGCGCGCCCGGCAGTGCCCGCCCAGGCGGATCTCGATCTTGTCTGCGGCGAGAAGCCCTGCGATGTCGAACCTACCCGTAGCGTGGAAGATCTCCGCCTCGACGTCTCCGCCCGAGTGGAGGTCTCCACTCGACCTCACGTACTCGGCGTGGATGCTCCCCGTCGCCTTGAACGCCCCCGAGCTCTTCAGCTCCTTCACTTTCACCCGCCCCTCGACCTTCATCGCGCCACTCGCCGAGATCTCCTCAGCGACGATGTCCTGCTCGAACTTGGCCACACCGGAGGCCGCGATGCGACCCACTTCGGTCCGGCCTTCGACCTTCCCCGTCCCGGACACATGCAACTCGCCCGCGACCAGATCCCCGGTCACCTTCCCCGCACCTGAGATCGAGACCCGATCGTAGCTTCCGCCTGCGATCGTGCCCGCTCCGGAGATGCTCACCGAACCTCTCTTCTCCTCGCTCATCGATCCCCCTTCACGAGGTCTAGCTTGATCCGCTCCAAGACCGTGGCCAACTCCACCATCGCGACGACCTCGATCTCCGGGTCGAACGTCGCGCCGCCGGACGCCACGGCGGCGAGGCTGATCTGCGCCGAGATCCCGGCCGCGGCCACCCGCTTCCGCAAGAGGTACAAGGACAGCCTCTCCGCCGCGACCCGCGCCGAGGCATTCTCCGCCAGCGCCCGGGTGAGCGTCGCACAGGCGAGCGCGAGCTCCTGGTCGGTTGACTGATCCAGGAGGCGGTCCAGCGCGGCCACGGAGAGCGCGGTCGGCAGGGGAAGCGACTCCTTCCCTTCGAGGCTCACCCCGCACGCCGCGACGCTGCGCTCGGCGAGGCATCCCAGCTCCCGCAACCGCGCAACGGGGATCTCATCTCGTGCGTCGACTTGCCCGCGCAGGGCAGCAGCGAGATCATCGAGCGCGTGCTCGTCCTTCAGGTCCTTGATCTGCGCAATCCGCTCCAGGATCTTCCCCTGCGGGAGGAACGTCTCCTGCCCGGTGAAGGTGGAGCGGCGAAGGAACCAGCTCTCCGGGATGAGCCCCTTGCGCTTCCAGCGGTACAGCTGACCGTACGAGATCCCGGTTTTCTCCAGGACCTCACGCTTGGAGATGAGGACCTCATCGGGCATTGCCTCCACCTCCTTACCTAAAGAACAACACACTGTTCGCTTCAAACGGGCGGCGTCCTTCTCCGCCCAGGTAACCCGAGATCAGTGAGAGCTGCGTTGAAGCATCTCGCCGACCGGCTGCCGCGTCGCCCAGCGCAGGTGAGAAGATCGTTCCCTCGCGCACGTGGTTCTCCACTCTTGAGAGTTTCCTGCCGTCCATTCTTCGCATCGTGGGGCCTCCTCATTCTACGCCGACAACTATAACAACACACTGTTACGTTGTCAAGAGGCGAGGCCCCTCATCCTCACTCCCGCTCCCCATCCATCTCCCGGCCCTTCATCGCCCTGTTGTGCCCCACCCGGCCGCACAGCTATCCTCCCCTCCGCGCAGGCGGCCCATGCTCACAGAACAGCCAGACAAGACCTCTCGTCCCGCAAGGCGAATCGCGGTCGTGGGAACGACTGGCTCAGGGAAGACGACCCCCGCCGCTGCTCTCGCCGGCCGGCTCGGGGTTCCCCACATTGAGCTCGACGCCCTCGCCTGGGGCCCCGCTTGGGTTCAGATTCCCGACGACCTCTTTCGCTCCCGCCTTGAGGAAGCCACACGAGGAGACGCCTGGGTCGTCGATGGGAACTTACAGCCGCGCCCGTGACGTCATCTGGGCACGAGCCGAGATGGTCGTCTGGCTCGACTACCCGCTGCGCACCATCCTCGGCCGGCTCCTCCGGCGGACCGTGCGTCGCGTCCTCACTCGCGAACCCCTATGGAACGGGAACCGCGAGTCCCTACGCACCGCGCTCTTCAGTCGGGATGCCATCCTCATCTGGGCCCTCAGGACGTACCAGAGGCGACGGCGCGAGTATCCGGAGCTTCTCTCCCGGCCGGAGCACGCCCACCTGCAGGCCGTCCGCCACCGCTCCCCGCGCGCAGCGGCGCGCTGGCTGGCCGCTCTTCCGCGGGCGCATCCACCGGTTCCCTCCTGAGGCCCCTACTCGAACAGGAGGACGCGCGAGAAGAAGGGAAACATGAACTGCTCCAGGCCTCTGCCGGAGAAGGCCTTGGCGCCCGCCGCGGTGCGTGTTGACCTCGATCGGGATCACGGCCGCGGCAGGGTCTGGACGTAGTACTCGCAGCCCTTCGGGATCCACGCGTAGTTGTCGTTCGGCGCGTAGTCCAGGCCAATCGCCGCGAGGGACAGCAGATTCGCCCGGCAGCGCTCCGTCTCGGCCGCGATCCCACCGAACCCCGCGCCGGGCGCTACCACGAAATCGAGGAGACGCTCTGGGTGAAGGAAGTGGCCGTTGAGGAAGGAGAGGATCGGAAGATCGTCCGCTACTGTCAACGCCGGTTGACACACAGCGCGTTGCTTCGGAGCGTCGCTCGAGGTGCGGTAGAGAAAAGAAGACCAGGCGGCGACCTACTCTCCCAACCCCTCGCGAGGTGAGTACCATCGGCGCTGGAGGGCTTAACTTCCGTGTTCGAGATGGGAACGGGTGTTTCCCCTCCGCCATGTGCCACCTGGAATCTCAATGTCCGGACAAGCGAACAGGGTGTGTGCCACACAAGCCTTTGGCCAATTAGTACCGCTCGGCTGAACACATTGCTGTGCTTACACCTGCGGCCTATCAACCTCCTAGTCTCGGAGGGGCCTATATGGAGACCTCGTCTTGGGAACGGCTTCGTGCTTAGATGCCTTCAGCGCTTATCCTAACTAGACTTAGCTACCCAGCGATGCCCCTGGCGGGACAACTGGTGCACCATCGGTCCAGCTATCTCGGTCCTCTCGTACTAGAGATAGTCTCCCTCAAGTCTCCTGCGCCCACGGCGGATAGAGACCGACCTGTCTCACGACGGTCTGAACCCAGCTCGCGTACCCTTTTAACCGGCGAACAGCCGGACCCTTGGGACCTGATTCAGCCCCAGGATAGGATGAGCCGACATCGAGGTGCCGATCCTGGTCGTCGATGTGAACTCTTGGACCAGACTAGCCTGTTATCCCCGGGGTAGCTTTTGTCCGGTGAGCAGTGGCCCTTCCACAAAGTGCCACTGGGTCACTAGGGCCCGCTTTCGCGTCTGCTCGACTTGTAGGTCTCGCAGTCAGGCCTCCTTATGCCCTTGCACTCAACGGCTGATCGCCAACCAGCCTGAGGAGACCTTCGCGCGCCTCCGTTACCCTTTAGGAGGCGACCGCCCCAGTCAAACTACCCACCTAGCACGGTCCCGCGACCGCTGCTAACGGCCAACGGTTAGAGCTCCAACATCCGCAGGGTGGTATTCCAAGGGTGGCTCCACCGAGGCTGGCGCCCCAGCTTCATCGCCTCCCACCTATCCTACACGACGAATGTCAAAGCCCAATGCCAGGCTATAGTAAAGCTCCACGGGGTCTTTTTGTCCTGCCGCGGGTCACGGGCGTTTTCACCCGTGCTTCAGCTTCACCGAGCACTCAGCCAAGACAGCGCCCCAGTCGTTGAACCTTTCATGCGCGTCAGAACTTACCTGACAAGGAACTTCGCTACCTTAGGACGGTTATAGTTACCGCCGCCCTTCACTGGGGCTTCAGTTTGGCGCTTGCACGCCTCCCCTTAACCTTCCAGCAGTGGGCAGGTTTCAGACTCTATACGTCCTCTTTCGAGTTGGCAGAGTCCTGTGTTTTTGCTAAACAGTCGCCAGGGCCGATTCTCTGCGGCCACCCGAAGGTGGCACCCCTTATCCCGAAGTTACGGGGTCATTTTGCCGAGTTCCTTGGCTGAGCCTCACTCGTCCACCTGAGGATTCTCTCCTCGCCTACCTGTGTCGGTTTGTGGTACGGACTCTTCTTTGCTCGCTAGGGGCTTTTCTTGCCCGGTGATTCCTTCCCCCTTCGCCCTTGCGGGCTCGCCGTCACACCTCGACGTAACGGGGAGACGGATTTTGCCAATCCCCCCTGCCTTGGTGCTTGGACACGCACTTCCGTCCGCGTGCGGAGAGGAACCTCCGGGGTCCCCCCTTCGCTCAAACGCAAAGCGAGAGGCGCAGGAATATTAACCTGCTGTCCATCGCCTACCCCTTTCGGGTTCGACTTAGGTTCCGCCTAACCCTGGGTGGATCAACCTTGCCCAGGAAACCTTAGGCATTCGGTGGCAACGATTCTCGCATTGCTCTCGTTACTCGTTCCGGCATTCTCTCTTCCGTCTCGTCCACCGAGCCTTACAGCTCAGCTTCATCCGTTAACGGAATGCTCCCCTACCGATCCCACCCGAAGGTGAGATCCCGCAGCTTCGGTACCAGGCTTAGCCCCGTTAAATCTTTGGCGCATCGCCGCTAGACTGGTGAGCTATTACGCACTCTTTAAAGGATGGCTGCTTCTGAGCCAACCTCCCAGCTGTTTCGGCAACAACACATCCTTTCCCACTTAGCCTGGATTTCGGGACCTTAGCTGACGGTCTGGGTTGTTTCCCTCGCGACCGTGGAGGTTATCCCCCACGGACTGACTCCCGTGAAACGAGCAGTTGGTATTCGGAGTTTGATTAGGGTCGGAAGTTTCCCCCCTTCCCCGACCAGTGCTCTACCCCCAACTGTCTATGACACGAGGCTAGCCCTAAAGCTATTTCGGGGAGAACCAGATATCACTAGGTTCGATTGGTTTTTCGCCGCTAACCACAGGTCATCCCCTAGCTTTTCAACGCTAGTGGGTTCGGGCCTTCATATGCGATCAAGCATACTTCACCCTGCCCATGGTTAGATCACCTAGCTTCGGGTCTACATCACGTGACTGACGCCCTATTCAGACTCGCTTTCGCTGCGGCTCCGCCTCATTCGGCTTAACCTTGCCACGTAACGTAACTCGCCGGATCATACTGCAAAAGGCATGCGGTCACACCCAATCAGTGCCCGAGGGCGGTTTCATGGGTGCTCCCACTGTCTGTAGGCAGACGGTTTCAAGTTCTTTTCACTCCCCTTCCGGGGTGCTTTTCACCTTTCCCTCGCGGTACTAGTTCACTATCGGTCAGCTGGTAATGTTTAGCCTTGGAAGGTGGTCCTCCCAGATTCACGCCGGATTGCACGTGCCCGACGCTACTTAGGTCGACACTCAAGGTGGTTCGGCCTTTCGCCTACGGGACTGTCACCCTCTGTGGTCGTCCGTTCCAGTGACTTTGCCGACTGTTCGGCTAGACCTCGCCTGTAACCCTGCCCACCCCTGCACGGATGGGACTGCGTCGACCTGCAACCCCGAATGAGCAACGGATGCAGCCTTACACTCCTTCGGTTTAGGCTCTTCCCGGTTCGCTCGCCGCTACTAAGGGAATCTCGTTTGATTTCTCTTCCTCCGGCTACTGAGATGTTTCACTTCGCCGGGTTCGCCGAACGCGTCTACTTAGGTTTCGGCGCGTTCTGCCATGGCTTCACCATGGCGGGCACTCCCATTCAGACATCCCCGGATCAAAGCCTGCTTAGCGGCTCCCCGAGGCTTATCGCAGCTAGCCACGTCCTTCATCGCTTCCAGCTGCCAAGGTGTCCACCGTCTGCCCTTACTACGCTTGTATGGCACACACTCTATTCACTTGTCAACGACCACGCACGGCTTCCAGAGACAAAGCCATGCCATTCTAGCACCCACCCCTCTCCCCTGTCAAGGCAAGGCGAGGTGCGGAGTGCAACGGGGGGACTTTAGCCGCGGGGGACGCGGTTGTCAAGGGAAGAGGAAGCGCGGTCTCGCCCCGTCGCGACAACGGCCCAAGCCAAGCGGTCGATCTCCTCGAGGGACAGGGTCTCGCCACGCCGGGCCCCGTCGACCGTCGCCGCGCGGAGGGCGGCCAGGACATCCTCGGCCGGAAGGACGTCGCGGAGAGCCGCCCGGAGCATCTTCCGTCGCTTCCCGTACAGAGCGCGGACGACAGCCTGGAAGACCGCCGGGGGCGCAGAGAAACGGAGCTGGGGAAGGACATCGAGCCGCCACAAGGTCGAGTCCACCTCCGGGACCGGGACGAACGCCCCGCGGGCCACGTGGCCGAGGAGGCTGACCTGAGCCCTGCCCTGGACGGCAATGCCGAGGGCTGAGCCCTCTGGGCCGGGGCTCCTCGCGATCCGCTCCGCGACCTCCGTCTGCGTCAGGAGGAGGGCTCCCTGAACGGCGTCGCGGTGCTCCAGGAGCCACTCAAGGATCGGAGAGGTGATTCGGTAGGGGATGTTTCCGAAGACGAAGGCGCCCCCGGCCGGAAAGAAGGCGGCGATGTCCAGAGCGAGGATGTCTGCGTGGACGACCTCTACGCTCTTCAGGCCCGTCGTCGCCTCACGAAGGAACGGGATCAGGCGACGGTCGATCTCGACCGCGACGACGCGCGAAACGAGGCGAGCGATCTCCCGCGTCACCGTCCCGAACCCAGCCCCGATCTCCAAGACCTCCTTCGGAGCCGCGTCCTCCACCGCGGAGACCATCCTCCGCAGGGCGGCGCGGTCGACGAGGAAGTTCTGCCCCAGCCGCTTGCTCGGCCGAACCCCGGCCTCGCTGAGGAGGCGGAGCACCGTCGACCGCTCCGTGAGATCCCCGATCGGCATCACGCCAGTTCCCTCCTGAGGGACCGCCCCGGAAGCACCTCGCCGCGCGCCTCACGATCGCGACCGGCGCCGTCGTCAGGCAAGGAGAGACATCCCATCAACAAGAGGCCCACCTCCGTCGGCCGCGACGCTCGACGGGACATGAAGGCGGGGCCCTCGTCAGCCTGAGAGGCCCGGTAGCGCCAGGCTCTTTCGGCGCAACGGCCGTCGTTCTCTCCATCTCGGGTCCCCCAACGTCAGAAGCACGCACGGAGAAGCCTCTGCCACCTCGCCGCGTCAAGGACCATGCCAAGCGTCCGTCCCTCTTGGGAACTGGTCCGCGGCAGGCCCTGGCTGTCCTCAGGGAGGAAACCGGCCTTCTCGTAGACGCGCTGGGCACGCTCGTTGCGAACGGCGACGCGGAGGCAGATGCGACCCAGGTGAAGCTCGCCGAACCCGTAGGCGAGGGTGAGCCGCGCGGCCTCCGTTCCGTATCCCTTGCCCCAGAGGGTTCTATCGCCGATCAGGATCCCGAACTGCGCCTCGTGCCGGCCGGCATCGATCCCGTGCAGACCGCAGTTTCCGATGTGCCTCTCGTCCTGGCAGAGGACGATCGCGAAGTGGACCGCGCCCCGATCCTGACACAGGGCGGCGACCCAGTCCGCCTCGCGAAGGTCTTGCTCGAGAAACGGGATCGTCAGCTGGTCGCGAATCCCCGGGTCATCAAGCCACGCTCGGACGCGCGCGAGATCGTCTTCCGCGACCGCCCGGAGGCGGACCCTCTGGCCGATCTGAGCAGGTTCCTGCACGTCCCCTCCTAGAACCCGGCGCCGAAAGCGCCCAGATCATAGCCGCCATGGTAGCTCCAGGTGACCGCGGCAAGAAGCGGCACTCCCCTTTCCTAAGGCTGCCCGGACAGCTGTAGCCGTCTTCCCGTCAACGCAGGACGCCACCAAGGGCTGCAACCAGGGCTTCGTACTCGATCGATACTTGCCTGCGAAGTTCAATCTCCTCTCCTGGACTAGAGAACACCATCTGCCTGGCCATGATGATCCCGGCCGTGTGTGCGAATTCCATCGTCCTCCGATCGATATCGCGGTGATGCGCAAACACAGCGCGCAGCTCTTCAAGACGTGTAATTCGAGACCGCAACTCGTCTTGGTAGTCAGAGAAGGGTCTGTATCCAACCAACTGTGTCTTGACCCATCCGGCATTTTCTCTGATTTGGCGCGCAGTATCGGACTCTCGGCCCAACGTCGCTTTCCTTCTCTGGAAGCGAATTCCAATCGCCTTTGAGGAGAGAACGCCAGCCGCGCCAATCAATGCACCGAGTATCCCCGCCAAGAACGAGACGAGCCAGTCAGGCAAGATGAACTCCCGTGTTGAGCAGTCCCGCTGAGAGATTGAATGGGTGCTCTATCAGCATCGTGGCCTGGATTGTATGGCGGATGTCGATGTGCTGGCAAGCACGGCCCCCCTCCCTCTTGCTGCGCTAACGCGCGATAAACAAGACAGGTGTCATGTTTATCCCGTTACGGCAGCAGGGAGAACAAGTTGAGGTCTGGCGATGGAGCGTTTGCGCCAGGCAGTCCGACTGGACCCACTGGGGGACCTCCTCCTATCATGCTCTTTGGGATGAGTTTCGCTGTGGCTATGTTCGCGAATGGCGGCAAGGATGTCCTTCTTGGGGTGGATCGCCGCTGGGTCGATGGAGAACGTGGGCACTATCGTGTTCTATCTGACGCTGGTACGAAGAGCATTGCCATCAACACAAGGAACGGCCTGGCATTCACGGGGAACGCAGAACTAATCGCACTGATCGCGAGTCGCCTCTATGATGACACTTCGCTTTTCGTAGAGCCGTATACTGCGGTGCTAGAGAGAATCGAGGGGCTGCCAGAATCACTAGGCCTCGATACTGAGGAGATTATTCATCGATTGGATGAGATCGTTCCCGACGCGCGCAGGAACTATAGGGCGGAATGCATGCTCTCTATCATTCTGGCTGGCTGCATGCATGGCAAGACGGTGATGGCCTGGTGGTGCCAGGAGAGCCAGTGGAAATCTTCCTTGAATTGGTACGGAGAAGAGCAATACGTCGCCACACTTCCGCCAGAGTCCCTCGGGAATAACGATGTCCTCACGGGAACACACATGTGCCTGAAACTGAGGGTGTTGCCGGAAGAGAGGATTAGATCGGCCATTGGTTTTCTGTCTAGCCAAGGCGCTATTCAGACGGTGAGCAGTCAGTATGTGATACGAAGGCGTTCTAGGGCATTTGCCGAGGAAGAATACTGAGCGGTTAGCCCCTACAATTGGCCAGCACCAAGTCCACCAGGGCGTCCTTATCGCTTCGATGCGAGCACCTGAACGCGAACTCGTCAAGGTACTCCTGAAGGTGCTTGGCTGATACGTGATGATAGACGCCGATCAACCCGCGCTTGAACAGGCTCCAGGCGTTCTCGACGTGGTTGACGTGAATCTTGCCATGGGAGTAGTGCAGCCAGTGATTGACCGTGCGGTGAAGACCGAACTGGGATAGGAACCGGAAGCGCTGCGCCTGGTCTGAGTAGATCCGCCGCACTGTCCCAAGGTTCGTGATGCATACTCGACTGATCTCAGCGTGCGTGAGCCGATCCAGGACGACCATGCGCAGGGCTCCGTGGTTGCGTGAAGCCAGCCCAAGAACGTCCTTGGCCTGATAGGTGACGTTCCCGGTTGCCCGTCCGCCATCGGCCTCAATAACGGCCTCGTCCACTTCGACATTGCCGTTGATGACAAGCCCTTCGAGGTTGTTCTGGATGGCCCAGCGGACACGCCGCGCCATGTACCACGCCGTCTTGTACGTCACGCCAAGTTCCCGCTGGATCTGCTTGGCCGAGATCCCCTTAGGGGAATGGCAGACGAGCCAGACGGCCATCAGCCAGCGGGGAAGGTCGATGTGCGTCTTGTGAAAGACGGTTCCGGCAGTTACGGAAAACTGGTAGCGGCAGGCGCACTGCCACTGCCGCCGGGACTCCATGTAGGTCACGTCCTGGGAGCCGCAGCGCGGGCAAGTGACGCCCTCAGGCCAGCGCCTCTCAGTCAGGTACGCCTCGCACTTCTCCTGGGTGTCGAACTCCTTGCGTGCCTCGACGAGCGACTTGATCTTGTCCACGTCCTCCTCCTTACCGAGGAGTATTATACCACAAGGTATAGCCCCTGTCAACCCTCTACGGGGCCACTTGACGTATCACCGCGTTAGGTGTAGAGTGAGCGCATGGCCAGAGTGACGCTAGATGGCTACCGCTGCGAGCGGTGCGGGCACGAGTGGGTGCCAAGAAACAAGGCTGAGGCTCCGAAGGTCTGCCCGAAGTGCAAGAGCCCATACTGGGACAGGCCGAGGCAAGCCGCCTCGCTCAAGCACGGCTGACCAGGAGACCACTATGACAGCACCGAAGTCCATCGCACGCTTGGTTGAGCACTTCCTCGATGACTACGACGACTTGCACTCTCCTCACCACAACGAAGCTTCCGTCCGGGGCACGTTCATCGAGCCCCTTTTCGAGGAACTAGGTTGGGATGTGAACAACACCAAGGAGCGCGTTGCGGAGCCGTACAAGGACGTGGTCATTGAGAACAGGGCGAGGGAATGCAGCGGCATTCCAGACTACACGTTTCGCGTCGGAAGCCGCAAGAGGTTCTACGTCGAGGCGAAGAAGCCTTCAGTCAACCTGAAAGAGGCTCCAGAACCAGCAAGTCAATTGCGCCGTTACGCTTGGTCTGCTAAATTGCCTCTCTCGATTCTCACTAACTTCGAGGAGTTGTGCGTCTATGAAGGAGCCACAAGGCCGCACAAGGCTGACCTTGCGCATGTTGCCCGCTTGAAGTACATCCGATTCACCGACTACGGAGAGCAATGGGATTGGATCGCGGATCGGTTCTCAAAGGAGTCCGTCCTCAAGGGACGTTTTGATCGATTCGCCGAGTCAGAGACCGAGAAGAAGGGCACGCTAGCCGTCGATGATTCGTTCCTGAAGCAGATTCAGGATTGGCGTTCCTGCCTCGCGCGCAATATCGCCCTCAGAAACCACGTCAGTGACAGGCAGCTCAACTTTGCCGTCCAGGCAACCATCGACCGCATCGTCTTCCTGCGTATCTGCGAGGATCGCGGGATCGAACCACCGGAGCACCTACGCGCTCTACTGGAAGGGTCGGAGTTGTACGGACGACTCGGAGAGGCATTCCTCCAGGCAGACAAGAGGTATAACTCTGGACTGTTCCACTTCCGCGAAGAGCGCGGACGAGCGACAACCCACGATAGCCTAACTCTAGATCTCACGATAGACGACAAGATTCTGAAGGAGGTCATCAACTCGCTCTACTACCCGGAGAGTCCGTACCAGTTCTCTGTCATCCCGACAGAGATCCTGGGCCAGGTCTATGAAAGGTTCCTCGGACATGTCATTCGCCTGGACTCCGCCGGGCAGGCGGAGGTCAAGGAGAAGCCTGAGGTGCGGAAAGCAGGCGGGGTTTACTATACACCAACCTACATCGCAGATTACATCGTACAGAGCACAGTTGCCAGACTTCTTGAAGGGAAGGAACCCAAGGACGTAGCGCGCTTTCGCGTCCTGGACCCGGCTTGTGGCTCGGGGTCCTTCCTCCTTGGCGCCTATCAGCAGCTCCTCGACTGGCACCAAACTTGGTACGCGGCGAACGAACCCGCCCGCTGGTCAAGGGGACGCTCTCCGAGGATCTACCGCAGCCCGGAGGGAGATTGGCGTCTGAGGACCGCTGAGCGGAAGCGAATCCTTCTCGACCACATCTACGGTGTCGATATTGACCTCCAGGCTGTAGAAGTGACGAAGCTATCGCTCCTACTGAAGGTGATCGAAGCAGAGCAGCTAGGACTCTTCCGCGAACACGAGCGCGTCCTACCGGATCTCGGCACGAACATCCAGTGCGGTAACTCCCTCATCGGTGAAGATTTCTCCGATGATCACCCACTCGCGTCTCTTAGCGATGAGGAACGCTACCGCATCAACCCCTTCGACTGGAAGGCGGCCTTCCCTGACGCCATGAAGGACGGTGGCTTCGACGCAATAATCGGGAATCCGCCGTACTCGAACTACTCGGCGCGCGATAGCATGAGGGCTTTCTACGAGAGAGCGGGCATGGCAGATGAACTGGAAGCCCTCTCCGATTCGATTAGGTACTGCTCCGCACGGTACGCGAGAGCGTCCGTCGGATGCAAAGACGCTTTCAAGTGGTTCCTCTACAAGGGTCAGTCCCTACTCTCGAAGCATGGCCTCATGGGAATGATCGTGCCAAACACCTGGTTCACACATATCAAGTACCGCGACATCAGGGAGTGCCTCTTCGATGGGGATTCTGAGGTTACCATGATCGACCTGGGGTTCGGCGTCTTCCCGGCTACGGTGCCAACGTCCATCGTTATCTACGGCAGGGGAGAGAGACAAGGGCGGCGCTACTGCGATCTGAGAAGAAGTACAGACAAGGCGGTTGCCCTTGCTGAATCAATGCGGTTCCAAGACCTAGAGCCTGACGGGAGCGCGCCAGAGCCTGAACTTGTGGAGAAGTACCTGCGTAAGTGGCCACGAGAATGGAGACTCGGTACTCAGGTGACACTGAGAGAAGGGCAGCACATACCAAGATCCGGACTAGTTCTCGGGCGCGTCCCCCGCTGCATTCCCGTCACAGACAGCAAGAACATGAGTCGCTACTCGTTTGTGTGGGAGCCGAGGTACTGCTTTGACCCGAAATCGGTGGGTGGAATGAGATTCCGAGCCACCAGTGGCCCACGCCTATTGATAAGGAAGACGGGCGACTCCATAGTCGCGAGCGTCACTCCGCCCGACAGGAGTTACGTGCTACAGAGCTTGTACCAATCCGTCGCGATATCCGCAGATGTCGAGACCTACTACTTGCTAGGGCTGCTCAACAGTCGCTTCTTGACTGTTATCTACCAGGGCGCAGCTTTCGGGCAGAAGGGCCGCACCATGGCGCAGTTCAGAAAGGCATATCTCGACGTCCTTCCTGTCCCTGTCGTCGGCGGGTCAACCCCCCAGGGAAGAAAGCAGCGAGACCGATTGACCGCTCTTGTGCAGAGCATGTTGGAGCTTCACGGGGCTCTTCTTTCTGCTGGGACCGACCACGAGGCAACGCTCGTGCAGCGTCAGATCGACGCGACAGACCGCAAGATAGACCAACTCGTCTACGAACTCTACGGATTGACGGATGACGAGATACGCATTGTCGAAGAAGGCACGCTCCCAATCCCCCCTGCTGCGCTAACGGGATAAACAAGACAGGTGTCCGCCGCGCGGACGACAAACTCACGCCCCTGCCGCCGCAGCGGTCCTCCGTCGGGCACGGGTTGGCCCGTATGCTCCGACCGGCTTGTTGGAAGCAAAGGAGGAAGACGATGAAGAAGACGCTTTCGGTTGTCCTCGCGGCCTCGGTGTTGTCCCTGGTCTGCCTGATGCCGATCGCGTTCGGCCAGACCGAGACGACCACCGGGGGTGGGACAGTCTCCGCACTCCTGGACAAGGAGCTGACCGAGCTGGGAACGGTCCTGGACAGCCTGGAGGCGTTCATGGCTCAGCTCGTCGGCGAAGTCAAGGGGAACATGGCCGAGATCGGTCGCGTCGAAGGGAAGGCGGATGACCTCCGGGACGTGCTGAGAGCCGTCTCCGTCGAGATCAAGGACGCCGAGGGCAAGATCGTCGGTCTGCGGGAGGACGTCGACCGCCTGGCCGGCGTCTCCGAGGAGTCCAAGACGCGAATCACCGCCCTCGAGGCCGGGCTGGCAGAGCTGTCGAAGTTCTGCGAGAAGCTGGCCACGACCCTTGAGGTGACGCGAGACGACGTGGCGAAGCTGTCGACCGAGCTGGCGGCGCTCCTTGACGAACTCCGAACCCTCAAGGTCGGGTTCGCCGCCCTTGGCGAGGAGCTTCGCGCTGGGTTGGCCGCACTTGCGAGCGAGGTCCGAATTGAACTGGACGCCATGTCAGGCGAGTTCCGCGCCGACATCTCCGCCCTCAAGAAGACGACCGATGACCTTTCAATCCGGGTCCAGAAGCTCGAGGATGAGGACGTCGCCACCTTCAAGAAGAAGGTTATCGAGCTCGAGCGGGCGATGAGCGCCCTGGCCATCAAGGTCGACAACAACCGCGCCAAGCTCGAAGGGTTCGACCAGGCCTTGGCCACCCTTGCGGCGAGCGTCGAGCAGAACACTCTCGCCATCGGCATGATCCAGCCTCTCGTGGAGAGCCACGAAACGCGGCTGGCGGTCCTCGAAGACCCGACGAGCATGACCGAGCTGAAGAATCAGGTGAACACGCTCTTCGTCATCTCCATCCTTGCCCTGCTGGCCGGGGTGGGCGCGCTGCTGTGGGGGTTCATGGGGCAGTGAGGACAGGGATGAGGGGGAGCTAGAGTCCGGATGCGGGAGGGACGCGGTCCCTCCCTTTCTTTTGCGGCGCGGCGTAACAGAAGTTATAGTAGTCAACCGCTCGGTGAGGGGGGCACGATGCCCAGCTTGGGAACGCGACTCGAGCAGTTTCGACTCGAGAACGGGTGGAGCAAGCGAGGGGTGGCGCAGAGGCTCGGGGTTTCGACGCCATCGATCGTTCGATGGGAGGAAGGAACGGCCGAGCCGAACGACTACAACCGCTACAAGATCGAGCGGCTCATCGCCAGAGCAGGAGGCGCCCCACAGCCTACGACTGCTCGGGTCGAGTCCCTCTCCCTCTTCCCGGGGCCCCGGGTGAGGCGGAGCCGGCGATGACCAGGATCAACAAGGTCGTCCTTGCCGGGTTCAAGTCATTCCAGAAGAGGACCGTCATCCCGTTCTTCGACGGCCTGACGGCCATCGTGGGGGAGAACGGGTCCGGAAAGTCGAACCTGTTCGATGCGATCAGCTTCGTGATGGGGCGGCGCTCGTCACAGCTGCGCGCCGACCGCTTGGAGCACCTGATCTTCAACGGCGGCGAGCGGCACGCTCCGTCGGAGGAGGCGGAGGTCGTCCTCCACCTAGACAACACCGGCGGAGTCTTCAATCGGTTCCTCGAGGACGGGGACCGCGCCCCCGAGGTCACGATCGGCCGCCGCATCACGCGCAAGTCCTCGACCTACCTATTCATGGGGAAGGGGTGCCCGCGCGAGCTGGTCGACCAGGTGCTGGAAGAGGCCCGCGTGGACCCGGACGGCCAACAGCTGATCGCGCAGGGGCGGATCACGGACGTCGTCCGCCGCAGCCCACTCAGGCGCCGGGAGATCCTGGATGAGGTGAGCGGGATCGCGGCCTACGATGACCAGCGGCGGCAGGCAATCGACGAGCTGAAGGACGTGAAGTCCAAGCTCAACACGCACCGCGTCGTCCTTGCCGAGCGACGGCGACGCCTCGTCGCCCTAGAGCGGGAGCGCGACGCGGCGCTCGAGCACCAGTGCCTAACAGAAGAGCAGGGCCGCCTGGCAGACTCGATTCGCCACCTGAAGAGGGAGCGGGTCGTCGAGCGCCTCGCGCGGGCGCGGGCCGAGCGCGGAGGGATGGTTGGCCAGACCGAGGGGCTGGAGGAGGAGATCAAGCGCCTCGACCTCGCGATCGAGAACAAGGAGTGGGAACTCGAGGGGATGCGCGACGAGGCCGGGGGCCCGGGGGAAGTCACCCTCGTGAAGGAGGTGGAGCGCCTCCGAGCCGGGATCACCCAGAAGGGGATGGAGATTGACCTCAAGCGCCAGCAGGCGAAGAGCCTGCAGGAGATGATCGACGAAGTCGCGCGGATGAAGGCCGCGGAGGCCACCCGGGCCGCGGAGGCTCCCACCGCGAGCCGAGCCGTCCAGGCCCTCCTCGCCCGCAAGCGCGGTGGGATCTACGGGACCGTCGCGTCCCTCGCCACACCGCGCACGGGGTTCGAGGTGGCTTTCGAGACCGCCGCGGGGGGAAGCCTCTCCGACCTCGTCGTCGACTCGCGCGAGACGGCGCTCGAATGCATCGCCTACCTGAAGGAGAACCGGCTCGGCCGGGTGCGGATGCTTCCCCTGGGGCGGCTGGTGACCCCGCACAAGAGCGTCGCCTCGGCGGACGCCCTCAAGCTGCCTAGGGTGGTCGACTACGCGATCAACCTCGTCGGTTTCGATCCCAAGTACCGCCGCGCCTTCGAGTACGTCCTCACGGACACGGTCGTCGCCGAGACGCTCGAGGCGGTGCGCGACGTCGACGGGGTGCGTGTCGTCACTCTCGACGGGGACCTCCAAAGCAAGGGCGGAGCCCTCACCGGAGGGTCTCGCCCTGAGTCGGCCCGGGAGCCGATCAAGCCGCGAGACGCCGCCTTCGACACGGCGCGCAAGCGCCAGGAGATCCTCAAGCTCGCCCGGGAGGTGGAGCGGCTCGAGGAGGAGGTCGTCGAGTTGCGTGCCCTCCTCGCGGAGAAGGAGGCGGCCCTCCAGCATCAGGAGACCAGGGACAGCGAGGCCAAGGGTCAGGCCAGAGCACGGAGTGAGGAACTGCGTACCCTACGAGAGACACGGCGCGAGACCTACCAGCGCCTGGAGGGAATCCGCCGCAACCTGGTACGCTACGAGCGCGACGAGGCGGAGGCGCAGGCGGAACTGGAGGCCCTCGGGGCAGAGGACCACCCAGCGGACTACTACCTCCCAGGCCCCATCGTCGACCTTGAGCGTCGGATTGAGGAGAACAAGCGGCGCCTCCGGCGGCTCGAACCGGTGAACATGCGGGCCATCGAGGAGTACGCCGCGTTCGAGGCGGAGTTCAACCTCTTCCGGGACAAGGTGAGCGCCCTGGAGGATGAGAAGCGGGAGATCGAGCGGCTGATCGGGGAGATCGAGGAGCGGAAGCGCGAGCGCTTTCTGGAGACCCTCTCGGAGGTCAGGACGCACTTCGACCGGATCTTCCGCGAGCTGTTCGAGGGTGGGAGCGCATCGCTTGAGCTGGAAGAGGAGGGGAACATCGCCTCTGGCCTCCTGATCAAGGCGAACCCGCCGGAGAAGGAGCCGCACGTCCTCGACTCCCTCTCCGGCGGAGAGCAGACCCTGGTGGCGACGGCTTTCGTCTTCGCCCTCCAGGAGCACCAGCAGGCGCCCTTCTTCATCCTGGACGAGATCGACGCGGCCCTCGACCTCTTGAACGCAACGCGCCTTGCCCGCATGCTTCGCGAGTATGCCAAGCGCGCACAGGTGATCGTTGTCTCACACAACGAGGAAACGGTTCGCCATGCCGACCGGGCCTACGGGGTGACAATGCGCGGGGGGGTGTCGCAGGTGCTCGCCCTCAACCTGAACTGATGGACACGAGCAAAGCTAGTGTGTCGATGGGCATCGCCGACGTGCCCCTCGAGGAGCTTGTCGGCCTGACCTGGGAGGGGACCCTCCGCCGACTGACGGCGGACATGGACCCCTGGGACATCGACATCGCCCTTCTCGCCCGGCGCTACCGCGACTACCTCGCCGCGTTGGAGGAGCTCTCGTTCGAGATCCCGGGCCGGATGGTCCTCACGTGTTCGATCCTCCTGCGGATGAAGTCCGACCTGCTGGTCGAGCTCGGCCACCCTGTCGGGCAGGACGGTCTCGCCGACGAGCTCGCCCTCGCCGTGGAGGACGAGGCGCCCTGGCACGAGCCCGCAGACCCAGACGCCTTCTCCCTCCCTCTCCTTCGTCGGCCTCGGCGCCGCGTGACGCTTGAAGAGCTTCGCACCGCCCTCTCCGGGGCGATGAAGGTCAGCCGGCGGCGCGCCGAGCGGCTGATCGCGCACGTGGAGCGCGACGACGAGGAGATCTTCGACCAGTTCGAGATTGGTGGGCAGGGGATCGCCGACCGCCTGCGCTCCCTCGCCGAGCGGATCCGGAAACTCCTTGCCCGGTCGCGCGTCGTCAGCTTCTTCCGGCTTCTTGACCGCGGAGACAAGGAGGAGCGCGTGGAGCGCTTCTTCGAGGTCCTCCATCTTGCCGCGGAGGGGGAGATCACCTGCACCCAGGACGAGTTCCTGGGGGATATCCTGATCCGCCTGGGCGAGCCGGGTTGACCGCGGCCGGAGGGACGGCGATGACCCAGGATGAGGGGGATAGCCGAGAGCGCGACAGGGCGCTGGTGGAAGCGGCGCTCTTCCTCGCAGATAAGCCCGTCTCGCGCAAGACGCTGGCCGGGATCCTCTCTGGGGCCTCCTCAGCCTACGTCGATGCGCTCCTCGCCGAGATCCGCGAGGATCTCTCGCATCCGGATCGAGGCCTGGAGCTCGTCGCCGAGGGGGACAAGCTCCTCCTCCAGGTGAAGCGGGAGCACCTCCCGTCGGTCGCCCACCTCGCCCGACAACAGGACATCCCCAGGCCGGTCCTACGCACCCTCGCCGTGATCGCCTACAACCACCCCGCAATGCAGTCTGCCGTGGTCAAGGCGCGGGGCAACAAAGCCTACGAACACATCCGCGAGCTCGTCGAGCGCGGCCTCATCCGCACCGACGAACAGGGACGCACACTCCTCCTCTCCGTCACGGACGAGTTCCTGCGCTACTTCGGCCTGGCAAGCGTGGAGGAGTTCCGCCTCCAGGCCGCCCCTCCCCTCTCTCCTCCGTCCGCGCCGGATCAAGAGGGTATAATCGAGGCCTAGGAGGTGGAGGAATGGAGAAGTGGGAGTGCACCGTCTGCGGCTACATCTACGACCCAGCCGTCGGGGACCCGACCACGGGCGTGGAGCCCGGAACGGCCTTCGAGGACCTCCCCGCGGGCTGGACATGTCCCGACTGCGGTGCCGGCGTGGACATGTTCGAGATGATCTAGCCGCTTCCTCCAGGTTGTGGTGCGCCTTCCCTCACGGAAGCGCGTTCCTCTTCCTGGCCAGACTCCTGGCGGTGCAGCCCTTCGTTCCATGCGGATGACGAGCCTTCGGTCGGTCTACCTCGACAACGCGGCCACGACCCCGGTTGACCCAGCGGTGGCCGAGGCGATGGCCCCCTACGCGGCCGCCACCTACGGGAATGCCTCCAGCCTCTATGCGCTCGGCCGTCAGGCTCGGAGAGCGGTGGAGCAGGCCCGGGAAGAACTGGCGCGTCTCCTCGGAGTCTCCGCGGAGGAGATCGTCTTCACCTCCGGCGCAACCGAAGCGGACAACCTTGCTCTGAAGGGCCTCGCCTTCGCCCGTCCAGAGAAGCGCCACCTCGTCATCTCAGCGGTCGAGCACCACGCCGTCCTCCACCCGGCGGAGTGGCTCGCCAAGCGAGGGTACGAAGTGGTCCGGGTGGGTGTTGATGCGACCGGACGGGTCGATCCAGCGGAGGTCGAGGCGGCGATCCGCAAGGAGACCCTCCTCGTGTCGGTGATGGCAGCGAACAACGAGGTCGGGACCCTCGAGCCGGTCGACGAGATTGGCGCCATCTGTCGAGCACGCGGCGTTCCCTTCCACACGGACGCTGCCCAAGCCTTCGGGAAGGTCCCTCTCTCCCTGGCACACGTCGACCTCCTCTCCACCTCCGCCCACAAGCTGAACGGCCCGAAGGGGGTCGGCTTCCTGTACGTGCGCAAGGGACTCCGTCTCGATCCGCTCTTTCACGGGGGAGGCCACGAGCGCGGCCTGCGCAGCGGGACGGAGAACACTCCCGGAATCGTCGGGCTTGCGGAGGCGGCGCGCCTGAGCGTCGCCGCGATGGAGGACACGGAGGCAAGGCTGTCGCGCCTTCGTCGGCGAATGATCGACGCGGTCCTGCGCCTTCGCGGCACCCAACTGAACGGGAACGAGAATCAGAGCCTCCCGACGATCGCGAACTTCAGCTTCGCCGGGGTGGAGGGGGAGAGCCTGGTGATGAAGCTCGACGAGCACGGGATCGCGGCGTCGACTGGGTCGGCCTGTTCCTCACCGGACCTTGAGCCGAGCCACGTCCTCCTTGCGATGGGCGTCCCGCTCCCGCTCGCCCACGGGAGCCTGCGCGTCAGCCTGGGGCGCCAGACAACCGAAGAGGACGTCGATGCCTTCCTCGCCGCCCTCCCTCGCGCCGTCGAGGAGCTGCGCGCCGTCTCTCCGTTCAAGGGGGATGACCTGCAATGTACAACGAGAAGGTAATCGAGCACTTTCGCAGCCCGCACCATGCCGGGCGCCTCGCCGATCCCTCCGCGATCGGCAAGGTAGGCAACATGGCGTGCGGGGACATGATGTGGCTGTACATCAAAGTCGAGAAGGACCCACAGGGGCGCGAGGTGATCTCCGACATCTCCTGGGAGACGTTCGGCTGTACCGCAGCGATCGCCACGTCGTCCATGCTCTCCGACCTCGCGAAGGGGAAGGCCCTTGACGACGCCCTGGCCATCACCAGCCAGGACGTAGCGAGCGAACTGGGCAGCCTCCCCCCGGTGAAGATGCATTGCTCCGTCCTCGCGGCGGACGCCCTCTCAGAAGCGATCTACGCCTACCTGAAAGAGGCGGGAAGGGAGATCCCCCCGGTGCTTGAGGCTCGGCACGCTCGCCTGGCGCGGGCCCTTCACTCCGTCCAAGAGCGCCTCCAGGCCGTTCCCGCGCCGGATGCGAGGGAGGGGGGGGGTGGCCAGAGCGGCGATGCTCGGAGCGAGGTCTGAGACCGCGTTTCCTCTCTTGGGCACGCGTCTTCCCGCTCTGCGTGATCTGCATCACTGACACGGGGTCCGCAGCGTGCTATAGTTGGGGCGTTAGAAAGAACCCCCTCATCTTTTTCACCACCCGGAGAGGGCGGTCGGGCGATCTCGCTCGGCCGCCCTTACATTTCCGCACCTGGTCCGGCAAGCGACCAACCTTACCCCGCCTCGCTCGACGCTCCCCCTAGATTAGATGAAGTGAAGGACGAGGTGGTAGTAGAAGTAGAAGACCGGAAGAGCGAACAGGAGGCCGTCGATCCGGTCCAGGGCTCCGCCGTGCCCCGGGAGGAAGGTCCCAGACTCCTTCACGTCCGCCGCCCGCTTCAGCTTGGACTCGAAGACGTCCCCCAGCTGAGCCGCAAGGGCGACGAGGATGGAGGAAGCCACGACGTGCGGGATCCCTTCCCAGAAGGCGAACTGCCGCCACACGGGCGAGAAGGAGAGCCCCACCAGGGCTCCTACGACGGTGAAGACGACGCCGCCGGCCACCCCCTCCCAGGTCTTGTTTGAGCTGACGTTCGGGAAGGCCTTGTGCCGGCCGAACAGGCTCCCCACGGCGTAGGCGCCGGTGTCGTACCCCCAGACCATGAGGAGGACCACGAGCGCGTGCGTCGCCCCAAGTCGAGGCTGGTCGACGGGGCCGCTGATGTAGATCGCGTAGAAGAAGTGGAGGAGCCACGGGATGTACAGGAGGCCGAAGACTCCCGCCACGGCCTGAAGGAAACCGGTCCGGTGCGGGATGCTCCCGAGGTAGCGAAGGACCTGGTAGGCGATGGCGAGGAGGAGGGCGGCGTCGCCGTACCGGCCGTCGAAGATGACGTAGCTGAAGATGAGGACCGGTATCCAGATGAGGAACTCCGGCCAGGCGAGGGGCACTCCCAGCCGCTTCATGAGGAGGAGGTACTCGACCCCCGCCGGGTAGGCCGCGACCAGGATCAGGATCCCGACGATCCAGGGGACGTCGTACCGTGCCCCAAGGTAGAGGACGGAGAAGACGATGGCTCCCCCGATGAGCCCGCTCGCCACGCGCTTCACGACCTTCATCTCTCCCCTCCCACGAGCCCCCCGAACCGCCGCTCTCTCTCCTGGTAGGCTGCAAGGATAGAGAGGAACTCGGCCGCGGTGAAGTCCGGCCAGAGCGTCTTCGTGAAGTGGAGTTCGGCGTACGCCGCCTGCCAGAGGAGGAAGTTCGACAGGCGCACCTCCCCACTCGTGCGAATAATGAGGTCTGGGTCAGGCATCCCGTCCGTGTACAGGAGGCGGGAGAACGCCTCCTCGTCGAGCCCGTCCGGGCGAAGGGTCCCTGCGACCGCGGCGCGCATCGCCGCCCGACAGGCGCGGAGGATCTCGCGCCGGGCGCCGTAGTTCAGGGCGACGTTCAGCCACAGGCGGTCGTTTCCCGTGGTCGCGGCCGTCACCCGAGCGACCTCCTCGCGAAGTGCGGGGGGAAGCTCAGCGGCGTCTCCGAACACCGTCACCTTTACCCCCTCCGCGACGAACTCGGCGAGCTTCTCCGCGATGAACCAACGGAGGAGGTCGAACAGGAAGGAGACCTCGGCCTCGGGCCGGCTCCAGTTCTCGGTGGAGAAGGCGTACAGGGTGAGGTGGCGGAGTCCGAGCCGCCGCCCGGCAAAGCGGATCAGGCGCTCGGCCGTTCGCACACCGGCTTGGTGTCCGGCGTTCCGGGGGAGGCCGCGCGCAGTCGCCCAGCGTCCGTTCCCGTCCATGATCATGCCGACGTGCGCCGGAAGCCCTGCCGCCTTCACTCGATCGAGGAGGGTCACCGCCCCCCTCCCACAAGCACAGCCCGCGCCTCAGCGACGACGGTCAGCGACCCCGTCACGACCAGGGCATCCTGCGAGCGGAGGGCCCATCGGGCGAGGGCGAGCCCCTCTTCGACGCTCCCGCTCGAGGCCGGCGGCGGATCGACGCGAGGGCAGGCGGCGAGGAGGTCGCCGACCGGCAGAGCGCGCGGACTGCGCGAACGGGTGAGGGTGACGCGGGGAAAGAGAGGGAAGAGGGCATCCATCATCGGGCCGACCTCCTTGTCGGCAAGGGCCCCAAACAGGAGGTGCCGCACCTCGCGGTCGGGAAACCAGTCTCGGACCTCGTCCGCCAGCGCCAGGGCGCCAGGAAGGTTGTGCGCTCCGTCGAGGACGATCGCCGGTTCGCGGGCGACGACCTCGAACCGCCCCGGCCAGCGGACCGAGGCGAGGCCGGAGAGGATGGCCTCGTCTAGCAGCCGGAGCCCTCGGCGGCGCAGGACTTGAAGGGCAGAGAGGGCGAGGCGGAGGTTCGCCGCCTGGTACCCCCCAAGGAGGGGGATGACCACCCGGTCCGGGAGTCCCTCGCCCCGGACGTCGTAGACCGCCTTCTCCCAGTCGCGGGCCACGCGCCCGACAGTGACCGAGTCCGAGCGGAGGGGCTCCGCGCCCAGTCCGGCGCACACCGCGGCGACGACCCGCTCCGCCTCCGGGACGAGGTCCCCCACGAGGAGTGGGACGCCGGGCTTGGCAATCCCGACCTTCTCCCAGGCGACGTCGGCCAGGGTCGGACCGAGGAGGTGGAGATGGTCCCGCCCGACGTTCGTCAGGAGGGAGAGGAGGGGTCGCACGACGTTCGTCGCGTCGAACCGTCCCCCAAGACCGACCTCGACCACAGCGAGGTCGACGTGGCGCGCGGCGAAGTGATCGAAGGCGACCGCGGTCAGGGCCTCGAACTGGGTCGGTTGGTCCCGCCCCGAAGAGAGCAGCGGAAGGAGCGAGTCGACACCCCGCGCGAGGTCGTCCTCTCCGATCCACTGCCCGTCGACAGCGATCCGGTCCCGGAAGTCCTCGAGATCCGGGGAGGTATAGCGCCCAACTCGGTGGCCCGCCGCTCCAAGGATCGAAGCCAGCATCGCTGCGACCGACCCCTTGCCGTTGGTCCCAGCAATGTGGATCGCCGGGAAGGCACGCTCGGGATGCCCCAGGGCGGAGAGGAGGCGCTCTATCCGGTCGAGACCCGGCTTCACCTCAAGTGAGGGGAGACTCCCCAGGACGCGGCGGGCCTCGGCGTACTCCATCTACCCCCCCAGGACGGCCAGGTTCGCCTCCAGGCGCCGGCGCCTTGTCGCGAACTCGTCCCGCTTCTTCTCCTCCTTCTCCACGACCTCGCGCGGGGCGCGGGCGAGGAACGCGGCGTTGCCGAGGTTCCTCTCGACCTTCTCCAGGTCGCCCAGGACCTGCTTCAGCTCCTTCCCCAAACGTACCCGCTCTACGTCCACGTCGATGAGGCCAGCCAGGGGGACGAAGACCTCCGAATCGGTCAAGACCTGACGGGCCGAGCCCGGAGGAGGAGCGACCGTCGGTCCGGCATGGCAGGCTCGTGACCCCGCCAGGGCGGAAAGAGCCGCTCCCTTCGACTCGAGGAGCGAGAGGAAGTTCGTCTTGGCCGTCCGCACCCACACCTCCACCTCCGCTTCTGGCGGCACGTGAAGCTCGGCGCGGATCGTGCGCACGGCGGAGACGACCTCCTTGAAGAAGGCCATCGCCCGTTCGGCCTCCTCGTCGCGCGCCGCCGCGTGGGGATAGGAGGCGATGGAGATGGACTGGGGGTTCTCGCCGAGGACCTGCCAGATCTCCTCGGTGATGAACGGGACGAAGGGATGGAGGAGCTTCAGGACTTCGCGCAGGACGTGGTAGAGGACCCCGCGCACGCCGTCCTCGGGCGACGCGGCGAGTCGCGCCTTCGCCACCTCGAGGTACCAGTCGCACAGGTCGTGCCACGTGAAGTCGTACACCGCCTCGGCCGCCAGGTTGAAGTTGTAGCCATCGAGGTGCTCCGTCACGGTCCGCACCGTCTCAGCAAGGCGAGAGAGGATGTAGCGATCCTCGAGCTCCACCACCTTCTCTGGAAGGGACGGTCGCTCGTCGCCAAGGTTCAAGAGCGTGAACCGCGCCATGTTCCAGACCTTGTTCAGGAAGTTGCGCGCCTCGGCGAGGTCGGACCAGGGCATGCGTAGGGTTCGCCCCTTCCCCGTCGTGTGGGACAGGGCGAAGCGGAGCGCGTCCGCGCCGTACTCAGCGATGAGGTCGATCGGATCCACGATGTTCCCCTTCGACTTCGACATCTTCTGCCCCTGATCGTCAATGACGAGCGGCGTGATGCAGACGGTGCGGAACGGGACGTCGCCCATGAAGTGCAGGGAGGCCATGATCATGCGGGAGACCCAAAAGAAGAGGATGTCGAACGCCGTGACCAGGAACGAGGTCGGGAAGTAGATCGAGAGGTCCTTCGTCTCCTTCGGCCACCCCATCACCGAGAAGGGCCACAGCCAGGATGAGAACCACGTGTCCAAGACATCCTCGTCCTGGCGGAGCTCGACCGACCTCGCGTAGTGCGCGGCCGCCTGAGCGCTTGCCTCCTCGGCGGAATGGGCTACGAAGGCCAGACCGTCGGGGCCGTACCAGACGGGGATTCGGTGCCCCCACCACAGCTGGCGCGAGATGCACCAGTCCCTGATCCCCTCGAGCCAGTCGGAGTAGAGCTTCGTCCAGCGCTCCGGGACGAAGTGGACCCGGCCGTCCTTGACTGCTTGAAGCGCCTCGCGCGCGAGCGGCTCCATGCGGACGAACCACTGCGTCGACAGGAGCGGCTCGATCGCCGTGTCGCAGCGTTCGCAGTGGCCGACCGAGTGTTGGTAGGGGACGACCTTCTCGACCAGCCCCTCTGCCTGAAGGCGGTCGACGATCGCCTGCCGCGCCACGGCGCGAGACATCCCCTGGAACGGGCCGGCCGCGGCGTTGAGCGTGCCGTCGCCGTTCAGAATGTTGATCGATTCAAGGCTGTGGGCCTTCCCGATCTCGAAGTCCACCGGATCGTGGGCCGGCGTCACCTTCAGCGTCCCGGTCCCAAACGCCGGATCGACCAGCGAGGTCCCCACGATCGGAAGGAGCCGCCCGAGGATCGGCAGGCGAGCACGCTTCCCGATCAGCCCCTTGAAGCGCTCGTCCTCCGGGTGCACGGCGATCCCCGTATCGCCGAGCATCGTCTCCGGCCGCGTCGTGGCGACCGTGAGGTGCCCTCCGTCCTCGAGAGGGTAGCGAATGTAGTAGAGCGCCCCCTCGACGTCCCGGTGGTCGACCTCAAGATCGGACAGGGCCGTCCCGCAGCGTGGGCACCAGTTCGTCAGGTACTCGCCGCGGTAGATGAGACCCTCACGGTAGAGCCGGACGAAGACCTCCCGCACCGCCTGCGACAGGCCCTCGTCGAGCGTGAAGCGGAGGCGTGACCAGTCGCAGGAGCAGCCGAGCGCTTTGAGCTGCTCGATGATCTCGGAGCCGTACTTCGCCTTCCACTCCCAGACGCGGGCCACGAAGGCCTCGCGGCCGAGCTCGTGGCGCGTTCGCCCTTCCCGCGCGAGCTCCTTCTCGACAACGTTCTGCGTCGCGATGCCGGCGTGGTCCGTCCCGGGGAACCAACACGCGGCGTCCCCCCTCATCCTTCGGTACCGGATGACGACGTCCTGGAGGGTGTTGTTCAGCGCGTGCCCCATATGGAGGCGACCGGTGATGTTCGGCGGGGGAATCACGATCGAGAACGGGACCCTCCCCGCGCTGGGCGCGGGTGGGCGGAAGTAGCCCTCCTCCTCCCAGAAGCGGTAGGTCTTTCCTTCGACTTCGGCAGGCAGGTAGCGCTTCGGCAGTTCCATGCGGCGGCCTCCCCGGGCGCGGCGATCTTAGCCGATCCGCGCGCGGGACGCTATTTCCAGAGCGCGATCCCTACGTCCAGCGCTCCAGGGCGAGGGTGTAGGCGTGAAGCTCCGACGGAGCGAAGAAGATCCCGAGTTCCCGGTCGGCTGACCCGAGAGAGTCCGAGCCGTGGACGAGGTTCATCGTCAGATCCAGCCCGAAGTCGCCGCGGATCGTCCCCGGGGCGGCCTTCTGCGGGTTGGTCGTCCCCATGAGGCCGCGCACGACCTCGACCGCGTTCTCACCCTCCACAGCGAGAGCGACGACCGGGGAGGCGGTGACGAAGGAAAGGAGGCCGGGAAAGAACGGCTTCTGCACGTGCTCCGCGTAGTGGCGGCGGGCCAGGGCCTCGTCGACACGAAGCATCTTCAGGCCGACGATCTTGAGTCCCTTCCCCTCCAAGCGCGAAAGGACCGTCCCCACGAGGCCTCGCTGCACGGCATCCGGCTTGCACAGGACGAGCGTCCGTTCGATCCCCATCGACGTTCCCTCCTACGGCCGGCGGGTGTAGCGCCGCCCCTCCACCTCCTGGATCGCGCCCCGCATCTGGAGGAGGAAGAGCGTCGAAGCGGCCTCGGCCGGCGTGAGGCCGATGCCGGCAATGATATCGTCGATGTGGACCGGTTCAAGGCTGATCGCGTCCAGGACCCGCTGCTCGACCTGAGAGAGCGAGGGAGGACTTGAGCGGTCGCTCCCCAGCGAGTGCGGCGCGAGCACGGCGAGGTCCGGGAACTCGGACAGGATCTCCGCGGCCGACGTCACCAGGACCGCGCCGTCGCGAATCAAACGGTTCGTCCCCGCACTTCCGGCGCTCGTCACGTTCCCTGGGACAGCGAGCACCTCCCGCCCCTGGTCGAGGGCGGCGCGGGCGGTCAAGAGGGCCCCACTTCGCTCCGGGGCCTCCACGACGATGACCCCGCGGCAGAGGCCCGCGAGGACGACGTTCCGGGCGGGGAAGGTCCACTTCGCGGGCTCTAGGTCGAGGGGAAAGGGACTGAGCAGGGTCCCCCGTTCGGCGATCTCCTCGAACAGCGCCCAGTTCTCGGCCGGGTACGGGTGGAGGAACCCGGAGCCTAGAACAGCGACCGTGAGTCCGCCGACCGAGAGGGCGCCACGGTGGGCGGCGGCGTCGATTCCGACGGCCAGACCGCTCACGATGATAAGGCCGCACCCGGCGAGGCCCGCGGCGAGCCTCTCGGCCACGCTCCGGCCGTAGCGGCTGCTTCGCCTCGTGCCGACGATCCCGAGCGCGCGCCGGGTGTCCACCTGCACCCGCCCCTTCACGTACAGGACCGCCGGAGGGTACGGGAGCGCGCGAAGGAGCGGAGGATACTCCGGGTCGAGGAGGGTGACGGCGCGCGCCTGAAGGCGCTCGCCGCGGTGGAGCTCCTGGTCCAAGGCCTCGTCGCTCCGGCCGGCGGCAATCGCCTCCGCGGCCGGCGCGACCTCCGGGATCGAGCGCAGGTCCGCCACGGACGCCCGCCAGATCGCTTCCGGTGACGGGAAGTGGTCGAGGAGGGCGATCATCCGGCGCGGTGTCACTTCGCTGATCCGGTGGAGGCCGATGAGGTACTCCTGCGGCGTCCTCGACATGTCAGCCCTTCGGCTCCGATCCCCGCCCGGCCTGAACGTGCCATCGCGCAGCGGGGGAGGCCGGGCGAGACCAGACCGCAACGCCAAGGGCGTACAGAGCGAACCCGGCAAGCCACGTGCCAAACCAGGACGAAGCGGAGAGGGTCGAGCCCGGAAGCCGGGCCATCGCGCCGACGACGTCGCGAAGGCCGAGGAGGAGAAGACCGAAGACTGCCCCGGCGGGGGGAAGAAGGGGCGTCCAGGCAAGGAGCAGGGCCACTGCACCGGCCCACATCGCGACGCTCGAGAGGGGAACCGCCACGAGATTCGCCAGCACGCCGAGCGGGTAGACGACGCTGAGACGCGCAGCGGTGATCGGAGCCGTTCCCGCCTGCGCAGCGAGAGAGACGAGGGCGACGTCCCGCAGGTAGTCACTCGCCCGGCGGAGGAGCGGCCGCGGCGCGCTCTTCGTCTCCCTGGGCAGGACGAGCAGGGCGAGGATCCCCGCCGTCGCCCCGAAGCTGAGCTGGAAGCCAAGATCGGACAAGGCCGAAGGCCAGACCACGAGAACCACGAGCGCCGCAGCGGCGAGTCCGTGGTGCGGCCGGACGGAGCGCCGGAGCACGATCCCCAGATCCCCAAGAGCGCTCCCCAGGGCGATGAAACCAAAGAGAAGGGCGGCCCGGACAAGACTCACCGGCCAGCCCACGATCCACAGGACGGCGAGGACGGGGGCCGCCGCGAGGGGATAGGCAAGCACAGGACGGAGACCGGCCGCGCGGAGGAGAACCCACACTCCCGCGAGGAGGATCGTGAGGTGCATCCCGGAGACGGCGAGAAGATGGAAAAGGCCCGTCCGGCGGAAGGCGTCCTCCACCTCCTGGGTGATCCCGCGGGTCTCTCCGAACAGGAGACCCCTTGCGAGGCCCCAGGCGGAGGAGGGGACGGATCGCTCCAAGCGGCGAAGGAGCCCCTGTCGGAGCCGATCCCCGGCGCGGAGGAGCAGGTTCCCCGCAGCGCCAAGGTACTCGACGGAGCCGGGTGCGGCGCGAACCGTGAAGACAGCGAACACCCCTTGCCTCGCGAGGTGAGCCCGGTAGTCGAAGCCCAGGCTCCGCGACGGAACCACCGCTCTGCCGAGGAGGCACAGGCGGTCTCCGTAGTGGATCTCCTCCCGCTCCTCCTCGCTTCCGAGGTACGTCACCCGCAGCTTCGCCGGGAGAGACGCCGGCCGCAGGAGGAAAACCGTCCGGTCAACCGTCATCTCGGGGTAGGAGCCGACGGTGCCCGTGACTTGCGTCAGGCTCGGAACGAGGCGGTAGAGGCGCTCCAGCGGACGCTCCACGGCCTGGTAGCGAAGGGATCCGAGCAGGACGACCGACAGGAGGAGGCCGGCGAGCGCGCGAGGCCAGCGGAGAGAGAGAAGAATCGAGACAACGCCGCTCCCCGCAGCTAACGCGAAGAGAAGGAGGGAGGGGAAGACGCTCGGCCACCCCGCGGCCAAGGCGGCTCCCGCGGCGAACGCCCCGACGAGCGACCACAGCGAGTAGCGCAGCACATGATGAAGGATACGAGAGACACGCCGGAGATTGCCAGTCCTCTGCCTGAAGCGCTATAATGCGTCGGTTCTTTGACATGGGGGTGAACGGCTTCGACGGGGATACCGAAGCGAGGCTGCAAGCGGAGCTCTTGCCGTCTCCGAAAACCGGCAAGGAAAACAACAAGTGCGGACTACGCATTTGCAGCTCCTAGCCTAAACTAGGCTGGGACGTTGACCGGGGCTCCCCCGCCCGCCCCGAGTCAGCGCCGATGCGGCGGGTCTATCGCGCTCCGCGCCTTCTGGTGCGCGGTGAACCTCTGAAGGCTAGGGAAGCGTCATCCCGGCTGCGGGAGGGCGCCGACCGAAGGCAAATCGCAGCGCTAAGCTTGTAGACGCCGAGGGGAGGTCTCTCCGGACGCGGGTTCGACTCCCGCCACCTCCACCAGACACGACCGATTGTAGAACCGAGGAGGAAAGCTCCTCGGTTCTGCATTTCTCGATCGGCAAGCGATACTCGATGTTGATTCCTCCGTTGTGGACGTCGATTCTCTCGATCAGTCCGGCCAGAAAGGCCTTCCTCTCTTTGAACGAGCCGATCCGGAGTGTCTCCCTGAGCTTTGGGGTGCGGGGAAGAACACTCTCAAGAGAAACCCTCGCAGCTTGCTGTGCTTGGTGCCGCTCGTTCACTCACAACGTCAAGTTCGTCGTTCACCAGCTTCGTGGGCAGCTTCAGATTCCAGAGTTCTGTTCTCGGGCGGTGCGGGGGTGGCTGGAGCGGTTGGGGGCAGGGCCGCTGTTCATCGAGCCGGGGAGTCCCTGGGAGAACGGGTACAACGAGAGCTTCAACGGCAAGCTGCGCGACGAACGGTTGGACAGAGAGATCTTCTACACGCTCGAGGAGGCGAAGGTGCTGATCGAGGACTGGCGACGAGAGCACAACACGGAGCGCCCCCACAGCAGTCTGGGCTACTGGCCCCCTGCACCGGAGGCGTTGGTATCCGCCGCCCAGGGAGGGTTAGACTTGACTAGCCTGGAAAGTGGACCGTTCACCGGGGGCGGGTCATCTCCCCGGGGGCAGCTCGCCGGTACCGTGGCCTCACCGCGCGCACCAACTCCTCGACCGCCGCGTTCGTCATCGGTTCCCCCTTCCCTTCGGTAACCCAACCTACGAGGAACCGATCCCCCGCTCGGTAACACTTTCAGTGAGGCAATTCGGATGCTTGACGTCCTGACAATCGCTTGGTATACTGGTAGTACCAGCGCACCAGAAGAGAGAGAGCTTACCGCAGTTATTGCTGGCAGGTTAGCCTCTCCACGGGAGGGGCGGGACGCGGAGTGACTTCGGGTGGGTGATACCTTGCCGCTCTCGACAGAGAAACGAAAGTGGAAGACCACGACGCACGCAATTCGTTGCGAAGGGCTCGAGGGAAGTGCGGGATCAGTACAGAATGGATCTGGGAGAGAAGCGTGCTCTCAGGGGCTCCGAG
>Ga0315274_10000385_pt1 | contig 69013 bp, 60 predicted proteins | sample YL17G02_20_MG_FD_203700 | JGI IMG/M metagenome (GOLD analysis project Ga0315274, IMG submission 203700) | Sediment microbial communities from Yellowstone Lake, YNP, Wyoming, USA - YL17G02_20 | ecosystem: Environmental > Aquatic > Freshwater > Lake > Sediment | place: USA: Wyoming | collected... | reverse complement strand
CGATCACCCGATCCGCATACCTCTCCGCCCCGGCCCCGTGGGTCACGACGATCACCGTCCCACCAGCGCGCTGGAAGGCCCGGAGCTGATCGAAGACCCCGGTCGCACTCTCGGGATCCAAATTGCCCGTCGGTTCGTCCGCCAGGATGAGCTTCGGCTGGTTGAGCAAGGCGCGCGCGATCGCGGTGCGTTGTCGTTCGCCCGTGCTCAGCGCGGCGGGCTTATGATGCTCGCGAGGTCCCAGGCCGAGCTGCGCCAGCAAGGCCCGGGTTCGTTCCCGGTCGGGCTTGTTCCCCGCCGGGGCGGCGGCCAGCCACACGTTTTCCAAAACGTTCAGATACGGCACCAGGTGGAACATCTGGAAAACAAAACCGATCGTCTCCGCGCGAAACCGGGCGCGTCCCCGGCTGCTCAACGCGTAGGGATCCTGACCGTCCACGGTGACGCGACCCGACGTGGGACTCAACATGCCACCCGCCGTCAGCAAAAGCGTGGTTTTGCCGCAGCCGCTGGGGCCGCGAATCACGACGAACTCGCCTGGCTTCACTTCCAGGCTCAGCCGGTCCAGGCCTTTGACCGCGCCCTGGCGGGTCGGGTAGATCTTGCTGACGTCCTCGAATCGAACCATTGGCCTATTCCTCCCGCAAGGTAACCGCTGGATCCTGGGCGACGGCAAGCATGGCCGGGATAAAGCTCGCCAGCGCCGCGAAGGCGGGAGCGGCCACCAAAGCCCAAAGCAACAAGGCCGGCTCCGCTTTGAGCCACCGGGCGGTCACTTTGAAAATCTCCGGCCCGTAAGACAGCGCGAGCGCGGAGCCAAGGGCGTAACCGCACACGGCGGCCAGGATCCCGAGCACGAGTGGCTTCGCCAGAAACAGCGCGGCGATCCGGCCCGACCCGTAACCCAGGGCGCGCAGGACCCCGATCTCCAGCTTGCGTTCGCGCACGTTAAGGATCGCCAGCACACCGACCCACGCGGCGCAAACCACCAGGAGAAACGGCGTGATGAACGCGAGATACTTCTCGACCATCTGGCGCTGTCGGGCCCGGGCGTCGGCGATGCTGCGCAGTTGGATGACCTTCGCCTCCGGCAACGCCTTGGCGAGTTCGGCGCGCAAAACCTTCAGCGGGTCCTGGTCGGCAGTAAGGCAGAGGCAGTCGATGGCCTTGATCTCATTGATGCGTCCTTCACGATTCAACACGCGTTGCACGTCCGCCAGCAGGCCAAATACCCGAACGTCGTCGTCGGTGCCGCTCTCAGCCAGACCCCGGGCCACCGTGAAGCGTTTGCCCGCCAACTCGAGGGTGTCCCCCTTTTTCAAGCCGAGCCGCTGCGCGGTCTGGTAACCGACATGGACCGACCCCGCTTTGATGGCGAACCCCATGGGTTGCTGCTTCTGTGCCGGGGCGGTGATGGCGGGTGCCAGCCCGGTCAGGATCACCTCCTTGCCTTGCAGCGGGAACTTCGCCTGCAACGAAGCCACGAGGTGATTGTAGGCCAGAAAGACATTCTCGTATTGCGCCAAGCGATGAATCGTCTCCTCCGGCATCGTCTGATCGGAGAAGCCGACGGTCCAGAAATAGTCCATGTCGGTGGTCTTGGGGATAATGCGCAGGTTAAAGCCGAGGTCGCGGGTGACGCGCGTGGTCTCGCGCCGCGAAGCCTCCGCGGTAGTGAAATAGGCCACGAACAGCGCGACGGCAGTTGCCAGCGCCACGGTGCTGAGCAAGGAATTCAGCTTCCGGTGGGCCAGTTCTTTCAGCACAAGCCGTAATACGGACATCGGCCGGTATCTTTACCCGGGTCTCAACGGATTGGCCACAACTTGTTGCGCCCTTTGTCGCGTCGGCACGCGTCGCAACCTCGAAACCGCCCCGGTCCCTCCAAAACCCACGAGGCCGCTCTGGGCGCAAAGCTACAGCTTGCCGTGGAACTGGTCAATCTCACGCGCAGGCTGAACGTTGATGGTTTTCGAGGATGGCGCTCTCAAATCCCGGGTTGAATGAGTTCCGCCGCAAGGTATCTTGCCGCATGAAACCGAACACTCAACAGACTGACATTCACCCCGTTTTCAAAGGGCCAGTAAAACACAAGCCTAGCGGAGATCTCGGGGTCATTGTCGCGTGGGATTGCGACGAACGAGAGTGGATAACAAGCCTCACCATGCGAGTCGCCGGTGGATCCGAAAGAACGGGGTCCATCACGGACTTCGAGGAGTTGATGGGCGACGAGCGCCGGCGATCGTCTGAAACAGGTTTTGTATCGACCTCACTGCCGCACTGCTGCACTCGGGTGTTGAGTGCTTGGCGTTTAGCTGCGAAACTCACCGCGTTGGCCTTGAAAGCCAGGCTATGACAAGCACCTTTTAGGACCGGCGCTTTCGGCAGCTCCAGATGTGGGTAGCGAAAGCAAAAGATCAATTCCGCACGCTTGCCGCCGAGGAATTCCGCACCCTCGACACGTTCGAGAGCGATCTTGGCCGCGCAGAGCAGTCAGTTGGCCGCGAACTTGAGGCGAGAGCTTCGTACTATTCCCCGCTGGATTGGCTCCTCTTCCTGCGATGCGCCCCATCCCAACGACTGCTTGCGGGCTTGGACCCAACGTGGGAAACCTCGCACCACGCAGAGTACTTCACGGGGCTATCCTGCAAGGAAGACTCTGATTGTCAACCGGTCTTTCTGCTCCCATCTTCGTTGTCGAACTTGCCGCGCAACGGATGCGCGGCTGGGAAGCAGACGGCCCACTGTTCCGCAAGCTCCTCAATCAGAATCAGGACATCCCCGCTGAGGCGTCCCGCATCGCCTTCGGAAAGCACAAGGGGCGGTTGTTCCGGGAAGCCCGCAAGGATGCGGAACTGCGTCGCTGGCTCGATTGGCTCGCCAGTTCGTCGAATCCTCGAACCGCCAGGATGGGCCGGTGGTATCTAGGTAAACTGGAATCCGAGCCGGAAGCGCAAGCCGACAAGGATTATGAAGAGACGGCGACCGCCGTCGCGCAGAAGAAGCAACTCACTGCCGAGGAGGAAGCCGAGTTGACGCGGCTGTGGAAGAAGCTGGTGAAGCTGTATCACCCCGACCGTTTCGCCAACCAACCCGACAAACTCGAAACCTACGTGAAGCTGACCAGCGCCATCAATCGCGCCAAGGACAGCGGCGACATCGCCACGCTACGGGAAATCGCGGAAGACCCGCACGGCTTCATCCTCCGCCAGGGCTGGGCGAGTCTGGACTTCAGCGAGGAGTCGGAACTGATGCAATTACGGCGCTTGCACGAGACCCTACAACTGGAGATCATCGCCGTCCTCGAATCGCTGAACCGGCTGAAGGAGAGTCCCGACTACGAGCTTTGCCGACTCAGCGAGAACAAGCCCGGCCTCTTGGACGACCTCGCAGTCGAGCGGGCGAGACTGCTCGATCAAGAAACCACGGAACTGGAAGAAGAGGCTAACCGGCTCGCGGAGGAGATTACAGAGTTGTCCGGGCAGCCTCCGGGCCGAATCACTTAGCCCGTGACTTGGAGCGGCACGTCCGATGGCTCACGGCGCTTGCGTTCACCGCCACCGCTTTTGCCGGCCCGTTGGTCTGGTCGAGTTGGTGCTTGGGGGCGCGCATCCGGTCGCGCAGCAGGCCGGCTTCACCGCAAGCCTCAAGCTGCGTGCAACTGGCGCTTCAGCGGCACGAAGCGAATCTCGACTCGGCTTTGCAGCGCCGCAGCGATGCGCCGCAACATGGAGATCGAATGGCCCTCGTAGTCGGCATCCTCCAAGCGGCTGATGACCGATGGCGTGGTGCCGATCAGCTTAGCGGCTTGCGCCTGCGTCAGCCCGGCTTGCATGCGCAGTTCGTAAATCTGCCGGGCCACGTCGGCGTTGGCTCGCTCCTCCTCGAGCGCGGCCAGCCGGCCAGGGCGTCCCGCGTAATAGCGGCGGTGGAGGATCTCAACGGCGTCGGTGGTGGATTTGCGTTTCGGTGTCATGGTTCGAAGTCTCCGTAGGTGTGCTTCTGTGGCTCCGCCTCGAACTTCTGCTTTCGCGCGATAGCCCCCTCAATGTCCTTCGGTGTCGCGCGCCTTGTCCGGGATGGTATCAAGCCAATCCAACACCGGCACGCTGCCGTCGTCTTCGCGGTAGAGAATCGTTTTTGTTCCGGGCATCGCTGCGCCGTCATGTTCGCAACATTGCGAAAGATGTCAAACTGTCAAATGGGCGCTGGCGCTGCGCGGATGGGAGGCAGGCCAGACGCACGACCCTGCTTTGCGGAGCGCTTCCTGCCTTCTGGAGGAAGCTGGTCATACTCTATTACCCCGACCTTTTCGCCAACCAACCCGACAAACTCGAAACCTGCGCGAAGCTGACCAGCGCCATCAATCGCCCGTCCAAAGCGGCGGGCCGGTCCCGCGTCGTTCCTTCAGGGGATGCTGAGGATGACGGCAGGCCGCGCTTTCGCCGCTATGCCCAAGTCCACCTGCCAGACTTCACCGCGCTGGGCGTCGAGCATGGGCTGCTTCCTCTTTGTCGTAGGCCAGGAACGCATCTTCGGCAGACGCGATCAAATCGGTTTCCGTCACCACACCGTAGGAGTCGTCGTAGAGGATCGCATTGCCGCGTTGGCGGTACTGTTGATGGAGAGCCTGCTCGACTCGCAGCAGCTCTTCCGTGCTCAACTGCGGCAGCGCCGCTTCGATTTCGGCGACCGTGCTCATGCCAGAAAGCTAACCGCTTGGGGATGCAGCGTCAACGTCGCTTCTTTCTCTTGCCATAGACTACGCAAAGAGGCCGCCCAGGGCGTTCACGGCCGCCTGGGGCGCATTGGAGGTTGAAATTCCTTCAGTCGCCCGCGAAAGTGCCGACGGGATGAGCGACCAAGCTGACCAGACCGTAATGTCGAAGGCGCCTGCTGCCGACGACACGGCAGCGACGCTGCATACCATCGGCTACGGTGCGCGCTCGCTCGAGGAACTCATCGCCACGCTCCAAGCGCAGCACCTCGAGTTCCTCCTGGACGTGCGCACCGCACCCTACTCGAAGTTCAAGCCGGAGTTCTCCCGCGAGCCACTCCAAGCGGCGCTCGAGGCGCGCGGTATCCACTACGTCTTTCTGGGCGACACGCTCGGCGGCCAGCCGCGCGATCCGGAATGCTACACCGACGGCAAGGTGGATTACACGAAGGTGCGGCAGCAGCCGTTCTTCCAGTCCGGTCTCGAGCGGCTCCGCAAGGCGCACGAGCAACGCGTGCGCGCCGTGCTGATGTGCAGCGAAGGCCGGCCCGAGCAATGCCACCGCAGCAAGCTGATCGGCGAGGCGCTCGCCGCCGCCGGCATCCCGGTCCGCCACATCGACGAGAATGGACAAGTGCTCACGCAAGCTCAGGTGATGGACCGGCTCACGGGCGGACAACTCGATCTCTTCGGCGGTCCGGCACTGACTTCGCGCAAGCGTTACGGGCCGGGCAGTGCCGAAGACCCCGAACATGCACACTGACGATCCGACATCTGCGTGGCCGCCGTCGCGGACCGCCTTCGCACGGGCGGACAACCTTTTGTCCCGTATGGGACAAAAGGTTGTAGCAGATGGTTCGGAGCGAGGGAAGGGAACCAATGCAGCGCCAGGTAAGCCCAGACTCGTCACCCTCGGCGTTTACGGCGCGACGGAAACGGGCTTTTTCGCGGCGTTGCGAGCGGCGGGCGTGGACACGTTTTGCGATCTGCGCCGGCGCCGCGGCGTGCGCGGTTCAGCCTACGCCTTCGCCAACCGGCGGCGTCTTGAGGCACGGCTCGCCGAGTTGGGCATCCGATATCTGCACTGCAAGGCACTCGCGCCAAGTCAGGCGTTGCGCGAGCGTCAGAAGGCCGCGGACCAGGCCGCACGCACCCCCAAGCGCCGGCGCGCGGAACTGAGCGGGCTTTTCATCGCCGGGTACGGCGAGGAATGTCTGCGCGATTTTGACAGCCGGGAATTCATGGCGCAACTGGGCGGCGAGACGCGCGTGGTGGCGCTGTTTTGCGTCGAACGCACTCCGGCGGCCTGCCATCGCTCGCTCGTTGCCGAACGGCTCCAGCGCGACCTCGGCCTGGAGGTCGCGCACCTGACGCCGGACTGAGGCTGCCATGCGTGTTTTGATCGTGGCCAAGACGCGGCGCGGCCAGGGCGCCTGTGTGGGCGGCCTCACGCAGGAGGGCAACAGCGTGCGGTTGGTCGCGGCGGACGCCGACCGCAACGAGCACGCGGGCCTGGAATACAGCGTCGGCGAGGTCTGGGAGATCGAGTGTTCGCCTGACCCGCGGATCATCCGGCCGCACGTTGAGAACATCATTGTCCGCTCGGCGCGGCGGCTGAAGCGGGTGGACCGGATTGAGGCCATCATCCGCCGGTTCATGCCGCCGGTCTCGGGCGGGCCGGAGGGGCTGTTCGACGGCCGGCTGCAACACCTTCCCTCCGGCGCGCTGTTCATCGGTGAACGAACCGGTCTGCCCTCGCGCAGCACGATGTTCTGGGTGCCCGACCAGCCGTTGCGGCGGGACGTCGAGGCCAAACGTATCCGCTACCGCTACCCCACGCCCGACGGCGGCCGGCTGCTGACATTCGTCGGGTTTCAGGAGCCGGTGGAAGTGATTCCTGCCGGCACGCTGCTGCGCGTTTCCCTGGCGCACTGGTGGCGGCCCAAGGACAAGCCTGAGGAGGAACTGCGCTGCCACGTGCAGTTGTCGGGCTGGTTTCCGCCCGAAGCTTCGTGCCCCTCCTCGCCCCCGCTCCTGGACACCCCGCTTGCTCAACCGGAGACCCAGGGCCTGCGCGCGTCGCCCGCCGCCGATCTGATCCGCGCCCGCCAGGTGCTCAAGCAGACGTTCGGGTACGCGGAGTTCCTGCCGTTGCAGGCAGACGTGGTTTGTCGCGTTCTCCAGCGCCAGGACACGCTGGTCATCATGCCGACGGGCGGCGGCAAATCGCTTTGTTATCAACTGCCCGCCTTGCTGCTGGACGGGCTGACGCTGGTGGTCTCGCCGCTGATTGCGTTGATGCAGGACCAGGTCAGTCAGCTTCGCGAGTTGGGCGTCGACGCCGGCTTTCTCAACAGCACGTTGTCGCACCACGAGTATGTGTCTGTGGCGAACCGGGTCCGGCATGGCGACGTGCGCATCCTTTACGTCGCGCCGGAGACGCTGCTGCGCCCGGAGACGCTCGTCCTGTTGGAGCAAAGCCGCCTGGCGTGCCTGGCGGTGGACGAGGCCCATTGCATCTCCGAATGGGGCCACGATTTTCGGCCGGAATACCGACAGATTCAGGAGGCCCGACGGCGTTATCCGCGGTCCGTTTGCCTGGCGCTGACCGCCACGGCCACGCCGCGCGTGCGCGAGGACATTGGTCGTTTGCTGGGCATCGAAGCCGCCGGCGTGTTTATGGCGAGCTTCAATCGTCCGAACTTGTTTCTCGCCGGCCAGCCGCGCCGCGACGGTCTGGGCCAGACGCTGGCGTTTCTGGAACAGCATCGGGGCCGGTCAGGCATCGTGTATTGCAGCACGAGAAAGCAGGTGGATGCGCTCGCGGCCGAACTGGGCGAGCGCGGCTGGCCGGCGTTGGCGTACCACGCGGGACTGGAGGATGACGTGCGCTGGCGCCACCAGGACCAGTTCATCCGCGACGACGCGACGGTGATGGTGGCCACGGTCGCGTTCGGCCTGGGCATTAACAAGTCCAACGTCCGCTTCGTGCTTCACTACAACCTGCCGCGGGACCTGGAGAGCTACTACCAGGAGGTCGGGCGGGCCGGACGCGACGGGCTGCCTGCCGACTGCCTGCTGCTGCACAGCCGCGCCGATGCCATCACTATCCGCCGCTTCATTGACGACGGCGCCGAGTCCGAACGGGCGGGACGTCAGGCGCGGCTGGAAGCGATGATTCGCTACGCCGAGACGGCTGGCTGTCGGCGCGGGCCGCTGCTGGGGTACTTCGGAGAGGCGCGCGAGCAGGCCTGCGGTCGGTGCGACAACTGCCGCGCGGGCGAGCGGCCGGTGGCCTGGAAGGACGTGAGCGTGGCGGCGCAGCAGTTTCTTTCCTGCGTGCGGCGCACGGGCGAGGTGTTTGGCACGGCGCACATTATTGACGTGCTGCGCGGCTCGCGGTCCCAGCGCGTGATCGAGCGCGGCCACGACCGCCTGTCTTTGCATGGCATTGGCGCCGGGTTCACGAAGGACGAGTGGCGTGAACTGGCGCGGCAGTTCATCGAGCAGGGCCTGGTGGAACAAGACCTCCAATTCGGCGGGCTGCGCCTCGCGGCGAAGGCGCGCTCGGTTCTGAACGGCGAAAATGTCCTGGTGCGGCTGCCGGCAATGACGGCGGTGTTGCCACCGACCGACACGGCGCCGATAGCGCATGACAGCGACCTGTTCGAACGGTTGCGCACACTCCGCCGCGGACTCGCCGAACGCGCGGGGGTGCCGGCCTACATCATTTTCTCCGATCGCGCCCTGGTGGAGATGGCCACGCGGTTCCCGCGGAACGCGGAGCAGTTCCTGGCCATCCATGGTGTGGGTGAGGCCAAGCTGGCGAAGTACGGCGAGACTTTCCTGAAAGTCATCCGCGACCACTGTGCCGCGCGCAGCGTGCCGCCGCCCGCCGCCACCGAGGCCGCCGAGGCGGAGCCGACGCGCTGGCTCACTGCCCGCCGCCGCTTTGAGGAGATCGGCGAAGCCTTCGCCGTCGGCGCGACTCTGGACGAACTCGCGTCGCGCTTCGGGATCAAGTCCGGGACGGTGCTCCAGAATCTCGCGAGCTTCGTTGAGTCAGGGGGGCGCCTGGACGCGGGCCGGCTGTTGAGCTGTTCGCACCTGAGCCCTGCGGAGCGGGAGCGGGTATTGGCCGCCTTCGAGCGGCACGGCCTGGAGCGGTTGGCGCCGGTTCGAGACGCGGTTGGCGGGACGGTGTCTTACGAGGAACTGCACCTGCTGCGGCTGTCCTTGAGGTGCCGGCCGGGGGTCGGTGGAGACGGGCGTTAGCTGCGCTGCGCTGGGCGTGATCAGGCCCGGAGTGGTAACGCGGGTTAAGCGGCCTGCGTTTCCCCGCCGGTCGCCACCCTGGTCCCGGCTTCCTCGGAGCTAAGCCGCCCATCCCGGAGCAGAAAAATCCGGTCCGCCAGCTTGCGGGCGTCGGCCAGACTGTGGGTGACATGGAGGATGGTGACGCCGGTATGTCGGCGCACGGTTTGCAGCACTTCGCACATCTCCGCGCGGGTGTCTTCGTCCAGCGCGCTGAGCGGTTCGTCCAGGCAGAGGACGTGCGGGCGGTTCGCCAGGGCGCGTCCGAGCGCGACTCGCTGGGCTTCACCGCCGCTGAGCCCCTGGGGTCGTCGGGGCAACAACTGCTCCAGGCCAAGCATCGTCGCCAGTTCGTCAACCCGGCGCTCGATGTCAGTGGTCTTCCAGCGGCGAATCGTCAGCGCGAAGGCCAGGTGCTCGCGCACGGTCATGGTGGGGAACAGGGCACCATCTTGCGGCACATAGCCGATGCCGCGAGCGGCGGGTTTGACGCGGGTTACGTCGTGGCCCCCGAGCACGATCCGTCCCGCGACCGCCGGTTTGAGTCCGCAGACCGCTTCGAGGAGGGTGGTCTTGCCGCTTCCGGTTTTCCCCATCAGGAATCCGTGGTGGCCAGTGGGGATCACGAAAGAGATTCCGCTCAGGGCGAAACTGCCCGCCCGCACGGCCAGGTTATCCAGCGCAATCATGTCAAAGCGGGCGGCCCAGGGTTTCGGCCAATCCGTAGCACCGGATGATGACGAGCACCAGGACCGCCGCCATCACCATCAGCAGTGAAACCGCGACGGCGGCCTCGATATGCCCCACGCTCAGCTCCAGGAATACGCTGGTGGGCAGCACTTCGGTGCGCATCCGCGTGGCGCCCGAGAAGACCAGGATCGGGCCGAATTCGCCCAGTGCCCGCGCCCAGGCCAGGGTGGCGGCCGTGAGCAGACCGCGGCGCGCCTCGGGCAGAACGACCAGCCAGAAGGCCTGGCTGCGCCGGCAACCGAGGGTGAGGGCCACTTGTTCCTGGCGCGGGTTGATCTGGTCGAAGGTGGCCCGCAACGTGCGCACGGCAAAGGCACAGGCCACACTGAATTGGGCAAGGATGATGCTCGGGATCTCGTAAGTGACGGGCACGACCTTCTCGATCGCCTTGCCGAGCGGGGTCTGGAAGAGGATCAGCAGACTCAAGCCAATCACCAGCGGCGGCAGCACAATCGGTATGTCCAGGATCGCATCCAGCAGCGGCTTCCCCGGGAACCGCTGTCGGGCCATCAGATAACCGATCGGCACGGCGACCCATACCGAGAGGATCGCCGTCAGACTGCAGGAGAGGAGGCTAAGCTTGATGGCGTAGCGGATCTCGCGGCTTTGCAGGGCCTGCCAGAGATGCCTTGGCGCGGTGAACGAAGCGTCCGCGGCCAGCAGGCCCAGAATCAGCAGGACGTAAAGGCCGCCGATCAGGCCCATGCCCAGGTAGAACGGCGCGTCGCTGGGTGCGCGCTCCAGAGTTTTGGCCGGCGTCTGGGTCGCAGGTTGGGGCATGGTCAAGGCGCGTTGGTGTGCCAGTGAAACCCGAGCGATTCATAGCGTTGGCGGGAGGCGTCCGAGCAGATCGCCGCCCGCAGCCGCTCCATCAGGAGCCGGTGTTTGGAGTTCTTGCCGATCGCATACGGCTGGATGGCCTTCGCGGCAGCATGCTGGATCGGCACCACCGTCAGACGGTCGCGCACCTGCGAAGCGTTCACCTCATAAACGATCACGGCGTCGAGCGACCCGGTTCGCATCTGGTTGACCAGCAGGTCGGCGGTAGGGGTTTGGACCTTCAGGTTGGGTGTGACGCCTTCGAGCAGGCCCAGCTCCTTGAGTAACCGCTCGGTCAAGGCCCCCAGCGCGCTTTGCTCCGGATTCGCCACGCCGACCCGCAAGCCTGGCCGGGGCAGATCCGCCAACGAGCGAATTGCCAGCGGGTTTCCCTGGGCGACCACCAGCACCAGGTCGGTCTCTGAGACATTCAGCGGGTCCAGGAACAGGTCCCGCACCGGCGGCATGAAGGAAATGTCGCAGGCAAAATAGGCGTCCGGATGCTGCCCGGATTTCATCTGGGAAACCAGGATGCCGCAACCATTGAACACGCGGGTCACGCTGACCCCTTCGCGCTGTTCGAAGCGTTGGATGGTCTCCTCAATGGCCAGGCGGTTCACCCCGCCGCTGAACAGCACCGCCTCGGGCCGCTCGGCCCACGCATCGCCTGCAACCGGCTGATAGCCCAAGCGGGAGAACTCCTGGAGTCCCTTGTCCGGCGCGCCGAGGTACCGGGCGAAGCGCAGCGCCGAGGTTGGCTGCTGACTGAAGCTCAGGACGCCAATGGAGATGTTCCCCTCGCCTGCGTTCAAAGCCGGGATGCGCACCATTTCCAACTCAGGATATTGGTTGACCGTGGCATCCCAGATGATGCCGGCGTCCACCGTGCCCAGCTTGATGTCGTTGGCAATGTCCGTCACCGTCGGTTTGAAGACATGCACCCGTTTCTCCAGGGCGTCCCATTGGCCCGATGGGCGCAGAAGTTCCCGCACGACGTTGCCGATCGCCGCGGCCTCCGGATTGGCCAGCGCCACTTCCACACGCAGGAGGTCTTCGAGGGAATGGATGCTTTTCGGATTACCCTTGCGAACGGCGATCACCGGCACCATGCGGGCCAGCGGGATGGTTTCCTCGATCAATCCGATGGTGTGGGCCATGCGCAGGTAACTGTCATCCGCCGCCAGGAACAGATCGCCCCGGCCCACGACCCGCAGGTTGCTCAGGAGCGCGCCTGAGCCGCCATATTGGATCTGGATCGGCGTGTCGCAAGTGCGCTCGTAGGCTCGCGCCGCGGCCTCGACGGGCGGTTTCAGCCCGGCGGCACAATAGATGACCAAGGGAGTTTTCGCGGATCGAGCCGGCGGGCCTCCGGGTTCCCACCACAGCAGGAAGACGAGCAGGAGCGCGGCCAGTCCGGAAACCACCAGCAACCGTCGCGCAGTCTTCATTCTGCCTCCAGAATAGGTGAAACGGCCGGGGAAGGAAAACAGTTTTGAGCGCGACGGCCCAGAAGCGCACGCGTGACTGCTGAGCGTCTCATGCCTGCTGTGTCGGCAGGGCGCCGCATACCGGGCAGGACGGATCGCGGCGAATCCGGACTTTGCGGAAGGTCATGTTGCGCAGGTCGCACACGAGCAGTTCATTGCGCAACGGGCGGCCAAACCCGGCGATCAGTTTGATCGCTTCCATGGCCGCCAGGCAACCGATGGCCCCGGACACCGCGCCGAACACGGGGAACTTCCGGGTCCAGGCCGGCGACATCCCGGGATGCAGGCACCGCAAGCATGGCGTGCTTGCCGGAACGATGGTCGTCAAGTGGGCCTCCAACTCATAGACGGCGCCTTCGATCATTGGCTTGCGCAGGCGCACGGCCTCACGGTTCATCAGGTGGCGTTCCTCGAATAGCGGGGCGCAGTCCATCACCACGTCCGCCTGCCGCACCAGGCGCTCCGCATTGGCTTCGGTGACGTTTTCAGCCACCGCCAGGATCTCGACGCGCGGATTCAGCTCCCGCAAACGCCGGGCCGCCGATTCCACCCGGGGTTTGCCAATCCAGTCGTGGGTCATCAGGAGCTGGCGGTTCAGGTCGCTGGGCCGCACGTTCCCGGCATGGGCCAACACCAGCCGGCCGATCCCGGCCGCGGCCAGTTCGTAGGCCACGACGCCCCCGACGCCGCCGCACCGGGAAATCAACACCGACGCCTTCCTCAATCGGCGTTGCCCCGCCTCGCCAAAGCCGGCCACTGGGAACTGCCAGTCATAGACCGCGCGCTCCTGTTCGGACAAAACCGGTTCGGCTCTGCAGGTCTTCATCATTGCGGGTTGATTTGGCGACTTGTCCGCGCCACTGACAAGCCCTTAGTTCCGTGGTCCAGCGTGCGGCTGTCCTCATTCGCTTTGGGGGTGCGTCGGTCTGGGCGTGTCCCAAGCGGGCGGTGACGCCCGCGCGGCGGTCCAAACGACAACTTCGGGATCGATGCGCTCCAGAGGGACTGCCGCGATAAGGCTTGCGAGCGTTGCCGATCTGCGGCAGGATCCAGCCTGTGCGGTTAGCCAATAGGAACACAGTTGATCGACCGCTTCAGGGGGAGGCTTAGCCTATGAACATCTCGCATTCGGCTCGCAGCTTATCGAGGAATCCATCGTGCCTGACCGTTCTCGGTCTCCTGGCGGCGTGGTGGCTTACGGATGTCGCCAGCCCCGGCTTGGCCGCCGCCGCCGCCGCCGCCAGTCAACCCGGCGAGAAACTGATCCAGAAAGTGCTGCAGCATGTCGGCAGCGCGCGCGGCCTTTGTGTCGTCGTCGGCGACACGAAATGCGAAGTGGCGCGCGAGTTGGCGCGCGCAAGCGAATTCCTGATCTATGTCCAGTTGTCCGACGCGAAGGATGTGGACGCGGCACGCCAGGTCGTGGACGCCGCGGGTCTGTACGGCACGCGTCTCTTCGTGGAACGTGGCGCCCCGAACCGATTGCACCTGGCGGACAATCTCGCTGATGCCCTGGTGGCGGTCGGCGAGGCCGCGGTCCCGGAAGCCGAAGCGCTGCGGGTGTTGCGTCCGCAGGGCAAGGCCTTTTTCGGGAAGAAGGAATTGGTCAAGCCGTTCCCCAAGGATGTGGACGATTGGAGTCATCCCTACCATGGGCCGGACAATAACCCGGCCTCGAAAGACCAGGTCGCCCGGAGTCCGTACCTGACGCAGTTTCTGGCGGATCCACGCTATGCGCCGCTCCCGCAGGTCGCCGTCGCTTCCGCCGGGCGCGTGTTCAAACTATTTGGGCACATCGCCTTCAAGGAACGGGAAGAGCCCTGGCTGAACACACTGGCGGCCTTCAACGGTTACAACGGCGCCTTCCTGTGGCGGCGGCCCATCACGCCCGGCCTCATGGTCCACCGCAATACGCTGGTGGCCACGCCCACGGCCGTTTATTACGGCGACGAGAAGTCGTGCAAGGTGATCGACGCGGCGACCGGCCAACTCAAAGACGAGATCGCGCCGCCGGAGGACGTGGCTGGCGAGACGTTCTGGAAGTGGTTGGCATTGGAGGGCGGCGCGCTGTACGCGCTGGTGGGCGAACAGGAACCACGCGACCCGATCATTCGCCTGCGCAGCACCAGCCATGGTTGGCCGTGGGATCCCCTGTCACCGGGCTTCAACCAGCCGGAGAATCCCTGGGGCTACGGGCGCACGGTGCTGGCCATCGACCCGAAGACCAAGAATGTCTTGTGGCGTCATCAGGAGACCGAGGCCGTTGACAGCCGGGCCCTGTGCCTGAATAGCGGCCGCCTGTTCCTGTTCCGTCCGGGCGCCTTCCTGGCTTGCCTCGACACCAGGACGGGCAAGGAGCTGTGGCGGAAGACCCAGGCCAACGCGCCGGGCTTGTTTGCCGCGCTAGGCCCCGGCTTGAATCGCCAGGACTGGCGGACCAACTGGCGCACCACGGTTTACGTGAAGTGCAGCGACAAGGTGTTGTACTTCGCGGGTCCTACCATCAGCAAGCTGCTCGCGGTTTCCGCCGAAGACGGCCGGGTGCTCTGGGAGCATCCGTACAACAACTATCAGTTGGTCCTGCAAGGCGATGGTCTCTACGCTTTGAGCGGGCAGATTGACAACGAGATCAGCCGCAAGTTTGACCCGCTGACGGGTAAAATCCTCGAAGAAGTCAAACTGGGGCGACGCGCCTGCACGCGGCCCACGGGCGCCATCGACGCCATCTTCTGTCGGGCCAACGGCGGATCGACGCGCTGGGACATGGCCAGCGACCAACCGCAGTTGGTCTCGCCCATGCGCGCCCAGTGCCAGGACGGTGTCACCATCGCCAACGGCCTGCTTTACTGGTGGCCCTCCGTGTGCGACTGCAATCTCACCCTCTACGGCATCACGTCCCTGGGGCCGGCCGGGGACTTCAACTTTGCCCAGTCGGCCAAAGACTCGGAACGCCTCGAGCCGGGCGAGCAGAAGGATGCGTCGATCGCCGACCTGCCCGAGTCCGCCGCAGACTGGCCCACTTTCCGGGCAAACAACACCGCCTCGGCGACGACCGACGCCGTGGTGCCCGACCGATGCCGCCGGTTGTGGCAGTTCGCTCCCCCCGTGGACATCACGCCAACGGCGCCGACCACCGCCGGCGGCATGGTGTTCCTGGGCGGTTCCGACGGCATCGTGCGCGCCTTGGATGCTGCAACCGGACGAGAGCAGTGGACCGCTTACACTGGCGGCAACGTTCGGTTCCCGCCGACGATCTGGAAGGGTCGCGCGTTGGTCGGTTCAGGTGACGGCTGGGTGTACGCCTTCGAGGCTAAGACCGGCCGGTTGTTATGGCGGTTCCGCGCCGCTCCGGTGGAACGTCGGATTCCCGTCTATGGGCAGTTGCTCTCCACCTGGCCGGCGGCCAGCGGGGTGCTCGTGCAGGATGGCGTCGCTTACGTGGCCGCGGGCATCGTCAACTACGACGGCACGCATGTTTATGCGCTCGACGCCGCCACCGGCCGCATCAAGTGGCAGAACAACTCTTCCGGTCACTTGGACTCGGCCGCCCTCGCTGGCGTCAGCGTCCAGGGGCACATGCTGATTCACGATGGCAAGCTGTGGCTGGCCGGCGGCAACGTTGTCTCGCCCGGCATCTACGACCTGGCGAACGGCAAGTGTCTGAACAATAGCGCTTCGGTACACCGCGTGGTTAACAACAACGTGCCGGCCTCGGAAAGCCCGCGCGGGTCGGAGTTGTACCTGATCGGCAACCGGGTGATGGTGAGCGGCCAGCCGTTCTACGCGCACCCCAAATACAAGGTCTATGATTCCTCCGTGCTCGACAAGACCTGGGTCGCGTCCCTCGGCGACCGTGACGTGACGTGGGTCAACAACTCGAAGGTGCTGGGTTACCAGCGGCTGCCGAACCAGGGCGTCGAACGGTTCCTCGCCGCCTGGGGCAAAACGCGGATCCAGGGGCTGGACCCGCTCTGGGAGGCGGACTGCAAAGAGAGCGCCGCCGTGGCGTTGACCAGGAACGCGCTCGTCGTCACCCGTCCGGCCGAGATCGCGGCCTTCAATCCCGAGAACGGCCGATCGCTCTGGGGTCAGATGCTGCCGGGGGCGCCGGTCCCCTGGGGCCTGGCCGTGGACCGCACCGGGCGAGCGATCGTGGCGTTGGAAGGCGGACAAGTGGTGTGCTATGGCGGCGGCGAGTTGAGCGCCGCCAGGTGAGCCCACCTGACGTATCCGTTGGCGACTCCCAAGACCCGCTGACCCGGCGGGGTCCCCCGAGACGCCGACGGTTTCACTGGATGACCGTGAACCTGGCCAGACTGAACTCAGCGATCCTGGTATGGGCTTGCCTCCAGCCCTGCCTGACGCTCGCTTGCCGCTACAATGTGCGCGACGCGGGCTTCGTGGACACCGAAACGGAACCTTACCGCCTCTACGGCATCATCCGCTCGAACACGCCGGCCGACTCCGTCGCCGCCCTCCAAGAGGTGTCGGCTGCGGAATTGCGCGACAGCAATATCAGTCTCGAGATTGTCAACGCCGATCGGCAGACCAACCACCCGGCCCTGCGCCATCTGCCGCCGGGACCGGCTGAGGCGTCCCTGATGGCGGTCTTGGTATCGCCCGACGGCCAGTCCCTGCCATGGTCGCTTTCACAACCCGGCCGGACGTTCCGCGACACGTTGACGCGAGCCCTCAAGGAGACCGTTTCGTCGCCCAAACGCGAGGCGATTCTGCGCACGGTCAGCCGGGCCTTCGGCGTGGTGCTCTTGATCGAAGGCGAACAGGCGGCGGAGAATGTCCGCGCCCGCAAAGCCATCGCCGGCGCCCTCGAGCAGATCCGCGCCCAGATGCAGTCGATGCCCAAGACCATCGCGGCACCGCCCGCGCTAATCGTGATTGAGGCCGCGAGTTACGCGCGCGAGCGGATCCTGCTCTGGAGCCTCGGTCTGGACACCGCACCGGCGAGTCAGCCCCGCGCGGCGGTGCTGTACGGGAGGGCCCGTTGGATGGGGCCCCTGATGAAGGGGGACGAAATCACCGAACGCAACCTCACGGGCATCCTCTCGATGATCGGTGCCGATTGCGAGTGCGGCCTCGACATCGCCTGGACGCGGGGGACGCGCTTGCCGGTGCGTTGGGATGAGAACCTTCATACTCAAGTCACCAAGGCGCTGGGCTTTGATCCGGAGAGTCCGCTGGTCAAGATCGAGGTGAGCCGGATCATCCGAAGACCCGGCTTGGCCAAGGCCGCTTCCCTCGGATACCAGGAGATGGCGCTCGATTCGGGGCCCGGTGCCAGCGCAGGCGAACCAACGGGGACGCGCAGATCGAACGGCGTTTCTGCAACCGTGGAACATGTCGGTCCGACCTCCCGCGCACCGGCCCTGGCCGAGAGTCCACCTCCGTGGCGACGGTCGCTTATCTTCCTGGCCGGCCTGGCGTTCCTGATCCTGGCCGCGGGACTGCTTATTCTCTTTCGGGCTGCGAGGACGAAGCGGCTAAAATGACCACCCTCGAGGTAAAGCGGGCCCGTTGATTGACCAGAACGGCGCGGTTTCCCTTGAGCCTGCCTCCACCGGTAGGGCGAGACTCCGTCGAGCCCTGACCCAGGTATTCTGTTGTCGCGGCTTCTTCTCGTCCGGCCACGTTCATGGTCTCGAGGCGTGGTCGAAGAACCATCGAAGTTCTCCGCGAACCAGGTCGGCGTAGCGGCGAACTGGCGTTCGCCGCCAACCTATCCAAACCACACAAACCTGCTGGTGGTGATCGACGCCGAAGGCAAGGCGAAGCAGGTTAGGACTGCCGCAGAATGGCAGCGCCGACGCGAGCACATCCTGGCCAGCATGGAGCAGGTGATGGGGCCGGTGCCGCTGCAGTGGCGAAGCCTGCCGCTGGACTTCGTTCCCACCCGAGGCCCGGCAGACCGCGTATGATTTCATCGACCAGGCGCTGAAACGTGAACCGCGATAATGGCTGGGGCCCGAAGCCCCAGCTCCCCAGGTCGGAACCGGCCAGCCGGCCGACTGGGTCGCCGCCGGCAACCCGGCGATCAGGCAACAGTTGACCACCGACGCCGGTCGCAGCGGCCGGCGTTGCGCGAAGCTTGAGTGTTGGGCTGGCGCATGCTTAGACTGCGCCATGAACCAGCGCCGAGTTCGAGTCTTCCGGTGGGTGTGCGTCGTGGGCATGGCCTTGGCTTGGCTGTGGGGGAGCAGCGGTGCCGCCGCCGCGAGCGCGCGGCCGCCCAACATCGTCATCATTTTCTGCGACGATCTCGCCTATGCGGACCTGGGGGTCTATGGCGCGAAGGATTGGTCCACGCCGTGTCTGGATCGCCTGGCGCACGAGGGCATCCGGTTCACCCGCTTTTACGCGGCCCAGCCAGTGTGCTCCGCATCACGCGCCGGGTTGCTCACGGGCTGTTATCCCAACCGCATCGGCATCGCGGGCGCGCTCGGGCCGAATTCGAAGGTGGGCATCAGCGGCAACGAGGTCACCCTGGCGGAGTTGGTGAAGCCGCGCGGCTATGCCACCGCGATCTTCGGCAAGTGGCACTTGGGCCGTCAGCCGCAATTCCTGCCGACCCATCATGGCTTTGATGAGTATTTCGGGCTGCCGTACTCGAACGACATGTGGCCCAAGCATCCGGAGGCCAAGCCCGGCACGTACCCGCCGTTGCCGCTGATGGAAGGCGACCAAGTCGTCCAGACCATGCCCGACCAGACGCAGTTCACCACTTGGTACACGGAGCGCGCCGTGCAGTTCATCGCCCAAAACCGGGACCGGCCGTTCTTCCTGTACCTGGCCCACAGCATGCCGCACGTGCCACTGCACGTGAGTGACAAGTTCAAAGGCAAGTCCCGGCAGGGGCTCTATGGCGATGTCATCATGGAAATCGACTGGTCCGTCGGTAAAATCCTGGCGGCGCTCAAGCAACACAGATTGGACCGGCGCACTTTGGTGGTGTTCACGTCCGACAACGGTCCTTGGCTCTCGTACGGCAATCATGCCGGGTCAGCCGGACCGTTGCGCGAGGGGAAAGGCACCTGCTGGGAAGGGGGCGTGCGCGAACCTTTCGTGGCGCGCTGGCCAGGCAAGATCCCCGCCGGGCGCGTGTGCCGTGAGCCCGCCATGACGATCGACCTCTTGCCCACGATCGCAAGACTCACGCGCGCGGACCTTCCCCGGCACAAGATCGACGGGCTGGACATTTGGCCGCTGCTGTCCGGCGATCCGAAGGCGAAAAATCCGCATGAAGCTTACTACTTTTATTACGAGGACAATCAACTCCAGGCCGTCATGAGCGGACGTTGGAAACTGATGCTGCCGCATACTTACCGCACGCTCGAAGGCCAGCCCGCCGGCCGCGATGGCACGCCCACGAAATATGTTTCACGCAAGATCGAGAGACCCGAGCTCTACGACTTGGAGGCCGACATCGGCGAGCAGCAGGATGTGGCAGCCGGGCATCCTGACGTCGTGAAGCGTCTGGAAGCGCTGGCCGACAAGGCCCGCGACGACCTGGGCGACTCGCTGGTCAAACGGGTGGGCCAGGGCGTGCGCGAACCGGGTCGAGTACTCGCCGGGGCGCAATGATGGCGCACGCCCCATGAACCGTTTTTGACTCTCGGTAGGGCGAGACTCCGTCGAGCCCTGGAATCACGTCCGGGCAAGGAAATCAGGGCTCGACGGAGTCTCGCCCTACCGGTGGAGGCAGGTTCATGGAAGGGCAGTAAGCGGTGTGGCGGAAGGGACTACGGATAGACGGCCCCGGAACGCAAAGCGCTGCTATGCTCGATCATCCAGCCGTCATTGATGCTGTCCGGGTGTTCATCCACAAAGACCCAGAGCATCGAGGGTGAAGGCTCGACGATGTCGGTCATCTTGTCGTATTTGCGCCAGGCCGGATACCAGGTGGAGCCGGCGTCGCCAGTTTCGGCATTGCCTGTCATCGGCGTTTGTGGCTGAGTTGGGCATTCAAGCAATGAACGCACGATTTCTCACGGCTGGTGTCGGCTGTTTTCTCTCCGTCGCGGTGCTGGCCGAACCGCGCGTCCGACCGGCGGAATGGGCGCAGCCGGTGGTGGACACGGTGCTCCACAATTTCTACCAGGTGTCGCCGGACCTTTTTCGAGCCGAACAGCCCGGCGCCAAATGTGCTCAAGACCTGAGGATCATGGGCGTTCGTACGATTGTCTGCCTGCGGAAATACCATGACGACGCTTCGTTGGAGGGTTTGGGAGACTTCCACGTGGTTCGCGTGTCGATGGCGGCCGGGAGCGTCAAGCGCGCGGAAGTTCTACAGGCGCTCCATGCCATCCGTGAAGCGCCGCAGCCGGTCCTGGTGCATTGTTGGCATGGCAGCGACCGGACGGGGGTGGTCGTGGCCGCCTATCGGATTGTGTTGCAGGGTTGGAGCAATGACCGGGCGATTGACGAGCTTAAGAACGGAGGCTTTGGGTATCACGCGAAGACGTATGGCAACCTGGTGTCGCTGTTGAAAGCCATCGATGCCGGGGAATGGCGGAAGGAATTGGGCGTTCAGTAGGCTGCGGAGGCTATGGCACCCGCTTGACGCAGCGAAAGCCGTAACTGTCGGACCCGAAACACGCGTCGGCGAAGCGCGGCGTTTCGCTGTTGCGGGCCGACGAGCGGCAGGCTTCGTCGCCGGTGCGCCAACTGCCGCCGCGCAGGACGCGCTTGTTCCCGGCGGTGGGGCCTGGCGGATCCTGGCTTGGGCTCTGCTGGTAGTAGCGTTCGCTGTAGATGTCCTGGCACCACTCGGCGACGTTGCCATGCAGGTCGTAGAGGCTCCAGGGATTGGGGGACTTTAGCCCGACGGGATGGGTGGTCTGGCTGGCATTCTCACTGAACCACGCGCTGGTCCGAAGCTTGGCCGGGTCGTTTCCGAAGGAGTACTTGGATTGCGTTCCTGCCCGGCAGGCATATTCCCATTCGGCTTCGGTGGGGAGTCGATAGCCATCGGCCCCGAAATCGCAGGCCAGGTTTTTCGCGTCATAGCAGGGCTTGAGGCCCTCTTTGAGCGACCGCAGGTTGCAGTAGAGGACCGCGTGGTACCAGTCCACTTGTTCAACCGGCCTGGCAGGCCCTTTGGATTTTGAGGGATTCTTCTCCACCAGGCTTTCGTACGCCTTCTGGGTGACCTCGCGGGTGTCCATGTAGAACGCGCAGACCCGCACCTTGTGCGCGGGCTTCTCGTCATCGTCACCGCTGTTGTCGCCCATGATGAACTCGCCGGCGGGAATCAGCGCCATTTCGATGCCGGTCGTCGTGGCGATGGTCTTGGCCGCCGGCGCCGAGGATTTGTCAGGTTGTGAGGGCTGGCCACCCTGATCGCAGCCAGCGAGGAGCAGGACCAGTGAGAGTGCTGGGAGCCAGGCAGGCCAAGCCAGCGACAGGGACTTCAGATTTCTTTCAGATTTCGGATTTCGGATTTCGGAATGCTTCATCGTGTCAGTGTCTCGGGGCTTCGTAACTGGTGGGATTGCGCAGCATTTGCTGGGTGCGGCGACGCACCTCTCGCGCGACTGGCGCCACGCGTGGATCAGTGGCCATCGCTATGGCTGCTCGCTGGCGCAGCATCTTGACGACCATGCGGCATTCGCCCACGAGCTCGTCCTGGTTCCCTCCGATATCCACCAGCGCGGCCGTGATCCGTCTGCATTTCGCCAAGGCGTCGGCGCCTTCGTAATCAACCAAGGTCATGCGGAAGTCCTCGACCAGTTGGGTCGCGTATTCCGGCGTCTTGACGCCGTTTTTCCTCTGCGCCACGTAACGGTCGGTCTTGCGCGTGATCTCCTGCATCTCGCTCAGGATTCCGGCCTGCTCTGGTTGGGTTTTCTTGTGCTCGTCCAGGTAGGCCGCCATCTCATGGCTAAAAGCGACGTAGTCACCGATTCTCCCGCGGATATGCCGGACAAAGGCCAGGACCTCGTCGAGCGTTTTCCGGACCTCGTCGTGTTTCTGCTTTTGCTGCTTCTTGCCGTAGATGCCATCGAGGATGGTGCGCGAAGCGCAGGTGGGCCGGCCCTGGAACGTTTTCTTCTGCCCTTCCACGTCCAGGATGTACTCACAAGGACCCACACCCAGCGTAGCCCGCATTACGTCCACGACCGTGTACTCTTCGAGCGGGGTTGCTTCCAGGCGGGTGATCGGGTAGATGACGGCTGGTCCCTGGAACCGAACGACACGCTTAAGCGGCTGGAGGTAGCCCTCACCGTCCTTGTCGATCCAACACGGATAAGGGAACCGGCCGAGCACGGTGGTCCAGCGTGTCCGCCCTTCCTGGAGCCAATCATCGTTTCCGAACGACTCCGGCTGGCCGTACCAACCGTGCTTCACGTACTGGCCGTCCGGTTTCCGGGTCAACATCTCCCAGCTATCAGTCAGCTTGTCATCCCGCCGCCAATCCACCCGCCAGTGAGCCGTGTAGGGGACTTTCCAATCCAGGTGCATGATCTTGTTCCCTTCGTCGCGGGCGATGTCGCGCAGGTGCCAGATTCCGGGACTGTCGAGGACGGCGACATAAACCTTGCCGTCTGTGGCATAATTGATTTCCGAGCTGGTGATGGTCCTCGCTTTTCCCTGGCCCCCGAGAGTGACGCGGACATCATCTTTCGCCGGATACCACACGGCCATTACGATGGCATCCCCATGGCCTACCATGTGCAAGAGGAAATGCTCGCTCGGCAGTTCGGTCTCACGCGCCGCGAGTTCGGTGGCATCGACCACGAGGTCGTCCGCAAAGAAATCGGGCAGCACCGCAAAGCGACACGGAGCCACCACCTGAAGTCCGATCACCCCTGAGCGAGGCTGCGTCTCGACGAACACCTGGCCCAGTTTCAACTCGTACCCGAGCGTGAGCGGCATGCCCGTGGTGGTCTGGAACGTGGCCTCGATCATGACGCTGCTCGAGTTGTTCTCCACGAGCTTTGCCGACGAGAACGCCGCCGCGGGGGAATCCGATTTGGCGACGAGTTCAGCCCGCATCGCCAGGCCATTCGGGCTCACCGCATAGACCTCCGCTCCGCGGCCCTGTCGGCGCAGGACGACGGCGAGCTTGCCATTCGCTAACACGATGTCTCCTGTGAACGCGTGTTTGGTCTCGTCCTCAGGCAGCCGAGTCCACTGGTCCCGCCTGGAGAACGCGTCAGACGACAGGGGGACGGACGAAGAGGTGCCGGTGTCGAACAACTGCACGGCCAGGGGCGCCTCCGCCCGGGCGAGCTGAACCCGGCCGGTCAGCAGGGCGAAGGAGATGACCAGCATGACTGTCGCAAGGCGTTTGGTGGCGGCAAACCCGCTCGTGAATGCCGGCGCTGTAGCGCAGGCTTCTCCGCCGACCAAAAGACCAGAGTGGTTCACTGTTGCCGTGCGCATCCGGGGTATGTCCGGGTAACCCCTGAACGGGTTTGTCTGTCCAGGAACTGCAAGGCTCGTTCCAGCGAGCCGAAACACGGAAGGGGCGGTTCGGAATTCCGCAAGACACTGAAGTCAACCAGGCGAGTCATGGGAAGCTGATCCACGGTTGGCTTGTAGGCTCGTCCCTGCGGCATGTGTTTGGACAGCCATTCTTTGACGCCCCGGATCGCCTCGGCGTTTCCCGCGAACGTTGTGTCTGGAAGCACACCGTCCCTTTCCCCTCCGCCTGGCCCCTGCAACTTGCGACCTGCCATACGGGAAATGCAGGGCAGAAAGAACGCTTCGAATTCCCGGTGCGCCAGCACCACGGCTGCGGGAAAAGGCAGCTTCAGGGTTCCCACCCAGCCAGCGGCCAGCGGAGCGAGGTCTTTTGGACAACCATCATCCTCGTCGCGCAGAATGAGGAGCGCGTCGGCATCCAGCTTGGCGCGCAACAGTTCGCCGAGTTTCTGAATCCCGCGTTCCTGATGCAGGTTCTTGCCGCGAATGGGTTCGGCCCAGTGGAATGTAGGCAGGCCCAAGTCCTGCCAAAGACGAACCACCAGGTTCAATGCGGCTTGGCCGTCACCATGCCCCTCCACGACGAGATAGCCGCGCCCCATTCAAACCTCCGGGTGGTCCTCGGTCCTGCCCGCGAAAAGCTCCTGCTGCAAGCCCTCCATGCTGACAAGGTCCCCGACAGTGAGCAGCCGTTTCTTGACCGCTTGCCGTTGGTCCCGGCGCACCGGCGCGACCGTCGTGACGCCATTCCGCCGGTCCACCACCCGGATGCCGTCGATGTCGAGGCGTTCCAGCAATTCGATGCAGTGCGTGGTCAATAGCACCTGCCCCCGCCGCGAAGCTTGTCTTAAGTAGTCGTAGAGAAGCGGGATGGCGCCGACATGAACGGTCAATTCGGGTTCTTCGATTCCGATGAGCGTCAATGGCGGTTCCTGCAAAAGGGCCGTGATAATCCCCGCCACCCTCAGCGTGCCATCCGATTCCTGCGCACCCTCAAACCACTTCTGCCGGTCCTTCGTGCGTTTGCGTTCCGTGGCGTGGAGAAACTCGGCATTCAAGTATCCGCCGAGCTGGCGGACACGGAAACCCGTGATGTCGCCCGTCAGTTTCGCCAAGGCAGCCCTCAGTTCCCCTTCCGCGCCGTTGGTCGTCATGCCTTGCAGGATGGTGGCCCAATTCTCTCCGTGCTGCTTCATAGGGCGAACGGTGTCGGGCTTCTGCGGCTCGCGCAGGGTGTCCGGGAAGACGGCATAGACGCACACATTGCGGAGGGCGCTGGCGAGAGGGGCAAACCGCTCATCCCCAGCCACCAGCGTCATGGCCAGGCTCTGTCCGGTCACTTTGGGACGCAGATCCGCCGGCCCTTCCGCCCACTTGCCCTCCTTGAGGCGGAACTTGTGAGATGTCCCCGTCTTCAGGTCACAAACCAGCGCCTCTTCCTCCTTGAGCCGGTAATCCTTTGCGCTGTCACCGGCCAGCGTGAACGCGTAGGCCCCGGAGAAGACCTCCTCTTGCAGGCTCGCCCGGATGCTCAGGTTGAAGGGCCGCCCCGAACTCCAGCGGCGCACCGCGTCAATCCCATGCCGACTCGCGATGGCCGCCTCCAAGCCTACGGTCAATGCTTCGGCGACGAAGCGGAAGACATCTGCGACATTGCTCTTGCCCGCGCCGTTGGGGCCAACGAGCGCCGTCAATGCCCCCAGCTTCACCCGCACGTCCGGGCCGAGGCTCCGGAAGTTGCTTACCGTGATTTCAGTAATCATAACGCGATTCAAATCGTCTGCGTTCCGGCCACTGACTTCAAGCCCTCTGCCAATCTCTATTCCGACGAAGCCACTCCATCGCTTCGGCGCATTCTGGACAAAGCGCGCGGAGCCGAACCCAGAAACGCTGGCTGTGGTCCATCATTCAATTCCGTAGTGCTGGACCAGTCGCTTGACCAGCACCTCCACTAGGTTCGCGTTGTCGGCGATTCCGAGTGCCGCGTAGTCATCGCCATCCGCCAACGTCTTGATGTCTGTCTCGACCCGCCGCCGCTCCAATTCGCTTTCCTGCCATCCGGCGTACAGCGCGCGCGTCAGGCCCGCAACCAGCACCTCGACGAACTGCCGCGACTTGGCCTCGTCAAACACCGCGCCGGTGGCGTGCTTAATGTCGAGAAACAGGTCGAACCGCCCGCGGTCGGCAAAGCCCATCCGCTTCGGCAGGTTCCCGACCTCGTCCACCGTGCCATAGAGCGTTTCCAGGTCCAGCAGGATTTGCTCGATGTCCTCATTCAACTCGCGCTTGCGCTTGATGAGTTCCTGCAACCGCTCGTCCAAATCCACGTAGGCCGGGTTCCGCGCTTCCTCCCGCCGGATGATCGTCTCGATGTCGCGGATGATTTTCTCCGCCTTGTCCGCGTTCGACATCTTGCTGAACTTCAGGTTCTCCAGGTAGTGCTCATCAATCGCAATCTCCGGCAGGTGCCCCAGGAAGCTCTTGAGCTTCGAGCTTTCGCGAATCAGCTTCCGCGTCTTGACCGCGTATAGCTCCGCGTCGAAATCCGACCGTTTGAACTCGGTCAGGTAAATCTGGTAGATGGTCAGCACCCACTCGTAGCGCTCTTTGATAACGGGGTCCGCCAGCAGTGCGTGGGGCGACAGCGCCTCGTAATTCTGCACCACATCGCGCACGTCATTCTCGAATTGGGTTTGGTCCATGCCTTGGAGCCGGCGGACGATGGCAATGGAACACTCGTAGCTGTCCTCCAGTGCGACGCCCTCAAACGACTTCGTCACCGTTTCCAGTAACTTCGGGAAGTTGGCCGCGATTTCATCCACGCTCTTGAATTCCGGCAGGTCCTCCGGTTCGTAGGCCAGCGCCTCCTGGTAATTCTTGAACACGCCCACGTAATCCACCACCCGGCCAAACTGCTTGCTCACGCCCGTCACCGGGTCGTCATAGGGCCGGTTCGTGCGCGCGATGGCCTGCAAGAGATTATGGTCGCGCAGCGGGCTGTCCAGATACATCGTCTCCACCACCGGCGCGTCAAAGCCCGTCAGCAGCATGTTGCAGACGATGACCACCTTGAGCTTGTTGCCCATCCGCTCCTCTTCGGGCGTGATGCGTTTCTTGAACCGCTTCAGCAAGTCCTTCAGGTCCCCATCCTCCATGTTGAAGTCCTTGAGCTTGTTGTAGCGTTCTTCGCCCGCCTCCTTGCCGGTGTGCGACACCACCACCGCAATTTCTGACGCCTCAAAATACTTCAGCAACTCGTCGTAATACAGTCGGCACGCCTCTTTATCCACCGCCGCCACCATCGCCTTGAAGCCGTTCGGCTCGACCACGTTCCGGTAATCCTCCGCGATGTCTTTTGCCAACCGCGCAACGCGCGTGTCCGTCTTCAGGAATTCCTTCCACGGCTGGACCCGCCGCTCGACCTGCTGCTTTTCCTCTTCGTTCAACTCCTTCGTGAGTTCCGCGTAGCCCGTCTTGAGCTTCCCGCGGTCGAGGAACAGTTCCGTGGGGCCGAACGCATACCGCACTGGCACTGTCGCGCGGTCCTTGATCGCGTCCTCAATGCTGTAGCGGTCCAGGTAGGCTTCCACCTTGCCGCGCAAGCCGGTGTCGGCTATGCCCCAGAGAAGACTTCCCAATTGCTGTTTCGAGAGCATGTGGAGGGGATTAGAGGCGAGGGGTGGTCCTTGTTTCGGCTTTCAATCCTGTCACCTTTGCTAGTGCGGTCTGCCGGAAATCAAAGGTGACGAGATCGGTCGGGGCCAGCCGCGAACCGTCGCGGATGTGGGGCTTCAGGTAGTCGCCGACGCTGCCATAATAGTGGTTGTCCCGGGTGCTGGAACTTTTCGGCGCACTTGGCATAGGCTGTGCCATCCTGCCACGGAACGAGAGCACTGTTCAAACAGATTGATGTATCAGGGGTTGGTCAATGTCTCGCGCCTTCGTGATTGGCGGGGTTGCGGAGCACGATCTGGCTGCGTTGGCGGATCGTTTTGGCGACCTCGGCCATGCGTGGGTCAACGGCCATGAGCAACCCGGCCCGTTGCCGGATCATTTTCACGGCCCAGCGGCACTCGCCCACCAGTTCGTCCTGGTTGCCGCCAATGTCCACCCAGCCCTCGGTGAACCGCTGGCATCCGGCCAGCGCATCGTCGCCTTCGTTGTCCAAGACCGTCTGGCGGAATTCCTCGACCATGGCGGCGGCCTGGTCGGGCGTCTTGATGCGCTCCTTGCGGGCGGCGACCCTGGCATCGATCCCGCGGGCGAGCGTTTGCAGTTCGGCCAGACGATCGGCCAACTCCGGATGGGCCTGCTGCTGGTCTGACAGGTACGCGAGTGTCTCATGTCCGAAGGCGACATAGCTTTCGATCCGGCCGCGGATGTGCCGGATGAAGGTCATGAGGTCCTGGAGGACTTCCTCGATTTCCGCCCGCGCTTGTTTCTGGCGTTTCCGGGCATAGATGGGATTCAGCGTGTCGCGCACCGCGCAGGTGGCCCGGCCCTTGTATTTGGATTGCTGTCCTTCCACGTCCAGGATGTACTCGCATGGTCCGACGCCCAGCGTGTTGCGCACGATGTCCAGGACGGTGAAGCTGTCGAGTCCCGTGGCCGAGACGCGGCTCAGGGGATAGATGATGGCCGGTCCCTGGAAGCGGAGGGCGGGCGATTTGATCGGCTGGAGGCAGCCCTGGCCGTTCCGGTCCACCCAGGCCGGGTAGTCGAACCAGCCGAGGACTGTCGTCCACCGCTTGCGGTCCGCCGGGATCGTGTCGGGTCCGCCAAACACGCTGTGCTTGGCAAAGCTGCCGTCCGGCAGTTCGGCAATCATCTCCCAACTGTCGGTCAGGTTGTTATCGCGCCGCCAGTCCACGCGCCATTGCGCCGGAAAAGGCGCCCGCCAATCGAGACGGATTACCTGGCCGGCTTGCTCGCGGGCGATCTCATGTCGGTGCCAGATTGCCGAACCGGTCAGGACCGCAACCCAGATCCTGCCGTCCTTCCCGTAGCGAAGTTCGGAGCTGTCGATCTGGCGGTGTTCACCCTGGCTCGACAGCGCGACCCGGATGTCTTCTTCGCTGGTCTTCACCACGGTCATGACCATCGCCTGCCGGTCGGGCAACAGGTGCAGCAGGAAGTTGTCACTCGGCAGTTCGGCTTGTGCGCCGGGCAGCTCGGCGGCATCGATCACGATGTCGTCCGCAAAAAAGTCGGGCATCACGGCAAACCGGCACGGCGCCTTCACGCGCAGGCTGGTCACGCCGCCACGGGCCTCGGTCTGGACGACTGGCTGGCCCAGTTTGAGCTCGTAGCGCAACGCAAGCTTTTGGCCGTCCGGCGTCGTGAAAACCGCGTCCGCCACACCGGCGCCGGGATTGTTTTCCGCGATGGTGAAGGAGGAGAGGTTGGCCGGATCGTTGCCGCCCCCGGGAGCCAGCACGGTGCGCAACGCTGATCCTTCCGAACTGATGGAGTACACTTCGGCGCCTGGCGCTCCCGGGCGAAGCACCAAGGCGAGCCGGTCATTCATGAAAACAGCAGCTCCCTGAAACGAGTGCGTCACGGTGTCCTCGGGCACTTCAGTCCATCTGGTCCTTTGCGATAAGGCCGGGCCAGGCAGCGGGGCAGACGAGGGCGTGCCGGTGTCGAACAGGCGCACCGCGACCGTCGCGGCGTCTGGCTGCGCGGTTTCCTTCCCGGGAATGAACTGGCCTTCGGACAGTCGGAACATGTCAAGCCGGAGCTCGGCCTTCGGCTGCGTGCAATTGAGGTAGGCGAACCATCCTTCGGGGAAGTCCTTTTCGACGGTGAAGGTCACGTGCAACTCCTGCCACTCGTTCGCAACCTTGAACTTCGCGCCCCCTGCCTTGTCCCAGGGCGTGCCACTGCGCTCGATCTGAAGGCCAACCTCGATGGGACCTTGCGTACTCTTGGCAAAGAGGGCAAAGGTGTAGGTCTTGCCCTTCTGGCCGGCGGGGAAAGACTGGCCGAATTGCGCGCCCCAGTCCTCGACGGCATCAATCATTAGCACGGCGCTGTTCTGTCGGTCGGCGGCGTCTTTCTCGTCCACGGAGAACCGGCATTCCGTCTTGCCGGCCTTGTCCAACGTCCACCCATCTCGGCCCAGCTCGAAGCTGGGATTGACGAAGAAATTGCCGGGCCGCTCGGCCGCTCCGGACCACGTGCACAGGAGAGACGCGAGGACAGCCAGAAATCCGAGTCCCGAACACACCGGGTTCAGATGGCCGGAACGTTGCCCCAGCCTGAACGCTAACCACTTGGATCGGCATGATGGCTGGCAAAATGAATCGCTCCGCGTGCGCGCTGGCGCATCCCGCCTTCGGATATCGGGCTTCGGACTACTGTGGAATCCTGGGCTTCGGGCTTGGGACGTCATTTCTTCGCGAGCATTTGTTCCGCCAGCCGCTGGACTTCCTGCGCGAGCGGGTCGTCCTGGGATCGGCTGGCCTCGATGGTCCGGCCTTGCTGCCTCAGGCGCCGCACCGCCATCCGACACTTGGCGAGCGTGTTGTCCTGGACCGTGCCAATAGACCGCAACTGCTCGCCCAGGCGCTGGCACGCCGGGAGGGGATTCTCCTTGCCGACGAGCGCGGAAACCTCGGTCGCCAACTGTTTGGCGCGTTCCGGAGATGCGTTGGGAGTTTGGCCGGTTGCCAGGAACCGGTCCAGATTATCGACAATAGCGAGGAATGGTTCCGAACCGGTCTTGTTTGCCAGCAACGTCCGGACCTGGCCGGCAAAAGCGGCATACCGCCCGATCCTTAACCGGGCATCGGCAATGTGGTTGACCATTTGGCCCAGGCGCTCCTGGATGTCATTGGCCGCCTTCTTCTCTTTCTTCCCCTCGAATTGCTTTTCCACCCAATTCATGACGCTGTTGGGCGTGGGATCTCCCTGCGAGGCCAGGCCCTCGCAGGCCAGGATGTACTGGCAGGGGCCCACGCCCAGCGTATTGCGCATGACATCCGTGGGGCACGAGGCCGTGAGTGGGGTTTCAGGACTGCGGTCGATGGGATACACAATCAGCGGTCCCTGGTGTTCGCCGGCGGTCTGCTCCGCCTGCGGTCCTCGGTCCACGTCCCACGAATCGGCGACGCCATTGTCCCGGACGAAGCTGGCCCGCCACTTGGCCGGGAAGGCCGGTTTCCAATCGTCTTTGGCCGGCCCGGCGCCAGCGTGCCAGATGCCTGGGGATTCCAGAAAGGCGAGCCAGATGCTTTTGCCCTTGAGGCAACGTATGCAGCTCGAAAGGACCTCTGTTCCTGCTGCTTGCTGCCGACTTCCCGCTTCATCAGCGCGCGCCGGGGTGAGCCATGCGTCCTGTTCACTCGATTGCCAGACACTCATCACGATGGCCTCGCCGCCGTCGAGGAGGTTGAGGCAGAAATTCTCCGCGGGCAGACAGAGGCTCCAGCGTGGCGAACCTGACACCAAAGACGGAGATGGCGGGTCGGAGGTCAAACGCTGCCCCCGCACCCGCCCTTCGGGTGCCCGCTCGCCCTCTGAGGACGAGAGGGGAGCGGCCAGGGGGGCTTGGGCGCCAAAGACCATGTCGTCCCCGAAGTAGTCGGGCACGACGACGTAGCGGGTCTTTGACTGTACCTTGAGGAAGCCGGCTTCTTCACCGGGCCTGGCCTCCAGGATGCCCTCGCCCGTGGTAAGGCGGAAATGCAGCGTAACCGGCGCGTCGCCCTTAAACGAAGCCGCAATCATAACGGCGCCGGAGGTGTTTTCGAGGATCTTCAGCGCATCGCACGGGTCGATCACCGTGAAGCCCGCCGCGACGTGACCAAGAGTGGCCCGGTGTCTGAGGCCGCTGGCGGTTCTGGTGTAAACCTCTGCGCCGCGACCCGGTTTTCTCAAAACCAGCGCGAGCTTGTCGTTCAGCAACACGGCGTCTCCGGAGAACTGGTGGGTCACGTTGTCCTCCGGAACCAGCGTCCACCCAGTCCGGTTGGCGAGTGCTGCCTCAGCCGGCGGCTCGGGAGAGGCGGCTCCCGTGTCGAACAACCGCGTGAAGGGTGTCTCCTCTTGAGCGTAAGCTGACCATGCCGCGAGGCAGGCGCTTAGAACGAGGAGACAGCCGGAGAGGACGGCTCCAGCGGACGCAGGAACGACATTCATTTCCAGTCCGGGTACATGTTCGAGCCGCCTTCGATGAGTTTCCGGGGGGTGCCGCCGGTGGCGGGGATGACGTAGAGTTCCCAGGGACCTTGCTCCGAGACGCCCTGGCAGAAGACGAGGAGTTTCCCCTCGGGGCTATACCGGGCGTAACGCTGCACGCCGCCGAAGTAGGTGATGAGCCGATTCCTGGCGCCGTCCGGATCGATCGTGCAGATGTGGGTCTCCGTTTCGTACACGAGGCGGGATCCATCCGGGGCCCAATGGGGTTCACAGGCGCCCTGCTTGTCATAGACCTTCACGGGCTTCCCGCCCGCCACCGCCACGACATAGATCGCGTTGCCCGCCTCCCACCGCGCGGCAAAGGCGATGGACTTGCCGTCGGGGCTCCAGGCCGGTCCTGAGCAGTGCGGCCAATCCTCGGGGCTGAGGCCCTTCTCCGTGCCGCTGGCAAGGTCGCGCGTGACGATCCGTTCATTGCGGCGGAGGACAATCTTCGCGCCGTCGGGCGACCATTCGGCCTGGTCCCCGTCACAGATCCGCTCGGGCTTCGAGCCGTCCGCCCACATCCGCCAAACTCCCGTCTTTCCGCCGCGCGTGGAGGTGAACAGGAGGGACTTCCCGTCGGCGCTGAACACGGGATCGACGTCATGGTCGTCGGTATCCTGTTGAGTGAGCTGTTTGATGTCCGAGCCATCGGCACTGACCATCCAGATGCGCCAGGCGCCCGAACGGTTACTGGAGAAGACGATGTGACCTGTCCTGGGCGTTTCGCCCGTGGCGTGCCAGCAGAGCGCGAAAAGTGCCACCCACAGAAACAAGCTCGCCGTTTTCATCCGCAAATCTCTAAGTCAGCTTTCAGCCCATAGAAGCGACGGAATGCCGCCTTGTCAAAGAGTTGCTGCGCGGAGGTATCATTCTCGCCTGGGAAAGTGCTTGAACTGAGATGATGTTTGGGTGATTCTGGGCGTGCTATGATGGCGATGAACTCCTGGCAGGGCTGATGAGTTCTACCGGCAGCTCGATGTCAGACCTTCATTCCTCCAATCAGTTCGGCTGGGCTCCGGAAAGCGCATGTCTCGCAAGTCTCCTGAACCGCACCGCACCGGGTTCTCCCAAGGCAACATGCATCGCCGCGCCGGGGCGTGACCCGCTGAGTTACGAGGGTCTGGTCCGGCAAGTGCACGAGGCAGTCCGACGGCTGAACGAACTGGGGGTGGGACGAAACGACCGGGTCGCGATAGTGTTGCCCAACGGGCCCGAAATGGCTGTGGCATTCCTGGCGGTCGCTTCCTGCGCCACGGCTGCCCCGCTCAATCCCAACTACCGTCCGCAGGAATTTGAATTCTATCTGACCGATCTCCGCGCCAAGGCGCTGGTCGTTCTGCCGGGCAGCAACTCACCGGCGCCGGCGGTTGCCCGGGCGATGGGCGTGCCCATTCTGGAATTGGTGCCGGAGCCGTCGAGCCCAGCGGGAACATTCACACTGGCCGGGCTGCCGGCGGGTTCATTGAGTCAAGGCGGCTTTGCCCCCGCAAGCGATGTGGCGTTGGTTCTCCACACCTCCGGCACGACATCGCGGCCCAAGATCGTCCCGCTCACGCATCGGAACCTTTGTTGCTCGGCCGAAAACGTCCGGCGGACGTTGGCGCTGACGCCGGCGGACCGCTGCCTCAACGTGATGCCGCTCTTCCACATTCACGGCCTGGTGGCCGCGCTGCTGGCGTCCCTGGCTGCCGGGGCCAGCGTGGTCTGCAGCCCGGGTTTCGACGCCGCGCGGTTCTTTGAATGGCTGGAGGGTTTCCAGCCGACGTGGTACACGGCGGTGCCGACCATGCATCAGGCGATTCTGGATCGGGCGCGTTCCCGGCGCGCGAGCATTGCCGGCGCGCCACTGCGATTCGTTCGGTCCTCTTCGGCAGAGCTGCCACCAGCAGTCATGACTGAACTGGAGACACTCTTCGGCGTGCCGGTCATCGAGGCGTATGGCATGACGGAAGCCGCGCATCAGATGGCCAGCAATCCGCTGCCGCCGGCCCGGCGCAAGCCCGGATCGGTGGGCATCCCCGCCGGCCCCCAAGTGGCGATCATGGACGGCACCGGGGCGTTGTTGTCGGCGGGCAAGGTCGGCGAAATCGTGATTCGGGGCGCCAATGTGGCTGGCGGGTATGAGAACAATCCGGCCGCCAACGCCAGCGCCTTCACCCACGGTTGGTTTCGGACCGGCGATCAAGGCTACGTGGACGCCGAGGGCTACCTGTTCATCACCGGCCGGATCAAGGAGCTCATCAACCGGGGCGGCGAGAAGATCTCGCCGCGGGAAATCGACGAGGTTTTGCTGAAGCATCCGGCCATCGCCCAGGCGGCCGCATTCGCGGTGCCTCATCCCACCCTGGGCGAAGAGGTCGCCGTGGCGGTGGTCAGCCGCGAACAGGCGCGATTATCCGTGCGTGAGATCCAGGATTTTGCCGCCCGGCATTTGGCCAGTTACAAGGTGCCACGCACGGTGGCGATTGTTGCTGAAATCCCGAAGGGCCCCACCGGCAAGATTCAGCGTGTCGGTCTGGCGGAGCGACTGGCTGACGCGCTGCGCATGGAATACATGGCGCCGCGCGATGGCTGGGAGGCCTTGCTGGCCGACATGTGGCAGGAGATTCTGCGAGTGCCGCGCCTGGGCATTCACGACAATTTCTTTGCCGCGGGTGGCGATTCCATTCGCGGGATGCAGGTCCTCGCGCGTGTGCGTGAGATTTTTCAGGTCGAGTTGCCTGCCGCCGCGGTCTTTCAGCATCCCACCGTGGAGCAGTTTGCCCAGGAAGTCACACGCCTGGCCGATCCAGTCCGGCTCGGCGCGATCCTGAAGATCGTCCAGGAGTTACAGGACCTGCCGGACACCGAAGTGGAACGGTTGCTGGGTAAAACCACTACGCCGGACGAACGAAAGGTGGAGACATGAAAAGCTCGTACGGCGCGCGCCTGCGCCAAGTGGCAGCCCAGGATCGGATTCTGCCGTTCATCGGTGTTTACGATGTGTTCTCGGCAACGATTGCCGCGCAGCACTTCGAGGCGCTGTTCGCCAGCGGCTTCGGGTTCGCCGCCAGCCACTATGGCTTACCCGACATAGGGTTCATCGCCTGGTCGGACCTGGTCGCTTTCGTCCACCGGGTGCGTAGTGTGCTGCCGGCGCACCACCTCCTGGTGGACATCGATGACGGTTATGGCGATCCCGAGGTGGCCTGCCACGTTGTGTCGCTCCTGGAGCGGCTGGGCGCCTCAGGGGTGGTGCTCGAAGACCAGAAACGGCCCCGCCGCTGCGGTCATTTTGAGGGCAAACAGATCCTGGAACTGGATGAGTTCCTCGCCAAACTGAAGCGGATTCTGGCAGTGCGCGAGGACCTGTTCGTGGTCGCGCGCACGGATGCTTCGGACCAGGATGAGGTCGTGCGCCGAGTCGAGGCCTTTGCGGCGGCCGGTGCCGATGCCGTATTGGCCGACGGGTTGCGGAACCTGGAGACGATTCGGGCGCTCAAGCGCCGGGTGTCGGTGCCGCTGGCGTTCAACCAGATTGCCGGTGGAAACTCGCCCCCGTGCAGGCTGTCCGAACTCCAGGCGCTGGGGGCCTCCCTGGTCATTTACAGCACGCCGTGCCTGTTTGCCGCCCAGGCTGCGGTGGAGGATGCCATGACCGCGCTGAAGGAGAACGACGGCAACCTGCGCGCGGCGCCCCACTGCCGCATCGGCGTCAACGAATGCACGGCGCTGCTCAACGAGAATCTCGCCCGACGGGACATGGAGCGAAGCCGGAGTGAGGTCCCCGCCACAACCTGAACCGATGGTATGTCCTTTCCGTGAACCTGCCCTCTCGCCTGTAGCGATCGCGGTGGCAGGCTCACATGCCCGTGTTGAGCCTGCGGAACGCCTCGCCACAGGCACGGTAGTTCTGCGCCGACATGCCCATCACGCTGTATTCCTCCACGTAGCCGATGAATCCGCCCTCCGGCGCTCCCAGCAGATCATACATACGCCGGGCCTCCGCGTGGATTTCCTCCGGCGTGCCCTGGATGGAGACGGTCTGATAGCTGATCGGCAGCATGAAGCATTGTCGGCTGCGCCAGCGCCGGCCCACAGCCGCCAGATCCACCACGTTGGGCTGCGCGATATTGATCACGTCGGCACCGATCTCGTGGAAGTCGTCCAGGATCCCTTCGAAGTTACCGCAACAATGATACCAAGTGTGCAGACCCAACTCGCGCGCCAGGGCAAACTGCCGGGCGTAGCGGGGCTTGAACAGCCGCCGCCATTGGTCCGCCGCGATCATCAAACCGGATTGGGTGCCCCAGTCGTCGGCGAAGTGGATGCCATGAAAGCCATGCCGAGCGGCCAACCGCATCAGATCGCACTCGAACAGGATGATCCGATCCATCAGGGCGGCAAAGCCCACCGGATCGATCAGAAGATCCAGCATGGCCTGCTCGAACCCGCGCAGAAGGGCGTACACGGTGAAGCCACTCAGGTCGAAACTGGCCAGACGATAGCGCTCGCCGCACGTCTGGAGAAACGCGGGCACGCCCGACATGCGTTCTGCTTCGCGGAGCGCCGGCACGCGGATGGCCTCCGGGGCTGGCATCTCCGGATAGAACGGCTCGACCGGGTGTCCCATAGTGCCATCGCCCAGGGAGACGAGCCGGTATCCCCATTCATTGGCCGACCAGTCCCAGGCGTTGGGTGTGCCTTCGCCAGGAACGCCCAACGACAGGTGATAGAGCATGACGTCCCCTTCGGTCCGGTCCCGATTCCAGAACACGATCGGGACCCGTTCGGGTGACTGGAAAGAAATCGCCTTATCCACCAGTTGTTTGGGGGAACTCTTCATGTTGCTGAGGCAGCCTGCCGCGGCCCGAGTTCCAACTTCACAGGTCTCATATCAAACGGTGCGCGGGCCGGGAGGCCGCGCTACTTGGGCAATTGCTGCCGCCACGCCGCCTGGAATCCAATAGGATCTTCTCATGAAGGGAATTGACCGCGCAATTCTAACGCTGCGCGATGACTCCTGTAAACGCCATTCCGGGGCTTGCTTATGGCAGTCACGGAGCGACCACGACGCGGTAGAACCGTTGCCGGTCTGGATTACGGCTCGCCACTTCGCTCGCATACGGTCCGGTGGCCTTGACATCGCCCGGCAGATCCTGCCAGGCCGCTTGACCGAGGTCGATGGTCGTCTGCACCTGATAACTCTCGCCTTTCAGCGCCCGCCAAGTGAGGGTCACATCGATTCCGTCGCGCTGGATCGCAAGGATGACAGGCGCCGGTTTCACGACCGCGCCCAGCGCCACCCAGTCGCTGCGGAATTTCCTGAACGCGGGAATCGGCAGATGCTTGTCCTGGATCCCGTCATCATAAGGGACGGTGGTTCCACTGTCAGTGATCAACTGGACGAGTGTGTCGGACGTCCAGGGCAGCGGTGGCAGTTCGGCGATGCCTTCCGGTTGCATGCCGCTGAGATCAGCGGAGCGTTGCCGTGGTGGATCGGCAGGATTGCCGGTCCAGGTGTAGAGCTTGAAATCGTTGGGGTAACCCGATTTGCTGTCTCCGGTCGGGCCGGCGCAGATCAAGTAGCCATCGGCGGTGCCTTCGATGCTGCGGATGCCGCGTCCGTACAGGTCGAGTTCGATCGGCGGGCCGAAGACCGCGGACCCCGGCGGACCGCCCTTGGAAGCGAGGTCGGCGAAGTTGAGCACGGGCACGATCAATGCGCAGGTGCGGTTGGTGGGCGGCACGATGGGCGCGCGGAGGCCGATGTAAGCGGCGTTGGTGCTGCCAGGGGCCATCGACAGTCCTTCGATGTTGAAGCCGTCGGGTGCTTTCGGGTTGACGTTGTCCGCGGCGCTGGCCGCCAGGCCGTAGTAATTCGTGCCTTGGCCATGGCCGTTGGCGCTGTCCCAGTTGACCAGGTCGGTTTTGAGGTGTTCGTAATACCCGACAAAAACCAGGCGCGCGTTGGGCCCGGCGCCGACAATGTCCGTGGCGAAGATGCGGGCGCGATTGGTGCGGCCTTCGCCGAGGTTGGAATTGGAGTGGGCACCGATCCAGAAGAGGCGGTTGCCGACGCGCGTGGAGCCTTCAATGTTGACCTCGCCGTGTTCCTGGGCGCCCACGTCCAGGAAAGGCTGGAAGTCAAAGGCGGCGACCGGCGGTCCGGACCGCTGCCGGTCGTACAGGCGAATCACCTGGTTCTCATTGTCGCCCACGAACATCAAGTCTGCGTCAAGCGCAACGGCCGCGGAGCCATCGGCGGTGCCGGTGTGAAAGATGCCGCCCGGCCGTCCCATAGCCGAAGCGGCGTAGGGGAATCCGATTTGCCCAACCTTGGCACTGTTGCTGACGGTGATCGTGATGGTGGAGTAGCCGACGCCGACCGGGTACAGATACAACGTCCGCAACCCGCCGGGACCGGCGACGATGCTCAGGTTCGAGTCGGGTATCACCGTGAGGTCAGAGCTCGAGGCCGTGACCAGCAGCCCTGCCGCGTTGGCGCTGTTTGCGTCGGCGACTGTGAAGCTGAGGCCGGGGTTCGTGGCGTCCGCAATCACCCCGGACAGGGCCTCGACGCCGGCGACAGTAAGGGAAATGTCGTTGGCTGCGCCGGGTGTCAGGACGACTCCGGCGGGGAAGTTCGTGCTGAGATTGTCGCTGTCAAAGACCAATGATTCGCTGGTTGCGCCTGACAGCGCGCCGTAGAACCAGGCCGCCGCGCTGCGCGGCGTGTTGTTGGTCGGCCAGCGGCTTGCGGCATCGGGCGCCCCTTGGGCCAGTGTCAGCACCGCGCTGGTGTAGAAGACATCGCTCCTGTCGCCCTCCCCAAACGCCACGCTGTCCAGGACCGTGGTCCCGTTCGGCAGTCCCTCCAACTTGCCGTTGTTCCCCGCGTCGAGGTCGGTGCCTTCTTCGATCGGCTTCGGGCTGGTGACCAGCAGGAACGATGTGGCGCCGTTGCCCAGCGTGCTGCCGGGTTGGTTGAACCGCGGATCGCTCCAGAGCGTGGCGTCACGCGGAATGTGGTAAGGGTCGTTGGTCGCGCTGATCACCAGCAGGCCACTGTCGCCGAGACGGGCCGAGGTCAGGTCCACCACCAGTTCGGCCCGCCCCGGGGTCTTTGATGCGCGGCTTTCGATGGCCAGGAAATAAACGTTGGTCAGCAGCGCATCGGGCGGGCCTTTGATTTCGACAAACTCCCAGGGCGCGTCATTGGCGCCGGGCGGATTCACCTTCAGCTCATTCAACAGCAGCGTCTCGGTTTCCATGACATGGACCTTGGCGCTCGAGATGATCGTAGGCAGCGGATACTGAGCAGGGTCGGCCGTGGCGCCGGCCACAGCTACCAGCCAGGTGCCCGCGGGAACCACGAGGTTGGGTGCCCCGCGCAGTTCGATGTACTGGTTGGGGGCATCGGAGCCGGGCGGATTGAAGAGAATCTCGCTGATGACCAACTCCGCATGCGTCGGGACCGCCAGCCAGCCAAGAGCCAACAGCCAACCCAGAAAAATCGGCGGCCTCAACGCCTTCATGCGTTCATCTGGGATTGACTACCCGCATTTCGCATGTCCGGCGTCAAACGGGACTCTCATCGCTGGCTGCCACTGATTTGACCCTACACAAGACCGGCTCGTCTGCGCAACCGATTCTGCTTTGTCAACGGCGCCAAACAGGATAGGAAAAGGGCTGCGATGGACTGGCAATTACCCGGCAAGCTATCGGGATAACGAGGCCTTTAGACCGGAGGACTGCATGCTCGAAACGATATCCTTCAAACTTAACGACAAACCGGTGCGCCTGAACCTGGACAGCGACCGCCTGCTCCTCTGGGTCCTGCGCACCGACTTGGGGCTCACCGGAACGAAATTCGGTTGCGGCGAAGGGCACTGCGGCTGCTGCACGGTACTCGTGAACCAGGTAGCGGTCCGCTCCTGCCTGCTGAAGGTCAAAGAGGTCAGCAACAAAGAGGTCCTGACCATCGAGGGCCTGGCCAAGAACGGGAAGCTTCATCCAATCCAGAAGGCCTTCATGGAACACGACGCCATGCAGTGCGGGTTTTGCACTCCCGGCATGATCCTCACCGCCTTTGGCCTGCTGACCTCGACACCCCAACCGTCGAAAGACCAGATCATCCGTGGTATGGAACAGAACCTGTGCCGATGTGGCGCTCACACCCGCATCATCCAAGCCATGCAAACCGCCGCACTCGCAATGAAAGGAGGCCGCTAACGATGAAAACCGACGAATACCTGGCGCTGGATTTCAAGGAGAGCACCGCCATCCTCCCGCTCAACCGGCGGGAATTCCTCAGGCGCTTTGGCGGCGGCATTGTGATTTTTGTTTCCCTGGGAGAATGGTTGACAGCTCAGGAAACCGGCCGCCAGCGAGGCCCTGGCCGCGGATTGCCGGCCGACTTTAATGCCTTTCTGAGGATTGGCGAGGACGGCCGGGTGACCTGTTTCACCGGCAAGATCGAGATGGGCCAGGGGCCAATTACCTCCTTGCCCCAGATGCTGGCCGAGGAACTGGAGACGCCGCTCGATTCGGTGGACATGCTCATGGGCGATACCGATCTGTGTCCCTGGGACATGGGCACGTTCGGATCGATGACGACCCGCTTTTTCGGTCCGCCCCTGCGCGCCGCCGCCGCTGAGGCCAAAGCGGTTTTGCTGGAGTTGGCCGCCGAAGCGCTCAGGGTTCCCCAGGCACAATTAGTGGCCAAAGATGGAGTGATCGCCGATCAACAAAACCAAACCCATCGGATCACTTACAGCCAGTTGGCCAAGGGACAAAAGATCGCAAGACACCTCAAGGGCAAAGCCCCTTTGAAGGAGGTCGCCCAGTTCACGGTGGTGGGCAAACCCGTCTTGCGGCGGGATGCCCGGGAGAAGGTCACCGGCAAGGCCCAATACGCAGGAGACCTCCGCTTGCCCGGCATGCTCTACGCCAGGATCCTGAGACCCCCGGCCCACGGCGCCAGGCTGAAAACCGCGGACACAGCTCCCGCCAAAGAAATTGCGGGCGTCCAGGTCGTTCAGGAGGGCGATCTCGTGGCCGTTCTCCACGAGCTTCCCGACGTTGCGGAATCGGCCCTGGCCAAGGTCAAGGCCGAATTCGATGTCCCACAGCCAAACGTGGATGACAAAACCATCTTTGACCACCTCCTGCGCGTCGCCCCTGCCGCTAACGTTGTGGCCCAGGGCGGAGACCTCGAAGACGGCAAAAAGCTCTCCCGCAAAACCATCGAGCAGACCTATCTGAATAGTTATGTCGCTCATGCCGCAATGGAGACGCACACCGCCCTGGCCAGAATCGACGGGGAAAAAGCGACCGTCTGGGCTTCGACACAGAATCCCTTCGGCGCGCAAGGAGAAATTGCCCAGGCGCTCGGATTCCCGGTCCAGAATGTCCGCGTCATCACGCCCTTCGTTGGAGGAGGATTCGGCGGCAAGACGCGCAACACCCAGGCGGTCGAGGCCGCCCGCCTGGCCAAGGCCGTCGGCAAACCGGTGCAAGTGGCCTGGAGCCGCGAAGAGGAGTTCTTCTACGACACGTTCCGGCCGGCGGCCATTGTCAAAATCAACGCCGGCCTCGAGGCCTCAGGGAAGATCGCGTTCTGGGATTATGCCGTGTTTTACGCGGGCGAAAGGGGCTCCCAGCAATTCTACGCCATCCCGCATCATCGCACCGCGGCGCATGGATCCGGTTGGACGGGTCCGGCGGGCTCGCATCCTTTTGCCACCGGCCCCTGGCGCGCCCCTGCCAACAACACCAATACCTTTGCCCGCGAATCGCAGATCGACATCCTGGCCGCCGCTGCCGACATGGATCCGGTTGAATTCCGCCTGAAAAACCTGAGCGACCCCAGGATGATCCGCGTCCTCAAAGCCGCCGCCGAACGCTTCGGCTGGACTCCGGCCAAGGCGCCCAGCAAACGAGGCCATGGCGTGGCCTGCGGCATCGATGCCGGAACCTATGTCGCCACCATGGTCGAAACCCAGGTCGATGCCAGCAATGGGACCGTCCAAGTCAAGCGCGTCGTCTGTGCCCAGGAAATGGGTCTGGTGATCAACCCTGAGGGCGCCAGGATCCAGATGGAAGGCTGTACCACGATGGGCCTGGGCTATGCCCTCACCGAAGAGGTCCACTTCAGCGGTGGCAAGATCTCCGATACCAACTTCGACTCGTACGAGATCCCCCGCTTCTCCTGGCTGCCGCACATTGAGACCGTGCTCGTCGAGGCCAAAGACACTCCTCCTCAAGGCGGCGGCGAGCCAGCCATCATTGTCATGGGCGCGGTCGTTGCCAACGCGATCTACGACGCCACGGGCGGCCGGCTCTTCCGGTTGCCCATGACTCCCGATCGAGTCAAGGAGGCGATCCGGGAAGCCTGATCCTGTAAATGGAATTGGGGTCACATCTCAACAATCAACAATTGCCTATCATGTCACATGGGCGGCATGACTCCACCTGTGTGAGCAGCGGGTGCCGACCGTTAACCGGCCAACGGAACGCGAGGTGTGAGCGGGCCGAAGAAAGGAGAAGGCGGCACCGGTGAGCACACGCCTGTTTGTTGAATGTTGAGATGTGACCCCGCTGCAAAGCACTTGAGTTCATTGCGCCGGTGTCCGAGACTCGATGCGGCCCCGGAATGGCAGGTGAGGTCAGCCGGGTTCGACATTGAACGCGTTACCGGCCATGCGGACAGTAGAGCAACTCGAAGACCAACTCAGCAAACCCACTGAGCTCGTGGTCGAGGGCCTGCGCCGCCTCGAGGGCGACATCCTGCTGTTAGGCGTGGGCGGGAAGATCGGCCCCTCGCTGGCCCGCATGGCCAGGCGCGCCTCGGACCTTGCGGGCGTGTCCCGCCGGGTGATTGGTATTTCGCGCTTTTCAGCGACAGGCGAGCGGGAGATGCTGGAGCGGCACGGGGTTGAGACTATCCGCTGCGATCTGTTGGACGAAGACGCGCTGAATGCGCTGCCGAATGCCCCGAACGTCGTATTCATGGCCGGGATGAAGTTCGGCGCCACCGGGCAAGAGGCACGGACCTGGGCCGTCAATACTTACCTGCCCGCCCTGGTTTGCCGGAAGTATCGGCACAGCCGCATGGTCGCTTACTCGACCGGCACGGTCTATGGAGTAGCGGTGGTGGCGAACGGCGGCTCGTCCGAGAGCGACGAGCCTTGCCCGGTGGGCGAATATGCGATGAGTTGCCTGGGCCGCGAGCGGATGATCGAACACTTCAGCCGCGCCCTTGGTTTTCCCGCGGCCCTTATCCGGCTCAACTACGCCTGCGAGCTGCGTTACGGGGTCTTGGTGGACATCGCGTGCAAGGTGTGGGCCGGCGAAACGATCGACCTCGCGATGGGACACTTTAACATCATCTGGCAAGGCGATGCCAACGCCATGATCCTGCGGGCATTCGATCATGTGGCGAGGCCGCCGTCCATTATCAACCTTACCGGACCCGAAATCCTGACCGTGCGCGAGGTGGCTTTGGACTTCGGTCGCCGGATGAACCGGCAGGTCAAATACTCCGGCGTCGAGAACCCCATGGCGATCCTGAGCAACGCAGCGCGCGCGCATCAACTCTTCGGCCGACCGGCAGTCCGGGCCGACCAGTTGATCGGCTGGATCGCCGATTGGATTAGCCGCGGCGGCCCGACACTGGGGAAACCCACGCATTTCGAGGTGCGCGATGGCAAGTTCTGAATCGGTGGGTCAAAGGCTCAGTCACGGCTTGGTCATTCCAGCTTGCCCGCTGGCCTTGAACTCAGCGCGCAGACTCGACGAGCGCCGGCAGCGCGCGCTCTTCCGGTACTACCTGGCTGCCGGCGCCGGTGGTCTGGCAGTGGGGGTGCACACCACGCAATTTGCCATCCGCACTCCCAAGGTGGGTCTGTTCCGGCCCGTGCTTGAGCTCGCCGCGGCGGAGATGGTCCACGCCGAGCGCAGCCGGCGGCGAAAGGTGGATGTGTCAGGCCGGAAGGACGAAGCCACAAAGCAGAAGCACGTCCCCAGGAACCGCCGAGCCGCGGCGGCAGGAATCCCGGTTCGCATCGCCGGCATTTGCGGCCAGACCCGACAGGCGGTGGCTGAAGCGTCGCTCGCCCGCGAACTGGGCTATCACTGCGGCCTGCTGAGCCTGGGCGCATTGGGGGCCGCGAGTGATGATGAGTTGCTGGCACACTGTCGCACGGTCGCGCAGGTCATCCCGCTGATGGGTTTCTATCTCCAACCCGCCGCCGGCGGCCGCCTCCTTCAGTACTCCTTCTGGCGACGGTTCGCGGAGATTGAGGAGGTCATTGCGATCAAGATCGCGCCGTTCAACCGGTACCAGACGCTGGACGTCGTCCGGGCCGTTGCCGAAGCCGGCCGCCAGGACATCGCCCTGTATACGGGCAACGACGACAACCTGGTGCTGGACCTGCTCACGCCGTTTCGCTTCAAGGTGGATGGCAAGGTCGTCGAACGCCGCATCGTCGGCGGTTTGCTTGGACACTGGGCGGTCTGGACGAAGCGGGCCGTCGAGCTCCATGCCGAATGTCGTCGCCTTGCGCAATCCGGCGCGGCGATTCCGGTGCCAGTGTTCCGGCGGGCGGTGGAGCTGACCGATGCCAACGCTGCGTTCTTCGACGCTGCCCACGGCTTTGCGGGTTGCATTCCTGGCCTTCACGAAGTTCTGCGCCGGCAGGGATTGCTCGAAGGCGTCTGGTGTCTCGACCCGCACGAAACCCTGAGCCCGGGCCAGCGCGCCGAAATCGACCGTGTGTATCGCGCGTATCCGAACCTCAACGACGATGAGTTTGTCGCTCAACACCGGGAGGTCTGGCTCACGGGCTAGAAACACACTGTCCCCTCCCCATTCTCACGGCTAACCACAGCCAGACCGCTGCTCCGACCAGCAGGGCGCCTGGCAGGATGAGCACGGCCTGGCGCAGGCTGCCCCACGCGTCCGAGAGCCGGCCGACAATCTCCGGCGACCAGATGTCGCCGAACAGGTGGATCATGAAGATTGAGACGGCCATGGCACTGGCGCGCAAGTGCACCGGGACTGTCTCGATGATCAACGTGTTGACCGGTCCGGTGGAGAGGAACAACAGGAACATCGACAGGGCCAGACAGGCCATTGCCAGGTTGCGGTCCGGGACCAGAAACGCTCCGAGTGCCACGGGCACCGCGACCAGCACGGACCAGCCCAAGGTCAGCGCGTAGCCGGCCCGGTTCCGCTTTTGCCAGGCCGTGGCCGCAAATCCGCCGGCCAGCGTGCCCACCAGGCCGGCCACGACCAACACCGCTCCGAAGAAGGTTGCCGCCGTGTCCTTGGGGATTTGATGCACCCGCACCAGGAAACTCGGACCCCACAGCCCGAATGCGCCCAGCGCAAAGGTGTAAGCGGTGTAGCCGGTCACCACAAGGACATACTCCGGAATGCAGAACAGGCGCAGTATATCTTTGACGGTTGGTTTCTTGTGGAACTCCGGCGCCGCTTCCCCGCCCTCGGCCTGACCGCGCTGCGGTTCCTGGAACGGCAACAGCGACAACGCCAACAAAAGACCGGGCGCGCCCGCCACGATGAAGGCCGTCCGCCAGCCGTACTCCTTGTCGATCAAACCACCCAGGATGTTGCCCAGTGCCGCCCCCACCGGAATGGCCACGTAGAAAATCGTGAGCGCATTGTTCCGCTTGGCGGGCCCGAAGGTGTCGGAAATCCAGCTCGGACTGATCGTCGCGTAGCTGGCCTCGCCGAGTCCGACCAGGACGCGAAAACAAAGCAGCATCGCGAAGCTTGTCGCCACTCCGGTCAGGACAGTGCCCAGACTCCAGACGAAGATCCCGGCCGCAATGAGCCATTTACGCGACGCCCGATCGCCCAGGTAGCCGAAGAAGGGCGAGGTGATGAAGTAGCCGATCATGAACGCGGTGACGATCCGACCGGCGTCCCCATCGTTGATTCCGAGGTCCGGCTGTAGCGACGGCAAAACGGCGGACAGTACGTAACGGTCCAGGTAGTTGACGAGGTTCAGCCCCGTTAGAATAAACAGGGTCCAAAACGGTGAGAGCCTTCTGTCGGGTGCGAGCATAGATCATTACCTGATCGCGGGCGGAGCTGCAGGCGGGGCTGCGCGCGGGGTCAGCAGTTTCGTCGCGTAACCGTGTCGGCGGTTCAGGGTCCGGGGTGTCCCGGCGTGCGGTTGTCCGGGGCCTGGTCCAGGCGCGGGAGCGCGACGCGAGCGTTTTGCGTGTTGGCCTGGTTCCCCGGCCCGGTGCCGCAGAGCGCTCCCATGCGTTCCGCAAACCGCTCCAGGGTCAGGTACATGGGTTGGTAGAGGGCCTTGGCCGTGCCGACGCGCGGACCGAACTGGACGAAGCCGATGTGGGCGTAGAGCTTGAGTTGCCGCACGGTGCCGCTGATGATTGCGAGGTTGTATCCCTGCGCAATCCCGTGGCGCGCGAGCAGCGTCATCAAGCCGGGAAACACCTGGGTGCTGCGGTACGCCCTGGCCACCGCCAGAAGGCGAATCTCGCAGATGGAACGAGCGGGGGGCAGGTAGGCATCGAGGTTCGGCAGTTTCTGATCCAGAGAAAAGGGCCGTTGACCGCGCATCGTCATCATGCCGGCGAGCTCGCGGCCGCAGAGACAGATCAGGTAGGTGTTTTCGGCGTGGAATTTGTCCACCAAACGGCCATCGGGATTCCGCTGGTGTTGAGGAATTTCCTCGACGAACGTCTGGTAGTTCAAGCGGTGGATCTGCTCAAATTCCCAGTCATCCGTCGCGATCTTGAACTCCAGAGACCGGCCAGTCTGCGGGGGAGTTTCACTCATGGTTGTGGGCTGTGCTCCTCGTTAGACTCGTTGTGCCAGAGCAGATCTGCCAGCTCCTCGCGTATGTTCCGGCGGTGAGCGATGAGGACCAGAACGGACAACACTCCCAAGCCCGTGACGCTGGCCGGCGGGAACTTCAAGGCGAAGCAGACGAAAGGCGCCACGGCAAAGGCGAGGATGCCGCTCAGGGTAAAGCTCCGCAGCAGGATCACGATACCGCCGAACACACAGATCACCGCCAGCAACAGAGAATGGTCATTGAAGACATCAAATGCCAGCAGTGCGCCCAGCGAGGCGGAGATGCCTTTGCCACCGCGAAACCGCAATTGCGCCGGCCAGATATGTCCTGCCACCACCGCCACTGACGCCATCATCTGGCCCCACGCCTCCAGCCCGACAAAGGCCGCCATCCACACGGCCAAGGCGCCTTTGACAAAGTCCGACAGGAAAGTCAGGACGAACCCCGGCACCCCCAGCATACGGCCGACATTCTTGGCCCCCGCGTTGCCGCTGGCACAATCGCGCACGTCCAAGCCGGTGCGCAATCGGACCAGGTAATACCCGGCTGTGAAGCACCCCAACCCATAGGCAAAGAGCACCACCGAGAGGGCTTTGCCGATCAGCCTGACTTCCAATTCGCTGAGCGCGAATGGCGACATGGAAACTGAATAGATCACCGACGTTCTAAGGCCACCGTCTGCCGACAAAATCCCGCTCAGCGCGAAGCGCCAGCCACTTGTGCCGATGACTGGTTAGACGCCAAACGCGCCGCAGCGTTCACGCAAGGCCGGACGCCACTGAGCCGTGCGCACCCTTCGCACCCTCGCCGCTCTGGTCCGTGACGCTTATCGGGCGAGGACGCAGGCGTACCCAGAGGCCAACGCACGCGAGCAATGTAACAACTGACAGGACCGCGCCATAGCGAAAAGTGCGGTCCTCGTACGCCAACCGGACGGTGTGGGGTTGCCGACCGCCGGGCACTTCGAGCGCTTGAAATCCTACATTTGCCCGCCAGATCGGTGTCGCCCTCCCGTCCACGTAAGCGCGCCAGGGGTGGTAATGGGACTGGGACAGGACCACCAGGCTGGGCTCCGTCGCTTGGACCTGGAGTTGGATCTGCTGGGCCGCGAAACGGGCGTTCAGCACTCGCGCCTGAGTCTGGTTGGTGGCCGCGACATATCGCCGGGCTTCCAGCGGCAGATAGACCTCAGCTCGCGGGTTGAAGTTGGTGGAGGCCACGCCTTGAAGCGCCGTGGCTTCGTCGGCGAACACCGGCTTTTGTCCGGCTGTCACCAGCGGCAGGTACGTTTCGCGGCGCACCCAGTCCACCACTTTCTCCGGCGCCGTGATTTCGGACACGCTCAGGAAGTCATACAAAGCGGGATGCGATCGGTTGGTAGAGGCGTAGAGCAGGTTGACGATGCTGTCGGCCTCGCGCACGTACAGCGAGAAGAACCCGTTCACCTTCGGGATGCTGTCCAGAAGATTACAGTTGCTGAACAGACCGCGTCGGCTGAAGTAGTAATCGTTCATGGGTTTGTCTGTCGAATGGTAACGGAGCCACATGTCGGCGGGCGGGCTCAACATCGCCCGTGACTTGCCGAGTTCCGGTTGGGGCGTCATCTGGGACTCCGGGACAAGCTTCTGGAGGTTCGCGGTGAAGAGCCAGCGCGGCACGGTTGGATTTTGCCGCGGGGCGTGGGTGAACACGTCAAGGCCGAGCAACAGGAGGAAACTGACTCGCATCAGGACACGCACGCGGGGCTGATCGACCTGCCGCAGCGCGAACAAGGCGCCGAGGATCACGATCAGGAAGCCCGCGCGGCTCAAGCCGCTGTGCCAGGTGCTGGGCCAGGTCTCTTCCTGGAGGTTTCCGAGGAGCGGATACCGGTAGTCGAACCAGAGAATGCCCGCTATGAGCAGCAGCACAGTGCCGGCTGTCAGAAGTGCCCAGCGCCAGAAGCCGGCCAAGGCGCCAGGTTCCAGCGTCTGGTGCTGGTGCACCGTGAAGGCGGCCAGCATGGGAATGCAGAACACCGGCGCCACGATGAACTTGATCGGGAACCGCATGAAGCCGAACTGGGGGATCGCCGTGCGCAGCCATTTGAAGACATATCCCTCGTCGCCCAGCGCCAGGATCAAGCCCAGGAGCGAGGCGGCGGCCAACAGCCACACGCGGCGTTCCCGCATTTGCCGGACCGCCAGCATGGCGAAGGTCAGGACCCCAATGCCCAGATAATACGACGAAGTCCAATACTGGCCGTGTTGGAAACAGACGCCCTGTCGGTTCTGAAAGCAACGGAACATCGGCACCATCAGATTGGCCCACCCGCTGTCGGGCATCGACCAGTCCGTGGTGGCGAAGCCTGCGCTCCGTTGCGAGTGCTTCAGTAAATCGAGAAACGGCAGCATCTGGGCCGCAGTCAACCCGGTGACCAGCGCCACGACCAGCACGAACCGCCCGGCAAGCTGAGCGCGATCCTGTCGGCCCCGGATCCACTGGACCAGCATCATCACTCCCAGGAAGACCCAGGTGAACAGGATCAGCTCCGGCGCGCCGGCCAGCATTTGCATCGCGCCGGCCAAGGCACCCCAAACGATCCTTCGTCCGCCCTCCCGCCAGGCTCGTTCCACCGCCAGGATTACGACGGGCATCCAGCCCAAGGCCGCCACATTGTTGGGCCACATCAGGCAGTTGAGCGAAAGCCCGTTCAAGGCGAAGGCGAGACCGGCCACCGCCGCCGCCAACCGATTCCGCGTCCAGTAGTTGGCCAGCCAGTACATGCCTACGCCGGCCAAAAGCAGGTGTCCCAGACAGAACAAGCCCAGTGACCATGACAGCGGCAGCAACAGGTAGAACAGTGATCCTGGATAAACCACCAGCGTGTTCCACTGTGCCAGAAAGGGCAGACCGCAGTTGTTCAGCGGGTTCCACAGCGGAAGTTCGCCGCGCCAGAAGCTCTCACGATAGTAATAGGCCAGCGGGTATCCGAAATACCCAAAGTCGCGAAAGAAGAACGTGCGGTCCGTGAACATGAACAGGAACATGTCCGGATAAGCGGCCGCCAGAAACACGAAGAGCACCACCGCGAACCGAATCGGGGTCAACCAGGCGTCCGCTGCGGCATCCGTCGAGCCGGTCAGCGCCCTGCCAGGAGCCGGTTCCATGGCTCAGCCACCAGCCCGGGCAAGGAAGCGGCTTGGCTTCACTCCGACGCGGCTGGCCCCATTCAAAACAGCGGTACTCATTGCTGGACAGCAATCTGTCAAATCGGCGCAAGAACCCAAGAAAAAAGATTCGCCGCCGCGTGCGTTATCTGGCAGCGGCGTTGGTTGCGGCTGTTCCTGTGCTTGGCATCCTCCCTGGTTCTGCCGATAGTTGCCGGCATGATGTTCATCCGCGACATTTATGCCGCCAAGGGGGCTGCCGGCCAGGCGGTCATTTCCTTTGAGCTGTTCCCGCCGAAGACCAACGAGGGCGAGCGCAGCCTTCTGGAGAAGACCCTGCCGGCGCTGATGCAGCTCAAGCCCGACTACTGTTCGGTGACCTGTGGCGCCGGCGGCAGCACCCGGGACAAGACCATGCGGATCGTGGATTGCATCCAGCGCCAACATGGTTTGACGGCGTTGGCCCATTTGACGTGCGTATGCGCCACCCGGCAGCAGATCGGCGAGTTGGTGGAGCAGGCGCGCGCTTTGGGAGTGAAGAACGTCCTGGCTTTACGGGGCGATCCGCCAGGCGGCGAGGGGGAGTTCCGCAAGACCGACGGCGGCTTCGAGTTCGCCTATGAACTGGTGACGTTCCTGCGCGGGCTCGGCGGTTTAAGTCTGGGCGTGGCCGGTTTTCCCGAAGGCCACATCGCCTGCCGGGAAGGCAAATACGTCGATTGGGACCGGCTGAAGGCCAAGATCGACTGCGGCGCCGACTTCGCGCTCAGCCAGCTCTTCTTCGACAACCGCGACTTCTACGAGTTCCGCGATTACCTGGGGCGCCAGGGCGTTACCGTGCCCCTGTGTCCCGGCATCGTCCCGATTTTGAACGCCGGACAGATCAAGCGCTTCACGGCCTTGTGCGGGGCAAAAATGCCCGCCCCGATGCTCGCCCGCCTCGATCAACTGGGCGACAACGACGCCGCGGTGGCGGAATTCGGCATCGAATACGCCACCCGCCAATGCGAAGACCTGCTGCGTCAAGGCGTCCCCGGAATCCATTTCTATACGCTGAACAAGGCGCGCTCGACCACTGCGGTTCTCAGGAACCTTGGACTGGCCTGAGTTGAGTCGAGGTGAGCGGCCAGACTCGGAGGCCGCCACGGACCAGAACGCTCGCCCCGCAAACAGGATGCCTCTTCGACCCCGGAGCTGATCCGCCCGAGCGTTGGTCAGGAACGCGGTTTGTGCCCGAGCAAACGGGCCGGGAGCAGCAGATCACAATAAACTAACACAACAAGCGCGGCAAAGGTTTCATCCAAGTCCGGATGGACCACCGTGGCGGTGCTGGACAACCGGATCCAGGACCCTGAATCGGGCTCTCTGCAAGCCACCAAAAAGGGTGTTCACTCGGCTCGCCTGGTGCGCCAATCCGCAGCCGCGGGGTTTTTCTCAGCCGAAACCGGCCCTGCCTTCCGCCGCCAGCAGGCGCTTCTTCCACTCGATCCCGGCCGAGAAACCGCCCAGCCCTCCGTCGGAGCTCACCACGCGGTGACATGGGATCAGGACGGGAATCGGGTTGGCCCCGCAGGCCTGCCCAACCGCGCGAACCGCCTTGGGACGGCCAACCAGAGCGGCGACCTGGGCGTAGGTGCGCGTCTGGCCTGGCGGTATCGTGAGCAGGGCTTTCCAGACCTCCCGCTGAAACGCGCTGCCTGCCGCCAGGTCCAGTGCTGGCAAAACCGCCGGCTTCCTCCCCGCCAGCGCTTGCTCAACCGCCTTCCTCGTGATCGCCCGCCAGCGGCACAACCCCGGCGGCAGATCGGCCGTCGCACCTTCCGCGGGCTTTCGGTTCCGGCGGTCCGAGGGGAATTCCAGCCGCGCCAGTCCCTGTTCCGAGAAATACGCGAGGTACGAGCCCGCGCGAATGCCAGTCAGTGTTTCCTTCATCATGTTTCTTCCCCCCTCCCTGGATTCACCGATGCCTCATAATCAGACCGACGATCGACAGCAGCACTACCAGTAAGATCAGGCACAGGCCGATGACTCGATTGCGCGCGACGCGCTTTTCGTAGCGCAAGGGCCGGAGGCCCTGGATGCTGCCGGCGGCCAGATAGTTGATCAGCCTGGGATTGTTGGGTGGGGCGCTGCGGAAGAAGCCCTGGAACCGCCGCCACAAACCGGCGAGGTCGTACTTGCGGACCCCCAGCTCATTGTACTGCTCCGGCGTGCTCACGGCTTCAGGCTGTGACCAACGGTTGCGGTCCACCTCTTCAAACACCGGCTCGCGTGGAGGCCGAGCGACTCGCGGCGAATTCGGCGGAGCCGCCACGGCGCCGGCCTGAGGCCTGGGTGCGCCACCGGCCTGCTCCAGCTTCTTGATCTTCAACTCCAACGCCGCGATCTCCGCATTCAACTTGCGGGCGCGATCGGAAATGGGATCGGCCTTTTTCTTAAATAATCCCATGAGCCACCGGGATTATCGCCGCAGGAGGACGACCAAAAGGGCGAGCGCCGCCAATAGCGCGATCGTGGCCAGCGGCCAGGTCAGTGCCAAACCGAGCCTGCACAGCCCGCCAAAGTTCTGCGTGGCCAGGAAGGCCTCCAACGGGGTAAGCTTCCTCGCATCGGTCCCCGGGGCGCCATCCGCCGTCGGGCCGGACAGCACGGGCCATTTCAACCGGGCCGAGTTCCATTCCATGCGGGCGTTCTCGATGGTGGTCAACGCGCGGGTCAACTCGACCTGGTAGTTGTCCTGCGTCCAGGTCTCCTCGCGGATGGCCTGCACCTTTCCCAGCGCGTCGTTGAGGCCCGCCAGCGTCTTGTTCATCTGTTCCGCGTCCCGGCGGGCGGCGAACTCCCCCTCCGTCAGCACGCCCAGCCCGCGCGTCAAATTCTGTATCATCTCCTCTCGCCCGGTCTGGCATTCCGTCTGGCGCCGTCGGGCCTCTTCCAGCGCTGCGCGTTCGCGTTCCAGGGCCTCCTGAGCCTGCTTGAGTTCGGCCAACTTCTGCTGGGTTTCGGTGACGCGGCTGTCCAACTCCTCGCGTGTGGGCGGGCGGTGGAGCGTGGCCGGGTTCGGGGCCGCGCCGGGAGGCACCTTGCGGCCCGCCTGGTAGTCCCGATCCACAAAGTCCGACTCACCGAATTCCGAAGCCATGGCACGGACTCTAAACCTCGCCTGCAAGTGTGTAAAGAGCCCAACTCAGGAAAGCGCTAAAGAAAGGCGAATCCATCCACTCGCCGGTCCCTATGGACCAGGGAGCTATCCAGCTTCGACCCCAGTCAACCTGCCTTGAACCTTGGACATTGGCTCAGGAACGCGAGCGGGTTCTGGTAGATCACTTTGTCAATCAGCTCGGCGCCGTGGCCGCGACGACGCATTTCGAGCGCCGCGTAGGGCACTGCCAAGGGCACGCTCACGCCCCAATCGCAGGCGCTGTTCATCCAGATCCGGTCCGTGCCGTACTGCTCGATCATGTCCACCGCGCGCGTGGCCGTGCACTTGGACTCCGGGTAAAGCGTCATGCCCGCCCAATGGCCGGCCTCCAGCACCAGCGCGATCGTGTGCTCCTCGACATGATCGATAATGACGCGCTCGGGTTTGATGCGCGAATCGTTCCTCAGCACTTCGAGGGTCAGACGCGTGCCTTTGAGCTTGTCCTCCAGGTGCGGCGTGTGCACCAGGATGAGCTGGTCGTGGCGGGCGGCCAGATCGACGTGCCTTTCCAGCACCCGGAGCTCGTTGCGCGAGTTCTTATTCAAACCGATCTCGCCGATGCCCAGCACAGTAGGGCGGTCGAGAAACTCCGGGATCATAGCGATCACCGCCTCCGCCAGGCCCATGTCCTCGGCTTCTTTCGGATTGATGCACAGCCAACAGAAGTGCGGCAGGCCGAACCTGGCCGCGCGCTTCGGTTCGTACTCGGTGAGCTGACAAAAGTAATCGTAGAAACCTTGCGGTGCGCTGCGGTCGAAGCCGGCCCAAAACGCCGGTTCGCAGACCGCGGCGCAGCCGGAGGCGACCATGTCCACGTAATCGTCGGTCACCCGGCTTACCATGTGGGCGTGTGGTTCGATGTAGCGCATGACTCAGTTGGCGGTTGGGGCGTTGATGGTGGATGGTCCGGCGTCAGCCGCGACCGAACAGCTCACTCAACTCCGCACCTCCGGCCACGCCCCGCACGCCGCCTTCGTCGTGGCGGCGGGGATGGGTGCCGCGGTCGGATCGCTGAAGGCAACGAGGACGCGTTTGGCGCGCTCCGCGCCCTCGCGATCCAGCTCGCGCATGGCTTGTCGGAAGACCGTGAGGCGAAAGTCGGCCGCCCCCTCCGCGCGCTCCACACGGTCGAGAAATGCGGCGATTTCAATCAGCCGATGCCGGGCATCGATGAAGTAAAGATCCAGAACTCGCTGGCGTGTCATAAGCTCTTGTTTGTTGGACGGCATCTTATGGGGATGTGATTCATCTGCAATTCGGATTCAACGAAATTTACCTCCCCATGAACCTTTGCAGTTGGGTGACCTAAATCCTGTTGCAGGTGCAACAGAAATCAGAGTCAGAAACGGTTCATCGGCCCTGAGCAGTTCAAAGAGGAAAAGGTGGCTCTCCATGAAACCGGGTTTGACTAAAACACGACTCCGACTATCGTGTTTCCGTCGCATGCGACTGTCCAGAAAGACCGATTACGCGTTGCGGGCCCTCTTCACGCTGGTGGAGCACTACGGCCGCGGCCCGATCCCGATTCGCGAGCTGGCCCGACGCAACGATGTGCCCAAGCGCTTCCTGGAGCACATCATGCTCGACCTGAAGGCCCGGGACTGGGTCAAGAGCGTGTCGGGGATTCGCGGTGGCTACGTGCTGGCCAAAAGACCCACCCAAATCACCATGGGCGAAGTGGTCCGGTTCTTCGACGGCATCCTCGCGCCCATTGAATGCGTGTCGGTTTCGGGCTATAAGCGCTGCACTCAGGAGCCGGTGTGCCGTTTCCGCCGGGTGTTTTTGGACGCGCGGAATTACGTCACCCGACTCATGGACAAGGCCACGCTGGCCGACGTCGCCAAAGGCGCGCCGGTAAGCGGCCAGGAGGTGTTCGCCCCCGGGTTTGTGGACGGCGAAGGGATCTGAATCGGCGCTGCTTCGGCTGCGACTGCCCCGCGCCGGGCACCTGGGGATTATCCCTGCGCAAAAACCCGCAAAAACCCCTTGACAGTTTCCAGTCCGATGCCAAAATACGACTCAATAAGTCGTTATTAGCGCGATTCAGGCAACAACATGGTAATTGCAGAACCTCCAGTCCGGCTTGGTATCGTCCGCAAACGGGCCGGGTGATTGCGCCGGGGTGTTCATTTTGTTGCGACCTAAAACACGACTTTATGAGTCGTATTTAACTATGGCAACCGACATGAAGGACTCGGTGGATTCAGGGCGGCTGGAAACGGCGCGCCGGCTGGCGCTGGAGGAGGGGATCCTGGCGGGCATCTCGACGGGGGCCAACGTCTGGGCGACGCTGGAAGTGGCCAGGCGGCCGGAGAACCAGGGCAAGCTGATTGTGACGATCGGGTGCAGCACGGGCGAGCGCTACCTGAGCACCGCGCTGGCGGAGGAAGCCCGCAAACAAGTCCAGACATGACCGCCAGCGCCTCGGTGGAGAATACAGCGCCGCGCGGCCGCAGCCAAAGTAGCGCAGACTTCCGAGTCTGCTGTATCGCGGGTTTCCAAACCCGCAGTCTCATGGCAACCGGATGGCCAGCCGACCGGGAAGTGGGCGATGCAGCAGGTTTGGACCCGTTCAAGCGCCGACCAGAAACCTGGAGGCCAAACACACGGTGGAACAAGGTGCACGCGACTGACCGGACGACCGGAGGTCCGCTGCCGGAATCAGCACAGACCGTCAATGAAACCGATTCAACCTAACGACTCGGCGAGCTTCAGAAGGAGCCGATCCATGATCATCGCCACTGTGGCGGTCACGGCACTACTGTTAGCCGCCATGATTCTGCCCGTGCGTGCAGAGGAACCTGCCAACTCGCCTCCGGCCAAGGCTGCCAGCGAGGTGCAACCTGCCAAAGCCGAGAAGCCGCCGCCACTTCCCCTTCACCAAATCGAAGGCAACGGCGGCATTTTCTCCACGCTGTCGGCCTACATTGTTAATCCGCCGCGAGACGGCGAACCGGTGGGCCGACCCAGCGTGGGGTTCGCTTACGTTGACCTCGGTCACGGGCAAAACCTTGAAGCCCTGACCTTGACGGAATCGCCGTGGAAGCGGCTCGAACTCGGCTACGGCTGGGACCGCCTGGGCTTGGGCGATTTGCCGCTGGCGATCAAGGACGCCACCACCGTGAGCATCAGCAGGCAGGATGTTCAACTGCATAACGCCAACGCGCGTCTGCAAATCCTGAAGGAAGGTGAGTTCGACCAGAAGTGGATTCCCGCCCTCACCAGCGGCGTTCATTACAAATACAACGACGGCATCAGCCGGATTGACAGCGACCTCGGTGGCGCATTGAACGGTACCGGTATCAAAGACAACGACGGCGTGGACTTCACGCTTTACGCCTCCAAGCTCTTCACCCAATTGCCTCGGCCCGTGTTGGTCGAACTCGGCGGGCGCGCAACCAAGGGCGTGTGGAATGGTCTGGGCGGTTTCACCGACGACTACAGCCTCCTGTTTGAGGGGAACGTGGTGGTGTTTATCACCGGCAATTTCGCGCTCGCGGCTGAATACAAGCAGCAGGCGAACGATTATCACCGTATTGGTGACCTGGTTAAACCTTCAGGCGATTGGTGGGTGGTAGGCGGCGCCTACGTAGTCAGCAAGCACCTCACATTCGCGGCGGCCTACGGACACTTCGGCGGCGTATTGAATCACGAAGCCAACGGTGTCTGGGGCATCACGACCAAATGGGAATTCTGAACCTGGACTTGTGGCAGCGACCTTTCCGCTCTGGCGGTTCATGCAGTCCGCCGCCTCTCAACCAACAACATCAACCACCAACAACAAACCGATGAGTAATCAAACCAGGAACCTCAGCACGCTGGCCCTGCACGCCGGACAAGTGCCCGATCCAACTACCGGCGCGCGGGCCGTGCCGATCTACCAAACCACGTCCTACGTGTTCAAAAGCACCGACCATGCGGCAGATCTTTTTGCCCTGAAGGAATTCGGGAACATCTACACGCGCATCATGAATCCGACGACCGATGTGTTTGAACGGCGCATCGCGGCGATTGAAGGGGGCACGGGGGCGCTGGGCGTGTCCTCCGGCCAGGCGGCGCAAACGCTGGCCCTGCTCGCCATCACGCAGGTCGGCGACGAGATTGTTTCGGCGAACAACCTGTATGGCGGCACCTACCAACAGTTCCACTACACCTTCCCCAAGCTGGGGCGGACCGTGAAGTTTGTCGATTCGCGCAACCCGGAAGCCTTCCGCAAAGGGATCACGCCCAAGACGCGCGCCATCTACGCCGAGACCGTCGGCAATCCCAAGCTGGACGTGCCCGACTTCGAGGCCATCGCCAGGATCGCGCACGACGCCGGGTTGCCGTTCGTGGTGGACAACACGGTGGGCATCGGCCTGGTGCGCCCGTTCGACCACGGCGCGGACATCATCGTGAGTTCAGCGACGAAATACATCGGCGGCCACGGCACCTCCATCGGCGGGGTGATTGTTGATTCCGGCAAGTTCAAATGGAACAACGGGAAGTTCCCCGAGTTCACCGAACCCGACCCGAGTTATCATGGTCTGGTGTTCTGGGACGTGTTTGGCGACTTCCCCGGCCTCGGCAACGTGGCCTTCATCATCAAGGTGCGCGTCCAACTGCTACGCGATCTAGGCCCGGCGCTCAGCCCATTCAACGCCTTTCTGTTCCTCCAAGGCCTGGAAACGCTGCCGTTGCGCCAGCAACGCCATTCGGAAAACGCGCTGGCGGTCGCACGCTGGCTGAAGTCGCACCCGCTGGTAAACTGGGTGACCTACCCCGGCCTGCCCGATGATCCGAACCACGAGGTCGCCGCCAGATATCTCAAGCGAGGCTTCGGCGGTTTGGTGGGTTTCGGCATCAAAGGCGGTTTGGCAGCAGGCAGGAAATTCATCAACTCTGCTCAGAAGTGATCAGCCCGGCGCCGCCCTCCACAAATCCAACCGAGCGAGGTCATCTTTGAAGTACTGCCATAATGTTCTCGAAACCATTGGGCGCACTCCGCTGATCCAGTTGTCCAAGGTCACCGAGGGCTTGCCGGTCACACTGCTGGCCAAGGTAGAGTATTTTAACCCCGGCGGCAGCGTGAAGGACCGGGTTGCCCTGCGGATGATTGAGGACGCGGAGCACCGTGGTGTGCTCCGGCCCGGCGGTACGATCATCGAGGCCACTGCGGGCAACACCGGGGCGGGCTTGGCGCTGGTGGCAGCGGTCAAAGGGTATCGCTGCATTTTCGTGCTGCCAGACAAGATGAGCGAGGACAAGGTGAACTTGCTGAAGGCGTACGGGGCCGAGGTTGTCATCACGCCGACCTCGGTCCCGCCCGATTCGCCGGAGAGTTACAATGGCGTGGCTGAGCGACTCACCCGTGAGATTCCTGGCGCGTATCGCCCGAACCAGTTCGCCAACCCGCAGAACCCGGCCGCGCATCACGACACGACCGGACCTGAAATCTGGGAGGACACTAACGGCAAGTTGGACCTCTTTGTGGCGGGGATGGGCACCGGCGGCACCATCTCCGGCACGGGAGCGTTCTTGAAGGAGCGAAACCCGAACGTCGTCATCGTCGGCGTCGATCCGGCAGGTTCGATCCTGTCGGGCGACGCGCCGAAGTCCTATAAGGTCGAGGGAGTCGGCGAGGATTTCATTCCGGCCACGTTCGATCGTCAGGCAATTGACGAAATGGTGCGCGTCACTGACACGGAGGCGTTCGCCATGACCCGGCGTCTGGCGCGCGAGGAAGGGCTGCTGGTGGGCGGGTCCGCGGGCATGGCCGCGGCTGGCGCCATCAAGTTCGCGCGGCGGCTCCCCCCGGGCAAATTGATCGTCGTGCTGTTGCCGGACACGGGCCGGAACTATCTTGGGAAAATCTTCTCTGACGCTTGGATGCGACAGAACAATTTCCCGGTCGAGGCGCTCGAGAGTTTCACCGCCGGCGAGGTGCTGGATTCAAAACCGGGACTGCCATCGCTCATCGTCATCGCGCCGGATCGGGAAGCGGAAACCGCGCTCCAACTCATGGAGGATAACGCGATTTCGCAGATTCCCGTGCTCCAGGACGGTCGCACCGTTGGGAGCTTGAACGAGTTGACGCTGGTGAAGCTCTTGCATGACGGCCTGGACCTTCGCCGCAAGAAAGTCGCCGAGGTGATGGGCTTGCCGTTGCCGCAAGTGGCGGAGAGCACCGACGTGGCGGAAGTGTACCGCTACCTGATGGCCGGTTACAGCGGCGTCATCATCACGAACGACGGCCAGCCGCGCGGGCTGTTGGCCCGCATTGACCTCGCCGACTTCTGGGCCCGCAAAGCCCGACAGAAGGGAGCGACAACGTGAAATTCCCGACCAAAGCCATCCACGTGGGCCAGCCCCCCGATCCTTCCACCGGCGCTACCATCGTGCCGATCTACCAAACCGCCACGTTCACTCAGGAGGAGATTGGGCGGCACAAGGGCTATGAGTATTCCCGCACCGGGAATCCGACCCGATCGGCCCTGGAACAATGTCTGGCGGCCCTGGAAGACGCACAGTATGGGCTGGCGTTTGCCTCGGGCCTGGCGGCCACGGCCGCGACCCTGTCCCTGCTGCGGCCGGGCGATCATGTGGTCGCCACCGAGGACCTCTACGGCGGCACCTATCGCTATTTCGAGCGCGTCGCCAAACCCAACGGAGTCTCCTTCACGTACGTGGAGGGCGGAGACCCGGCGGCGTTTGACCGAGCGGTCCGGACGACGACGCGTCTGGTGTGGATCGAAACGCCCACCAATCCTTTGCTGCAGGTGGTGGACATCGCCGCGGTGGCGCGGTTGAGCCGGGCGCGCGCGTTGCGACTGGTTGTGGACAACACGTTTGCCACGCCGTTCTTCCAGCAACCGCTGGCACTCGGTGCGGACCTGGTGGTGCACAGCACCACCAAATACCTCGGCGGCCATTCCGACGTGGTCGGCGGCGCGGTGGTGACCAGCGATCCGGAAGCGTATCAGCAAATCAAGTTTTACCAGAATGCGGCTGGCGGCGTGCCGGGACCATTCGATGCCTGGCTCACGCTGCGCGGCGTGAAGACCCTCGCGGTTCGCCTGCCTCGCCACGAAGCCAACGCGTTCGAGATTGCGCGGTTCCTGCTGTCTCACCCGCAGGCCGAAACGGTTCGCTATCCAGGATTGCCCAGCCACCCGCAGCACGAATTGGCGCGGCGGCAAATGAGCGGCTTCGGCGGCATGGTGACCTTCCAGCTTCGTGGCGGACGGTCGCAGGCCAATGCCTTTGTGAAGGCCTTGCGACTCTTCTCTTTTGCCGAGAGTCTCGGCGGCGTGGAGTCACTGGTGTGCCACCCCGCAACGATGACTCACGCGTCGTTTCCACCGGAAGAGCGCCTGCGTCGCGGCATCACCGAAGGCACGATTCGCCTCTCTATCGGCCTGGAAGACGTCGAAGACATCAAGGCAGATATTGACGAGGCGCTCCAGGCTTCACAGCCTGCTCCGTAAGAGAACACTATGACCGAGAGACTCTTCGAAAGCAGCGACAGTGTGCGCCACGCGAAGCCGCTCCGCTATCTCGAAACCGTCACCTTCGACGGTCCTTGCCGGCTGGAGATGGGCGGCGTGCTGCCGGCCGTCACCGTAGCTTACGAGACCTACGGCCAACCCAGCGCGGCGCGGGATAACGCGGTTCTCATCTGCCATGCCATCAGCGGTGACTCGCACGTCGCGCGGCACAACGACGCCGACGATCCCGGCTGGTGGGATATCCTGGTTGGCCCAGGCCAGCCGATTAACACCGACCGCTTCTTCGTCATCTGCCCGAACCTGCTCGGTGGTTGCCGCGGCACCACGGGTCCCGGCAGCGTCAACCCCGCCACCGGCAAACCGTACGGGCGCGACTTCCCGACCATCACCGTCGGCGACATGGTCGAGGTTCAGCGACGGCTGCTCGATCATCTCGGCATCAGGAAGCTGTTAGCGGTGGTGGGTGGGTCTCTGGGAGGACATCAAGCGCTGACCTGGGCCACTCGCTATCCTGACCGCGTGCAGGGCGTCGTGCCGGTGGCGAGCTCGCCGCGTCTGACCACGCAGGCGCTGGCGTTTGATGTGGTGGGACGCAATGCCATCCGCCGGGATCCCCGTTACCACGGCGGCCAATACTACGGCAAGGGGCCGGGGCCGGAGGTGGGCTTGGCCATCGCCCGCATGATCGGGCACATCACCTACTTGTCCCGCGAGGCCATGAGAAAGAAGTTTGATGCCGATCGTCTCAAACCCCGCGACGTCGCCGTCGAGTTCGAAAAAACGTTCTCGGTTGGCTCGTATCTCGGCCATCAGGGGACGAGGTTTGTCGAGCGCTTCGACGCCAACAGCTACCTCGTGCTCTCGATGGCGATGGATCTTTTCGACCTCGGCGCCACCCCAGCCGCGTTGACCGACGCCCTCCAGCCCGCACGTTGCCGATGGCTGATCCTCAGCTTCAGCAGCGATTGGTTGTTCCCGCCTGACCAGTCCCGTGACCTGGTGGACGCGCTTTTGGCCAGCAACGCGCCCGTCAGCTACTGCAACGTGCGCAGCACCTGTGGCCACGACGCCTTTCTGTTGCCGGACGACCTGGCGAGTTATGGCGAGATGATCCGCGGCTTTCTGGACAATCTGGTCCAGGGCAACCCCGTTGAACCCGCCGGCGAAAGCAACGACTATACGCACAGTCACGACCCCACCAGCATCTTCCATCAGCAACGGCTCGACTACGACCGTATCGTGGAGCTCGTCCCTCCGGGCGCCAGTGTCCTCGATCTCGGTTGTGGCTCGGGCGGGTTGCTGGCGCGCCTGAAGCATGAGAACCATCGGCGACTGGTCGGTGTTGAGTTGGACGAGCAGAAGCTCGTCGCCTGTGTCCGCCGCGGACTCGATGTGGTCCAGGCCGACCTGAACACGGGCCTGCCCGCCTTGCCCGATCACGAGTTTGACTGCGTGGTGCTTTCCCAAACCCTGCAAGCCGTGCGCGACGTGGAGGGCGTGCTCGCCGAAATGCTCCGCGTCGGACGGACGGGCATTGTCAGTTTCCCCAACTTCGCGTATCACAAACTGCGCCGCGTGCTCGCCGAGGAAGGCCGTGCCCCCAAGTCCGCTGGCCTGTTGCGCTATGAATGGTATGACTCGCCCAACATCCGCTTTCTTTCCCTTGCCGACTTCGAGGAGTATTGCGGCCGGAAGGGCATTCGCGTCCATCGACGGATCGCCCTCGACACCGAGGCCGGGGCCGAGGTGTTTGTGGACCCGAACCTTAACGCCGACCTGGCCATCTTTGTCATCAGCCGAGCGGAGCGGCTCGGCGCGTTTCTTTGCGGGAAAGCCTAACCTGGGTCGGGCACTCAATCCAACTGTCTCCTGGAGTTTCTGCGTTGTAAGCCCCGAACGGCCGCGTCATCCTCGGCGCCGGCAACACTATGGATCTACCCAATCCGTTCCGAAACGACGGCCTCGCGGTGACCTCCCTGGAGGATTTTGTTTTCGGCCGGGCACCGCGCCCGGTCGTTTGCGGGCGCGGCGTGGAGCTGGGCAACGGCCAGGTCATCCCGGAAATCAACTTCACGCTGCCGCCGGTGGACATCAACGCGAACACGTGGGCGGACATTCGGCGCGAATACTCGGAGATGATCGAGAGTGTGTGCCGGCGCGCGGTCGAACTGGAAGTCCCCGCGTTGCTCGTGGAGTTTGAAACGTTGCCCCCGATGACCGTCAAACCGCAGTGGGGCGCCGAGATCACCCGGATCCTGGCCGACACCCTGCATCGTTACCACGACCGGCACGGCCTGAGAAATGCCCTCCGACTCACGCCCAACGACACGCGCGACCATGAGCGCCCGCCCCGGATGCGCCGCGGTCCGTACTGGGACGGGATGTTGGAATTGTTCCAGCGGGCGGCCGAAGCCGGGGCGGATCTGCTGGCGATCGAGTCCACCGGCGGCAAGGAGATCTCCGACGATGCGCTGATGAAGGCGGACTTGCGCGGTCTGGTCTTCGCGCTGGGCGTGCTGGCCGCGCGCGACATGCGGTTCCTCTGGGGCGAGATGGTCTCGGTGTGCCGTGCGACTGGTATTGTGGCTTCCGGCGATACCGCCTGTGGTTTTGCCAACACGGCCATGATATTGGCGGAACAGAAGCTGGTGCCGCGCGTTTTCGCCGCCATCGTCCGCGTCGCCACCGTGCCTCGGAGCCTGGTCGCCTATGAAGTCGGCGCCGTCGGCCCCAGCAAAGACTGCGCGTACGAAGGCCCCTACCTGAAGGCGATCGCCGGCGTGCCGATCTCGATGGAAGGCCGCTCGGCGGCGTGCGCCCACCTCAGCCCGGTCGGCAACGTGGCCCAGGCCGTCTGCGACTGCTGGTCCAACGAGAGCGTGCAGAACGTCCGCTTGCTCAGCGCCAGCGCCCCGGTGGTCTCCCTGGAACAGTTGGCCTATGACTGCCGGCTGATGAACACGGCGGCGGCGAGTTCGCCCGCCGACGCCCGCCGACTCCGCGACTGGCTCACGGACTCCGACGCGGCCCTGGACCCGCAAGCCTACGTGCTGCGGCCTGACGTCGTGTTGCGGCTTTCGCAGATCATCCGGCGCGAGCCGACGCCTTACCTTCAGACCCGACGCGCGGCGATCGCCGCCACGCACGAGATTTCTTCGGCGTTCAACGAAGGCAGACTCCGGATCGCGGCGCGGGAGGTGCCCTGGTTGCACCGTCTGCGTGAGCAGGCTGAAGCCTTGCCCGACAACGAGAATGCCCTGATCGGAGAGATGCTGGAGTCGCCCGACCATCCTGCCTTCCTGGCTGAGGAGTACGGCTTGGAGTGTTGATTCAGCGCGGACCTCGAGCCGAATGGGTCGGGTTTGCGCATCGCCGAATCTTAGGTATAGTATGCGCACATTTACAACTGAAGAGACTATGAAACAGCACAGGATCCTCGCCGCTGTCGCGGCCGCCACCGTGTTCCTCACCGCGTCCCTCGTCGGGCTGGCGGCGGACAACAAGAAGGCCGCCCCACCCAAACCCTATCCGCTCATGACCTGCGTGGTTTCGGGCGAGAAGCTCGGCGGGGACATGGGCGAGCCGTACGTGTTCACTTACGAAGGCCGCGAGGTCAAACTATGCTGCAAATCCTGCCGAAAGGACTTCGACAAAGACACTGCCAAGTATCTCGCCCTGATTGATGAAGCCGCGAAGAAGGTCAAGCCGTATCCGCTGGACACCTGCGTGGTTTCGGGCGAGAAGCTGGGCGGGAGCATGGGCGACCCGTACGTGTTTGTGCAAGACGGTCAGGAGGTCAAACTCTGCTGCAAGTCCTGCCTGAAAGATTTCACGAAAGAGCCCGCCAAGTACCTCAAGAAGATCCAGGAAACCGCCAAAGCAAAGTAACGCCCGCCCGGCGCTTTCGCCAACCCGCTTTGGTGTCGGACCTTGGGCTCTCAGCGGTTGCGGCCACGCTGAACGCCGGCGCTTTGACTCGCCCGATCAGTTGAGGCTCAGCACTCGAGGGGAGCCGCTGCAAACTGCTTCTCTCGCCGAGGCTCCTTGGCCAACAGTTACAGAGAGAGGGAAGATCCCGCCTGGAACGTATTACAGGGTGTGACAGAATGGGCATGTGCCTATGCGCGTTGGAAACCAAAGTCGGCCGCCAGTGAGTCTTTGACGGCGGAAACCGGCCCAACAGCGAGGAATTATGGGCGACGATAACTGCAATCAAAGCGACGAGACCCTGAGCCGGGTGCTCCGCACTTGGCGGGTTGACACCCCACTGCCGCCGCGCTTCCAGGAAGGCGTTTGGCGGCGCATCGGGCGGGGAGAGGAGCGGACATTCTCTGTTTGGGCGGCGGTGGTCCAGTGGTGGGAGAGCATTGTGCGGCGCCCTGCGTTTGCGGCTGCCTACCTGGGTCTTCTACTGATTGTCGGCGTGTCGGCCGGTTACTGGATGGGTGAGAATTACACCACGCGGCTCGAACAGGAGTGGCGCACCGCCTACGTCCAAGCCGTGACCCCACGCTAACCCCTGCGCGCTCTTAAGATGAAACGCCCCTGGCTTATCGCGGTGCTCGGTTTGGTTTTGGGTTTGTCTGGGTTCGGCGTGCTTTACGCCAGCAAAACCGCGGCTCATCGAGAGTTGTGCGAGGCCACGGGACCGGAGTTGGCCTGGATCAAGCAGGAATTCCAGCTCAACGACACCGATTTCAAGCAAATCCAGCAATTGCACGAGGCCTACAAGCCAGTCTGCGCGGTGATGTGCCGGCGGATTGACGAGAAGAACCTGGAACTGGGCAGACTTCTGGCCCTATCCACCAACGTCACGCCCGAGATCGAGAAGGTCTTGGGCGAAGCGGCCCAACTGAGGCGGGAATGTCAGACCGAAATGCTCAAGCACTTCTTTGCGGTCAGCCGAGCCATGCCTCCGGAACAGGGACGGCGCTACTTGGCCTGGATGCACCGTCAGACCCTGGCCCCCACACACTCCAACATGCTGCCACAGATTCCCAACGCCGCCACGCATGAGCGACAGGGCCCTTGACGAGCTGGACCGGGAGGACATGGCTCGCCTGGCCAAAGGAGACGAAGCCAGTCTGGACGACCTGATGGGGCGCCATAGCGAGCGGCTGTTCCATTATCTTTTGCGCATCGTGCAGGACGAGACCGACGCCAGCGACCTGGCCCAGGAAACCTTTGTCCGGGTCTATCAAAACCGCACCCGCTTTGAACGCGAACGAAAGTTCTCAACCTGGCTCTACGCGGTTGCCACCAACCTCGCACGCGACCGGCTGCGCTGGCGTTCGCGACACCCTGAAGTCGCCTTGGAGGCGGAGCGATCCGAGAGGGACCCGGATTTCCACGGCATGCTCCCGTCGCCGGGCGCTTCTCCGAGTGAGGCCCTCGTCGCGGAAGAGCGAGGCGAGATGGTGCGGCGGGCGGTGGCGGCCCTGCCGGAGGATTTGCGCATCCCACTCATCCTGACCCAGTTTGAGGAACGATCCCACATCGAGGTTGCCACGATTCTGGATTGCACGCCGAAGGCCGTGGAAATGCGCGTTTACCGGGCACGCCAACAACTGCGCAACCAGTTGAGCAGCGTGATGAAGGACGTTTGAAAAAGTCCGAGGGATTCCGCCAGCCGACACGTAATCGTTGGAGAGGGCCGGCTGAACCCTGGACGGGTGACGACCAGCGGCGGCCGGCGGTTGGAATGACTGCGAACACGAAAGGAACAGAGTGATGAAAACGACCTTGTTGCTGATTGGGACTGCGTTTCTCTTTAATGCAGCCGGGCCGCTGGTGGCGGCGGAACACGGGATGGCCTCGCCAGCCTTGATGGAGCCGGTGAAATCGGTCTTGGACGACTACCTTAAAGTCGGAGCGGCTTTGGCGAAGGATGCGTTCGAAGGGGTGCCAGAACCGGCCAAGGCCATGAGCCAGGCCATCCAGGGCGACTCGATGAAGATGTTGCCGCCCGAAGTGGCCAAGCAGGCACAGGCGCTGGCCAAGGCCACCGACCTGGCGAGCGCTCGCAAGGCGTTCAAGCCGCTCAGTGAGTCGCTCATCAAATACCTCAAAGACCAGAAGGTCCCGCCGGGGACTTACCGTGAGGTCTATTGTCCGATGGCCAAGGCCAGTTGGCTGCAAGCGGACAAGACCGTCGCCAATCCGTACTTCGGCAAAGCGATGCTCCGGTGCGGGGAAATCAAGAGCTGATTCGATCCCATTCGAACAGCTCACCCGCATCGCGGACTCCAACGATGTGCCGACCGCGATCCGTGTGCTGGACGATCCGGACGCGCGCATGGTCGTGACGGCCGGGGTGGTTCTGAAGCGCGTTACCGGACAGGATTTCGGACTCAAAGCGACGCAAGCGTTGCCCAGGTTCGACCCACAGGGCAACTTGCGCCGGCGCTTCTTCGGCGCGCGCACGGCGGCGGTGTTCGAGGCCATGGTGAACGAAGTCACCGTATCGGAACCTCCGCGCGTCAGCGCCACAGACTGAGCCGAAAAAGGCTGAGGGATTCTTCCACGCGCGGCGTATGAGATGCGGGCAGCGAAAACGCTCCCGGGCAACCAAGCGGCATGGAGTGCAGGCAATCCGTTCGTCCCTGAACCCGCCGTCGCAACGCAAAAGACAGCAACAACAAGAATGAAAATGATCCGAACACTCAAAGGTCTCAGTCTGAAAACCACCCGGTTCCTCCTCCTCGTCGGGGTCACCCTCCCCCTCGCGGGCTGTGCCTCTGCGGACAGTGATTCCAGCAACCCGCCGTCTCACTCCGACCACCAGCACAGCCACTGAGCCGGCTCTGGAACCGGACGCCAACTCACTCGCCGCCGCCAGCCAGGAATCGTCTGCGCGCCACAGGACTCTGCCGGTGAAAACACACCGTCACTGAACGCCGGGGTTTCTTGTCTTGTTCTCGCCCGCCTCCATAAGTATGCTGCAAATAGTTCGCGTGTCGGCTGCATGAATACCAAGCGTCCTTTCCGCCGTTTCGTCTGGCTCGGTTTGGCCGGACTGCTGGCGGCGGCCGTTTTCCTAACCGGCTGTAAGGGCATCCCGACCCCAAGCGAGCGTGCCGCCCGCAAAGACGCGCGCGCCCTCGCTCAAGCTTTCCGGCCCCAAGGCCAGCGGCCCGACGTGTCCACGCTCGCCACCAATTCCGATTTGGGCGGCTTTCTGCGCTTCGCCATGCTCAATCAGCCGCAGATCGAGGCGAGATATTACGACTGGCTCGCTTCGGTCGAGCGTATCACCGTCGAGCGGTCGCTACCCGATCCGCAACTGACCTTCGAGTCGGACATCGCGGATATCGTGATGACGGTGATGCCGGGCTTCATGCAGATGTTTCCCGGCCCCGGCAAGCTCAAGGCTGCCGCGCGCGTCGCCACGGCCGGAAGCCAGGCCAAGTACTTCAGCTTTGAATCCGCCGTGCTGCAGACCGCGTTGGTTGTCAAGCGCACCTATTACAGTCTGCATTTCCTCGACGAACGCCTCCGCATCAACCGCGAGACACTCGGTCTGCTGGCCGACCTCGAAAGGAGCGCGCGCGCCCGGAATGAAGTTGGCAAGGTCACGCTCCAGGACGTGTATCGCGCACAGATCGAGCAGGACCAGCTTGCGACCGAAGTCACTAACCTCGAGGATTCGCGCCGGCCTTTAATCGCGCAGTTCAAAGGGGCGCTGGGGTTGACGCGAGACCAGTCGGACCCGCCGGTGCCAGCCGGATTTGAAACGACCCCGTTGGATTCGAACGCGGATGACCAGTTGGCTGCGGCCTTTGCACGCAACCCGCGTCTCAAGGAGATGGAAGCCGACGTGCGCATGGCCGAGGCGAACATTACACTGGCTGCAAAATCCAGAGGGCCGGATTTCACTTTGGGGCTGATGGCGGACGCGAAGGCCGCGCCGACGATGTTCCGTCCGCTGGCGGGCATGACACTGCCGATCTGGCGGGACAAGATTGCGGCCCAAATCGCGCAAGCCCAGGCCAGCAAACGCGCCGCCGAGGCGCGGCTCACGTCCGAGCAGATCATGCTTACGGTGGATTTCGCGATGAAGTCCTACGACTACCGCGAAGTCACTCGCACGTTGGCCCTGCTGCAGAATCAACTCATCCCCAAGGCGCGCAAGTCGCTCGAAATCGCGCGTTCAGGCTACCTCTCCGGGCAGATTGAATTCTTCAACCTCATTGATGCCGAGCGCACGCTGCTGAATTTCCAGCTTTCCGAGGTCGAAGCCCGCACGCGCCGCGAGATCGTCCTGGCCGAATTGTCCCTCATAATCGCGGGCGTGCCGCCGACGGGCGCTCCGGTCCTGAGCTTGCCGCCCGGCGTTTCCTCACTATCACCTGGACGTTCTGACAAACATCAACCATGAAGTTCATCGGCAAACGCCTGAACCTGATCAGCATTTTGCGCGCGTCGGCACCGTCCAACTCGTCGGCGAATTCTTTCCATGAACCTGCCTCCACCGGTAGGGCGAGACTCCGTCGAGCCCTGACTTCGTTGGCCGCAGATGATTCCAGGGCTCGACGGAGTCTCGCCCTACCAAGAGTCAAAAACGGTTCATGGGCCGTGCGCAGTTCAAAAAAGAGACAGGTGGCTTCCCACTGACTGTCATATGAG
>Ga0315274_10000383_pt1 | contig 69089 bp, 58 predicted proteins | sample YL17G02_20_MG_FD_203700 | JGI IMG/M metagenome (GOLD analysis project Ga0315274, IMG submission 203700) | Sediment microbial communities from Yellowstone Lake, YNP, Wyoming, USA - YL17G02_20 | ecosystem: Environmental > Aquatic > Freshwater > Lake > Sediment | place: USA: Wyoming | collected... | reverse complement strand
TGGGCGTATGTCCTGATCAGCGTTATGCCGGTCGGGGCAGTCAGGTTGAGCTTCGGGTCTGTCACGGTGTAGGGCGCGTTGTTGTTGAGGTCAAAGAATACCTCCTTGAAATCGTCGCCTGCCTCCAGCGGATAGTCTCCGCCAGCTGTGTGGTCCTTGATATAGTCCCCGCCGCCTGTTGCTGGATCCATTTCAAATGCATGGGCTGTGTCTCTTGTCTGGTCGCTGGTTCCGTCGTCATGCACTATCGAGGCGACGTATATCTGAATGCCGATGGATGCTGAGTTCCCGTTTGTTTCCTCAGTTATCCTGCATGTAAGGGGATACAGTTCCTCGACAGCGCCCGTGTCCGCCGTGTCTATGGTGAATATCACAGTGAAGGTCAATGGCGTGACACCTGTCAGGAACTCCTCGCCGTTGTCATCGCCAACGCTCACAACACCGGTGCCCTGGAGTGCGATTAGCGTGTCTTCGCCGGGGTCGGCAGATATCGTCAATGTGAACTGCAGTGTCGCTTCGTCCTCGCCGAGGTATATCATAGTGTTCGCTGTCCCGTCGCCGAGCTCGTTTATCTGTATCTGCTCGTCCGCTGCAGCGACGCCTGCGTGGCTTATCATGTTGGCGTCATCATAGGATATCATGTAGGTTTCGCCTGAGCCTGCTGCGATGGTCACATCCTCGTCAGCGAGTACCGGCGTACTGAACGCTACTAACCCACTTATAATCACCATCCCTGCTAGAAGAAGGGATGTTTGCCTCGTCCAAGTTTCCATCATGATGTTCCCCTCATTATTTCTTATATTAGGATATCATAATATTACTAGTTTTTGGTGATTTACACCATTTTTATGGTTATTAACCCATTTCGTCAACTTCGGAAACCCATACATCCTGCTCGCTCGGTCATTTACAAAACGCTGTACCAATTATTATTTATGCTTGAAACTCCCTATTTCTTCCCATGGACCTGTTCTCGCACGTCCTCTGGACCCGCACACTCACCCGGAACAAGCTCTGGGACCAGGAGGCCCTCTTGTTCGCGGTTCTGCCCGACGCCGGCTTCCTGCTCATAATGTTGTACGTCATATTCGGCAAGCCCATGAACCTGGACTTTTTCGATGCGATGAAGACCATCCCTCCGGCCTTCCTGATCATATACCACATGCTGCACAGCTTCGTCACTGTGGGCATAACGGCCCTCATACTCTGGAAGCTGAGGCCGAAGCTGCTTCCGGCGCTCTCAGCCTGGGTGCTGCACATATGCATGGACATTCCCTTTCACTCGGACCTGTTCGGAACAAGGTTCCTGTATCCGATACTGCCAGAATTCTACGTCAGCGGCATGTCCTGGGGGGACTGGCGGGTGCTGGCTGCGTCCTACTTCATGCTGCTCGTGGCCTGGTACTACATGGAAATGCGGGAGCTGATGAAGCACAAGAACCCAGGCAGGCATGACTGGCTGGACAGCCTGATAGTCTCGGCCGCAGCCCTAATAAACCCCAAGCCCATTCCTTCGGCCCATGAAGGGTGCGAACCGGTCGGAGATAACGGCAGAACATCTGGACAGGTACCTGGAGATAACGTCGACGGCCTTGGCCAAGGTGAAGATTGCGGCCCCGGAGCCGAGCCACCACAGGAAGCTGGCTGACGATTTTCTTTCGATGGCCAAGGCCTATTTCGAGGACGCAAAGCATTTCAGGGCGGAAGGGGACTTCGTGAACGCCTTCGCATGCGTGAATTATGCCCATGGATGGCTGGACGCTGGGGCCAGATTGGGACTGTTCGACGTGGGCGGGGACGACAAACTCTTCACGCTAAGCAGGTAAATGAGTGCTCCCCAACGCTAATGCGTGGGATATACTTTCAGATGTCATTCTGAATTTCGTGATTCAATATTATTAAGGACTCATTCAGGTTGATTCCATATTACTGAAATTACAGAATAGTGGGGGGAGCACTTTAATTGAACAAGTCCTCGCAGAAGAACTGCTTGAAAGCGCCTGTATCCGCAGACTAAAAGTCACGGTATGTAGGCAGGGACATGTTCAATCATACGATGCCGGGTCCGGCAAGGCTCACGTTGGTCCTCAGAACTGTTCCCCAGCCTGTGAGCTTCTTCTCTATTGCGTCGCAGTCACCGAATGCGAATATGCAGTTCCCGAGCATGACCATGCTGCCCTTGCCAATACCTTCAATCAGGCCAAGAACCTTAACCATCTTCTCGGTGGCCAGGCCCGAGTCCCTGGCAAAGATCCACGAGATTCCGACGAACTCGTCGAAGCCTGGCAGCCCCTCGAAGTCGCGTATGCACAGCTCCCCCGATTCCCTGATACGCCTCCTCGCCTCCTGGTCCGAAAGCACCGCAGAAGTCTTGATGGGCGGGCCGAGTATGCAGAACACAACCTCCTTCTGCGGGATTCTGAGTACTTCCAGCTCCCCGTAGGGCGGTATTCCCGGCTCCAGCCTGTGCACGAAGCCCCCGAGGCTCTGGGCGACAGCGTCCCCGAGGCCTGTCCTGTTCTCCACCTCGGCTCTGTGCGTGGCCTTCAGCGCGGCGTATTTCGGGTCTTGGATGCCGAGCTCGACAGCCGCGGCCAGGCATGAGGCAAACGTTCCAGCTGCGCTCATTCCGAAGCCCTGGCCCATAGGCGCCTGATGCTCTATACTGACATCGAACTCTATTCCGGGGGCGAGCAGTTTCAGGGCCCGGCATGTAACGGGCGCATCCACTTCCGTCTCGCCGAAGAATATGCCAGTCTTTCCGTCTGTCTCTGAAACATCTGCGACAGCCCCGAGCTCGGTGCAGAAGCCCACGCCCCTTGAGCCCATCTTCTCGGGGATGCGCGAGCCGTCCTCTATCACGAAAAACCCTGTCACATGCCCGGGGCAGTATGCCTTCACCCTACCCCTCCGGCCTCATGGCCCTAGGCCCCCAGCAAGTCGAATATCCGTTCTGCCAGCGCGCTCTTCCGGCCTTTGAAGTGCAATGGCTTCTTCCCTGGCTTTAATATTGCGGCTTCGGTTGAGTCCTTGTTAACGTTCTCCAGCAGGTTGGCCACTATCATGTCCAGGCCGTGTTGTTTAAGTCGGTCAATGGCCCGCTTTTCCAACTCTTTCTGGGAGATACCTGTCTCGGCCTTGAACCCTACCAGGACGCGACCCCTCTTCTTCAGCAGGCTCAGAATCTTAGGCGCGGGCTCCAGGCTGACAGTCCTGCCTCCTTTCGAAGGGATTTTGCCTTTTGCGGCCCTGACAGTGAAATCCGATATGGCCGCGGGCACGATTATAATGTCTGCTCTGGCAGCTTTCGCCATGCCCACCAGGTCCTTTACAGAACCGAATACCTCTGCCCTGACATAGGGCGGCGTCCTGATCCCGAACCCCACCCATGCCTCCACTTCCGCGCCCCTGCGATATGCCTCCCATGCCAGGGCGAGGCCCGTGGCGCCGGAAGACTTGTTGGATATGAACCTGACGTCGTCTATCGGCTCCCTTGTCGAGCCGGCTATGATGAGGACCCTCTTCCCCTCCAGGTCTCTCGGGCCCGCTGCCCTGCAAACCTCGGCCACAATGTCGTCCTGCGAGGCCATCTTGGCCTTCTTCTCCTCCAATCTCGGGCCAACGAAGATGACGCCCAGCTTCTTCAGCCTCTCGATGTTCTCCAGGACTATCTTGTGCCTGTACATGGAGGCGTGCATTGCCGGGACAATGATTACGGGCATTCCCGAGCCCAGGGCGCATGTGGCCATCGTGGTCACGGGCGTGTCGTCTATGCCGTACGCTATCTTGGAGATTGTGTTGGCTGTGGAAGGGGCTATGAGGAGGATGTCGGCCCTGGAGTCTGATTCCCCGCACAGTTCGACATGCTTCACCGAGCCGTCCAGGTCGGTTATGGGCTCATGGCCGGTAGCGAAATGAATTGAGTCAGGGTGGACAATCTTTACGGCGGCTCTGGTCATGACGGGGACGACGTCTCCGCTGAACCTGGCGAGCTCCCTGGCCAGCTTGACGCACTCCACTGCGGCTATGCTGCCCGTGATGCCAAGGACTATGCGCTTGCCCTTGAGCGCGGAGCCGGCACTTCCCCTGATGTCGTTGACAGGGTGCATGTTTTGTCGGATGTTGGGCCGGGATTTAAAGGTTTACCCTTTTGGTCTCCTCACCTGTCAACCTCGAACCACCTGGGCAGCTGCCTGTACCTGTAATGGTCCTGGATGATGTCGTTGTACGTGTGCACGAAGTAGGCGTTGAACCGCCTGAGGTAGATTATGCCCTCCTTTGTTATGGAAATGCCGTACACCCTCTCGCCCTTGTGTATCGTGATTAAGCCATCCGCCTCCAACTTCTTGAGTATCTTGTTCGTCATCTGGTGGTTGGACTTTATCTCGAATGAGATTTCCACCTTCGGAATGCAGGGCACGCCCTTCTCGAATATCCTGTCCAGGACTTCTTCGATATTGCTCTGGTATATGTCGATGTCAAGTTCGCCAGCCAGCCTGTTCAACGCGAGGCAGGAGTACAGTTCCCAGCTCTTGTACCGCCTCTTGCCGTCGTCCATGTTCTCCCTCACTCGACGAACGGGAACATGCCGTACGCCCCCTCCTCTTCGACCATTATCTGCACGACAGTCTCTGCATTGCCCCCGCCCGGCCCCCTTCCCAGGGCTATGGGGTTCGCCATGATCTGCGCCTCGACATCCTCGCCTATGTCCTCTGCCGCTCCCCTGGGTGCGTAGAGTATTATGAACCTACCCTTGGGCGGGCGCTTCGGCAGCTTGTCGAGCTCGTTTTTGCACGAGTCAATGAATTTCCTGACCAGCTCCAAATCCGGTGCTGCAGCAGTCTCGACGGCCAGCAGGATGCAGTCCTTCGACGCGTGGCTGATTGCGAACTCTCCGGTACCGATGGTGGCTTTGCAGCCCCCGACCTTGTCCTCGAGGTACTTGGCCAGCCTCGCTGCGGGCGTGTCCAGCTTTGGCATCAACGGCGGCGGGGCGCTGCGGACGCAGTCCACCAGTTTCAGCCGCGCATATACGGCTTCCATGAACCTGCCTGTCTCGCAGACCAGCAGGGCCGCGACAACTGACAGCACGGACAGCGAAACCAGCAGTACATCATATATCGCATCGAGCATGTCCGGATGTTCCGGCAGGATGGGGCCGCCGAATATCAGCGGAAGCCCGAACCTCAGGCCCACATAATACAGCGGCATGAGGAACAGCATTGTCCGGACGAACTTAATCTGCCTGCAGACCTGGGGCATGTTCCTGACAATGTCCTTGGTGAAAGCCGAAGACGCGCCCAATATACTGAACAGGCCCATGTACGGCCTGGGCTGGCTCCTTTGGCCCGGTCTGCTTGCTCTGGCTCTCTCGGGCAAACCAAACAGGTCCTCGACATTTTCGAACCTCTTGAACATCACGGCGGCGTATCTCATTGTCTGTGTGAGCAGAAGCGCAACAAGGAAGGCCAGGGCCAGGAAAATGCCTGCGAGGGCCATGCCTGCCAGGAATCTGGGCATGTCGGGGGAAACTATCGAAGCGGGATTGAAGAACGGGAACACCAGGCTCCAAACGTCTGCAATCAGGGTCGCGGCGAGGAGCAGCAGGAAGGCCAGAGCGGCCGCAATCCCTATGCCGAGTATGCGCTGCGCCCTGGCCCTGTAGCCTTCGGCGTCCGCGGAGAGGTCCATCATGCCTTCGAGAGGGCCCTCTGTCCAGCGCCTCAATGAAAATTTCCTGGGAAAGCCCTCTGACCTCATGCAGCCCAAATTCGTTGTTTTTAGTATTTAAAGGTTGTCGGAAGAGTGTTATGAAACTCTTTTTAGTCAAACTTGTTCTTTCCGTTATATATCGCACGGCCCCCTTGAACAGCATAGGTGAAAAAATGAGAATGGACCACGATACCCCGAACAACCATGTCGGGAACGGAGCCAGGAAGACGAACGACCCGAAGAGGGGCAGCGGCGGCGCAGGATACCTCGCAGCCCTGTTCGGATTCGGAACGATGTGCGAATATTCGCACCCGGCCACATACGGCGCCGGAATAACTCAGGTGATGTAAAATGCAAAGCGACGCAAACGGGACAGGAGCGCAGAACGCGGGCGGACCAATACCGCCCCAGCAGCCGCCTTACGGCTACTATCCGTACTACCAGCCACCCCCGCCCACAAAGCACAGCGACAAGCCACGGATGGCTGGCGGGCTGCTCATAGTGACCGGAATACTGGGCCTCATACTCGGCATAATGATGATTGCCGGAGGCACATACATGATGAACGGCGGGAACTTCAGCATGGATGACTGGGGTCAGGTGGACATATCCGGCCTGGTGCTGGATGCGGGCGGCGCGCCCATAGACAATGCCACGCTCAGCGTCGAAGGCACACACATCTCAGTAACGACCGACGCCACGGGCCACTACCAGATGCTGGGAGTCCCGGGAGGCTATCAGCAGATTACACTGGAGAAATCCGGATACAACACCATAATACGCCATGTCTTCATTGTCCCGGAAAACGGAGACGACTCGCAGAACTGGGGCAACAGGATGGTCATAACCGATGACACCGAGCTCAACTACACCATGACGCCCGGCACCGGCACCTTCACCTACGGCGAGGAAGGGGGCTTCATGACGACCGAGGGCGTGGAGACACTGGTGATGCTGTTCGGAGTGGTCTTCACGATATGCGCCATCGGCGCCATAGTCGGCGGCGCCTACGCACTCAAGACCGAGAAATATCATGTGACCATAATCGGCGCTGTGATGGGCATATTCTCAGTCGGCTTCGGAATCGGGTCAATACTGGCCATAATCGCGCTCCTGATACTGGTGCTGTCCAGCAATGAGTTCAAGGCCAACGGGCAGAGGTGATGGCATTGTTCGAGAAGACAGAGTACAGGATGTATGGCCGAGTCAGCGCCGAGATGCTGTACCCGGGCGTCCAGGACTTCTGGACCAAGGAGGGCTTCAGCGTGATAAAGGTCTCGCCGTACCGCATGCAGGGCGAGAGCTACGACTCGAGGATAGGCCTTCGGCGGACCTTCTCCCTCACTGTGCACGAGCATGCGGGTGCGACATACTTGGACCTGCAGATGCAGGCCAGAATTACCGATTTGGGCATAGTGGGCGGCGCCGCGGCCGCCTTCATATGCCTGCCAGTCGCGGTCGTGGCCGGGGCAGTGTCATACCACGAGTACGAGAAGGACTCGAACGAGCTGAACCGCAGGTTCTGGGACTACATGGGCTTCGTGTCCAGGAACCTGGGCGCGCCCAACAACTAGGAGTAATGGAAAGACATGACAAACGAATCAAAGAGTTGCAAGAGGAAGTTTGCCAAGAAACACCTGAAGGCCATTGCCCTGATGGCGGTCGGAGCTGCATTGGTCATCATTGCGGCCGTGACCGTATTCCTGTGGTTCGCAGACGATGCCCAGTCTTCCGGACTGGTGCCGTCAAGGCTGGGCGGGTGGTCTGTGGGCCATTGCGTGACATTCTTCCTGCACCTGCTGTTCTGGGAGATAGTGCTGGTCGCGATACCGGCGATAGTTGCCGCCGTGGCAGTATACTGTCTCTGGTGGAGAAGGCTGCCCGCCGAGGAAAGGGCAGAGTACAGGCGCATGGAAATCTTCGGAGGCAGATCCCGCAGCGCAAAGGGCTGGAGCGGGTTCTCGTTCGCAGTGAACGTATTATTCCTGCTCAAGGTCTACCTGGACCACAACTGGAACACCCCGTTCTCGACGTGGACGGTAGACTATGTGGTGGACTCCTACCTGTGGGCCCTGGCCTGGATACTGATAATAGTCGCGATACCGCTGGCGATCGGCGGGCTCTGGTGGCTGAGCAAGGCCGAGCGGGCGTGACGGTCACGCGCCCTTCCAAACGTTTATTATTGTCCTCCTCAATATTGGTGATAAAGAAGATATTGCTATGAAACCCCTTTCCAGGACCATGGTGAGCTTGATTGTGGTATTGTCGATGATGCTGTCAGGGTTGGCGCTGACAGGCTCGGCGAAATCGGAGGTAGCTTCACCCGCTGGACTGGCCGACGAGCCCGCGCCTGCTCCGACAGCAACCGATTTCCCGTTCAGGACGACATACCCGTCCATCGCCACACTGTACGCATGGTACGACACCCTTGTCGCGGAATACCCGGGCCTGGTCACGAAGATTGACATAGGCAACTCGTTCCAGGGCAGGGACATGCTGGTGCTGAAGATCACCTCGGACGAGGAAGGCGTCATCGGAGACAAGCCCGACGTCCTGGTGGAGGCCAACATACACGCCAGGGAATGGTCTACTAGCAATGCGGCCGCTTACTTCGCCTGGCTCCTCCTTTACAATTACGACACCAACCAAACCATACACTGGCTGGTGAACAACAGGGAGATTTACATTCTCCCGATGGTAAACCCGGACGGCTATTACTACGACGGGGACGGGGGCACGCCCCCCGGGGATATGTGGCGCAAGAACCGGAACGGCACCGGCGTTGACCTGAACCGGAACTGGGACATAGACTGGGTGAACGGCGATTACGACCCCTCCAGCGAGACATATCACGGCGGCGCGCCCTTCTCCGAGTACGAGACCAAATGCATCAGGAACTTCATGCTGGCCTACGGGATAGACTCGTTCCAATGCATACACAGCTATGCCGGTGTGCTGCTCATCCCCTGGTGCTACACCCCGAACCACTGCCCGCACGACACCTGGTACAGGGGCACGGCCGCCAAGATGACCTCGCTCACGTCACTCTACGGGAACCCAGGCTCCCATTACGATTACGGCCAGGCCGAAGAGATGATAGGCTACAACGCGCCTGGCGGCTCCATAGACTGGATATACGAGGCGATGGGAGCGCAGGGCTTCTGCTTCGAGCTTGAGACAGGAGGGGCAGGATTCTACCCGGGCACTGGAGCCATCATGACCATCGACACGGACGTGGACGACGCGCTGATATACCAGGCCAGGATCGCGGACACGGACATCGGCGACGGAACAGCCAACCTGTTCCCGCCCGTCCCTTACATAGTGTACGGCAACATATACAGCGGGACCAGCCCAATCGTCGGGACGCCAGTCACTATAACAAACACTGCCACGTCAGAATCCATATCCATTCCCACCGATTCCAACGGGTACTACGAGCTGGACTTCGGCAGGCTGACCGAGGACGGGTACACCACAGCCCAGACCTTCAGCATTGCGGTCGGTTTGTCCTCGCTCAACTTCACCATCGACCTCTCATGGGGCAAGAGGGTGGACATGAACTTCCCTTCAGCGCCGACCAGCCTCACCGTTGATCACTGGGGGATTGCGGCGAACATCGAGACCAGGTATCTGACGACCACACCGACCACAGTGAACAGCCTGGCGGCGAACTCCCTGAATCTCACGCAGTCATCGACGGCCGGCTACTACCAGACAAGCACCACGGTGGGCAGGGACACCTATGCGGGCATCCGTGTATGGAAGCGCAACACCTCCGGCACCGAGACCGAGTTAACCTCCGGGACTGCGGTCGCGACGGCCGGGCGGATAAGCAACGGCGCCGGTCTCCTGGCAGCGGCCTACACTCCGCCTGTGACTGTGCTGAACAGCGGCGATTCTGTAGTCGTCAGGCTGTACGTCGCAACATCGGTTGCGAACCTGACAGTCGTTCGTGCTGTGTTCACGACCGAGCAGCTGAGCCCCGGAACGCTCGATGCCCATGAATGGACAGTCAGCTACTACATACGCAGGGGCTTGGGTTCATCCTACGGGATAATAGGGTCGTACTGCGCATGGGGAACAGGCCTGTTCAATACAAACATAGCAGGCTTCAAATACTCGATAGCGGGCACTCCGCCGACCGACCACAACACGCTGAACTGGACGCATCCCGGGACGAACATCTCATATTACAAGGTTTACCGCGCTGACACCGAGACTGGCGCCTACATGTTGATAGACACAGTCCCAGTCTGGGTCAACACCTTTGTGGATTCCTGGAAGGGGCAGGCAGATACCACGCTCTGGTGGTACATAGTAAGGGCAGTGTCCTCGATAGGCCTCCAGGAGTCCAACACCAATGCGGTCCAGGAGCCGGCGTTCGGAACGCTGTACTCAATCAACCTGACAGAGAAACCGGTTGGCTGGGTATTCGTGTCCTACCCCGTTGAGGTGACAGGCGACATTCAGACGATACTGAACGACCCGCAGACCACCTGGGACATAGCCAAGTGGTACAATCCGCAGACGCCTGCAGACCCGTGGAAGACCTACAGGGTCGGTGGAACAGCCAACGACCTCACCGCAATAAATAACAAGCTGGGCCTATGGCTGCACCTCTCGGCCAACGGAGGCGACCAGATGCTCACCCTGAGCGCCTCGGGCCCGTACCCCGCGTCCGCGGTCACCGTCAACCTCTACACAGGCTGGAACCTGGTGGGGTACCCCTCGGCAACCGCTAGGCTGGGCTCGGCAACATTGCCGGCGCAGGCTGACCGTGTCAGTGTGTGGCAGGCCGCGGCACCGTACATTACCGATTCGACGCCCGCCTCTGTCACGATGTCCCATGGCAATGGGTACTGGGTGCATGTTACAGCCGACTGTACCTGGACTATCTTCCCGTGAGTTGAATCGGATATCAACAATCTATTACAAAGTATTCAACGATGGCCTGACTATCAATCAACAGATAAATTAAGGCCGTGAATTACTGGCATATTATGAGCAAAAGATGAACACGAAGACTAAATCCGGGCTGATGGAGTGTTCGCCATGATTGTCCATGCAAGTAAAAGCACAATCAAAAGATCCGGTAATCGGCAACCTGAAAACGAAGAGATTACCGGGCGATAGTTATTTATCGCGTATGATGCATTAATAGTCATGTTCTCCACCGAACATCGGGAAGTCAGAGGAATGGTATTATGAAGCCGGAAGGACAGAAACAATGGAAGGTTTTGCGCATCTCATCTGTGGCTGCATTATGTTTGCTGATGGCGTTGAGTTCCATGGGCGGACTGATGGGTTTGGCTACGGAGCCTGCAATCCAGACGGCCGAAGTGCAGCCCGGACCCAACGAAGCCACTGTAACCCATTCCGACAGCGACATGACCATAATAACCCTCAGATGCGCTGACCTGGAAATGGGGGCTGTCAGGGAGAACAGCATGGCATTCACGACACTGAGCATTCCAGAAATGGACAAACTGGGCAATGTCGGCGAGCCGCAGCTCCCGTTCAAGTCGGTCTGCATCGCAGTCCCGGACGACTCACTCACGCTGACGGTGGTGAACGACGAGTATTACGAGGTCTATGTCGGGCTGGTCTATCCGGCCCAGGCACCAGACCCGGACTGTGACGTCGAAACAGAGCCCGAATTCATGCTGAACCCTGTCACATACTCGACAGACGCCTTCTATCCGGCCGAAGTCGCCCTCATGGTCGAGCAAGGCAGGGTCCGCGGGGTTCCGTTCGCCCTTGTGGGCTTCAGCCCCGTGCAGTACAACCCAGTCACCGGGATTGCTAAATTACACACGGCCATCGACCTGGAGGTCAGCTGGGATGGTTCCGCGCATTTCGCCATTGCCGAAAACCTGAAATCAAAATACTATTCGGATTTCTTCGAGAACACATTCATGAACTGGGACGATTTCTCTAAGAATTACGCCGACGCACTCGCTCCCGCACAGGGAACACAGAGGGGCGCGACCGGCTGCGAGTACTTGATAATTACCGCCCCCCAATTCGTGGACGCGGCCAACACGCTCGCGGCCTGGAAGCTGGAACGCGGCATAGACACGCGCGTGGTCAAGACGACCGATACCGGGACAAGTTCGATCGCAATATCAGCCTACATACACAATGCCTACATCACCTGGGCGCCCGCGCCATCCTACGTGCTGCTGATCGGCGATGCAGACCATATAAACACGAACTATGTCAACATCCACCCGTACTACGGCCTGACGACCGGGACAGATCTCTGGTATTACACGATCGATGGCTCGGATTTCATAGCAGACCTGTTCTACGGCCGCATTCCGGTCGATACGGCGGCACAGGCACAGAACTACATCGACAAGATAGTGGACTATGAGACGGACCCGACATACAACAGCGGGTACTATCACAACATAACGGTCGCGGCATATTTCCAGGACTCGGGGGACGGGTACGAGGACAGGCGGTTCACACGCACGTCCGAGGAGGTCCGCGATTACCTGACGACGAACCAATCTTACAGCGTCGACAGGGTGTACTGCACGGACTCAGGCACAAACCCCACGCATTGGAACAACGGCGACTACTGGTGGCCTGTTTCGGGCGCTCCTATTCCGGCCGAGCTGCTGAGGGCCAACGGATTCCCCTGGAACGGAGGCGCGGCGGACATACAGGCCCTGGTGGAGGCTGGGTGCCTCATACTGAACCACCGAGATCATGGCTCGAGGGAAGGCTGGGGAGACCCGTTCTTCCAGATACCCCAGGTCCAGGCTCTGGACAACGGCGAGCTTCTGCCGATTGTGTACAGCATAAACTGCGAGACTGGTTGGTTCGACTCCGAGACCGACGACCCCGGATACGGCACCTCAACCGAATGCTTCTGCGAGGAGTTCCTCAGAAAGGTGGACGGCGGCTGCGTCTGCATATTCGGGGCCACCAGGGTCAGCTACTCCGGCTACAACGACTTCATGTGCAGGGGCTGGTATGACGCTGCCTGGCCGGATTTCGACCTGAGCATAGGCGGCAGCGCGCCGATGTATAGGATGGGCGACATTCTGAACTACGGTAAGTGGTACATGATAAACCACTATGCTTGGGGCGACCCCTGGGCACTCGCCGAGCTCACATCGGAAATCTTCCATGTTTACGGCGACCCGACAATGGAGATGTGGACTGCCGAACCCATGACCTTAACGGTCTCGCATCCGTCGTCATACCCGTCCGGTACCGCGCAGGTCACGGTCAATGTGAGCGAGGACAATGCGTTTGTATCGCTGGTCAAGAGCGGGCAGATTGTCGGCACGGCATACTCTTCAGGTGGGCAGGCCGTAATCCCGGTTAATCCCCTGCTTAGCGGCATAGTGAACGTGACAGTGACGAAGCATAACTTCAGGCCCTACCGGGGCAGCATCATTGTTCTGACCACGCCGCCCACCGACATTACAGTAGAGCACTGGGGGCCGGAATTCGATTACAATGTCACCGCAGAGGCCAGATACCTGAGGGGAGTGGTCGGCGAGGCCGCGGTGAACGGCCTCACATCCTACTCGCTCGGAACAGCCAATTCAAACATTGCCGGGAACTGGGCGCCGGGCAACAACGCCCAGGTGCACCTTGGCATGAGGGTATGGAAACGGTCCCAGGCAGGCACAGAGACCGAGGTCACTCAGGGCTCGCCTGTCGCGACAGTCAATCGGACATCGAACGGCAACGGATTCCAGACAGCAACATGGGTGCCGCCTGAGACAGTTCTTGATTCGACGGATTCGATTGTGATCCGGGTCTATGGGGACACGACATTCCCTCCGGCCACGGTGCGGGCGACCTTCACCAGCGAGCAGCTGGGCGCCACCTTGCTGGAATCCGAGCAATGGACAGCCCAATACTGGACAAGGGTCGGCACAGTCGCCCAGGGTGGCTCGGACTGGTTCTGGGGGACACCGGCCTATGACAATCACATTAACGGGTTCACTCACAGCTTTGTCATTTCCAGCAGGGACCCACACAGAGACAACATGCTGAACTGGACAGCCAGCACCAGCCCCGATGTAGCGCAGTACAACATCTACCGTTCCGAGTTCGGGACAGGGCCTTTCGGTTTGGTGGGCTGCTCGCCCTCAGGCACATTGTCATATACTGACACGGACAAAGGCATCGCGGATGCAACATCATGGTGGTACATAGTCAGAGCGGAGGACGCCCTCGGCAACGAGGAGCAGAACACCAATGCGGTCCAGGAGCCGTCGACCGGCACGCCTTACGCTATTGACCTGACCGGGAAACCGGCTGGCTGGGTGTTCGTGTCCTACCCCGTCACAGTCTCGGGCCACATCGAGTTGGTGCTCAACGACACGGCCAACGGGGACGGCGGAACTGATTGGGACGTCGCAAAGACTTGGAGCAACCTGCAGAAGAAATGGCTGTCCTACAGGAAAGGCAGCCCTGCGGATACGTTCACGGAAGTCTCCAACACGATGGGCGTCTGGCTGCACCTGACCTCCAATGCGGGCAACTGCGCCCTGACCCTGCCCCAGACAGGTTACTATCCCGGCACAATCTCCATCTCGCTCGTCACCGGCTGGAACATGGTCGGATACCCCTCGGCAACAGCAAGGCTGGGCTCGGCTACATTGCCGGCGCAGGCGGACCGCTTGAGCGTGTGGCAGGCTGCGGCACCGTATATCACGGATTCGACACCCGGGGCTGTTACGCTGTCCCACGGCAACGCATACTGGGTCCATGTCACAACGGACTGCGTGTGGACTGTGAACCCGTAGCGGGCCTGAGTCAGAAGGGCCAGGACCAGCGAGGCATCCGCACTGCCAATAGACTTTTATCTTGGGCGTGCTTGTACGCCATGTTCCGTGATGACAAATGGGCGAGTTGAGCCTGTGGCGGGCCGTGATGTACCCTATGAGTGCTGAGAACATCTTATTCAATCCAAAGCTGCGGCTTTGGAGCTGCTTTTAGCCGTATCCGAAGCAGGCTTCGGGCGTGCTTGGCCGAGGGTTGGCCGTAGGTGCGTGTCCGGATGATCCGGTCTCCCCTACAATGCCCAGCCACACCCAACCATAGTGCCGTCGAAAGCCTTATTATGGTATATTAACATGCACACATAGAGAGCAGGAGGGCGAACTCATGAGGCTGGAGAAAGCAGGGTCTAGGCGTCTTGCATTGTTAATTCCGGGAATGGTTCTGATTATGTTGTCATTGCTCGTCCTTGCCAGCGGCGGAGCCAAGGCTCAGGCGACCGGCGACTGGAGCTCGAACGGCTCTGGCGAAGGATTCGTCCTGGATTGCTGGGCCTCGACCTTCCACTACGATGTGGAAATGACTCTCAACTCCGATCATGGCGGCTCTATCACGACCATTTGCAGGAGCGTGACAGATGTCCAGCCTGGCTGGGAAGAGGCATACGACAATATCGGGAACAGCCAGACGCAAGGCCTGACATGGAGCTCGTCCGGCTCGAGCGTCACGTTCAATGTCGACGCGGTATCTTGCGAGGCGACCGTTTCAGGCAATTCCATGACGGGCAGCGGCTCATATTACGACCCCGGTTCCGGCATAACCTACTACTACGACATCGCCCTGACCCGCGAGGGAGGCGGCGGCGGTGGCGGAGGTGGCGGCGGAGACATCGACATGGGCGGCCTGACAGTGCCCGCGGCCGGCGCCGCGGTGGCAGCCGGAGCGATTGGCGTGGGCGCTTCGCTCGGAGGCACAGGACCTGTGTCAGCGTCCTATTGGGGCCCTGACCTGGTGCGGCCGCCGGCCCCCACTCCTCCACCACCGCCGGCTGTCAACCCAGCCATAGCATTGAGTATGCCCGTACCCCCGACCGACCCCAATACTGGGTCCCATTTGGTGCCTGCAGATGCGCCCATCCAGGAACCGTATAATTCCCAGCCAAATAACAACGCTACGAGACAATGCCGGTTTTGCCACCAGATGACGCTGTCCCCCCTCTCCTCGGGCTGGCGGTGCACGAACGCAGCGTGTCCTGGAAGGCAACAGATACACACCCACGGCTACACCACCCATGAATTCCACCACGAGGCATGGAGGGGCCAGGAAAATATGCAGCGGTTCGAAGGAACAAATGTCCAGCCGACAGAGGTCAAACTGACAAACATTGAAACTTGGAGGAAATAAATGGGTTACGGATACCAGCAACCTGCACCCGCACCTTCGAACCAGATAACCAAGCGGCCGCTGACCCAGGCCGAGGTCGGTGCCGGCCAGAAATTCTTCAAGACGATGCAGACGCAGCTCAGGATATTCGCACTCGTCCCGCTGATAATAATAGCCATCAACATCCTGCTGCTGGGCAGCGATTGGATTGTATCGCTCATAGCGCTACTGTTCAGCTTCGGAATCATCATCGCTTCAATAGGTTTCCTGGTGTTCCGCAAGAAGGTCCAGGCGGCCATGAGGCAGGGCATGGCGATCGAGGTCCGAGCTCCGGCATACAGGAGCAACATGGTGCGCAACATGCCTACATACACGGTCGGGCCCATCACGCTGTTCGCGACTCCCGAGATTGACAGGCTGATAGTTCAGGGCCAGGATACATGTGTTGCCTGCGTTCCGCAGCTGAACATCGCGCTCTCAGTCAACAACACGATGCTGACCCATGGGACGAGAGTCACATGCCCCCCTAACCTGGAGGCAATGGCAAGGCCTGCCAGTCCCCAGCAGCCACCGCCCCAGCCGCAGTATCAGCCTCCCCAGCCCGCCCCGGATAATTACAACTACCCTCCACCGCCGTCCCGATAGCCCATCGCGCAGCCGCAAAACCTTTTTTACTCGAAAGCGCCTTCTGTGTTTATGGACGAGTCTCCCCAGAATCGAATAGCCCTCGTAGGCCGCAAGGCAGAGTTGGGCATGCTGGCGAAGGCGCTGGAAGGCGCGGCCTCGGGCAGGGGTTCGGCCATCTTGATATCGGGAGAGCCGGGCATAGGCAAGACCAGGCTTGTGCAGGCCTTCCTGGACAGCAATGCGGCGCAGAACGCCAGAATCCTTGCGGGCGCAGCCTCGGCAGATTCGTCCCAGCCGTTCCTGGCTTTCTCGAAGGCCCTGAGCGGCGAAATAGACGGAGCGCTTTTCGAGGACAGGGAATACACCAGGTTCATCAAGATTTTCGCGATAAACCGCGCAGGGCTGTTGATGTCCCAGGCCTCGTCCGAGGAAGGGGACATGGACGCGGACATATTCGCTGGCATGATGTCGGCTGTGCAGGACTTCGTGTCCGAATCCCTGGGCCCGGGCCACGGCGGTTCAGGCCTCGGGCGGCTCGAATACGGGGACATGAAGATACTTATCGAGCACGGCCGGCACATTTACCTGACTGCCGTGTTCAGGGGGAAGGAGCACAGGGACATGCTGGACAGCATGAGGCAGACTCTGCTCGCTGTCGAGAGCCAGCACGGGCACATTCTCGAAGCCTGGACTGGAAAGATGTCGGAAATCGAGCCCATCCAGGACAAGATCCAGACACTGGCCGAAGCCAAGTTCCTGGTGAGGAAGGACATGGAGGGCCTGAAGCTGGAGAATGAGCGCCTCAGGGTCGCGGACGCAGTGCTCGAATGCCTCAGGAGCAAGTCTGCGGAAAAGCCCCTGGTCCTGCTGCTGGAGGACATGCACTGGGCCGACGAATCCACACTGTTCTGCCTCAACTACATTGCCAGGAACATCGTGAACCTCCCTGCGCTGGTCATCGCGACTGCCCGGCCCGGGGAGAGCCAGGCGCTGGGCAAAGCCCTGGCCGCGATGAGGGAAGAGGGCACAGTCATGGAACTTGGCCTCGGCAGGCTGGAAAAGACAGAGGTCTTGGGCATGGTCAGCAGCCTCTATCCGAAAAACGATTTCCCAGATGCTTTCATTGATTCGTTGGCTGACAAATGCGGCGGCATACCGCTGTTTGTCATGGAATTCCTCAGGAACATGGTATACGAGCATAACATAGCGGAAAATGACGGCCGGTTTTCGCTGGCCGACGAGAATTACTCGATTCCCGACACGGTCGAGGATATCATCCAGGGCAGGCTGTCAAGGCTGAGCCCGGGGGCGATGGCCATGGCCGAGTACGCGTCGTGCATAGGCAGGGAGTTCGGCATGGCAGTTGCCATGTCCATAGAGACAGTCAACGACCCGGCCGCAGGCTTAAGCGAGCTGCAGGAGTACGGAATAGTCATAGGGCAAGACGGTTGCGCCGCATTCTCCCATGCCATGTACCAGAACATAATTTACTCGGCCATCTCCCAGAGATGGAAATCCGCGCATCATAAAAGCATAGGGGAATGGTTCGAGAAGTCATATACACTGAATCGCGACGAGGTCATGTTCGAGCTGGCCAGGCATTTCTCCCAGACAAGGGAGCTCCTTAAGGCCTACGATTACGGTGTCAGGGCGGGGGACAAGGCGAGCGACTCGTATGCAGCTGAGCAGGCAATGGCCTTCTACGCTGGCGCCTTGGAGGCTCTCCAGCATTCTCCCGGCATCCCTGATGCGGGCCTGAAGGATTCGGAGCTGCATGAGAAAATCGGTGACCTGGCAGTGCTGCTGAACGATTACGGGAGAGCCAAGGAATCCTATTCCTGCGCCGAGAAGGCGCACTCGGGCGGCGTAGGGCTTGCGCGGCTGAAGAGGAAGATGGCTGACATGCAGTTCAAGCTCGGCGAATGGGACGAAGCAAAAGCGCTTCTATCCCAGTCCAGAGCCCTCATCGGAGACAACCCGGACAGGGAGCTGGGCAAGGTTTTCATAAGCGAAAGCTACCTTCACATATCGCGGGGGGAGCTGGACCAGGGGATAAGCATCCTCGCAAAGGCCCTGGAAATATTCCGCGACAGGGGAGGTTCGGACAGCGATGTGGGGAATACGCTCAGGGCCATAGGGAACATACATTGGAGGCGCGGCGAGTTCGACGAGGCCCAGCGGCATTACGAGATGAGCCTCGGCGCCATGGAGAAGGCCAAGGACATCCGGGGCACGGCCGCGGCCCTCAACAACCTGGGGCTGGTCCATGCGGATAAAGGCGAGCCGGATGTCGCAGTGCAGTATTACGGCAGAGCTTTGAGCGCGATGGAAAAGACCGGAGATAAGTATCAGATGACCATGACGTTCAACAATCTCGGACTGTTGCACAAGGACAGGGGCAGGCTGGGGCTCGGGCTTGAGTATTTCCAGCGCAGCCTGGAGTTGCGGGAGCGCATAGGCGACAGGAGCGGGTCTGCGGCCGTGATGCTGAACATGGGCAATCTCTATTACATGATGGGCAGATTCGACAAGGGCATGGAGATGAGCGAGCGATGCCTGCGCATCAGCCTCGAGATAGGGGAGAAGAAGAACATCGCCAGCGCCACAAACGCTCTCGGGTTCATGCACAAGGACATGGGCAATGTCGTCGAGGCCAAGAGCCTGTTCGGGCAATCCATGAAGCTGTGCGAGGAAATAGGCGAGAAGTACACACTCACCCACGTGCTGGACAACATGGGCCTGCTGCTGCTCGACATGGACGAACCGGATAAAGCTCTCGAGCATTTCACCAGGGGTCTCAGGCTCAGGGAGGAGATAGGGGACAAGAACGACATTTCATGGAGCTATTACGAAATGGCCCATGCCAACGTGATGCTGGGGAACCATGCCCTGGCCCTTCAGTACGCAGAAAAATCAATGGCCCTGGCGGAGGAAATGAACCTCGGGCTGGAACACGGGGCAAGCAGGATGGTCATGGGCATGACATACAGGGAAATGGGCGATTACGGCAAAGCCCTGGAGTTCCTCGTGAAGGCCGAGAAGCTCTTCCTGGACGGAGGCTTCGTGTCCATGCATCCTGACACTGTTTACGAGATTGGCAAACTATACAAGGCAAAGGGCGACAAGGCCAAGGCCAGGGATTGGCATGCCAAAGCCCTGGCAGAGTACGAAGGTCTGGGCATGAAGCTCATGGCGGACAAGTGCCGGAAAGAGCTGGAGCAGCAGTAAAGCCGGTACAGCCTCCCTACCAATTCACGAGCCAGGTAGTATCCGCGGGTACGTGAATCCAATAGCCTCTTCCTGCCTGCATGGTCACGCTGGCCAAATTATAAATGTCCTGCACGTAGGGCGCAGCGCTCTGGAACACGGACACGATGTCAGCGCCGGTGCCGGCCAGCGCGACAGAGGCCAGGCGCGGGATGGATGAGGGATATCCGACCAGGTTCCAGCCTGCCCTGAGGGTTATGGCGGTCGAGGCCGGCGCCGAGCCGCTCACCGTGATTAGGCCGTCACCCACAGTTGTCACGTACAGCCAGATGCCCATCTCGTTGGATATTGAGACAAGGTCGTTGACGCCTCCTGTCCTGTATGTCTTCCATGGGTCGGCGGGCGAGGATGAATCATACCACATTGCCCGCGTCCAGACTGTGTCCCCACCTGAATCTGTCAGAGCCCCCAAAACCGAACTGTCCGCCGGAGCCAGAGGGACGGATATCAGGTTCCATCCTGCAACCACTTGGATATCGTAGGAAGACATGACAGGCTCGGTTATTTCTGCAAGCGCGTACCTGACCTTGGACGGGGACACGTCAGTGTAAGTGGCATTTATCTTGTCCCCGGGCGTCACATGCAGCACGCCCGCGGAATCAGTCTCCGAGATCGTGACGGTGCCCTGGAAGTTGCCAGGGCTCACCTGCGTGCACACCACGCTCTCGCCCGCGGGTTCGGTGCCGCTCTTGACCAGCACAGAGACGCTGCCGCTTAAATCCATGTCGTGCACAGACACCTGGACCGGGGATTCTGAACCATAGGCAGTCTTGTCCAAGGACACTGTGCTCATCCTGAACCAGTCCAGCACGCGCTGGGTGAGAAGGTTCCTATCGGAGACGCCGACAACCTGGGACAGGTCGAAACCGAAGAACACCGTCTTCCATGTGCCGGAGTTCTTTTTAACGGCATAATCCTTCTCATAGGAGCTGGTCATGGACGACGTCGCTCCGGTGTAAACGCCCATGGAGTCTGAGAATGCCCTCCCCTGCGGAATGGACAGCTCGAACGAGTCAGTGCCGCCTATCTCGTCGCCTGTGCCGTTGGCCCAGCTGGTGTAGGCGTAATAAGTCCTGTTGTACGTCGCCCCCAGGTAATCCCGCAGGAAGGCCGGGTCAACGCCCGGCAGTGTGGTCCCTGGGTCTCCAAGCGCGGACGCTAGCCTGTGGGACAGGAACCAGGCGCATTTGCCTCCGGCAAGGTAGGTCTTGATGTTGGCTATCTCGGCGGTGCTCAGGGCGCCAGCCTGCCTGTTGCCGCCGGTGAACCATATCAGTATCTCGTAGTTCTGCATCAAGGCCAGGGAAGCAGTGCCCTGGACCATCACATAAGGGTACCCGAGAGCGGTCAGCGCCTCCTCGTATGCGATTTGGAAATCGTAGTTCATGTCGTCGTCCACCATGAGTATGGGCGCATCGCGCGGCCAGACGCGGATGATGGACTTCTGCATGTTGTTGCCTTCGTCCGCCTCCGGTATTGTCTTGTCCGGGTCGACCTGGACATAGATTGTGTGGCTGCCAGTAGGTTGCGCGGTCCAAGGAACGCTCGCCGTGGCCTTGGAGTTGCCGGCCAGCGTGGCTATCGTCTGGTTCGTGCCTATCTGCACTCCGCCGTTCCCTGGCTCGCCGTCGAAGAATTTGACCTTGACATTGCTGGCGGAAGTGCTTCCTGTGTTGAATATCTCGCTGGAAATTGTAACGGCCGTGTCTTCGATGAGGGGCGGGGTGCCGCTCGCCTTGGGGAAGTTCGCAGATAGTTCGCGAGTCGTGCCTGGCTTGAGCAGGTCCAGCTTCATTATGGCACCGCATCCGCTGATGTTGCACCAGGTCCATCCGGACGCGGCTCCAGTGCCCAGGTATGTGCTCGGCGTGGTGAGCCCGTTCATGCCTGTCGAATCGTTCTGGAACGGGTCTGTGGGCTCGCCCCTGTTCAGTGCGAGCCTTATCTCCTGAGTGCCGTCCAGATAATCCCATTCCTCCACGGCCAAACGCATCCTGTTCCTGTTTGACTGGGTCCCTGCAGTGTCATAGTGCCATATCAGCAGGCCGCTCGAGTGGGCGAACCTGTCGAACTTGGCGCAGGTCTTGTTCACGTAGCTGAAGAAGAACGACTCCGCTCCGCTGGCAGTGATGCGGAGCGCGTCAGGGTACTTCTCCCATTGGCGCAGCGTGGCGCCGAGCGTCGTGACGCTTATGATTGTCGGACTGACCCAGCCCAGGGTCACTTGCTTCGAGTACGGGTTGAAATGGCCCGGGTTGGAGCCCTGAGGGCTGCCGCACCAGCAGGACGAGCCCATGACATCCCACTCGCCTGTGCCGTGTGTCGTGTAAGATGTGTCATAGTAATCTGGGCACCCCAGAGTATGGCCCATCTCATGGGCGAACACGCCAATCTGGGCGTTTATCTCGGGGCCGCAGCAGCCGCTCTCTATGGTTACGCCGTCGTTCGTGGCGTAATAGAGGTCGGTCGCGAAGCTCCAAATGTGATTGGGGTTGGCGGTCGCTGACTGGTCAGGCCCGGCGTGGATGAATATGACAAACTGATAATTGTACGCAGCGAAGTTCACTGTCGGATCTGCGAGCTGGAGGGCCCGCGTCATGAAAAGTGAGTCAGTCGGCGCGTAATCGGCATGGGCCCCCGCCACCCTGAATGGCCCGACAACGTCGAACACAGGCATGAAGGTCCCGTAGGAATTCTCGTAATAGAACTCGGTCAAGGTGCCGGTCGGGTTTGTGCCGTTGCCAGTGAGTATAGCCTCGAAATAAGCTGCGTTATGGCCTGGCCTGAACCTGTCATCGACGCCCGTGGCCTGGAAATCCACCATCAGGACCAGGTAGCTTACTACAGCCCTGGCTTTGTTGCCGGTTCCGAACGTTTCGAACAGCTTCTCCCTGCTGTCAGCGCCGGAGGAGTCCAGCCAAACGCTGTCCGATCCGCCGCCTAAGGCCGGTGCAGACGGCGCCGGGTCAATGCCTACACGCGCCGGGGAAGGCTGCGAAACTCCATTTTCCTTGGATGTGGAATAAGTCCACCAGCCTCCAGAATCCATGACGGCCACATGCCCGTCCGGCAGGCCGACACCGCCGCCTATCTCCATGCCCCTGACAGCGCCCTCGAAGGCCGTGCCGTCCGGCTGGACGAAGGTCTGCTCGCCCGGGCAGGGTGGGACAAAGTCGTAGATGCCGAAGCCTGCGGCCGAATCCCCCGAAACTGCCAGAGGAATACCCTGCAGGCACAGAGCCATCAAAACCAACGCACATCCGAACGCTTTCCCTGACATGCCCATAACACCTTGGCAGCAAAATATCCGCACGTGTAGATATAGTTAACTGAGGCATCCGAAATATAATGCATAAAGAATAGGGCGGAACCTCATTCACAGGGCATCATGGATTCGGCTGCGGGGCAAACTCCCTAATCACAGGCTTCTTCCTTTGTTTGTTAGATAAATATAATATGATAAGCAGCAGGACGATTGTTATTATGATAAACAGGACAAGCAGGATGTCGCCCAGCAGCGCGCCCCCGCCAATGCCCGAGTCCGCAGTCTGGCTTGGAATTGCCCCGACCTCGGCGGACGGAGCGCCGTCTCCCGCTTCGTTGGCGGCCACGACAGCATAGAAGTATGTATGGCCGTTTTCCACGGACGTATCGTTGTAGTTGAGCACATTCCCCAGGCTGGCAAGCTGAGTCTCCCCGCCGATGGTCGTGCCCCGATATACAGTGTACTCGGTGATTGCAGAGCCGCCGTCGCCTGCGGGCGGGCTCCAGCTGAGGTACACATAACCGTCGCCGGCGCCGCCATATATATCCTGCGGCTCGCCGGGCACGGTCCTCGGAGTGACGTTCACCTCAGTCGAGTTAAAACCCGTGCCGTTGGCGTTCTTGGCCGCGACCTTGTAATAATACGTCTGCCCATTGGTCAGACCCGTGTTGGTGTATGTCAGGGAATTGCCCGTCTCGGCAAGGAAGGCTTCCCCGCCCTGGTATGTCCCTCTGTAAATCTCGTAATGCGTTATCGTCGAGGTGCCTGCTGACGTCGGAGCAACCCAGCTCAATGTGGCCTGCGTGTTTCCGGGCGTTGCCAGGAGATTCCCAGGCGCGCTCGGCAGGACCATTGCGACGTAATGGGACCGGAGCTCGGACTGGGTCAGGACCCTGCCCCATAGGTAAACCTCATCAATAATGCCGTCGAAGAAGGTTCCGGCAACCAGATCGCCCCTTGCGCCTATAGTGTAGGGGCATGTGATGTCAGTCTCCGGAGTCCCTGAACCGACTGTCATGTAGGAATAGCTCACCTCGATGCCGTTGCGGTATACTCTGAGGGCACTCGTGCCTGAACTCCAGGTCATGGCCACATGCTGCCAAGTATTGAGCACGACCGTGTTGTCTATGCTGGTCGAATAAGCATGGGTTTGGGAACACCTCACGCGCCCTGTGAGGTCCAAGGTCGACCCGGAGGCTTCGGAGTACAGTCTCTTCGACCCGTCCCCTTTGCTCATTACGTGCCAGTGCGAGTCCGCCCTCGGGTGTATCCAGGCCTCATAGGTGAGCGCAATGAGGTTGTCCAGCGAATTGCTGATGCGGATGCCGACATAATCATCGGTACCGTCGAAGTCCAAGGCTGCGCCGGATACGCCATCGGTCCATACTGCGCCATTGATATTGCCATTATACTGGTTGTCCGATGAGTCGGTCGCCTGGGCGCCGTTCCCCTCGTTGAAACCCCAATAAGCCAGGTAATCAGTGGCGACCTGCGCTTCAGAGCTGCCGGAAATATTCAGGCAGAAAAACCCGCCAGTCATTATCAATAATGCCAACACACAACCTAACATCTTCCCTGGCATGCCCTATTCACCTATGGGCAAAATAACAACACGCGTAGATATACTTATCTGAGGCAATCATAAATAACGAGTTGCCATAACGCCCCCAACCATGAAGCTCCTCCTCGTCTACCCGCCCTTCTGCCCTCCGACGGTACCGCCCCACTCGATCACCTACCTCGCAGCCTTCCTCCGGGCCAACTCACCCTTGAAGGTTGGATGCCTGGACCTGAACGCCAAGTTCCACAGGCTCAGGTTCAAAACTCTCTACGAGGGCCTGCCCAAGGCAGGGAAAAGCATCGGCTCCTATTCCGCGCTGCTGGAGAAATACTCCAGCCGGGCCAAGAAGCTTTACAGGGAGAACAGCCCGAGGGCCGAGCCCGAGCTCTTCGGCGAGATTTTAGGCCTGATACTGGAGGAAAAGCCCGACATTGTGGGCTTCAGCCTGGTCTATAACAGCCAGGTTTCCTACGGCCTGAGGCTCATGGAAGCCCTTTCCGAAAGAGGAATCGGGTGCGTGGCAGGGGGCCCGGCAGCGGGCAAGCTCGTCTGCGAAAAGGCAAAGGTCATGAAGGACGAGGCCGGGCTCCTGAGATACCTGACAGGGAAGGAAGAGTACAGGGACTCCTACGCGCTGGATTTCGGCAACTACCCGGAAGGGGACTACCTTTCGAAGGAGATGATATACCCTGTCAGAAGCTCATTCGGCTGCTCCTACGGGGCATGCGCGTTCTGCACCCACCATGACAATGTTCCCTACAGGGAAATAGACCTGGAAGAGATAGAAAAAACCATCCGGAGGAACAGAATCCGCAACCTGTTTTTCATTGACGACAACATACCTGCGGAGAGGCTTTCAGCTCTGGCCGACGCCCTCATGCCCCTCGACGTCAGATGGTGGTGCCAGACCAGGCCCACAAAGGACCTACTCGGGCTTTTTCCCAAGTTGAGGGAAAGCGGCCTGGTCTCGATATCTTTCGGCGTCGAGTCGGGAAACCAGGGGATGCTGGATTCGATGGGGAAGGGCACCGAGGTCCGGGACATGCGCAGGGTGCTGGCTGAAAGCCATGAAGCATGCATTCGGAATATCGTGTTCGTGATGTTCGGGTTCCCGGGGGAGACCGAAGAAACTTTCGGCTGCACCATGGACTTCCTCAGGTCCAGCAGGGAAAACCTGGACATTGTATCGGCCTCGGTTTTCGGCCTGCAGAGAGGCAGCAGTGTCTATGAAAACCCAGACAGGTTCGGTGTGTCCGATATTTGCGGACGGGACACTCAGCTGGGCGAGACAATCGAATACAAAGTGAGTAACGGGCTCTCCGAGCGTCAGGCCAAGGCCATGAAAGATGCCCTGGCGAAGGAGCTGAGGGCTATGAACCGGCTACCCAAGATTTTCTGCCTGTTGAAGGAACAGAGTTTGCTGTTCTGAACGTTCCATTTGCGACCAGCCTGTGAGCTGAGCTCTGGCACTCATTCCTTGCCGAACCACTGCCACCTGCCGGAACCGACCCTGTGCACCTTGATGAGGTTGGACATGCCCTCGGTCGACAGCGGGATGCCGGCCGTGATGACGCACATGTCCCCCTTCTTCAGCATCTTGCCGCGGCTCAGCGTGCGCTCGACCTGCGCAATCATGTCATCCGTGCTCTTCGTCCTCTCGATTGTCTTGGCCTCCACGCCCCTGTAAAGCGCCATCCTGCGCACCGTTTTGGGATTGGGCGAGAGGGCCAGTATGGGCATGCGCGGCCTGTACTTCGAAATGACCCTGGCTGTCGAGCCGCCCATTGTGAAGGCGACTATGGCCTGTGCGCCGACATTGTGCGCTATCGTGGCTGCTGCATGTCCCACTGTGTTCGTGATGCGCAGGTCCTCCCTCAGGTCCTCGTGCAGTGCAGGGTCCCACGGAGCCTCTCTCTCTGTCCTGGCCGCGACCTTCGACATCATCCTGACAACCTCGACGGGATATTTCCCGACCGCTGTCTCGCCTGAAAGCATTAGCACGTCAGTGCCGTCCAGCACGGCATTGGCTATGTCAAGGACCTCCGCCCTCGTGGGCGTGGGGTTCCATGTCATGGACTCCAGCATCTGCGTCGCTGTGATGGCAATGCGGGAGCTCTGGGAGCATCTGGCTATGATGTCCTTCTGGACGAGCGGCATCTCCTCGAGTGGAATCTCCACGCCCAGGTCGCCCCTGGCTATCATGATGCCGTCTGCGACGTCAAGTATTTCGTCTATATTCGCCACAGCCTCGGCTTTCTCTATCTTGGCCACGAGCTGGGCCTTGGAGCCGTGCTTCTCCGCGAACTTCCTGACATCCTCGACGTCCTTCGGAGTGCGGACGAACGATATGGCCACGTAATCCGTGTCATGCTCGATTCCGAACTTCAGGTCCTTCCAGTCCTTGTCGGTGAGCCCGCGCTTGGACTCCCTGGCCCGGTAGTTCATGCCCTTGTGGCTCTGAAGAATACCGCCACGGATGACTATGCAGTCCACCTCAGTTCCGCGCACCTTCTGGACCTTCAGGCTCATCTGCCCGTCGGAGAGCAGGACTTCGTCCCCTGCGCGCACTTCCTCGGGAAAGGTGGCATTTTGCGTCGGTATTGAACCCGCGGTTCCGAGGATTCTCTTGGTGGTGATGGTGATTCCGTGCCCGGGCTTGAGGAACACACCGCCTTCCTCGACGTCGCCGATGCGGGATTTCGGCCCCTGCAAATCTATGACAACCGCTACAGGCCTCCGCACCTCCTTCGATATCTGGCGCACAGTCTCGATGACCTTTCCGTGCTCCTCGTAGGCCCCGTGGCTGAAGTTGATTCTTGCCCCGTTCATCCCGGCCTTCACGAGCTTCCTGAGCATCTGCCTTGAGCTGGATGCGGGGCCTATGGTGCACAGTATCTTCGTGCGTCTGTTCATTGAATCGCCGGTCTGTGAGTGGGCGAAGGGAATATCAAGGTTTGCGCGGATGCAAATTCATAATGCATATCGCGCCCATCGGAAAAGTCAGTGGTTCAAATCAGAGCTTGCTCGCGAACTCGTCCAGCCTCTTCTCCCAGCCTTCCGGGAGGCCGTTGCCCTTGTCTGTTCCCTCGCCGACCCTGAAGTCAATCTCCGCGACCTTCGCCATGCCGCTCTTGGACAGCATCCGGCTCATCTTGCCCAGCCCGTTTCCGAAGCCCAGGCCGTGGGTGTTAATGATGGCGCACTTGCGGCCCTCCATGTTCCTCAGCGCTTTCATCAGCTTCTTCATGTCATCCTGGATCGAGAATTTCTCTGATGCGGCCGAGAATATGTAAACGTCGGCCGCAGGCAGCGCATTGGGGTCTGCCTTGTCTGCGGTCAGGACCTCTACCGCGCCCCTCTTCCCCAGGATCTTGCTCAGGTGCTCCGCGATTTTGCGGTTGTTCCCGTATCTGGACCAGTAAATTATCATGTACTTCATGGCCTCACCGGAGCAGAATCGGAGCCTCATTATTAAAACCCGCCGGGCAACCATAATATAACCGCCGAATCATTATGGTTTGAGGGCGAAGATGATCAACGAGAAATGGACAGGCAAGATAAAGGGCTGGCTGGAGCGGGGCAATGCCAAGAGCGGGAACATGGAGGACCTGCCCTGGGACGTGAAGCTGGAGAGCGACGAGACGCATGACTACCTGTTCTTCCAGCATCCGATAGTCCTGTATTCTTACGCCGTCAAAGTGGACAAACAGTATGCCACCATAACGCTGGACACGGGCATATCCACGGACCTTTTTGACACTGACAAGCGCATGGGCTATTACCGCCGCATGCTCATCCTGAACAGGAAGTACAACATGCTGAAGGTGTCGCTCAGGGGCGACGAGGACGTCGTCACTGTGGAGTCGGACCTGGACCTTTCCAGCCTCGGGGAGAAAGAATTCAACCGCGCCCTGCACAACGTGCTGTTCGCCAGCTACGACATAATCAAGAACTTCAACATGAGCGAGAGCGCCCTGAAGGAGCTGGAGGCAAGGATACCGAGGGCCATAGAGGACATGATGGCCAAAGGCGCTGACACTGACACGATCAGGGATTTCCTCACGGACAAGGTGGGCATGGAGGACACAGAGGCAAAGAAATGGATGGCCATGGCCGAATCCATCAAGGCCGAGAAGCACAAGAAAGCGTCCCACTCGGACCCGACCCAGCACATGTTCGGCTGATAGTTCCCCCCCATCATGCTAAGGCCTGGTAAAGCACAAACACAGAACTACTCCCGGTCAGAGAGTTTTCTGGCGCTTCTCTTCCTCGTTCAGGGCATCCTTGTCGGCCGACTTGGGCATGAGCCCTTTTGATTTCACGTAGGTGTAGGTGAAATAGGTGGCGATGATTGTGGATGCAGCTATCACAAATAGCATCACTTCGACCGGGAGAAGGTTATTGACCTTTGTGATACCAAAAATCGTTGCCAAGGTGTTGGGCACCGCGACCGCAGTGGCCGCTATGGCAAGCCAGCCGGCCAGCAGGGCCAGCTTGTTGTTGAGTAGCTGAAGCTGGTTGTTGTACATCTGCAGCTGGTTGTTGTATATGGTCTGCAGCACGCCCAGCCCGGACGCCAGAACCTCGGACACGTGCTCGCCCAGGGCGAGGTTGCGGTTCACGTCCTCGACCAATATGTTGATCTTGTCCAGTATTTTCGGGTTGTCCGATATCGCGTCGGCGTCGCCGTACCTGAGAGAGTGCAGCACCTCGAGGCTGGCCCACAGGCCGCCGAGGTAATCCACCAGCGTCTGCTTGATATTGTGTATTTTCTCGCCCAGCTCCTCTGCCTTGCCCCTCGTGTCGACCAGATACTGGCTGAAACGCTCTCCCTCTTCCTCTATTATCCGCAGGCCGTCGAAATTGGCCTCGTTGTTCTCGTCGAGGATGCGGATGAGCAATATCGTCATCCGGTCGATTATGGTCTGGTTCTCCTTGAACTTCCTCATTAAGCCATCAGCATACCTGGAGAACCGCACGAACCTTTTTATCTCGTGGGGATGGATGGTCAGGATCAGGTTCTTGCGCACAAGAATGACCAGCGGGAAAATCTTTATCTCAAAGCCAATCACCCGGATTGCAGGCAGCAGCATTCCCAGCTCAGTATCGAAATCGTAGTACTCTGACTTGTTCGCCTCCAGGACCTTGTCCACCAGGCTCCTCGAGAACCCGAACCCCACGGCGACTTCCGGGGCCATGGCCTTTACGTCGGGCAGCGTGACATTGACCCAGGCAACATTGGACTTTTCGACGACTGTCCTACAATCCTTCAGCTGGCTCACGTCAAAGGACTGTCTCTCGACAATTCCGCGCGGGAATGCTGAGATGCAGGCTATGCTCTTGCCGCCGTTTGCGGGCGCTTCGTTCGGGTACATCGCGCCGGCATCAGCGATATTCTATAAATAATGAACAGATGATTGTAGTAATTTAATGTATTGTGGCACGCGACCGACCGCAGGATGAATTTGCTGGAAACAATACTGGCCAGCAAATTAAAATCAAAACCCTCAAGCTTTAAATAAAGGAAGGGGTTTAGGCCTACTCCCGAAACTTTCGGGGATGCTGGAGCAATCCGCATGGTCGAGTTCAGGGCAAACATATCCGACCCCAAGACAGGGAAATCGTACCAGAAGCAGGTGACGGGCAACCAGGCCAACGCCATTCTCGGGAAGAAGATAGGCGACAAGATGGACGGCATATTCGTCGAGATGCCAGGGTACAAACTGGAAATCACCGGAGGCTCGGACAAGGACGGGTTCCCGATGAGGAACGACCTCCCAGGACCGAGGAGGCGCAGGCTGCTCATATCCAAGGGGCTGGGCTTCGTCCCGCACATGGAGGGGGAGAGGAAGAGAAAGACGATGAGGGGCAATCAGATATCTCCGGACATCGTCCAGATAAATATGAAGGTCGTAGTCAGAGGCCCGCGCGCGGTGGAAGAGCTTCTGAAAAAGAAGCAAGAGGGGGCCAATGAAGGTTGAGGGCCAGCCCGAAGTAAACATCGGAATGATAGGGCACGTTGACCACGGCAAGACCACGCTGACCAAGAACATCACTGGCACCTGGACGGACCGCCATTCCGAGGAAATCAAAAGAGGAATCACAATCAAGCTGGGGTACGCGGATGCGAGCTTTTACAAATGCCCGAAATGCGAGGGCCATGCCGCATACACGACCGACAAGAAATGCGCCGCCTGCGGCTCAGAGACCGAATTCTTGAGGACCGTTTCATTCGTCGACGCGCCCGGCCACGAGACCCTGATGGCGACCATGCTCTCCGGCGCTGCGATAATGAACGGAGCCATCCTCCTGATAGCGGCCAACGAGAAATGCCCGCAGCCCCAGACAAGGGAGCACCTGATGGCCCTGACAATGTCCAATGTCAAGAACATAATCATAGTGCAGAACAAGATAGACATAGTGGACCAGGCCCAGGCAATGGAGAATTACGGACAGATAAAGGAGTTCGTGAAGGGCACCATAGCAGAGAACTCCCCCATCATACCGGTATGCGCCCAGACCGGTGAGAACGTCGACGCGCTGCTCGCGGCCATAGACGAGCTCATACCGTCCCCCGACAAGGATTCGACTCTCCCGCCGAGGATGCACATTGCCCGCTCCTTCGACGTCAATACGCCGGGCACCAGGCCGGGCGACCTCATAGGCGGCGTGCTGGGCGGGACGCTGACCCAGGGCACGCTGAGGATGGGCGAGGAAATTGAAATTCGGCCGGGCATAAAGACCGAGGCCAAGGGCAAGACTGTGTGGGCGCCCATCAACACCACCATCATGTCGCTGCACTCCGGCAGCAAGAACGTCGGCGAAGTTGGCCCAGGCGGCCTCATCGCGATAGGGACGAACCTGGACCCGGCAACCACGAAGTCCGACTCGCTCATAGGCAAGGTCGTGGGCAAGCCCGAAACACTGCCACCGGTGCTCCATGAGCTCTCGATGGAAGTGAAACTCCTTGACAGGGTCGTGGGCGCGGCCAGCGACATCAAGGTCGAGACGCTGAACAGCAACGAGCCCCTGATGCTGAGCGTCGGCACCGCGACAACCGTGGGAGTTGTGACGAGCGCCAGGGAGAAGACGGCCCAGGTCAAGCTGAAGATACCGATATGTGCCGAACCCGGTCAGGGCGTGGCAGTGAGCCGCAACATCCAGGGCAGGTGGCGCCTCATAGGGTACGGTATCGTCCAATGATTTTCGTTGTCGCGGACGCGAACGCCCTCATAGCCCCGTTCAGGCGGAAGTTCAACATCGACGTGGAGCTGGCGAGAATACTGGGCGACTACAGGATACTGGTCCCCAAGCCCATACTCGGCGAGCTGGAGAGGCTCGCGCCCACAAACATGAACGCCAAGGGCGCGCTCAGGCTAGCCCTGACCAAGGAGATTAGGCCGACCAGGAAGGCGGGCGACGCCGCGGTCCTGGAGCTCGCTCTCAAGGCCGAAGGCATCGTCATGACCAATGACGCGGAGCTGATTGCCAAAGCCAGGAAGAAGAAGCTCAAGGTCATACGGATGCGCGAGGGCTGCAGGCTGGAATTGATGTAGGTTTTTTCTCCATCCGATTTTTTTCGGTTTCCGATGCTGCGCATCGGACTTGCACAGACTGGGGTTGGCCGGAATGCAGCTCTGTGTGGGTTATGCCAATTTCTCTTTTGCCCAGCTGTAGAACCTCTCACATGCCTTTTTGGCTTTCTCCGCATCCTCCCTGTCCATCAGCCGTTCCTCATACTCGGCCGCATTCTTGATGGCCAGAAGAGCGGCAAGTTGTTGACCCTTGCTGTGAAGTTCTTTTTGCTCTATCTCCAGTTTCTGAAGCAACTGGAGAACATCCTGGTGTCTGTCTCCGGCATGCCTGAATCCGAGATAGAACACGGTCAATGCGTCAGCAGAATTGATTACGCAGTGGATGGCATTCACCACGCTGGAGTTCCAGAGTTTGTTGTCATGGCTCACATTCATGGAGGTATAATGCTCATCGGCCTTCCTCAAATAATTCTTGAATAGATGGCGGTCCACCGCTCTGGTTCTCAAATCGACCATGTTAAATCTCCAACTTCCCCTTCACTATCACGATGCCGCCGGTAAGCGCTTCCCTGATAAATCCATTCTGGCGCTTTGCCGCGAATTCCTTCTCGGAGATTATGACAGGTGCAAGAGCGATCGAAAACCTGCGCAGCAGTTTCCCAGAAAGATGGTCCGCTGCACTAATGGCCTCATCTTCCTTTTCGGTTATTATCAGGACATCAATATCGCTGTCGAAGCTCTCTTCGTTCCTGGCATAGCTGCCGAACAGGATGCAGGTGCCTGCATCCTTCAGTTCCGCTTTCAGCAGGTCGAGCATGTCCTGGCGTATCTGTTTTTCATTGCGAAACATCTCCCTGAACAGAGGAAATAGTGCGGAATCCGGGTTGCACCTGTAGGCATGGGTCCGCCCCAGGCGCTTGTAGAGGAACACATTGGTCCTGCGCAGGTCGGCCAGCGCCAGGTTGACCGTGTTCGGGCTCATGCCTATCATGCCGGCCACCTCCCTCTCGGTGAAGTCGCGGCCCGGGAACCGGAACAGCGCCCGCAGTATCCTGACCTTGGACTTCGAGTCCATGGTTTCGTCCAGCAAATCATAAAGCTTCATGGCGGCTCACAATCCTAAATATAGGACATGTGTCCTAAGAATAGGATTATCTTATATATATTCTTTCCGGTATCCGAATTTTCCTCCATCCGAACCGCGGGTTCGGAACGGGTGCGTGTTATGGGCGGTAGGCCAGTGCCCGTGGGGACGGGTTAGCCTTGGAGGTGTTTTTCGGCGAGGGCAATCCTGCCCGGCCTAACATGGCGCCACACACGTCGGTTTCCCGGCGGCATGCCCCAGGTGTGAGCCCGGGCCAGCTACATCGCCAGGCAAGTTCAGAATGTTTATATCGCGCGTGCCGCATGACCATACAGGCCGATGGCGGCCCGATGCCGCCGGCCAAGAACAGGAGATGTTGCAATGGCGGACATGGAAGTCATAATGGAATACCTGGAGGCTGCGTACTATATTGTCGTGATACTGGGCCTGCCGATAGCGGTGTTCCAGTACATCAACACGAAGCTCAAGGAACAACGGCTCAGGGATTATGCGACATACGACGCTTTGGACGAGAAATACATCGAATACCAGCACCTATGCCTCCAGCATCCAGACCTGGACATATTCGACGTCCCGGACGCAAAACCCATTCCGCTGAACGACCAGCAGAGGAAAGAGGAGCTGATATCGCTGACCCTGCTTATGTCTATATTCGAGAGGGCCTACCTGATGTACCACGGAGCATCGGACAATATCAGGAAAAGGCAGTGGTCGGGCTGGAAGGATTACATCCACGGGTACTGCCTCAGGCCCAATTTCAGAAGCGCCTGGCTCGTCAGCGGGAAGACGTTCGACACGAAGTACCAGAGATATGTCAACGAGGTTATACGGAGGACGGCCGGGAACTAGGCGAGGGGAAGGGCGCTTTTTGGGGGCAGTCCTGCCCAGCCCAACGTCGCGCCACACACGTCGGTTTCCAAACGGCATGCCCCGGCTGTGCAACGAATTGCGGGCGAAATCGAATACTGGCAATTCGTCTCACTCGCATTGATGCTGGAATCTGCTATTGGCTATAATGCTCGTAAGGGCGGGGTTTTGAACCGGTTTAGCAGCGAGTGCGCCTTCACATAGCGTGCAGGAGGGCATTTTATCCACAACAAGCCTCGGGTGGAGCCCGGGGTGCCATTTGGATAGCTCTTGCAAGGGGGCGTTTCGTTTCAATCTTCGTCGACAAAAAGGTAGAGAGAGACGATACAATGCTAGAGCTAACAAAACAGAGGCCACATTGAACGTTGGTGGGGCCTCATACCCTGCCCTCACAGGCAGGGCTTGGAATGAGCCCATGCAATCGGTATTGTCACACGGCATCGAAGCAGGGGCTTCGATGGCCTCACCCCGCCCTTCCGATGGCAGGCGTCAGCAGCAGGCGGGGCATGGGGGGGGGTGGGCGATGATGCCAAACGCTTTAAAGGGGTTATATGTGAAAACATTAATATATGTGTTCACACATAACTATCCTTATGCCAAACATGACATTATCAATCGACGAGGAACTGCATGACGCAATCAAGAATCATCCGGAGATCAAATGGAGCGCCATCGCCCGAAAGGCCATGAAGGAATATGCAGACACATTGAAGGTGCTCGACAGGATAGCTGCCAAGAGCAAGCTCACCGAGAAAGATATCGGAGACCTGGACAAAGCGCTCAAGCGCTCGGTCGCAAAAAGGCATGGGATTTGATTGTCCATTGTGGTGGACAGCAACATCATCTTCGCCGGTCTGATAAGAAATTCATCGACAAGGGCGATCCTGGCGAGCACCGATATTGAATTTGTCGTTCCGGAATGGGTGCATTCAGAATTGCGAGAGCACATTGGCGAACTCGCAGAAAAAGCCGGTGTGCCCGAGAAGGAAATGGAACGCTATGTTGAACAAATTTTCCAGATAGTGCATACCATGCCAATGGAGGAATATAAAGATTCCCTGGCAGAGGCACTCGAAATCATGTCCGAGACAGACCCGGATGACGCGCCATTCCTCGCGGTAGCAATTGCCACGGGTGCGGATGCAATATGGACGAACGATGCGCACTTCCTGGAACAGCAACGGGTCAAGGTCGTTTCCACGCGGGACATGATGAAGATGTTGGAGGACTAGGACGGGCACCTCCTGGCGTGCTTGGCCAGGGGCAATCCTGCCCGGCCCAACTTGGCGCCATGCACGTCGATGTGTTGGCGGCATGCCCCGCCGGTGTTAGTCTCCATCCAAAGTCCTGCGGGACGTTTGGAACTGGGGCAGCCCTGCCCGGTGATACGGCTTTCGCAAACATGCGCATGGAGACATGCGTGGATGCTTCTGAGAGAGGACGAAAGTCGGGAGAACGAAAGGATTCTATACAGCCCACCCTATTACTTTTGTTATCTAGGATTTGGATACATTGGAGGGATCATAATGGCAGACAGGTGTCCACACTGTGGAACAGGGGTGGGCCCGCTGGCAGTTAAGTGCTATAAATGCGGGGGAATGATCGGGCCTGAGCAAAGGACAGGGCCAGCACCTGTGCAAAAAAAGGCATCCGGGAATTTCTTCTGGATGTCGGTCGTGTTCGGCATCCTGGGGATAATCCTTTCACCCATGGTCTGGACCTTTGTAGTGGACCTAACCTCTTCGGCAATATGCAGCATGTACACCTTTTCCGTGATATTCGGTTTTGGGGCATTTATCATGGGGGCCATCATGTTATTCAAGAACAAGGACAAGAGGGGGTGGGTAGGATTGATCGCCGGAATCATTGTTGCCATATTGGTCCTGATACCCATCGTGTTTGTGATGGTCACGCCCTTCGGAGGAATTATAACACACTAAGGCCGTGAGAAATCATATCCAGACCATCTCGAAGACTTAGTCCTTTCCGCCTTTGAAGGCACAGTCCGTCTGCGTCACCTTGCCGTCGAGCCTGCACACTTTGGCAAGGCCCTATTGGTCGGGCTGGAGGAGGTGTTTCTCGGCGAGAGAACGGGCTTTCTCGAAGCCCTGGTCGAGGTAGATGGCGCCGAAGAGGGCTTCGAGGGCTTTGGCGTACATTGTAACCTGGCCTTTTTCGTCAACTGGAGCTGAGATAATGGGCTCCGGGAATTTTAATTCTTTGCTCATGGCAAGCTTGGCTAGATTTGGATCTGACCGCAACATATTGCCCTCGATTGTCAAACATCCGTTATCCCTTTCAGGATGCTTGTTATAGAGATGGATGCCTATTACGGCATTGATAACCAAATCGCCAATGTAGGCTAACCGATCATTAGTCTTCCCATCGGGGTTCTTGTGTACATCGATATTGTGGGTGAAAGCTTCGATATACAATGCGTTCTTCGAGTGTATGTCCATCTTCTCTCTTAGAAATGTCCTGATATGCTCTTCCTGTTCTTTCTGGGTCATGTTAACACGGAAGTGAATGTTGGTGAAGGTAATAAATTATCTCAATGGTGAAACCACACCATAATCTTCTTCTAGGTCCAGCAATCTGTCGCGCAATCGTTGCATCCACTTCATGGATTCGGGTTGCGATTTGATCTCTATATCGATGATGTTCCAGTCAAGTTCCCTTCCGGCCAGTGTTGCCATGTCAGCCAAATCATCATCCCTCATCGTTATAGATTTGAACAGAAAAATATCCTCGATTGAACAGACCTTGACGGTCAGATTGCGCAACTCCAAAACGGTTCTTGCGCGTTTTTTCATACTATCGGATAGCACCAGACCGTTGCATACCTGTCCGAAAAATACATCAAGGCGGATCCCGCTTTCCGAATCAAGAATATAGTATGCTCTCAAGTCCTGGTAATCCTCCGGCAGGTCAGTGATCCTACTCAACCCGGCTTTCATTGCAGCGGACAAAAAAGCTTTGAGCTCTCCCTCGGAGCCGATGATTGCATCGACGTCCTTTGTTGTTGCCTTGGTGCCGTGAAATATCATGGCCAGACCACCTATCAGGTGCACTGTGACCGGGGACTGCAAATTCTTTGATATCGTTTCTATTGTTTCAATTAATTCCTCTCTGGGAAATCGTACTTTGCCAATAACCATCATATCAACTCCCTGACCTTTGTCTTCAGCCCATATTTGCCTGCACGAACGAGCATTGTTCCATGATCTATGCCATCTGTATTTTTTATAAGTCGTTTTACCCTCGGATTATTAGAATCCAGAAGCAAAGCCTGGACCAACGCCTCCTCTTCCGAAACCTGGGCTCCATTTGTGGAATTGGTGTAATATTCGCGGGTATGAACTAGGTTATAGTTAAATGAATCGAGCCGCGAGACGCCTGCGGGCACATAGTAACCATCATCCAGCTTGCCGTCTGTTGAAAATATGAATTCGTCCCTCCATTGCCAGACAATTACTGCCTCCGGATGGTCGCCCCTTAGTATCGATGAATTCCTGAAATCCGAATAATTCCGTAAAAAATCAGACAAGCGTTTATGCCTTGGGTTGAGATTGTACACACCTTTGTCCAGCAATACGACGCCCATGCGTCGCCATCTTGAAAGATGCGCTTTGACAGATCTCCATGACGCGCCTAACCTGGCAGCCAGAGCTTTGCTTGAATGCCCGGGGCTCAGCAGCAATGGCAGAAGCAACATTCCCGAATTCGTGAAAAGCGCCTCAAGATTCAGCACGGACTCTTCCGCCAACAGAACCTCCAGCGACCGGCCGAGCTGTGTCCGGGCAAGCGAGGCGAAGACGGTGTTTCCGACCCTCTCCCTTTCCACGAGGCCAAGCGCTTCGAGGTGGTTCACACATTCGGACGTCCACGGCAAATTCCTGGAGAGATTGACGGAGAGCTCGGTGACAGACATTCTTTTCGTTTGAAGGAAGCGCAATGCTCCGACCTCAGTCCTGTTCATCGTCCAATTCATAGAAGTGCAATAATACCGAAACACTATATAAATACTTCGGTGAAATTGCACTAATTCTAATAATTAATGACGATACCAGTGTATTACGTAGTAATACACTGGTAGTGGCAAGGAATCGTTGATCTCTCGAAGGATGCGCTGGGGCAATCCTGCCCGGCCTGGCGTGGCGCCATGCACGTCGGTTTCCTGGCGGCATGCCCCGCCTGTGCAACGAATTGCGGGCGAAATCGAATACTGGCAATTCGTCTCACTCACATTGATGCTGGAATCTGCTATTGGCTACAATGCTCGTAAGGGCGGGGTTTTGAACCGGTTTAGCAGCGAGTGCGCCTTCGCATAGCGTGCAGGAGGGCATTTTATCCACAACAAGCCCCGCCTGGAAGGGCGAGGAACCATATTGATAGCTCTTGCAAGGGGGCGTTTCGCTCAATCTTCGTCGACGAAAAGATAGAGAGAGACGTTTCCGTGCCAGAGTTTGGAAAATAGCGGCCTTAGTGAGGTTGGTGGGGCCGCACATCCTGGCCCTCACAGGCCAGGTTTTGAGGGAGCCCATGCAATCGGTATTGTCACACGGCATCGAAGCAAAAGCTTCGATGGCATCACCCCGCCCTTCCGATGGCAGGCGTCAGCAGCAGGCGGGGCATGGGGGGGAGGCTGGTGGCCGCGTGAATGATGGATGGCGCTATTTCAGGTGATAATGGCCTGGTTGGGCGAACTCCAGGATGCCGTGGTCGCGGAGGAGCTGTTGACGATTTATTTAGGAATTATACAAAAAGCGCTACTAAAATATGATAAAGATCAATAAATACGTGAAATGTTATTAAGTGATTTAATGAGCTATCAAATTAAATTAATAACCTATAACAATGCAAATAATCACATTCCACTTGAGATTCAAAATATAATACAAACAAAGCTTATAAATCACCCCAGAAATGATAGACCAAACCGGTTATCAAAATCAATATTATTGGCTATGAGGGATTTAGGCTGGTCAAGAAATGTTCCAATAGAGGCCGGGCATAAAACTAAAATTATGGGAATTTATCAAAATATAGGATTAGTAGTGTATTTCGGAAATCATTTCACAGGTTATCATTATATTTTAAACTTAGAATACATGTATAGAATGGGCAAAATAAAGGCTGCAATTTATATTACTCAAACAGAAAATGAAGCAGTTTTATATTGTAAAAATAAAAATCCTAAAGTAGAAACAACTGGTAATTATATGCAATATGAACGATTCATCGAAGATATAAATTTATATTCGTCATTTTTAACTATTCCTCTTATTATCATTGGAATTGAAGGAAGTGATTAAGGTGAAATATGGTTGGCCAAGACCGGAAAGAATAAAATTTCTAAATGAAATAACCCCCCTCGAAAATACAATGTACCCGATTCCTTTTCAAGGGGATTTTCGGTCATTCGATGTGTATATTGTATCCATCGATCTCCCAAAGTATCGTTTAGATAATGTACGCACTCTCGCAGCTCAATTAGAACACATTTCAAAAAATAATCTATCAAATGATTATTTTTCCTCTGATAGTGAACGAGATGATGTCCAAAGAGTCCAACATGGAATATTATTAGAAATGGGGAAAGAGGCCGGATTAGAAAAGCATTTAACTAATCTTTCAACAAGACAAACAGAACCACTGATATTGACTAATGATGGATTTCTTGCCAATGGAAATCGACGGTTAGCAATCATAAGACACCTTTATGACAGGGATCCCAAGAAATATAGTCATTATCAAAGTGTTAGAGTAATTATATTACCTTTATGTGATAAGAAAGATATATTGGATTTAGAAGCTAAATTACAATTACAAGAAGACTACAAGGCAAGATATCGTTGGACGACTCATGCCTTAGCAATGAGAAAAGCTATGCGTGATTTCAAGTATAAACCCAGTGTTGTTGGAAAAATGTATGGTGGATTGAAGGCAAAGAACGTAGAGGAAGCAATAAACGCCCTCGAATCTGCGGAATCATATTTACTATCTCGTAAGATTCCGTGTCAATATTCAATTGTAAATGATAATGAATATGCATTTCGAGAAATAGTAAAGCAACAAAAACGTTTTTCTGGTGATATTGGCAAAATGCAGCAATTTAAAGAATCTGCTTATTTATTAATCGATGAAGTAGGTAGTGAGCGCCTATTTCGTGAAATAAAAAAACTTGCTGATAATTTTCAACCAATACTAACACAAATGGAAGAAGACCATATTGAAATATTTACATCACAATGGAAAACGGAAAATGAAATGAAACCTAAAGAGGATGATTCTAGTGAAGTTTTTTCCGTTACAAGTTATAAACCTATAAAAACAATCGATATCAATAATATTGGAGATGATGTTAAAAAGGACATCCGAAATACTATTCGAGATACAATCCAGCGCGAGGAGAATTTTAAGGCAAAAGAAAAACGAGAATACTTTGTTAGAGATCGCGTAAGAGAAGCCCATACCATCTTACAAGATGTCACAATAAATTTAACCAAAGATATGAGTAAAGAAGGATTTACAGAGCAATTAAAGGAAATTTCCCACTTAGTAATTCAGATTCAGAAGTGGTTAAATGACAACTCTTGAATTGGATTATGATAATCTTCGTGCTATATTGTCAATCGATGATATTAATTCAGATGAATGGGCAATGATTAAAACAATTGTTCAATCAGCAACGGAAGAATATTCACTTGAAGACTACAACACACTCTCTCTTCCATGGTGGGCTTTTCTTGCATTACGTGAACGATTGGGATTAATAGTTATACAATACAATATACTGTTTCATGCATCAAAAAATGCGCTAGTTGAGATTCGAAAACACGCACAAACATCATTTGATAAAACGGAATCAATAGAAATTTCTCCTACGGATATCATGAAAAAATTACATGAACTCGGATTCATTAGAACACTCTTCGATTATCAACTTAAAAATGTAAGTAAAATGATAAGAAAATCATCTGCAGCAACATTTTCAGTTCCCGGTGCAGGAAAAACTACTGAAGCTTTAGCATTCTATTGTTTAAAGGCAACAAAGGATACAAAGCTGATTATTGTTTGTCCAAAGAATGCGTTTGCTGTTTGGGAAGATGAAATAAATATATGCATGCCAGCAATGAAATTAAATGTTATCAGATTACGTGGCGGGGTAGATAACATCCAAGATTTATTGAATCAAACTCCCGATGTCGCTTTGACAACATACGCCCAATTTCAAGTTGACGAATTTTTAACTATCATTGCTGAGTACTTTCGAAACAATCCAACGATGATGTTTCTAGATGAAAGCCATCACATGAAACGAGGGCTGACTGGCGTTCGTGGGCAAGGAATTTTAAGTATTTGCCATCTTCCACGAAATAAAATAATAATGTCTGGAACACCAATGCCAAATTCAATCAAAGATTTAATTCCACAATTTAATTTTTTATTTCCAGAGATTGTAATACATGAGCACAATATACTTGAGCAAATTCAATCTATTTATGTCAGAACTACCAAAGATGATTTACAAATCCCCAAAATGACATTTCATAAAATAATAATTCCTATGGCGTCTAGTCAGGCAAGACTATACTCTATCCTAAAAAACGAACATTTACTACAATCGGAAAAATATTTAAAAGCAGAACAGCGGATTCGACTAAGATATTTTGGCAAAAGTATAATGAAATTATTACAACTGGTATCAAATCCACCATTAGTAATAGATGATATTTATATGCATCATCCATCATTAATTGAAGAAATCATAGAGGAGGGAGAGAGTAATAAATTAAAGTGGGCATGTAATCGTGCAAGACAACTAGCAAATGAAAACAAAAAGGTCATTATATGGACCAGCTTTGTAAAAAATGTTGAAATAATCGCTAGCCGATTAATTGATCTTAACGCAGTTTTTATTCATGGAGGCGTTGATGCTGGTAGTGATATAGAAGAGGATACAAGAGAAGGACGAATAAAAATATTCAAAACAGATACGTCATGTAAGGTTCTTGTTGCCAATCCCGCGGCTGCAGGTGAAGGAATCAGTCTACATAAAGAATGTCAGAATTCCATATATATCGATCGCACATATAACGCATCTCATTACATGCAATCAATGGATAGAATTCATCGAATTGGACTAAAACCTAATCAAAATCCAACTATTGAATATTTAATTTCAAAAAACACCATTGATGAATCTGTAGATGCACGTCTCAATTATAAAATAAAATGCATGTATGATGCATTAAACGACAAATCATTATCAATAATGCCATATGTATATGAACTCGATGAGGAATCCATTGATGATGGAGATATATTATCATATTTAAAGCATTTAAAAGGAGGCGGCTCTTGATATATTCTGTCGGATATTTATATTCATCACAAGAATTATTATCCTATATTAAGACCAATGCAATAACCGTAGATGACTTTTTATCTCAGATAATGAGTTATTCGATGTTTCATTCAACGGATTCATCAAAACTATTGCGATTATGTCAAGATATGAGGTGGATAGAGATTAACGAATCTGGTGAAATAATCTTATCAAATACAGGAAATATTATAAATTCATTGTCATCAGAGATTGAAAAATTACGTTATCAACTTAAATCCCTTATATTATATTTTCAACCACCCTGGGCAAGAATAGCTTTGCATGGCCGGACTGAACTATTAAAAACCATTTCTGAGCCAATATTACAATGCTTTGAAGAAGCAAAGGTTACAGAATCCTATGATGAAGAGGTTTTGTCATGGTGGGATGAACTAGCCCGTCAGCAAAGGAGAATTGCACAAGATGATCGTATATCTATTGGTCGGGTAGGTGAACGATTAAGTTATAACTTTGAATATGGAAGAACTGGTCGGATTCCAAAATGGTTATCGGTTGAGAGTAATTCATATGGATTTGACATCCTATCAATTCAATCAAAAGAAAATGAGGGTAATCTTAGAATCGAGGTCAAGGCATCAAAAATGGATATTTCTGAGTCTCAGTTGTATTTTACCAGAAATGAATATGAAAAAGCATCAGTTAATACTACGAATTATATTTTTCATCTATGGTCTATATCTGAAACAGTTAAAAACAGATTATTAATTGTCCCTTTTGATGAAATGCATAATCATTTTCCATCTGATTGTGGGAATGGAGAATGGCAATTAGTGAAAATACCCTTTTCAGTATTCAATTGGGATAGTGCAGTCTCATTTGCTTGAATATTTTATATTTTCAAGTTCTGGTTTTATTTTTCGATGAAGGTTTCGATTGACCTTTGCCCCATCTTCTATTATTTTTAGATATTGCGTCATCGAAATGCCGGCCCTTATATGACTAAACGAATATGGAACATCATATTTTGATGATAGTTTCCATTGAGGATTATATTCATTATTTTTTGGCCAATATTGTTTTGTTGCAGTATTGAGATCGCATCCCCAGCCGAGCCTTCCTGTGTGAATCGCAGCCTTTATTGTAGAATATGTTCCTGCGAAGGGATCCGCGATTAAATCTCCCTTGTTAGATGTGGAAATAATTATTCTTTTAATCAACGCTTCTGGAATTTGGTTTGAATAGGGCGGTTTAATAATTTTTTCTTTGCTTACATTTTTACATAGGTTAAATTCCCACCAATCATAAAGATGGCAACCTCCTTTACCATTTTTAATATGTTCATTAACCCGTCTATCCCATGGGTTCTGATATGGCCTTACAATCCGATCTGGATAAAAAGTCGCTTTCTTCATTCCGGGTTTTTGAAACCAAATAATGGCTCTACTCGCTCGCGTCCATTTAGTTTTACTATGGCCAACATTAGAGGGATATACCCATGTTAACCACTGATGAAATTTCCACTTAGTTTCTGTAAAATATTGCCACATGCTTGCTATTGCTTCAGGATAGTGAATAAGGAAAAAATGAGCGCCATCATCGCCCGCTTGATAACAATTAATCATGGATGAGATAATTAATTTTTGATATTCTGTGGGTGATAATTTATCTGAAACTTCACCATATTTCATTCCTATGTTATACGGTGGATCTGTAATAAATACTCTAACCTTTAAATTATTTGGAATTAAATGACTAAAAGAAATTGATGCGTCATGAATGTAGCAAAAATTATTGCGAGTCCAAATAGGGGTCTCTTTTTTCATTGATGCCTAACTACAATTAAATTAAGTATAAAGTTGTTACTAAATTAAAATAATTTTTATTATGGACATTTTCCACACCACCCCCAGCTCCCCCCTCCACCCCTCCGCCCCCTCGCGCGTCCCGAACACCCAATTCCCTCATGGTCCCCTAGTGTTCCAAATCCCGAAGGGTTTGGATGGAGATAAAAATCCCCTCCTCGTCTTCCGGGTCGAAATACGTGATGGCATACCGGGCGGTTTCTTCCATGCCAAGGGGTATGGATTGGGGATATTTGGAGGGCGTTGAACCCGAAACGGTGCTACATTCTGGGTGCTTAGACGTTTGTATGTCACAACACATTTTGCGATATAATTTGTTAACATCACAACGATTATTTACTTTGAGCCCCCTTCCATCCCCTGTGAAGAGTATAATTGGGATTGACAGCAGGAAGTTCTCTCGGGTAAATCGCAGATGGGATGGCACAGTTGGTACTTTCCAATCTGTTGTCGGGGTTGCTGTGAAAGTTCGAGATTACATTGCCTTCGAGGAGGCGTACCGGAGCGTTTTAGAATGCGCTCTCACGGCAGCTGGCGAAGAATTGAATTATAACTTCTACTGTACCAATGATATCAAGAATTTTATGAAAAAAGAGCGATTTCTGGATGTATTTGCTAGAGAAATCGCCCCGCATGTGGGGAAGGTCCATGTGTTCTATACATTATTCTCAAAGAAAGAGATTGCTGAAGTCAAGGTGTTTGGCCGCACTTCTCGGGAACAGAAGATCAAACTGGCTCTACCGACCAGAACCTACGAGGAACTTATCAATGAACAGCTTCTGCACTCTTTCAATGCAATTTGTGCCTGGAAGCTTCTTGATTTCTTCACCCCTGGCTCAATTGAGTTTCACTTGGATTCCTATGGGGGGAATATTTGTGAAGCACAGGAAGCCTTGGATTCAGGCGATTGGGAGTATTACGTATTTCCCGGCGGAGATTGCTCAAATCCAGTCATTTCCACCGCAGATTTATTGATAAGTCTGTTGGATGATCGACTAAATAAAAACCGCCAGCGGTTGTTATTCAGTAACGTGCGACCAGCTTTACCCGAATTCGGAGAAAACGTTCTTGTTTACCCGATAGGGAATCGTCATCTACCTTCTATCACACCGTTAAAACAAGAACCAATTCAGGCATTTAATAAAATCAAACATCCTGTATTCTGGGTGTTCAAAGGGGATAGTTTAATCAATTCCGATGTGTTGAAACGTTCTGATATGTATCGAAATTTACTTGATTATGCAGGCACCCAGTATGGCGTGGTCAAGTTATTTGAAAGAACCAAGGACATTGATTTGGTCGAGCCTGGAGATTATGGAGCATATCTTAACTCACAAGGCAAAGAAATAATCGAATCATATGCCAAGCTGGGAACTCATTTTAGGCCTTTCAATTTAGACCTGATGGTCCCAAAAAAGGATAAAAGGGCATAATCTTTAAATATTCCCAGCACATATCATCTATTACGACATTAGCCGTCAGGTTATGTCTACTGCGTATAAATGATTGCTAACCCCTATTTCATTTTTAGTTCAGAAATTTTAATTTCATTCTTTCCACGATACTGGCAGCATATTATTATCCGCGCACCCCCCGCACCACCACCATCTTGGCCCTTCCGCAACTATTCCCAGCCTCCTGACCGCGCTTATCTCATAATGCGCGTCATGCTGCAGGTCTATCGCCACCCCGCAGCGCACGCACACAGCACAGGAATTCCCCTCTGCATCGTAATACATCCCCTGGCCGGCCAGGACCTCCTCGGGCGCGGGTCTTTCCCCGGGCATGGGCCCGATATCGGCATTTCCCCGATATTATGATGGTTATAGGTTGGTTATAGTTTAGTTATATCTGGCGCATTCGTGCGTCGGACGATGCCGGGCGGTATGCAAGGTTTCATTTCTTCTTGTACACGTTCTTCCTGTGCCCTATCAGCGTGACCTCGATCGTCTTGGTTTCCCGCGAGATGTCCGCTATCACGCGGTAATCCCCCACCCGCAGCTTGTAGTCTGTTCTTCCCGCCATCCGTTCGAAATAATGAAAAGGTTCTTCTTTGGCTGATATGGCCTTGTCGAATATCCTTTTCCGGAGGTCGCGGTCGAGCCCGGACAGGAAATCGATGGCCGCCTTGTCAAATATAATTCTGTACATCAGAGCCCGAGCCTTTGCCTGGCTTCCTCTTCGGTGAGGAACTTCCCCTTCCTCATCCTCTCCCTCGCCTTCTCTATAGCCTCAACCGTTTCGATGCTCAGCTCAGGCTCTTTTTTCACGTTTTTCGCGATGTAGACCACCTTCTTGATGACCTCGTCATAGCTCTCGTTCTTGTATTCGCGGAAGGTGTCCAGGTCGCTTTTCGTGTCCTCGTATATCTTTATTGTCGTCGCCCTCATTATACCACAGTATACCATATTATACTTAGGTATATTTAATAGTTCTCCCTGCAACCCCGTGTTTGCATTATCCTTATCCATATGCTCGCCCGGTGTTGACATATGCCATGTATGATATTAACATGCGTCAGAGATCTCCGAAAGTATCCGGAATATTCTCACCGGCGCATCCCCTCGCACCATTTTTATTCATAATTATTATATAATTATTCAGAAACATTTAAATATTGTCGTTCTTTGCTAATTTGCATGGCGGGTGCGGAAGCGAACGAGGGGATGAAAAGAAGAGGGATATCAAACAGATTTACGGAAAAAGAGACTGAGTCTCTGAAATTATTGAATACGCCCGAGAAAATCCAGGCATTGTTGGATGAGATAGATTATCACGGCGGCAGGCGGCTGTCCATTGCGGAGGTCTTTCGCCTCAAGCGGGGGGACTGCATCGAATGCGCCTGTCTCGCCTCCTACATTTTCAGGCTGAATAAGATCGATTCATTTCTTATGGACCTGTATTCTTATAAATATAGTGACCATGTAATCTGCGTTTATGAAAAGAAAGGATATTACGGCTCAGTGGCCCACAGTTTCTATGCCGGTCTGCGAAACAAGAGCCCGGTGTATAAAACCTTAAGGGAGCTCACGATGAGTTATTTTGAGCATTTTTTCGAGATGAACGGCGCTTTCAGTTTAAGAACATATTCCGTTCCTGTGAGATTGCCGAGAAAAGAGGGGGAGTGGGTTTTCTCAAGGCAATTCATGTATGATTTTGAAGTTCGCATCAATTCTGTAAAGCATAAAAATCTTCTTCCTAAATATTTCCGCGTGCCAAAGGTAAATAAAATCAGTTTTAAAATGGAGTTTATTGATCTCCCCAAGAATGCAAAGGTTTCCAAAGAATACATGGGTGCTGCAAAGGATATCCGGAGAAAGGATTATCCAAGATAAGCAGTGCAATATCATGTCGCGGGGTCCGGGCCGCAGGCCCGGGAAGCTGGAAAGAACCGACTCCGTGCTATAAAACCCTGATAAACCCCGCCCTCCGTTCCAAACGTCCTCTGATTGCACGTGGTTCCGAATCTCCCGTAGGAGTTCGGATGGAGATTAAATTGGATGCCGCCTCAACCTGTTTCTATAAAGTATAGGTCTCGCCTTTCTCAAAAGTCGAGGCCATGTAGTTCAGCAGCACGTTCCTGTCATGCTTCAGGTGCGAGTCGTACCACTGGCGCACTACCTCCGCCAGCACGGTGTGGAACTGGTCTATCTCCAGCTTCTTGGCAGGCTGGTCGAACAGTATGTACTGGCCGAATATGCGCTTCCAACCGGAATACTTGTAGTAATGCTCGCCCTCGCAGAACTCGAACGTCATGCGGAGCTTGAGCTCATCGCCGTCCAGGTAGTGCCTCAGCTTGAGCGCGTCCCCGACCCTGCCCTGGTCCCGGGACCGGTCCATTATCTGGACTTGGTTGACGCTGCCGAAGTCGTACGTCTCCTTGAGGCTCCATTCGTAGGGATATTTCTCGAACTGGGCGAACTGGGTGTGGCTCGGCTCTATCGAAAAATGTATGTTTATCTTCTCGAACCTGAGCAGGACCTTCCAGAAATCCGAGACGAGAGTGCGGTTCAGCTCGCCCTTCTGTGTGGTTTCCGCTCCCGATGTCTTCTTGGCCTGGGCAGTCTTTTTGTCCAGCTCCTTGTCCAGGTTGTCAAACCAGTCTTCGCTCTTGGCACCTTTGGCAGCCATAATAATCACTTAATCGTGTAATGCCTCTCTGCATATAAAAGTTATGTACTATTTCCATGGCGCGGACATTGCCGGATGCCCTGGTGGCTCGACATCCCTTCGACCTGGGGCCACTGCGCCCGGGTCCTCAGAAAGCATTTTATACGGTATGTTTCTTATGCGCAGTCCCAAAGGTGATGCGATGGCGCTTTGGCAAGGACGTTCGAAGAAGAAGAACACAGGCGGCCAATACAGGCATTTCCGCAAGAAGAAGGCCCGCGAGATTGCGCCAGAATCCCAGTTCGCCGTCGTCAGGGAAGAGACCCTGATGAAGACATACCGGACCAGGGGCAACAACAAGAAGGGCAGGTTGATGACTGTAAGTTTTGCCAATGTTTTCGACCCCAAGACCGGCAAGGTGAAGAAATCTCGCATTCTTACAGTGAAAGACAATCCTGCGAACCGCAACTATGTCCAGAGGAACATACTCAACAAAGGCGCCGTGGTCCAGACGGAAGCGGGTCTCGCCAGGGTGACATCCAGGCCGGGCCAGGACGCGGTGGTGAACGCGGTCCTGCAGGAGTAAGCGGTCAGCATGGTTCGGACAAGGACCGACCACATTATTTTATGGCCGAGCTATTTCGACGCGACAAAAACCAGGGCCGACGGCAGGCGCGTGCCAAAGGCCAAGGCGATACAGAACCCCACGGCAGCCGAGTTGCTGGAAGCCACCGAATCTCTCGGGCTGAAGGCCAGCATCCTCGAGGGAAAGGCCTATCCGAGGAACTGGTGGGAATGGGGCGGGTGCGTCTCCGTGGAGAAGTCCCTGTCCAAAACGGAGCTCATCAGTAGGATAGTCCCCAAGTTAAAGCAGATTAGGGAATCCGGGAAAAAGCCGCAAGCCTAGTCCTGCGGCGTTCTGACTTCATCGACGAGCTTCTTCCCTGCCACTACATTGTCCACGGAATGAATAACAGCGCCGAACCCGGAAATGGCCTTTTGGACAGCATCGTAGTCTATGGCATGGCCCTCCATGGTTATCTTGATGCTCTCCGTCTCCTGGTCGACCTCGTCCAGGGTGCAGTTCACGCCGGAAACGCCCCTCAGGTCGGCAAGCTTCTGCGTGATGTCGATAATGGACGGGGTATGCGGCTTCAGCACATCCAGAACCAGTCTTTTTATGTCACTCAAAATCTTTCCCTGCGTTATTGTCATATTGTGTCCAAGTATTTGAAGCTTGCGAATCTTCATGCTCCCCGAATCTTGCGTCCGCGGCAGGCTCCGCAGGAACGGAAATGTACAGCAAAATATTAACAGAATCCTGTCAATGGTTAAATATTGGTTTGTGATACCGGGTGAATACCTGATTCGGTTTGGTGAGGAATTATGATACGTTTTGGCCCATCTGGCATACCCCTTTCGTGCAAGGGCCGCACCCTGAGGGACGGGATCGAGGACGTCCACACCCTCGGCCTCACGGCGCTGGAGGTCCAGATGGTCAGGGCGAATGTGGACCAGCGTTTTGCGGCGGACGACAACGTGGGCCGCAAGCCTGTTGAGATGGAGGACGAGCTGATAATCGAGGTCCTCCGGGGGACAGGGAAGAGGCGGAAGGCCACGACGCTCAGGGAGCCGATAGAGAAGGGCGACCTAATCCTGACCATGATTAACCCCGTGGCCAGGAACTACACCCAGCTCAGGCAGCTCGGGCAGATAGCCAAGAACCTTGACGTGGTCCTGTCCATCCACACGCCGTACTACATGGACCTGGTCGCGAACAACGACCTCACCGAGCGCAGCATGGACAGCATAAGGTGGGCCGGCATACTGGCCCATTTCCTCGACGCCCAGATTGTGGTCACGCACCTGGGCATGTACGGCAATTTCTCGAATAAGACGGCGACGCAGAACATAACGGACAATGTCAGGATAATACAGGAATGGTTCACGGAATCAGACATCAAAGTGCCTGTGGGCCTGGAAACGAGCGGCCGCCAGGAGATATTCGGCGAGTTTTCCGAGATAGAGAAACTGTGCGAGGACGTCAAAGGCTTGGTGCCGGTAATCAATTTCCCCCACATACACGCAAGGGGCAACGGCGCCCTGAAGAAGAAGGAGGACTTCCAGGACCTGTTCGACAGGGCCAACAGGTTCACTAAGGGCCATTTCTACACCCATTTCTCGGGCGTGGAGCACGAGAACGGCAACGAGATAAGGTACACGCCCATCAAGAAGGGCGACCTGAAGTTCGAGCCGCTGGCAGAGTGCATTCTTGAGAATGACATGGAACTGACAGTGATATCTGGGTCCCCTCTTCTGGAGCATGACGCCATGTACATGAAGGTCATTCTCGAAAGGGTCCTGGCCAAGCGCGAGGCCAAGGCCGAGCGCCAGAAGACCAAGGAAGCAGAGGCACCGGCTCCAGCCAAGAAAGGAGCCAAGCCCGCGGCCAAGCCTAAGAAGAAGCCGGCAAAGAAACCCGCGCCGAAGGCCGCTCCGAAGAAAGTTCCTGCCAAGAAGCCCGCGAAGAAGCCAGCTCGTAAAACCCAGTCCAAAAGGCCTGCGCCCAAGAAACCGGGCAAGGCAGCTCCAAAGCCCAAGGCCAAGAAACCACAAAAGAAAGCCCAGAAGCCCGGGCCGAAGAAGCCGGCGAAGAAGGCCCAGGCAAGGAGACCCGCACCAAAGAAAGGGGCCAAAAAGCCAAAGAAGCCGGTTAAGAAGCCCGCGCCGAAGAAAGCCGCCAAGAAGCCGAAGAAGAAGTGATGACTTGACCAAAGCCGAGGAGCATATTCTGAAAAGGGTCCGGGCCTCCCTGGCCACGGAACAGGACGACCAGCGCGAATACCTGGTGGAGAACATTCTCAACGCACAGAAGATATTCATCTACGGAGTCGGAAGGTCAGGCACGATGTGCAAGGCTTTTGCCATACGCATGGTGCAGATGGGCCTGAAGGTCTATTTCATCGGCGAGACCATTACGCCCATTGTGGAGAAGGAAGACCTTGTCATAATCATTTCAAACACCGGCGAGACAATGTCTGCCATCCAGACCGCCAACATCGTCCGCAGGCTGGGCGCCCGTGTCATAGCCATCACCGCGGAGGCGCACTCGAAGCTGGCCCATGCGGCAAGCTCCGTGATAAGCATAGCGTCGGAGAAGGACCCACTGGACAAGGATTATGCGCCGCTGGGCACGGTGTTCGAAATCACGGCTCTTGTTTTCCTGGACGGGATCGTGTCCGAGCTCATGAAGCGGCTGGGGCAGAAAGAGGCCGATATGAGAGCGAGGCATGCGATTTGGGTGTGAGCCATCTCCGATGGAGATGGCGAACTATTTCCCGCCCGCCCCATTTTAGAAAGAGACGCTCACCTTGCGGAGATGGCGAACTATTTCCCCGCAGCCGAATTTCCTTTGTTTAATAGAGAGGACATACAGAAACTCGGCGCGCTCACAAGAAATGCGGCGATGATTTCATAAAAATCTTGTTCGGCCCGCCCCCTGCTAGAAAGAGACGCTCTCCTTGTAGAGATGGAGAACAATATCCCGTCCATATCAGAAATTAATGTTTCCATGCGGAGATTGCGGATTCGCCTTAACACGGACCAGCCCGCCGTAAGGGTCGTCGTACTCGTCCCAGTACACCCCGAAGTCTGTCCTCTCCGGTTTCCCAGACTTCATCCTGAAAGCCGCTATCTCGAAGAACTGCGGGTCTATGACTATGGCGATATGATGCGGGCTGACGAATATGCCGGAATGCGTTTTGATGTCTGTTTCGGAGAGGAAGCAGCCGTACCCGGGGTGGGAATGGTACCAGCCCACGACGACATAGTCGAAACCTGCCAGGTCCAGGCTCTCGAACAGCTTCTCGAACCCGGCCGAGTTGAACTTCACGGAGACGGAGCTCGCGTCCAAATCGGTAGTAGCCACGTCCCTGACCAGCACATAGTCCATGTCCCTCCAACGCCTTACTTCCCCGAGCAGCAGGCCCATGACCTCTGTCTTCCTGCCCCTCGCGGAAAGCGCGTGGTTCCTCATCTTTGCCTCGGCATGCTTGTTGACGTAGGCGGCCAGGGGCATGTCCTCGCCCATCCTTAGCCTGAGCAGCTCCGCGTCCATGTCCCTGAACCAGAGATGGGGCCTTGCATTGGCCGGGGGCCTTACCACTTTTGGCTCGCGCCTGTCCTCCGACAGAATCTTAACTGACAATCCTGGGCCCCCTTTTTTCCCTCGGCCTTTCAGTCGGCCTGTAAGGCTCCTCTATGAACATCTCCGATGCCAGCATGCAGCTCTCCGACTTGTACGGGTTCATGGGGTTGGGGTTGGCCAGGAGGCTCTCCACGCCCTTGATGAACCCGAGGAGGTTTGAGGAAAAATTCCACGAGTCCAAGAGCTTGGTGCACACGTAGCCCCCGTCTCTGGGCAGCATGATGTTCGGGTGGAAGATCGGCGTCTGCCAGCGGACGATGGGCTTCTCGTACGGGTACTCGGACGTGATAATTATCTGCATCGCATGCTCAGTCCTGTCCTGGACCTTGCCCGCCACCAGCACCGGGCCCGGAGCTCCGGCCATGGAGACCTCGAGGGTAACGGGCAGCTCGGAAAATTCTTCGTCCGAGCATTCGATCGCATGGTCGAGGCTGTGCCTGCACATGGCAAGCTCGTTCACGAGCCTGGAGCGCAGGACGTTCCTGGGCAGCGTCATATTGCCTGACCGCCCTCGGGGTCCGGAATGAGCTCCACGACATCCCCGTTCACGATTCCGATGTCCGCCACGGTGGCCGAGCCTCTCAGAAGGTTCTTTCCCCGCCTGAGCACGTAAGCCCCGGCGTTCATGCCCCAGTAGCCTGCTGCGCTGTCGATGATATCGTTCACTGTATTGTCCCCTTCCAGCTCCATGTCCACGGACGAGCCCGACTCGGAGCTCTTCACCTTTATCTTGACAGTCATGCTCTTCCCACGGCGCAGAATGACGGCGCAGCGTAAAAAGATTGTCCTAGGAGTAGTGCGCGCAGCCGAATCGGCATTAAATTTATGGCGAAAGCCTAATATCGCATCCTACCATGACAGACGACGGTTTCGAAGCCGAATGGAAAACCATCAGGCAAAGGAAATTGGAGGAATTGAGGATGACTGCCGACAAGGATTGGCCATCGCAGCCGGTGAACGTGAATGACAGCGAATTCCAGGATTTCGTCAACAAATATTCCAAGGTGATTATTGACTGCTGGGCGCCCTGGTGCGGTCCATGCCGCATGCTCGGGCCCGTCATTAGCGAACTGGCGGGCGCATACAAAGGCAAGATAGCTTTCGGCAAGCTTAATACCGACGACAGCCAGGCTACGGCCATGAGCTTCGGCATACAGACCATTCCCACGCTTCTGTTCTTCAAGGACGGAAAACTGGTCGGCCGCGAAGTGGGGGCAATGCCGCGCCAGGCGCTGGAACCAAAAATAAAGTCAATCCTGGGCTGAATGAAACGGGGCATTACGGTGGGCGACGAAGAGATTGTTCTGGACCTTGCAATCATAGGCGGCGGCCCTGCTGGCTTCGCCGCAGGAATATATGCGGCAAGGGCCGGCCTGGCGGCCATGGTTATTGAAGAGGGATACGGCGGGGGCCAGGCATCAACATCTCCATGGATGGAGAATTACCCGGGGTTCGAGGGCATAAGCGGATTGGAACTGATGGAAAAGATGAAGGCGCATGCCGAGAAGAACCTGCCTGTCGAGGCAGGCGTTCATGTGGAATCGGTAGAGAAGCTGGGCGAAATCTTTCATCTAAACTGCGGGACCAAATCTTTCAGGGCCAGGGCAATTATCTTAGCCACGGGGGCAAGGTATAGGAAAATCAACGTGCCCGGGGAGGGCGAGCTGCTGGGCAGGGGTTTGTCATACTGCGCGACCTGCGACGCAATGTTTTTCCGCGGGAAGAAGGTCGCAGTCATCGGCGGGGGCAACAATGGCGCGACGGAGGCGCTCCATCTCAAGCATGTGGGCGCACAGGTCTCGCTGGTTCACAGGCGCGACTCACTGAGGGCCGAGAAGGCCCTCCGGGACAGGCTGGTCAAAGACGGGATAAGGCTGCTTCTCAACATGGAAACAAAGGCCATACTGGGCGAAGAAAAAGTAACCGGTCTCAGACTTCTGAACCGCAGGACAGGAAAGGAAGAGGAGCACGATTTCGACGGGGTGTTCGTATCGGTGGGCGTAGAGCCGAATTCCGGTCTGGCTCGGTCACTCGGAGTCGAAATCGATGCGGGCGGCTACATCAAAACCGACAGGAAGATGCGCACGAACCAGCGCATGGTCTATGCTGCCGGGGACGTCACTGGCGGCCTCAGGCAGGTCGTAACGGCCTGCGCGGGCGGCGCAGTCGCCGCGATGAGCGCCTACGAGGACATCCGCACACCGTACTGGGCTTGAAGAAACCTGCAAGATTCGGATTCAAATTAATGATACAAAGTTATTTTTACAATGTTGTCATTCAGCACTCTGAAAAGGTATGGACGTAATTACCGTTATTGCTATAATTGGGATAATCATCCTTTTAGGATTTGTCGGTGCGGTAATCTTCGAGAGGACAAAGATTCCCGACGTGCTTCTGCTGCTGCTGATAGGCCTTGTCCTGGGCCCGGTGTTCAACCATTACCTGAACATAGAGTTCATGTCAGCAAGCATGCTCGAGTTCATCGCCCCATACCTCGGTGCTCTGGCTCTAATAATAATCCTTTTCGACGGCGGCCTGGACCTGAATTACGAGAAGGTCATGCGCCATCTCGGGGTTTCTGTCCTCCACACCACGGTGATTTTCATCGTCAACATCATCCTAATTACGATCCTTTTTCATTTTGTCGTGGGATTTCCGCTGGCAATAGCTGTCCTTCTGGGCGCGGTGATCAGCGGGACCAGCAGCGCCATTGTGATACCGCTCCTAGCTGGGACGAGCGCGAACGAGGACACGCGGACCATACTGGTGCTGGAGTCTGTCCTGACAGATGTGATGTGTATCGTTTCGGTGCTCACAGTAATTTCCATACTGAAGGGTGGAGCCGTGGAGATAGGCTCCATTTCCAGCAATCTGCTCCAGCCCTTTGCCGTTGCCGGAATGGTCGGCGGTCTGTTTGCGGTTCTGTGGCTCTATGTGCTGAAATGGTTCGAGGGAAAGAGATACGCCTTCATGATAACCATAGCTGCCCTACTGGTGCTTTACAGTTTCACTGAATATGTAAAAGCCAGCGGCGCAATAGCAGTCCTTGTTTTCGGACTTGTCCTGAGCAACAGGGACGAGTTCCAACGCATATTCAGGCTTAGGACCAGATTTGTCCTTGACAAGAAGATTAGTGAATTCCATGATGAGCTTACTTTCGTCATAAGGACTTTTTTCTTTGTTTACACCGGCATGGTGTTTTCTTTTGTGCTCCCTGAGTCCGCAAACATTCCAGCTTTCGTGCCAACGTACATTGCCTCAAATCCGGCCATTTTCTTCGCCTTCATAATGGTAATACTGGTTGTCATACTCGTATTGTCCCGCTTGCCAGGGTCTTTAATCACCACCCGTATCAGGAAAAGCACCAAGAACGACTTCGGGATCATGGCGGTGATGCTGCCAGGCGGCCTGACGGCCGCTGTCCTGGCACAGGTTCCCTTCACTGTCCCGGAATATCTCGCTGCTGGGACGACATACCATACGGCACTCGAGCCATATCGGGCTATGTTTGTAAACACGGTGTTTGTCATAATCGTGACAAGTGTGATAATAACTACGATATGTGTATTCGCGATTGAGTACCGGCGTATGTCCAAGAACGCAGCAATTCCGCAGTCAAGGCGTGCGATTGTGAAAGAAGCATGGGCAACCAGATCCAGGATGTACGGCAGAGAAGTCAAAGAGAAACACGAGCTGGAATGGACAGGTTCCAAAACGATGAAAACATGGCAGGAATCCCCCCCTCCTACACACGCTCGGCGGGTAGACGGGGGCGACAGCCCACACGGTGCCCAGACCAGAATGCAGGTCAACGTTTCTCAGAAACCGAGTGTTAAAAGCCGCCCCGCCGCGAAACCGACGAGCCCCCGTCTGAAGCCCCAAGCCTTGAAACCGACTCCCCGTGCTGGCCCAGAAACCCCTAAGGCCCGGGTGCCGCATACTGAACCGGCCAAATATGCACCCAAACCAACATCCCACACGGAACCCACGATCCAGCCCCAACAGAAACGGCATCCAGCCCCACAGCAATACAGAGGTCCGACCGGGAACTCCCCTTTGGTGAAACGCGCGGCAGAGTCAGAGAAAGCCCTGCCGAAAAAAACAGCAGAAACACCAACAAAGGGGAAACAGAAGAAGTAAGCAACCAAATCCGGAAAGCTATAAATACTATATATATCATTTATAACCGAGATGCATTGGTTGCATAAGGGCGAATGCACAGCATCGTTCTTCTGCTTCACCGAATGTGTCGCGGAGCGGTTTGAAATGGAGGAACAAAGGTTTTTAAGCGTGGGTTTGGCAACAATCGTTGTGACAATCATGATTTTTTCCGCGTTTGGCGGAATAATTCCCTCAAAGGCTCAGGAGGAAACACCTCGGTTGGGCTTAGTGTATCTAAAATCAGGAGAGGCCGCGCCCCTTCTTGACAGCATGGGGATTGACATAATCCAGACATACGAGGAATTCCAGCTGGTAAGGCTTACACCCGGGCAGGCAACCGCACTGGAAAGCCAGGGGATCGGGGCCAACATAATAGCCGACAGGACTTTGATATCAATGGGCTCGTATTCATTCGATACGGCCCTCGGAGAGCCCGTCATGCCTGACAACCTGAGGCTCGAGTCATATGCGGGCGAAGGCCTGTATATATTGCAATTCATTGGCCCGATAGACGGGACATGGCTGGACTGTGTGGGTTCGCTCGGCATCAAGGTTCTCTATTACCTGCCGAATTACGCTTACATAGTCATGGCCGGAGCGGACGAGATTTCGCAGGTCCTTGACCTGCCTTATGTCCAGTGGGCAGGCATATATCAGCCGGCCTACAAAATTGCCCCGGACTTGGAAGCCGGGCCGGTGCTGGTGAAGGCCGTTGACAGCGAAACTGTGCAAGAGACAATAGACACCATTTATGATATCGCCGAGGTGCGGGACTATGCATTCGCCGAATCGACCGGAACACATGATTTCTTCATCGACGCGGATTCAGCCGATATCGTGACCATTGCCAATTTGCCGGACGTGTTTTGGCTGGAGCAGTACCGGGAGAACAGCCTGATGGACGAGACCAGTAGCGAGATAACTGGCGGTATATGGACGGCCAACACGCCTTACGGGGTTTTTGGCAACTATGCCAACATCGCAGGCTATGACGGAACCGATGTGGTGGTCGCCGTAGCAGACACTGGCCTCGGGACAGGAGTAGCGGGAAACGCCGGCCATGTGGATTTCGGAACGCGCGTGCTCGGCGGCACAGACTATACCGGTTCTTTCACATGGCATGACGGCCACGGCCACGGCACCCACTGCGCGGGCATTGTCGGCGCTAACGGCTTCACCGGAACAGGCACGAAGTACGGCACCACCCAATATTACTGCGGGGCCGGCGTCGCATACGATGCGAAACTGTATAGCCAGAAGATATTCACAGATGGCGGCAGCGGCACAGGCATCCCATCAAACCAGGCAGGCTGGGACACATTCTTCCAGAACGCCTACAACGCGGGTGCTTACATTCACTCGAACTCCTGGGGCGAGAGCACCGGCAACAGTGCGTATGATGCTAATGATGTGTACTATGACCAGCATGTCAGGGACTCAGCCACGTCTACGACCGGCCAGCAGCCCTTGATAATAACCGTAGCCGCAGGCAACTCAGGCTCGAGCGCAGGCACCATCGGTTCACCAGCCAGCGGGAAGAACGTCATCGCGGTCGGGGCAGTGGAAAGCTATCACCCCGACGCCGACACATACGGTGACCTGTACGACGCCGTCCCTGCGGACGTGAACGACCCAAACACCATAATATCCTTCAGCAGCAGAGGCCTTGACGATGACACCAAGGTAAAGCCGGATGTTTGCGCACCCGGAACCGGGGTAGTCTCAACACACTCGGCCCAAATACCCAACACATCCAACCTCTATGGCTTCTACAACGGAGACACCGCTCCCCACAAATACGAGTGGTGCTCAGGGACCTCGCAGGCCAACCCGCACGTGGCCGGGGCAGCCGCCGTAGTTGTGGATTGGTGGCAGGCCACACACTCAGGCACCTACCCCATGCCTTCTATGGTCAAGGCCCTGATGATAAACACGGCGATAGACATAGGCACTGCCGACATACCGAATGGCAACGAGGGCTGGGGGAGGGTCTATCTGCCCACCGTGGTGGACCCGCCTGTCAGCGTCATGAACTATGACAACCCGCAGCAACTCTCGACAGGCCAGACGTACACGCTCACTGTTGCGTATCAATCTGCAAGCTATCCGCTGAAAATAACCATGGTATACACGGACGCGCCTGGGACGGCCGGCTCTAACCCGACGCTTGTCAACAATCTCAACCTGAGAGTCACGGCCCCTGGCGGACAGATATGGTATGGCAACGCCTTCTCCAATGGTTTCTCGGTATCAGGCACGGGCCATTGTGGCAACACGAATATTGCAGGAGAGAACTGGGACAGGAATGCGGACAGCTGGGACGATGTGAACAACATCGAGTCCGTGTACATCCCGACAGGTTCGCTGCAGGCCGGGACATACACCATCGAGGTCATCGGTTACAATGTGCCGACTGATGTAATCACAGGCGGCGCAGTCGACCAGGACTTCGCCATCACAGTGTACAATGCAATACCCCCGGGAACCTTCGCCACTGCGACAGGCCCGATAGGCGGCCCGACAAATGCCGCATCAGTGACTCTGACCTATACCCATAACGGCAGCCCGACATCAGTCAATCTCTACTATACGAAGAGCGCATCTTCGCCTTACACATGGGTGCTCGCGGGCAACGATGCCTCCGTTGACGACACCTATGCCTACACCATAACGGCCGGTTCCGGCACATACAGCTGGCTGGCATCCGCAGTGGGAGGCGGCTCAACTGAACCAAGCCCGCCAGGCACCACCGTAGTGCCGGAAGCGTCGCCATACATTTTGGATGTGACAGCGCCTGCAGCACCGACGGCATTCACAGTGCAACATTGGGGCCCGACCGGAAGCCAGAGCACTGAGACAAGATACATGAGGGACGACAATGTCCTCGGTCTGGCCCAGACGGCCACAGGAGCGAATTATCTCTCCGGAACAGGCGGCATCGTATATACCGGGTTCAGGGCCTGGAAGAAGGACAGCGGCGGAACCGAGACTGAAATCACGGGCGGAACCGCAGCAGCGGTCGTGACGAGGGCCGCCAGCGGTCAGGGGATACAGACCTCGACCTGGCCCTGCCCCCTAACCTCAATGGCTGCCACGGATTCGCTGGTCATTCGGGTGTACCAGAGCGTCAGCACAAACCCGCCGACAGGTTTGGCTGCGACATTCACCTCCGAGCAGCTCGGGGCCTCCTCCATAGACGCGGCAACATGGTCCCTTAACTATTACACAAGACGCGCCACCACGGCCAATGACAGGTTCTACTGGGGCACTTCCACGTGGGACTCAAGGATAGTTGGCATCGTCTGGTCGGTGACAAGCAACCCGCTTGACCACAACACTCTTAACTGGACGGCCAGCGCAAGCGGCGATGTGGACCACTACAATATCTACAGGTCAGCAGCAGGCACAGACGCCGCATACTCTGTCATTGACAATGTGCCGGTCGGCACCAACACATACTGCGACCTGGACAGGGGCCAGGCCGACGGAACCCGCTGGTGGTACTATGTGACAGCCGTGGACACAGCCACCAATGAGGGAGCAGGCACGACCCACACACAGGAGCCAGGCGGCACCCCCCCATACTCTATCAATCTGGCAGGGAAATCAGCAAACAGCTGGGTGTTCGTATCTTTCCCGTCGGCAATGAGCGGTGCAATACAGACCATTTTGAATGACGCCACGGCCGGAGACGGAATGACGACCTGGACTGTTGCCAAATGGTTCAACGTGCTGGATAAGGCAGATCCGTGGAAGACCTACAGATTTGGCAGCGTGACGAACGACATGCCCACACTGACCAGCACCATGGGCGTGTGGCTCTGGATTACCACAAACAGCGGGGACCAAGCCCTCACGCTGAACGCTTATACAGCGCCGTCCGCGACCCCAGTGACCATCAATCTGTACACCGGCTGGAACATGGTCGGATATCCGACGATGACGAGCAGGGCGGAATCCGCCACGCTAACAAATGCAGCAATCGACTTTGTGGCAGTTTGGCAGGCAGCAACGCCGTTTATAACCCAGCATGCCAAGGGCGCCACCCTGATGTCCCACGGAAACGCCTACTGGGTGCATGTCACGGCAGACTGCGTGTGGACTGTCAATCCGTAAGTGAACGAATGCCGGCGCTCAGACGGGCGCCGGCCCATTTGATTTTCAAGCTGGCTCACCGGAACTCTTACCTTTCAGAATTTCCTTTATAACAACTGTGAACTGGCGTGGAAGCACACACAAAAAGAACCTCGGATGCGAATGTAACTTGTCGAATCGGAATAGTTATTAATACTTCTCAGACAATACATTCATGTCACATAAAATGACCTAAAACGCATGCATGGCTCAGTTATACGCCATGTGACATTGAGGAAAAGGGTGTTGAAATGTTCGGAGAAAAGAGGGCGGATTTTTGTGGGTTAGCAGCTTTGATTATTGCAGCAGTGTTGATGGTTCCAGCAACCATGACCGTTGCGAACCGAACGGCTGTTGGCGATTCGTTGGAAAATTACTATTTGGTGACATTTTCCGAGCTTCCGGCCGACAGCCTGAGGCTCGAACTTGCAACGGCATTCGACATGGACTTCCTGGAGTATCACCAGGATTGCACCTACATGGTCCGGGCGCCTGTTGACCGGATCGGTCAGATTTCAGCAATGCCGCTGGTTGCGGGTGTAGAGCAATATGCCCCCGCTCAGAAGATTGCGCCTGAGCTGCATCGCCAGTCCGGTGCAGTATCCCTGCGCGTGGACATGCACTCCGGCAATGATGTCCTGGCCGTAGCCAAGGCCATTGAGGGATTGGGTGCTACCGTGACGAAGACCAACTCTGTCCTAGTCGGCTACCTGTACTGCGACATTGACGCAGCCGCCATACCGGAGATTGCAGACATCGTCGAGGTCAAATCAGTCCAGCTTCAGGGAGAGAAGTCGACATTCATGAATTGGATTTCCTCGAACACATATATGGGGAGCGACACACCGCAGGCCAATGCATTCCTTGGCAGCGGCATCCTTGCCGAGGTCCAGGACAACGGAATCGACCGCACCCACACAGACCTGCAGAACGTGGATTACACAGACGGATCAGTTGTCGCCGATGCCCACGGGACATGCACTAGCGGCGAGATGTTCGGTACCGGCATAGGCGACGCCAACGCGCTGGGCAGCATGCCCCAAGCCGTGGGAGCATTCGCCGACTGGGGAACTGGAAATGCCGTTTCGATTGCAAACCTCTGGAACGGCGACTTCAACGAGGGCATGGCCGGCATGAACGGCATCGTGCAGACCAATTCATGGTATGCCGGCGGCACGATGGATGGCACCTACACCGCTGTGTCGAACGAAATTGACACGGCCGCAGTGAACTATCCCCATGTGCTTAACCACTGGGCCATCGGCAACAGCAACTATGGCACTCAGCTGGGCGGCGTTAGCCAGGACAGCTCGAACAAGAATGGCATGGCAGTGGGCGCCATTTGGCACATGGGTACGGCAACCCTGAGCGACGACAACTGGGCCGCGAACGGCACTGGAAACACCCCATCCAGGGGGCCGTGCGCGGACGGGAGCCAGACGCCTGACATGTGCGGGCCGTTCGATTCGATTTACACGGTGGACGAGACAGGGTCGGCCGGGTACACCACCGGCAATTATTACAGTGGGTTCGGGGGTACTAGCGGGGCAACCCCCAGCGTAGCTGGATGCTCCGGCCTTGCATATGAAATGTACCATGAGGACTTCTTTGACAATAATGCCGGCGGCGCATGGCCCTATTCCTGCACCATCAAAGCGCTCATGATAGCTGACGCCTACCAGTACCCGATAGGCACGAACAGCATAGACAGGAACGTGGAGGGCTGGGGGACGCCGGACATGGAGAACATGTACAACCTGGGGGCCACTTACCATGTTATAGATGAATACCCGCAGGCCATGTCCTCGGGCAGCACATGGAGCCACGGGGTTTATGCTGATGGCACATACCCTCTGAAGATAACTCTCTGCTGGATTGACCCGGCCGCGCCCGGAACAACCGGTAGTGCAAGAGCCTTGATAAACAACCTCGACCTGAGGGTGGTTTCACCCGGCGGCACAGTGTACTGGGGCAACAACGGACTGTGGACATCAACCTGGTCCGCCTCAGGCACTGTAGCCAATCATTGGTCCTCCACCGGCAGCTACAGGGACGACCTGAACAACGTGGAGAATGTGTTCATCCTATCGCCGCAGGTCGGCTTATGGACAGTCGAGGTCACCGGCAGGACCGGCGATGTGGCCCAGGGGCCGCAGCAATTCTCGGTCGTGTCCTCTGGTGCGCAGGGCATCAGCTCGATCGGCACAATTGATTTGAACAAAGCCGAATACCTGTTGCCCGACACAATCCAGGCTACGGTTCAGGACCTTGACCTGAATATAAATCCCACGACGATACAGACTGTCAATGTCAACATTGCCAGCACGAGCGAACCGGCCGGCGAAACCGTCACCCTCACGGAGACAGGAGTCGACACGAGCACGTTCGTGGGCACCATCGCCCTTTCCTCGACCGACTCGGCCGGGGTGCTGTGGGGCGCTCATGGGAACACCATCACAGCGACATACGTTGACGCTGACGCGGGCGGAGGCGGGCCGGCAACCGTCACCGACACGGCTACGGTGGATGCACAGGTTGCAGGCCCCTCAGGGCTGACAGTCGATTGGTGGGGTGAAATCTTCGTCACGTTGATCGACGAGCATTTCGCGGCCAACCCGACTGGATGGACCATCACGAACACAGCGGGCACGGCCTGGACATGGGCGAACCAGAGGATGGAGAACACCTACGGATACCCGAACTCCGGATACCTTGACAGTCCGGTTGTGGACTGCAGCGGCCTGACTGGCACTACGCTATCATTCTGGCACTTCTGGCAGGCAAATTGGGGCACCAGCACACAGGACGGTTATGTCCGAGGCAGCATCGACGGCGGTTCGTCCTGGCCCTACCTCATCGACGAGTTCCATCACAACGATCCTGCCACGGAGACCGCAGTGAAGAATTACACGGTCCCCTGGGCCGATGGCCAGAGTCTTGTAAGAATACGCTACGACATCTACAACTACGATGATTGGTACTGGCGCATAGACGACGTGCTCATGACCGCGGGGGGCGGGAGCACGACAGAGGACAACTGGCTGAACTGGACGCTTTCAGCGGACGACGGTGCAGGCGCGAATGACGTGGACCACTACAACATCTACCGGGCCTTGGCTGTGTCTGGGCCATGGGACGCAACAGCGCTTATAGACACAGTGCCCGCGGGTACGGCCACCTACATGGACTACGGCCGCGGGGAACCTGACGGCATCAACTGGTGGTACGTTGTCCGCGCTTTGGATGATGCTGGGAACCTTGACCCCAACACCAACGCTGTGCCGGAAACGGGCGTCAGCACTCCCTACGCAATAGACCTCACCGGAAAACCCACCAACAGCTGGGTGTACGCGTCCTTCCCGTCCGCGACCAGCGGCAATATCCAAACCATACTGAACGACGCCACGGCCGGGGACGGGCTCACGACATGGACCGTGGCCAAGTGGTTCAACATACAGACACCTGCGGACCCATGGAAGACCTACAGAGTCGGAAGCCCTGTCAACGACCTTGCGACAATATCCAGCACCATGGGCGTGTGGCTCTGGATAACCACGAACGGTGGAGACCAGGCGCTCACACTGAACGCGTATGTGGCACCATCCGCAACTGCGGTGACTGTCAGTCTGTACACCGGCTGGAACATGGTCGGATATCCGACGATGACGAGCAGGGCGGAATCCGCCACGCTAACAAATGCAGCAATCGACTTTGTGGCAGTTTGGCAGGCAGCAACGCCGTTCATAACGCAGCATGCAAAGGGAGCCACCCTGATGACCCACGGAAACGCCTACTGGGTGCACGTCACGGCTGATTGTACCTGGGTTGTAAACCCGTAAAACACGAAACAGAATGGGGAGCAGACCAGCTCCCCTCCTTTTCCAATTTTTCATTGCCGCCTGTGGTTTGCATACAACTTAATTCATGCCCTTCACGGATAGTTATTAATATTTGTCAGAAAAAAGAATCAATACATTCATATATTGTGTAATGCTATTCACGTTAAGGTCAACACGATTCTCATCGCCGAGGGAAGTTTGGCGATGCAGTCACGTAATGCAAGCAATATCCAAGGGCAGAAAGGCGGAGACACTGTCTCACTGACCTGGCAGAGTAGGAGGAATTGGTGAAGAATATGCAATCAAAAAAATTGTTCAACGTGGGCGCAGCGATTGGGATTGTTTTTATAATGGTTTTTTCGGCATTCAGTGTATGGGCAACGAGTCCGAACGATAACAGCACAGCAGCGGTCTCAAAGGATAGCACTCTGTACATCAACGGCTATGAATTTGACTGCCTGGTATCGGAACCGGACCTGCCGCCGGCACTGAGGACAGCGCCGCAGGCTCCCGGAACCGAGATATCGTACCTGATACACATGACAGGGCCGATTGTTCAGGAATGGGCAGACGCGATATCCGGTTTGGGCATAGAGATTGTCACTTACATACCGAACTATGCATACGAAGTAAGGATGACGGAAACCCAGGCCGAACTCGCATCCAAATTGTATTTTGTCGACTGGGTTGGGTTCTATCACCCGGCATACAAGATATCCCCGGAGATTTCAGGCTCGAAAGTAACCATAACCCTGGAAGGCAATGACATCCCGCAAAAAACGATTGACGGCGTCAGGTCATGCCTCAGAGTGATAGGGGAGTCAGCAACAACGACGGGGTACATATTCCATGGGGAATTGGCATCATCGGAAAGCCTCTCGGTAATTGCATCTTACCCACACGTTCAATTCATTTCACCGTATCAGGAACCGGAACTCATGGACGAGGCTGGCTCCCAGATAATAGGCGGGTATATGATTTACAATGACCCGGACAACAATCCCAACACGCCATACAGGGGCTCGGGCACGCATGGCGGATACGCCAACCAGATAGGCTACGACGGCGCTGGGATAACGATGGGCATCGCTGACACCGGACTCGGGAACGGCGGCACCGGTAATGCCGGACATGTGGATTTCACAGGCCGGATCCTGGGCGGATATTCCTATGACGGCGCGGACTACGCCGATGGCCACGGCCACGGCACGCATTGCGCCGGCCTCGCAACCGGCGACGCTTTCGAAGGCAGCGGCCATACCTATGCGGGCTTCGGACCGTACTATGTGGCGCAAGGTCTCGGCCATGAGGCGAACCTCTACTCAGAGAAGATATTCTCCGACGGCGGCGGCTGGATAGGTCCCGCGGACTATGGCGACATACTCGAGGTCGGATGGGCCGGCGGCGCAAGGATTCATACAAATTCATGGGGCTCGGCCAGCGGCGGAGCCTACGGCGCGGCTGACCAGGCATACGACACGAAGGCCAGGGACGCCAGAAGCGGCACGGCCGGCAATCAGAACATGGTCATATTCGTGGCCGCGGGGAACTCCTACAGCCTCGGATCCACCGGAAGCCCGGGCAACGGCAAGAACGTCATCACGATAGGGGCGACTGAGAACTACATGCCCGACTCCATGAGCCACGGCAACACAGACGAGAACGGGGACAACCCGGACGGGATAACAGACTTCAGCTCGAAGGGCTGGACAGACGACGGGCGCGTCAAGCCTGACGTTTCGGCGCCAGGAAGGGCCACGCTCTCCACGCACTCGGCCCAGATACCTGGCACATCCAACCTGTACGGGCTATACACCGAGGACAACACTTACGAATGGTGTTCGGGCACCTCGCAGGCCACGCCTACCGCATGCGGCGCCGGAATAGCCGTCATGGACTGGTACAACACAGTGTACGGCTCCATGCCCACCCCCTCGATGGTGAAGGCGCTGATGGTCAATTCAGCGGTTGACATTCCTGATGAGGATAACGACGGCAATGCAAACAACGCCTACCCCATACCCAACGAATATGAAGGCTGGGGCCGGGTATACATCCCGACAGTAGTCGATCCAACCTCTTCTTGGCTTGTTTACGATGCTCCCACTGAGCTCACCACCGGCACCTATGACGAGTTCACGTTCACCTATGTCAACAGCGGGCTGCCGGTGAAGATAACGCTGGCGTACACTGACCGATTTGCACTTTCAGGCGCTGCGGTCACACTGATTAACAATCTGGACTTGCGGGTGACAAGCCCGGGCGGCCTTGTCTACCACGGCAACGCATTCACGGGCGGGTACACACCGGCCGGCACAAATCCGTCAGCCACATTCGACACGAACGCTGACGGCTGGGACGATCGCAACAACGTGGAATGCGTTTACATAGCCCCGGGCGGCCTCGAATCAGGCCTTTACACGGTCAGGATTACTGGTTTCGCAGTCCCCGGTGACTGCGACAATGACGGTTCCAATGACCAGGACTACTCGCTAGCAATCCAAAACGCCCAGGATGTCACATCATTCGGTGTAGTGAACATTCAGTACCCGAAGTACCTCAGGGAGGCTTCGGTCCAGGTCAGTGTCATGGACATGGACCTCAACACCAACGGCGGCGTGCAGACCACCAGCATCCCTGTGACAAGCGTTGCCGAACCTGCCGGCGAGTCAGTCCTCCTTACGGAAACAGGCGGAGACACGGGCGTCTTCCAGGGCTACCTGACGATATCGGGAACCAACGGAGCAGGAATACTCTGGGTCAACGCCCTGGACACAATCACGGCAACATACAATGACGCGAACTACGGCGGCACAGGACCGATGACCCTCACCGACACAGCCATAGTCGACGGCACTCCGCCCGGAGCGCCGACCGGTCTCACGGTTGAATGGTACGGCCTCGTACAGCAGCAGTTCTTCCTCCAAAACTTCGAGGGCGACGGCACCCCGACCTTCGGAGAGCTGGGGTGGACAACCGGCGGCGCGAGCAATGACTGGCAGATAGGCACGCCAGCAGGGCTCGGCACGCCTCCTGACCCGGTCGGCGCCTACGGCGGTTCATTCTCAATCGGCAACGACCTCACGGGCCTGGGCACATACCCGGGAGAGTACGAAAACAACCTGGCCACCGACAGCAACTACATCATTTCCGCACCTATGGCTTGCACGGGCTACACAGGCGTCCAACTTCAGCTCGCTAAATATCTCGGCATAGAAAGCCCCACATGGGACCATTTCTACATCGAGGCATCCACCAGCGCCTCAGGGCCCTGGACCCAGATATGGACCAATACCGCCGGCATCTCAGATACAGCTTGGAGCACTGGAAGCTACAATATAGCTTCTGTTGCGGATAACCAAGCTGCGGTATATATCAGGTTCGAAATGGGCGCCACAGACGGCAGCGTCACATACTGCGGCTGGAACATTGACGACATGGCCCTGCTGGGCCTGACATCGGGAACAATGCACAATACCCTCAATTGGACATTATCGTCAGATGACGGAGCCGGAGCCAATGATGTCGATCATTACAACATCTACCGTTCAGCGTTGCAGACTGGCCCATGGGGCGCCTCAACGCTTATCGATACCGTGGGCAAAGGCACAGCCACATATGTGGATCCGGACAGGGGCGAGTTTGACGGCATCAACTGGTGGTACGTCATAAGGGCCATAGATGACATCGGGAACTTGGAAATGAACACGAATGCCGTTCCGGAAATCCCGCTTATCAATGTCCCGCCGAGCGCGCCCAACAACCCGACACCAGCGAACGGCGCCATAGGCGTCTCTGTGAATCCGACGCTGAGCGTCAGGGCAGCAGACCCGAACGGGGATTTGCTGACAGTGAGCTTCTACAACGCGGCCGGACCGGTACTTATCGGCACGAACTACAATGTGCCGAGCGGCACCTACACCACGATGCCTTGGAACGGCCTCACCCCGACAACCACATACAGCTGGTTCGCGAGAGCCTATGACGGCGAATTCACCACCCAATCAGCCACCTGGAGTTTCACGACGATAGACATGACGCCTCCGGGCCCGGTGACTGGGCTAACGGTGGAATGGTGGGGTGTGACTTTCGTCACATTGATCGACGAGCATTTCTCGACCAATCCGACAGGCTGGACAATCACTAACACTGCGGGAACGGCCTGGACCTGGTCCGCCACCAACCTGAGAATGGAGAACACCTACGGCTATCCGAATTCTGGATACCTTGACAGTCCGGTTGTGGACTGCAGCGGCCTGACTGGCACTACGCTATCATTCTGGCACTTCTGGCAGGCAAATTGGGGCACCAGCACACAGGACGGTTATGTCCGAGGCAGCATCGACG